>VSSQ01000114.1_pt1 | contig 112722 bp, 123 predicted proteins | sample 4763081 | NCBI WGS metagenome assembly VSSQ01 (sample SAMN12137344, study PRJNA551015) | bioreactor metagenome | isolation source: SDC9 anaerobic chlorinated ethene degrading culture | place: USA: Knoxville, Tennesee | collected 2015-01-01
CCTCTTTTAACTTCGCTTCTGTTATATATCTCATCTCTTTCTCCTTTTTATTTTTCTTCTGAATATAAATCTATTTCTTGTTTTATTGGTTTCATTGCTGGAAACAATAAAACATCTCTAATTGAATGTTCATTTGTAAGCATCATTACAAGTCTATCAATACCTATTCCTTGACCAGCTGTTGGAGCCATACCATAAGATAAAGCATTTACAAAATCTTCATCCATTTCATGTGCTTCATCATCACCAGCTTCTTTAGCAGCAATTTGTCCTTCAAATCTTTGAAGTTGATCTATTGGGTCATTTAACTCACTGAAAGCATTAGCAATCTCTTTTCCTGCAATAAATAACTCAAATCTATCTGTTAAATGAGGTTTTTCATCGCTTCTTCTTGCTAGTGGTGAAATTTCAACTGGATACTCTGTAATAAATGTTGGGTTTATAAGTTTTGCTTCAACAAACTCATCAAACAATTCACCTTGAAGTTGACCAAGATTTAAATTAGCATTAGCTTCAAGATTATTAGCTTTTAAGAAAGCAAGAATTTTATCTTTATCTTCAACTATATCTTGTGGAACACCACCAATTTCATATAAAGATTGAATTAGTGGAATTTCACTGAATTTATTAAAATCAATTTTAAACTCTCCATAAGGAAGAATTGTTGGTAAATTTAAATTTTCAAATAAATACTCAAAATACTCTTTTGTTAAAACAATTAAATCTTTATAAGTTTTATATGCCCAATAAAATTCAATTGAAGTAAATTCAGGATTATGAGTAGCATCCATTCCTTCATTTCTAAAGTTTCTATTTATTTCAAAAACTGCTTCAAATCCACCAACTATTAATCTTTTTAAATAAAGTTCTGGTGCAATTCTTAAAAATCTATCAACACCTAAAGCATTGAAATGAGTAACAAATGGTTTAGCATTTGCTCCACCTGCAATTGGATGCATCATTGGAGTTTCAACTTCTAAGAAACCTTTGTTTTCAAAAAATCTTCTAGTTAAACTTATAACTTTACTTCTAATATGAAAAGTTTTTCTCACTTCACTATTCATAATTAAGTCTAAATATCTTTGTCTATATCTTAACTCTTTATCTTGAATTCCATGGAATTTTTCAGGAAGTGGAGAGATTGCTTTTGTAAGGATTTTTAAACTATCAGCATGAAGTGAAAGCTCACCATGTCCAGTTACAAATGGATAACCAGAAACTTCTATAATATCACCAACTTCAATATTTTTTTTGAAAACTTCATTATAAAAATTTTCTGGTAAGTTATCTCTTGCTACATAAATTTGAAGCATTCCGCTTTCATCTTCAATTTTTAAAAAGCTTGCTTTTCCCATCAATCTAAAAAATTTAATTCTACCTGCTACTGTGTAGTTTCGATTTTCATCTCTTTTTTCTTCTAATTGAAAAATATCACTATTAACATTTAGATATTTTGAAATAGTACAGTTTCTTGAGCTTTCATTTGAGTATGGATTAATTCCATCTTCTCTTAATTTATTTGCTTTTTCTATTCTTTGTTGTATGTATATATTCTCAAACAATTTTAAAATCCTTTATTGATTATTTTCATTTTTATTTGCAATATCTTTTAGTTTATCTTTTGTTGTTTTCACTTCTTCTTCAACTGCATCTTTTACACCATCTTCAACAACTTCTTGAACATTGTTTAAAGTTGAATCAACTTCTTGTTTTATCTCTTGAGTTGTATTTTGAATATTTGAAGGAGTATCAGTAACTGTTTCAATTGCTTTATCAATATTGTTTGTCAAAGCAGTTGTATCAAGTTTAATAATAACAGAACCAACATCAAGCAAGTAAGGCATCAAAATAGAACTTTTAAATTGTTCATCAATAACTTTTTTAAATGAATTAACTTGATAAAGTGCATAAGCAATAACAGAAAATATTAAAAATATTTTTGCCATTCCAAATAAAAACCCAAAAAATCTATCGATTATTCCTAATCCACTAGCTGAAAATATTTTGCTTACAACAACTCCAGCACTATAAGCAATAAGCCAAACAATAACTAAAGCAATTACAAATCCAATAAGTTTAATAGTAGCTTGATTTTCTAAAACTAATACAGGAGCGATCAATTCTCCTGTTTGTGTAGAAATTCTTGAAGCTACGAAAATTGCTCCGATTATGCCTATAATTCCAAATATTTCTTTGATAATTCCTCTAAAAAGTCCTTTTAATCCTAATAAAAGAGTAATAGTAATTATAACTAAATCAAAAATTGCAATATTTTGCATAAAGATAATCCTTTTTTCAATAATCCGTGAATTTTACCGAATTTTTTCAAAATAGAAGTTTAAGTAAATTAAATATTCTTTTGGATAAAATTTTGTCTATGATAAAAAGATACCCAACAAAACAGATATACGTAGGAAATATTCCTATTGGTGGTGATGCACCAATCCCAGTACAATCAATGACATTTTCTAAAACATCAGATGTCAAAGCAACAGTTGATCAAATCACAAGATTACACTTTGCAGGAGCAGACATAGTAAGAGTTGCAGTTCCAAATAAAGAAGCTGCTGATGCATTAAAAGAGATAAAATCACAAGTTCAATTACCACTTGTTGCTGATATACATTTTCATTACAAATTAGCTTTAATTGCAGCTGAAGTTGTGGATTGTATACGAATAAATCCAGGAAATATTGGTGATAAAAAAAGAGTTCAAGAAGTTGTTCGTGCTTGTCAACAACGAAATATACCTATTAGAATTGGAGTAAATTCTGGGTCGCTTGAAAAAGAGTTTGAAGACAAATATGGACAAACACCAGAAGGTATGGTTGCAAGTGCTGATTATAATATCAAATATCTTGAAGATTTAGGATTTACAGATATTAAAGTTTCACTAAAAGCCAGTGATGTTCAAAGGACTGTTGAAGCTTATAGAAAATTAAGACCGATGAATAATTATCCTTTCCATTTAGGAGTTACTGAGGCAGGAACACAATTTCATTCAACTATAAAATCTTCTATTGCATTAGGTGCTTTATTACTTGATGGAATAGGTGATACTTTAAGAGTTTCTATGACAGGTGAGTTAGAAGAAGAGATAAAAGTAGGGCGAGCAATACTTAAAGATGTTGGAATTGCAAAAGAGGGTTTAAATATTATTTCTTGTCCAACATGTGGAAGAATAGAGGCTGATTTAGTAAGTGCAGTATCTGAAATAGAAAAAAGAACAGCACACATAAAAACTCCACTTGATGTTTCAGTTATGGGATGTGTTGTAAATGCTATTGGAGAAGCTAAAAGTGCAGATGTTGCAATAGCTTTTGGAAAAGGTAGTGGATTAGTGATGAAAAAAGGTGAAATTATAGAAAAACTTTCTGGCGAAGCTTTAATAAATAAATTTATTGAAGAAGTTGAATTTGAGGCCAAAAAGAGAAGTTAATGGATTCTATTTTAGATATATCAAATTTTCAAAAATTTTTAAAAGATGAAGAAGAGATAATAATTGATGAATTTTTGAGAAAATATATTATAAATTTTAGAAAAATAGAAGATGAAGAATCACAAAAAATAGAGAACTTTTTTACTTTAATCATCAAATCAATTTGTAGTGGTGATATAAAAAGCGCCACTTCAATTTATAAAGATTTGATAGATTATAATATTGAACTAGATATACCTTATATAATGCTAACTTATGAACTTATAAATCTTAAAAAAATTATAATGGAAAAATTAATTTATAAAGATGTAAGAGATGAGCTTATGCAGTTATATAAACTACATTTGTTTTTTGAAGATATGATAGCAAAAACATATCTAAATAAATATATAGTTGATTTGAATAAAAAAAATAATTTTAGCTTATCAAATTTAAGTGGAATTTCTCAAAGCAATATAATTTATTACTACAAAATGCATTTAGAGTGGTTGGAAGATTTAGCTAAAGCAATTGTTTTAGCAGATATAAATATTTTTCCAGAAATAAATCATAATTTATGTACTTTTGGAAAGTGGCTAGATAAAGAAGGTTTAGAAATTATAAAAAATAGTTCTAAGTATAAAAATATTTCTAAACTTCATGAAAATTTACATTTTTTTGCAAAACAGATTAAAAATTGTCTTATTGAAACGCAAGGTAATAATCATATTATTTTGATTTATTTAGAAAAATGTGAAATGATATCTTTATCTTTAGGAACAGAACTTGCATTAATAGATAATACTTTGATAAATTCTGAAGCTTCAAAAGACCCATTAACTGGAGCTTTAAATAGACAAAGATTAAGTCAGTTGTATCAAAATCAATTAGAAATCTCATTTGCAACTTTTGAGCCTTTTGTCATTGCAATGTGTGATTTTGACCACTTCAAAAATATAAATGATACTTTTGGACATTTAGCTGGTGATAAAATGTTAAAAAGCTTTGTACATATTGCAAAAAAACATCTAAGAACTTCAGATATAATCATAAGATATGGTGGTGAAGAGTTTATGATAATTCTTCCTGCAATAAATACAAAAAAGGCAAAAGATATTTTAAATAAAATTAGAGAAGATATTGCTAATTTTGTTTTAAACTTGGACGGAAATAGAATATCAGCGACTATTAGTATAGGAATGATAGAAATCTATCCAGAAAATGGAAATAATAGTTATTTCAAAGATTTTGAAAATACTATTTCATTGGTAGATAAAAAATTATATGAAGCAAAAAATAGCGGAAGAAATACTATTTGTTGATATTTATTTAGCCCTAACTTAGTTTTGGCTAAAATATCCATCTTTTATTATTGGGAGTAAAAATGGATAGTGTTTATAGTATAAATATAGAAAGAGCTGTTTTAAGTTCGATTTTTTTTAATCCTGAAGAGTTAGAAGATATTTTAGGAATTTTAAAACCAAAAGATTTTTATCTACCTGCACATAAAAAAATCTTTGAAGTAATGGTTAAACTTCATGACGAAGGTATGCCAATTGACGAAGATTTTATTAGAAATAAAGTAAATTCAAAAGATGTAGATGATTCTATACTTCTTGAAATACTATCTGCAAATCCAATTACAAACACTTTAGCCTATGTAAGAGAAATAAAAGACAGTTCAGTTAAAAGAGAACTAGCTTCATTGGCAACAACTATAAAAAAAGTTGCTATTGAAGATGAAGTAAGTGCAAATGAAGCACTAGATACTATTCAAGGTGAGTTATATAAAATCTCAACTGATAGTGCAACTTCTGAACTAAAAGATATGCAATCAATTACTCATTCAACTCTATCTTATATTGAAAAAATGAAAAAACTTGGTAATAAACACTTAATTGGTGAAACAACTGGGTTTGATGCACTTGATAGAAGAACAACAGGTTTTAATGAAGGGGATTTAGTAATAATTGCAGCGCGTCCTGCGATGGGAAAAACGGCACTTGTTTTAAATATGGCATTAAAAAATGTAGAAAGAGGAAAAGGTGTAATATTTTTCTCTCTTGAGATGCCAGCAGAACAACTAATGCTTAGGATGTTATCTGTTAAAACTTCTATTCCATTACAAAACTTAAGAAAAGGCGATATGGATGATGCTCAATGGTCAAATTTGAGTTCTGCTTTTGATAGCTTAAATACAAAAAAACTTTTTGTTGATGATGGTGGAAGTGTAAATATTAATCAACTTCGAGCAAGGGTGAGAAAACTAGCTCAAAATGAAGATAATAATATAAAACTTGTAATTATCGATTATCTTCAACTTATGCAAGGAATTGGTACAAAAGATAGACATCAAGAAGTTTCAGATATCTCAAGAGGTCTTAAGATGCTAGCACGTGAACTTAAAATCCCTATTATTGCTCTATCTCAACTAAATCGTGGACTTGAAAGTAGACCCGATAAAAGACCAATGTTAAGTGATTTAAGAGAATCTGGAGCAATAGAACAAGATGCAGACATTATAATGTTTGTCTATAGAGATGATGTTTATAAAGAAAGAGATGAAGCAAGAAAAGAAAAAGAGTCAAAAGATAAAGGTGAAGAATATAAATCAAAATTTATAAATAAACCAATAGAAGAAGCTGAAATAATTATTGGAAAACAAAGAAATGGACCTATAGGTACTGTAAAACTTGATTTCCATAAAAATTTAACTAAGTTTTTGGATAAAGAGACTGAACATAGCTCTGCTCCAATAGAAGTTATTTTTGAAAATGTAGCAGATATAGAAAAAGAAACGAATATAGATATACCAAATATTTTATAATTATTTCTAATAATTATAAGTTGATTTATAGTAAAATAAGAACCTAATTTAGCAAGGGAAAATATGCAAAACCAAAAATATTTACAAGATGATGAAATAGATTTGAAAGAGTTGTTTAAAACTCTTTGGAAGTATAAAATATTTATTTTAGTATTTACTTCTATGATAACTTTTATTGCTCTGATTTATGTTTTATTAAAAAATCCTATTCCTATTTATCAAGGTAAAATGTATTTAGAAATAGGGCAAATACAAAATAAAAATTTTGCTCCAATTAGTATTGAAAAAGTTACTGATTTAGCATATATTCTAAACTTTGAATTTAAAGTAAACTCAAATATTCCTAAAAATACTTTTAATCTTATAGAAATTACTTTTGATAATGTAGATAAAAATATTATAAATGATACTTTAACAAGAGTTAAGGGTTTTGTTCTTGAAAAACATAAAGAACAGACAAGTTTTTATGAGAGTGTTATTATGACAAAACAAATTGGTGATATAATAATCTCAAATGAGCCTATAAATCAACCTAAAAAATCTTTTATTATAATAGTTGCTTTTGTGACGGCTTTTATATTATCAATATTTTTAGCATTTTTTATAGAATTTATAAGAAGTTTAAAAAAAGAAGAAAAATAAAATGACAAATAAAAAATATAAAATAGCAATAGCAGGAACAGGTTATGTAGGTTTATCAAATGGATTACTTTTATCTCAACACAATGAAGTAATAGCACTTGATATAATTCCACAAAAAGTTGAAATGCTAAATAATAAAATATCACCAATAGAAGATAAAGAAATAGAAGAGTATTTAAAAAAGGACAATATAAATTTTAAAGCAACTTTAGATAAAAATGAAGCTTATAAAGATGCTAATTTTATAATTATTGCAACACCAACTGATTATGATGAAAAGACTAACTATTTTAATACAAAATCTGTTGAAGCAGTTATAAAAGATGTACTTGAAATAAATCCAAATGCTACAATGGTTATCAAATCGACAGTACCAGTTGGATATACAAAAGAAGTAAGAGAAAGATTTAAAACTTCTAATATTATTTTTTCACCAGAATTTTTACGAGAAGGAAAAGCCCTATATGATAACTTATATCCAAGTAGAATAATTGTAGGTGAACAATCAAAAAGAGCTGAAATTTTTGCAAAATTGTTAGAGCAAGGTGCTATAAAAAAAGATATTCCAGTATTATTTACAGATTCAACTGAAGCTGAAGCTATAAAACTATTTTCAAATACTTATCTTGCGATGAGAGTTGCATATTTTAATGAACTTGACTCTTATGCGTCTGCTCATAATCTTGATACAAAACAGATAATTGATGGTGTAGGACTTGATCCAAGAATTGGAACGCATTATAACAATCCATCTTTTGGGTATGGAGGATATTGTTTGCCAAAAGATACAAAACAACTTTTAGCAAATTATAGTCAAGTACCAAGTAATTTAATAGAAGCTATTGTAAAATCAAATTCTACAAGAAAAGATTTTATAGCAGATAGTATTATTAGAAAAAATCCAAAAATAGTTGGTATTTACAGACTTGTGATGAAAACTGGAAGTGATAATTTTAGAAGTTCTGCAATTCAAGGAATAATGAAAAGAATAAAAGCAAAAGGTATAGAAGTAGTAGTATATGAACCTGTGTTAGATGAAGATACTTTCTTTAACTCAAGAGTAATAAAAGATTTAAGTGAGTTTAAAAAAATATCGGATGTAATAGTCGCAAATAGACTAAATGATATATTAAAAGATGTAGAAGACAAAGTTTATACTAGGGATATTTTTAATAGAGATAGTTAAAAATAAATAGATATTATGAAAATGTTAATGATTAGTTATTATTTGGAGGACTTCTATAAAAGAGTGATTAAATGGTAGAAATTGATATAATGTAAGTTAGAAAACTATTTATAGATTTGAAGTGTATAAGGCTTAAATTAGAATGGTATGAAGGAGTTATTTTAGATGGAGGCAAAAATGAAAGGGATAATATTGGCAGGAGGAAGTGGAACAAGATTATATCCAGTAACAAGAAGCATAAGTAAACAATTACTTCCGATATATGATAAACCAATGATTTATTATCCTCTTTCTGTTCTAATGTTAGCTGGAATTAAAGAAATACTTATTATTTCAACACCTGAAGATTTACCAAGATTTGAAGAACTTTTGGGAAATGGTAGCGATTGGGGAATAAAATTACAATATAAGATTCAACGAAGCCCAGATGGTTTAGCACAAGCTTTTATTTTGGGAGATGAATTTATAGGGAATGATAATGTTTGTCTAATTTTAGGAGATAATATTTTTTATGGAAGTGGCTTAAGTAATATGGTTAAAGATGCTGCTTCTTTAAAAGATGGTGCTATAGTATTTGGCTATCAAGTAAAAGATCCTCAAAGATTTGGTGTAGTTGAATTTGATAAAAATTATAATGCTATAAGTATAGAAGAAAAACCAAATAACCCAAAATCTAACTTTGCAGTAACAGGACTATATTTTTATGATAATGATGTAGTAAAAATAGCTAAGAATGTAAAGCCAAGCCAACGAGGTGAACTTGAAATAACTTCAGTAAATCAAGAGTATCTTAAAAAAAGAAAACTTAAAGTTGAACTTCTTGGTCGTGGTTTTGCATGGTTAGATACTGGTACTCATGATAGTTTAATTGATGCTGGACAATTTGTACAAACAATAGAGCATAGACAAGGATATAAAATTGCTTGTTTAGAAGAAATAGCTTATAGAAATGGTTGGATAACAAAAGAGAAAATTTTAGAAATTGCAAAACCATTATCTAAAAATGGTTATGGAGAATATTTATATAGTCTTGTAGGAGAGATAAATAGTGTTCAATAACTCAAAAACAATATTAGTAACAGGATGTGCAGGATTTATTGGTTCAAATTTTGTTCCATATTTTTTAGAAAAATATCCTAACTATAATCTTGTAAATTTAGACCTTTTAACTTATGCAGGAAATTTAGAAAATCTAAAAGAGTGTGAAAATAATCCAAGATATAAATTTATAAAAGGTGATATTTGTAATAGAGAACTTGTTGAATTTATTTTTAGTGAATATGATATAAAAGGTATAATTCATTTTGCAGCAGAATCTCATGTGGATAACTCTATTAAAAATCCGGGAATATTTGTACAAACAAATGTAAATGGAACATACACTTTGGTTGATGTAGCAAAAAAATATTGGATGGAAAAACCATTTTCTTATAAAGAAGAATATAAAGATTGCAGATTTCACCATATCTCAACAGATGAAGTATATGGAACATTAAGCCTTGACCCAAATGATTTGTTTACTGAAAAAACTTCTTACGCTCCAAATTCTCCATATAGCGCTAGTAAAGCATCATCAGATATGATAGTTCGAGCATATGTAGAAACATTTGGACTAAATGCAGTTATCACAAACTGTTCAAATAACTATGGACCTAAACAACATGATGAAAAACTAATTCCTACAATTATCAGAAATGCTCTTTTAGGAAATCCAATACCAATATATGGAGATGGTAAAAATATAAGAGATTGGTTATATGTGCTTGATCATTGTAAAGGAATAGACCTTGTTTATCATAAAGGTAAAAATGGTGAGACATATAATATTGGTGGAAGGAATGAAAGAACGAATCTACAAATAGTAGATAGAATTTGTACTATTTTAGACCAGGAAGTTCCAAAAGAGAGTTCATATAAAGAGTTAATCATATTTGTAGAAGATAGAGCAGGACATGATAAAAGATATGCAATAGATGCAACAAAGCTTGAAAATGAACTTGGTTGGAAAGCGGATGAGAACTTTGATAGTGGAATAGTTAAGACTATTGAGTGGTATTTGAATAAATATGGAATTAATAAATGATAACAAAACTAGAAGAATTTAAAGTATTAGGAGACCATAGAGGTCAACTTGTAGCTCTTGAAGCAAATAGACAAATACCTTTTGATGTGAAAAGAGTTTTTTATATATATGGAACACAAGAAAGAATACCAAGAGGAAATCACTCGCATTATAAAACTAAACAGTTTTTAGTAGCTGTAAATGGTAGATGTAAAGTTACTTTGGATAATGGAAAAGAAAAAGAAACATTTGATTTAAATAAACCAAATCTAGGTCTTTTTCAAGATGCTTTAATTTGGGGAAATATGCATGATTTTAGCTCGGATTGTGTACTTATGGTTTTAGCTGATGAATATTATGATGCTGGTGATTATATTACTAACTATGATATATTTCTAGAAGTAGTGAAATCATGATTCATAAATTAGCAGATGTACAAACACAAAATATTGGAGAGAATACAAATATTTGGCAATTTTGTGTTGTTTTAAAAAATGCAAAGATAGGTAGTAACTGCAATATAAATGCGCAAGTTCTTATAGAAAATGATGTAGTTATTGGAAATAATGTAACAGTAAAAAGTGGTGTACAAATCTGGGATGGAGTTACTTTAGAAGATAATGTTTTTATAGGTCCAAATGTAACTTTTACAAATGATTTTCTACCTAGAAGCAAACAGTATCCAAAAGAGTTTTTAAAAACGACTATAAAAAAATCAGCTTCAATAGGTGCAAATAGTACCATTGTAGGTGGAATTATAATAGAAGAATATGCAATGATTGGTGCAGGAAGTGTTGTAACTAAAAATGTAGCAACTCAAGAACTTTGGTTTGGAAATCCAGCAACTTTTAAAGGGTATGTTTGTAAATGTGGGCAAAAATGTGATGAAAAGTTAATATGTAATAAATGTAAGGGTGAAAAATGATTCCATTTTTAGATTTAAAAGGTTTAAATGCTCAATATAGAGCTGAATTAATAGAAGCTTGTACAAAAGTTGTAGATAGTGGTTGGTATGTTCAAGGTAATGAGTGTAAAGAGTTTGACAAAGAATTTGCAGAGTATTGCGGAACCAAATATGCTATCGGTGTTGCAAATGGTCTTGATGCACTTATTTTGATAATTAGAGCATATAAAGAACTAGGTTTTATAAAAGATGGAGATGAAGTAATAGTTCCATCAAATACATACATAGCTTCAATTCTTGCAATTTCTCAAAATAATCTTGTACCTATTTTAGTAGAACCTGATATAAATACATATTTAATTGATACATTTAAAATAGAAGAAAAAATCACTTCAAAAACAAAAGCGATTTTGCCAGTTCACCTTTATGGGCAAACTTGTGAAATGGATAAAATTAATGAAATTGCTAAAAAATATAATCTAAAAGTAATAGAAGATTCTGCTCAATCGCATGGTGCATTTTATAAAAATAAAAGAAGTGGGAATCTAGGAGATGCTAGTGGATTTAGTTTTTATCCTGGGAAAAATCTTGGAGCTTTAGGAGATGGTGGAGCAATTACAACAAATGATAAAGAATTGGCAAATACTATAAAAGCACTAGCAAACTATGGAAGTCATAAAAAATATGAAAATCTTTATAAAGGACTAAATAGTAGACTTGATGAAATACAAGCTGCAATGCTTAGGGTAAAACTAAAATACCTTGATAATGAAATAGAAAAAAGAAGAGAAATAGCAAATAATTATCTACAAAATATTAAAAATGATAAATTAATTTTGCCAACAGTAAGAGAGGAAGATAATCATGTATGGCATTTGTTTGTTATAAGAACTACAAAAAGAGATGAATTACAAAAATATCTTTTAGATAATAATATTCAAACGCTAATTCATTATCCAATTCCTCCTCATAAACAAAATGCATATAAAGCGTGGAATAAAGAAAATTATCCAATAAGTGAACAAATACATGATGAAGTATTAAGTTTACCAATTAGTGGCGTTCAAAGTTTAGAAGATACAAAAAAAATAATTCGGGTTTTAAATGACTATTAAAAGTACTTTTATTTGGACTAGTATTCATACGGCAATAAAAATATTATCGGGTATTATTATGAATAAGGTAATAGCTGTATATTTAGGACCTGTAGGATTAGCAATGATTGGACAATTTCAAAATTTTGTAGCAATTGTTTCAAGTATTTCTAATGCTTCAATTCAAACTGGTATATTAACTCAAACTGCAAAATTTAATAATGAACATACTCAGAAAATAGTTTGGGTAAATGGACTTATAATTAATTGCTTTTTTGCATTATTAACAAGTATATTTATTTTTATTTTTGCAAATTGGTTATCAAAACAAATTTTTTTTAGTATAAATTATATAAATTTGATATATATTTTATCTTTTTCACTTATCTTTTATGGATTAAATCTTTATATTCTAGCAATTATAAATGGACTTGGCAATATAAAGCTTTATACAATAATTAATATGTTAATTAGTATTTTAACATTAATCTTAGTATCAGTTTTGACAATTTTTTTTAAATTTGAAGGAGCAATTTTAGGTATTATATTAACACAATCAATAGTATTTATTATTTCTTATATGATGATTTATAGACATTATAAAAATAGTTTTTTTATTTTTAGACTCTCTCTATTTGATAAATCTATATTTAAAACATTATTATCCTATGGGCTTACATCTTTTCTAAGTGGAATAATTGTTGCTATTTCAAGTATTGTTGTTAGAATAATTATTGTAAATAATTCATCTTTAGAAAATGCTGGACTTTGGGAAGCTGCTATTAAAATAGGATTTTATTTTAATATGATATTTACTTTACCTATTTCAATATTTTATTTACCTAAATTTAGTACGTTAAATATGAAAAAAGAATTTTTCATATTATTTAAACAGGCAATAGTTTTTATATTACCAATTATGTTTTTATTTGTTATAATATTTTTTATTTTTAAAGATTTTTTAATAAATTTATTGTTTTCAAATAAATTTTTAGCAATAACAGATTTTATGATAATTATACTTTTTGCAGAAATTTTAAGAGTAAGTATTAGTTTATTTTCAAATTTACTTTTATCTAAAAAAGCATTTAAAGAAATAATTATTCTGGAATTTTTAACAACTTTTTTGTTTGTACTATATGTATATGTATTTTATGATATTCTTGGATTATTTGGATTAAGTTTAGGTTACTTGATAATTTCATTCTGTATGCTTTTTATGTATATTTATCAAGTAAAAAGAATATCATTTTAATGAAATAATGTTTTATATAATTTTTAAAAAGAAGGAACATAAATGAAAATAGTTGCATGTGTACCATTTTGGTTAGAATATGATAAAAATAATAGTGTCTATATGAAAAAATTGGCAGGTAAATTTTTAATTAATTATACTTTAGAGACTCTTCAAAAAGTAAAATTAATAGATGAAATTATTATATTTTGTTCAAATGATGAAATTTTGAATTATATAACAACTGATAAAAAAGTTTCATTTTTTAAAAGAAGTACATCTTTAGATGATTATAATGTGTCGATTGAAGATATAATAGATTCTTTTATTGATAATAAAAAAGATGCAGACGTAATTATTTTAATTCATCCTAATTGTCCGTTTATAAAAAAAGAAACTATAGAAGAATGTGTAACTAATATTTTAAACAATAATAACGATTCTGCTTATACTGCAGTAAAATTCCAGAAATTTGGATGGATGGATGGTAAGAGATTAAATTATTCAAAAGATAAACCTACTCCAAACAAGAACAACATTTTACCAATTATATTAGAACAAGGTTCAGTTTATATTTTTAAGAAAAATGATTTTATAAAAAATAAAAATAGAATTGGTACTAATCCTTTTATAAAATTTATAAATCTTTTTGAAGGACATGAGGTTGTTGATAAAGAAGATTATGAAATAGCAGAATTAATAATTAATTCTGGTATGAATATGGAGTAAAAATGAAAATATTTAAAACAATAAATACTGAATTAGGAGAAACTTCTTATCCTATAATATTAGGAAGAGGCATAATAGATAATATAGCAAATTATATTAAAGAATTTACAAATAATACAAAAGTAGTTATTGTGACAGATTCTTTTTTTCAAAGAACATTAGCAAAAAAAGTTTATGATTCATGTTCAAGAGCAGAATATGAAGTGTTCCTTATTTCTATGAATGCAGGAAAAGGGAATAAAAATATTCATGAAGTATTAAAAATATTTGGGTTGATGGAAGAAAATAATATTGCAAGAGATTCAACTTTAATAGCAATTGGAGGAGGGGTAATTGGTGATTTAGTTGGTTTTGTTGCAAGTACTTGGTTACGAGGTATGAATTTAGTTCATATACCAACAACATTAATGGCAATGGTTGATAGTAGTGTAGGAGGAAAAGTTGCAATAAACTTTAGAAAAACTATTAATGCTATTGGTAACTATTATCATCCAAGGTTAAATTTGATAGATATAGATTTAGTAGATTCTTTATCTGATAGAGATTTTTATTCGGGTTTAGCTGAAGTAATTAAGTGTGCAATTATTAATGATAAACTACTTTTTAATTATTTAATTGACAATCATGAATTAATAGTTAAAAAGTCTTCAGAACATTTAGTTCATTGTATTTCAAGATCTCTAGAAATTAAAATTGAACATGTAAAAGGTGATGTAAGAGAATCAGGGAAAAGACTTTTATTGAATTATGGTCATACGTTAGGGCATTCCATTGAAATTTCAACTGAGATAAATTCAGATGAATATTATAGGCATGGAGAAGGAGTATCAATAGGTATTATGGCAGTTGCTTATATTGCTGAAAAATATTTCAATTTAACTAATGAACTTTACAAATCATTTGAAAAAATATTTTTAATGTATAATCTTCCTGTATATGTCAATTCTTTAGAGGTTGGATATGAAAGGGAATATGTAATCACAGAATGTATAAAAAATGTTCACAAAGATAAAAAAAGGCTGAATAATAATTTAAGATTAATTTTAACGTCAGAAATTGGTAATGCTAGAGTATATGATGATGTTCCTATATCTCTTATTAATGAAGCTTTTAATCATATTATAAAATAAAGGATTTAATATAATGAATGAAATTTTAAATTTAGGTTTAGAAAATAAAGTTGTAATAATAACTGGTGCTGGAAAAGGAATAGGTTATGAAACGGCAAAAGTTTTCAAACAATATAATTGTAAATTATCTCTAATTAGTAAAACTCTTGATGATTTAGTTCAACTTAAAAAAGAACTTGATTTGAATGATGAAATGATATACATTCAAGAAGGTGATGCTTCTGATGAAGAAGTTGTAAAAGATTTTGTTAATAAAACTATGGAGAAATTTGGACGAATAGATATTTTAATTAATAACGCAGGAATGAGATTTAGAAAGAAATTCATAGATATTGAGTATAACGAATGGAAAAATGTAATAAATGTAAATTTAGGAAGTACTTTTTTATTTTGTAAAGAAGTTGGTAAACATATGGTTGAACAGAAATCTGGTAGAATAATTAACATGGCATCAATCATAGGTACATTAGGATTACCAGAATTAGTAGGATATGGTGCTTCCAAAGGAGGAATAATATCTTTGACAAAATCTTTAGCATTAGAATGGGCAGAGTTTAATATAAATGTAAATGTTATTGCTCCTGGATTTTGTGAAACTTCTTATACTGAAAATTTTAAACAAAAAACTGAATTATATAATTTTACATTAGAAAGAACACCATTAAAAAAATGGGGGAATTCAAAAGATATATCAAATGCATGTATATATTTATCTTCAGATTTATCTAATTATGTTACAGGAGAAATTTTAAATGTTGATGGAGGATGGAGTGCATGGTAAATAAAAAAAATATATCAGTTTTATGTGTTATTCCTGCAAGATATAAATCTAGTAGGTTTGAGGGGAAGCCTTTGACTTTGATTGATGGTGTACCAATGATTAAAAGAACATATGAACAAGCTATTAAATCAAATTTATTAGATAAAGTAATTATTGCAACAGATGATATAAGAATAAAAAATTATTGTGAAGAAGAAAATATTCCTGTAATAATGACATCGGATAATTGTTTAACAGGTACAGACAGAGTAGCTGAGGTAGCTAATAAGTTTGATTATGATTTTTATATTAATGTTCAAGGTGATGAACCAGTTATTGATCCAAATGTTATTTCTCAACTAGTTGAAGAATATATTAGATATGGGGATGAATATATTGCATATAATTTATATAAAATAATTAAAGATAATGATGAAATTAATAGCGATACAATTATAAAGGTAATTGTAAATCAAAACGATGAGTTGATGTATATGTCAAGATTACCAATTCCTTTTTCTAAATCAAATTTATTACCAGATTTTAAACAACAAATTCCTGTTTATGGTTTTACAAAAAAAGCTCTTATTGAATTTACAAAATATGAAAAAACGATAAATGAACAATATGAAGATATTGAATTATTAAGATTTATAGATTTAGGTTATAAATTAAAAATGACAAAAACAGATGCAAGTTCTATAGCTGTAGATGTTCCAAATGATGTAATAAAAGTTGAGAATTTTTTAAAGCAAAAGATTTTATAAATGGATAAAATTTTAAATGATTTTAAGGTGATTGATTTATCTGGATATTCATTTTCAGGTAAGAGTGCATATTTTGATTTACTTTGTGAATTTGAAGGATACAACTATCATTCGAGAGAATTTGAGTTTGAATTGGTTCGTATTTCAGATGGTATTTTAGATTTATATAATGCATTGGTGGAAAATTGGTCTCCTGTAAGATCTTCAGAAGCAATTAGAAAATTTAAGAGATTAATAAGAGTATTTGGGGGAAATGATAAATTTTCATCAAGACTTTTGGGTAGAGGATATAAATATGATTATTATTTTAAAGATTTCTCAAAGATTTCTGAGAAATTATTAGAACAACTTGTAAATGCATCATGGAAATCAGAATGGCCATTTGCGTATACTAATTATCCATTGTATAGAATTATTTTGAAAAAGATACTTTTTAGATTAGGTAAAAAAAATATATTTGAATCAGAAGTATTTCTTTCTAGATTTGAAAAAGATGAATTTTTATCTATTATAAGAGATTATTTTGATATGTTGATAAGAAATAATATGATGAAGGATAAAGATAAAGCTTTAATTTTAAACAATGCTTTTGAAACTACTGATCCATCAAAATCTCATTCTTTTTTTTATCATGCAAAAAGTATTATAGTAGATAGAGATCCACGAGATATTTATTTATCGGCATTAAAGAATGGTAGTGTAGGTGGAGTAAATGTTGGTAAAACAGCAATTGGTAATAATGTTGATGATTTTATTTATAGATTTAAGCTTTATAGAAAAGATTTAAAAACAACAGAAAATGTTTTAAGAATAAATTTTGAAAACTTAGTTATGGAATATGATAAAACTTTATCTAGAATATTTAGTTTTTTAGGAGAAGAGAGCTCAGTTCATATTTATCCCAAAAAATATTTTAATCCAGATATATCTAGAAAAGGTGTAGGTATGTGGAAAAATGTTGGTGGTCAATTAAAAAAGGATATTGAAAAGATATATTTTGAATTAAAAGATTATTGTTTAGATATTTAAGAGGAGGGATAATTAAAAATGAAAGTATTATTATTAGCTGGAGGATTTGGAACAAGATTAAGTGAAGAGACTGATATTCGTCCAAAACCAATGGTTGAAATTGGTGGTAAGCCTATTTTATGGCATATCATGAAAATATACAGTAAATATGGATTTAATGAATTTATAGTTTTACTTGGATATAAAGGTTACTATATAAAAGAATATTTTGCAAATTATTTTTTGCATCAAAGTGATGTTACAATAGATATGTCAAATGGTAAAATGGAAGTTTTAAATAATTCTAGTGAGCCATGGAAAGTTACACTTCTTGATACAGGCATAGGTAGTATGACAGGTGGCAGAATTAAAAGAGCTCAAAATATTGTAGGGAATGAACCTTTTATGCTTACTTATGGTGATGGGGTTAGTGATATAAATATTGAAGAATTAGTAAAATTTCATAAATTACATGGTAAGGCTATGACAATGACATCAGCTCAACCTGATGGTAGATTTGGTGCTTTAGATATATCAAATGATAATCAAGTTTTAGAATTTAAAGAAAAACCTAAAGGTGATGGAAGTTGGATAAATGCTGGTTTTTTTGTTTGTGAACCTAAAATATTTGATTATATAACAGAAGGTGATCAAACTACATTTGAACAAGAACCTCTAATTAATTTAGCAAAAGATGGCGAAATATATACATATAAGCATGATGGTTTCTGGATGCCAATGGATACATTAAGAGATAAAAATACATTACAAAAACTTTGGAATAGTGGAAAAGCTCCTTGGAAAGTTTGGTAATGACAGATAAAAAACTAGTATTTTGTTTTCCTTATCATGGAGCAGGAGGTGTAAACATGATGTTCATGCGTTTAGCTTCATATTTTTATCAAAATGGTTTTAAAGTAGCACTTATAGACTATCCTGATGGCAATATGGCAAAAAATAAACAAAAAGACATTGATTTAATTCCTTATTTTGATGATAAAGAAGTTTTAATACCAGATAATGTGATTTTGATTTTCCAAAGTATGACACCTTGGTCTATTTTCCCTTCTTTAAAAATTTTAGATAAAACTAAACTATTTTTTATTACAACTTTGCCTGCAAATTTTTATCCTGTTTTACCTGGATTTTTGAGAAATATGATGTATGAAGGAGGACTTGTTTCAAAAATATTTTGGAATACTTTATTATTGAAAGAATATCAAAAATGTAAAGTTTTTTTGCAACTTTTAGAAGAAAAAAGTGCTAATGTATTTTTGGATAGTGATATTGTTTGCAATATTAATAAAAGTATGAAGACAAAATTGTTAAATCCAAAATTATTACCTCTTTTTAGTCAAGATGTAGAAACAAATAAATTTTTAGAACAATTAAATACGAAGCAAGATATTTTAACTCTTTGTTGGATAGGAAGACTTGCTGATTTTAAAATTAATATACTTAATCATGTTATTTCAGAAGCTTTTGAATATGCAAATAAAAAATGTAAAGAAATAAGTTTCATTATTGTAGGCGATGGTGAATATGAAAATAAGTTGTTTAATTCTTTTTCAGAATATTTTTCAATAAAACGAATAAAATATATAGAACCTTCAAAATTGAATGATTTTATGTTAAATCTTGATATCCTTTTTGCAATGGGAACAACGGCACTTGATGGAGCAAAATTAGGAATACCAACAGTAAGGTTAGATTATAGTTACTCTTTAATTCCAAAGACTTATAAATATAAATTCTTTTATGAAGTTAAAGGATATTCTATGGGAGAAAGGATCGATAGCAGTTGTTTTAATAATGGGACACATTGTTTTGAAGATTTAATAACTAAATTTAATAATGAAGCAGAAAAATTATCAAATGATTGTTTTAATTTTTACAAAATACACCATTCTATAAATAAAAGTAGTGAAATGTTATTAAATTATATAAGTGATAGTAGTCTAATTTGGTCTGATATATGTAAAAGGAAATTAAATAAAAGTTTACTTTATAGATTCAAAGGTTTATTAAAATGAAAAATTCTTTAGTTGTTAATAGAATTGAACAAAGTATAAGTAGTTTTAATAATAATTCATTGCATTAATTATTTCATTTGTTTGTTTATTGTTTATTTCATGGATAAGCTGGAAATATTTAGAAAAGCCAGCTTTAAAGTTAAAAAATAAAATATAGGAGAATTTATAATGTTTAATAATATTTATAAAAACAAAAAAGTATTAGTCACAGGTCACACTGGATTTAAAGGAAGTTGGCTAACTACTTGGTTAATTAAACTTGGTGCAAATGTAGTAGGAATATCAAAAGATATTCCTACTCATCCTGCAATGTTTGAAGAATTAAAATTAGAAAATAAAATCAAACATTATAAGGAAGATATTAGAAATTTATTTAAAATGATTGAGATTATTTCAAGTGAAAAGCCAGAATTTGTATTTCATTTAGCTGCACAACCAATAGTTTCAACTTCTTATACCGATCCAATCGAAACTATTTCATCAAATGTTATGGGTACAGCAAATATTTTAGAAGCACTAAAAGTTTCAAATCATAAATGTACAGCTATTATTATCACAAGTGATAAAGCCTATGATAATGTTGAGCAGGTTTGGGGCTATAAAGAAGATGATAAAATGGGTGGTAAAGATATTTATAGTGGAAGCAAGGGGGCGGCTGAACTCATTATAAAATCATACTATTATTCATTTCTCAAAAAAGATGATTGTAATGTGAAACTTGCTATTGGAAGAGCTGGAAATGTTATTGGTGGTGGCGATTGGGCAAAAGATAGAATAGTAGTTGATTGTATGATAGCTTGGAGTAATAAAGAAGTGGTAGAAATAAGAGCCCCAAAAGCCACAAGACCTTGGCAACATGTATTAGAACCTTTAAGTGGTTATCTTAATCTTGGAGCAGAACTTTATGAAAATAATAGTTTACATGGAGAAGCATTTAATTTTGGGCCACGAGCAGAACAAAATCACACAGTGGAAGAATTACTTATTGATTTGAGTAAATATTGGGATTTTAAAGATGTAAATGATGCTTATAAAGTAACCGGTAATATTCCTTTCCATGAAGCTGGACTTTTAAAATTAAATTGCGATAAGGCATTATTTTATTTAAAATGGCAAGCAAACTTGGAATATAAAGATACTATTAAATTTACAAGTGAATGGTATTATGATTTTTATAAATCTAAAAAAAATATGCTTGATAAAACATTAGAACAAATATTAGAATATGAAAATATGGCAAAAGAGAAAGGTTTGAAATGGACGGAATAATTTTAACACCACTGAAACAAATATATAATCCAAAAGGTGATATTTTTCATGCTATGAAAAAAAGTGATTATGGATATGATGGTTTTGGTGAAGCATATTTTTCAACAATAAATAAAAATGAGATAAAAGGTTGGAAAAAACATACTCAAATGACTTTAAACCTTGTTGTATCAGCGGGAGAAATAGAATTTGTTGTTTATGATGAAAAAGTAAAAAAGTTTTTCACTGCAAAACTTTCTCATGATAACTACCAAAGATTGACAATAAAAGCTGGACTTTGGGTTGCATTTAGAGGAATTAGAGAATATAATATGCTTTTAAATTTGGCAAATATTGAACATGATCCAAAAGAAGCTATAAATATAGATTTAAGTGAGATTAAATATGAGTGGTAAAATAAGACTTTCAAAATCATCTATTTCAGAGGCCGAAAAGGAAGCTGTATTAAAAGTACTCGATAATGAATATTTAGGTATGGGAGAAGAGGTAAAATTATTTGAAGAAAAAATAAGAAATTACCTTCAAACAAATATGGATGTTGTTTGTGTAAGCAATGGTACATCAGCCCTTCATTTAGCATTAAGTGCTTTAGGAATTAAAGATGGAGATGAGGTCTTAGTTCCTTCTTTGACTTATGTTGCTTCTTTTCAAGCTATTTCAGCTACTGGAGCAAAGCCAATATCGTGTGAAATCAATCCAAATACACTTTTTTTTGATGTCGATGATGCAAGGAATAAAATTACAAAAAATACAAAAGTAATAATGCCAGTTCACTATGCAAGTAATTCAAAAGGAATGGATGAAGTTTATAGACTAGCAAAAAAGTTTAATTTAAGAGTGATAGAAGATGCGGCACAAGCTTTTGGATGTCAACGAGATTGTAAGTTAATTGGAACAGAAGGAGATGTAATCTGTTTTAGCTTTGATGGAATAAAAAATATTACTTCAGGTGAGGGTGGAGCTATACTTTCAAGTGATAAGGAATTCATTCAAAAAGTTCAAGATGCAAGGCTTCTTGGAGTAGAAAAAGATACAGATAAAAGATATTCGGGTCAAAGGAGTTGGGATTTCGATGTAAATAATCAAGGGTTTAGATACCATATGAGTAATATTATGGCAGCTATTGGGATTGTTCAGATTGATAGACTTGAAAGTTTTAAGATTAAAAGACAAAATATTGCAAAAAAGTATATAGAAGCTTTTACTGATGTAAAACAAATTCAGGTTTTGAATTTTAATTTTGATGAAGTATTACCTCATATCTTTGTAATAAAAGCTCAAAAAAGAGATGGATTGAGAGAATATTTAATAAATAATAATATTGAATGTGGAATACATTATAAACCGAATCATTTATTGAGTAAGTATAGAACTGATGAAAAATTAGTTATAACGGAAAAAATTTATGAGGAGATTTTAACTTTACCTTGCCATTTTGATTTAAAAGATAATGAGCAACAAATAGTAATAGACAAAATTAGAGAATTTTACAATGCCTAAAATTTCAATTTTAATGAATTGCTATAATGGTGAAGAATATCTTAAAGAAGCACTTGATAGTGTATTTTCTCAAACATTTAATGATTGGGAAATTGTATTTATAGATAATTGCTCAATTGACAATAGTGCTGAAATAGCAAAAAGCTATGGGGAAAAAATAAAATATTATAAAACAGAAGAAAATATTCCATTGGGAGCTGCTAGAAATCTTGGATTAGGCTACTGTGTGGGAGAATATATATCTTTTTTAGATACTGATGATATTTGGTTACCTGAAATGTTACAAGAGCAACTAAAAGCTATCGAATCTAATGATTATGCCTTAGCTTATGCAGGGCAAGTTGAAATTAATACAGATGGAAAAAAAATAAGAGAAATTATACCAACTTTTAAAGAAGGGTATATTTTTGATAAATTGTTATTACAATTTGATATTCCAATTGTATCAACAATATTGAGAAAGAGTAGCTTAGAAAAAAGTAAATTGAACTTTGATATGAATGTATCAGCATCGGAAGAATATTGCCTTTTTATGCAATTAAGTATAAAAAATAAATTTGTTGTAATTACAAAACCTTTGGTTAAGTATAGAATTCATGACGGCGCATTAACAAATAAAACTATTTCAAAGTGGGCAAAAGAAAGACGATATACATTAAATAAAATAATACGAGAAAACATAGGAATTGAAGAAAAATTTAATACAGAGTTTAAAGAAGCTTTTGCAAGGGCAGCATATTATGAATCACAATATTTAGTAAGTATCGGTAAAAAATTTCAAGCATTTAAAGTTTTATCAAAATATGCTTTTTTTGATAAAAAATATTTTTTATTAAGTTTAATTTTACTTTTTCCTTCTTTTGTTTGGAGAAAAATTCAGCAATTTAAATATGGACGAAAAATATAAATGCAATTGAAAATAAGTTTTTATGATATATTGCTTAGCTTATTATTTCTAATGCTAATAACAATATTTACTTCCTCTTATACAATGCATAGTTATATAATTTTTTTAATTATGCTGTTTTTAGGATTAATTAAATTTATTAAAAAAAAGCTTCTATTAAAAACAAATATGAGTATAATTGCAAGTCTTTTTTTATTAGTGTGGTTTTATGGTTTTTTAATTGGAGTATTTAATAATAAAATAAATTATGTTGTGGCTAATTTTGCAGGCATGGTATTATATTTACTTTATTTTGTTTTTTCTAGTTTTAATGTCTCTAAAAAAGATATTATTAAAATTTTAATTTTAATTTCAATAATTAATGTTCTTGGAACACTTATTTATTGGATTTACCAATTTATTAATTTAAATAATATTTTGAACTATTCTATGTCAACTGGACAGATAAGGTTATATTATTTTTTAAATATGTCAACATATTATATTATTTTAATATATACTTTTAGTATAATGATTATGCCTAATAAATATAATAATGAGAGTTATAGAAATATTTTTAACATCTTTAATCAGAAGAAATATAGTGTGTTATTTTTTTTATTAGCCTTAATTGCTATTTTATTATCTGCTTCAAAAGGTTTTGTTTTAGGATTTATTATTTTAATTAGTTTATCTTTTTTAATGATAAATAAATCGTATTTTTTTAAGAGAGTTATTAACAAAAAGATTATTTATGCTTTTGTTTTTTTATTAATTAGTTTACCTTTTCTTTTCATAGTTAGTTATGAAAAATTATTTACAATGATTTTTTCAAGTGAAGATTTAGGTAATCAAGTAAGATTTGCTCAGTTTTATGTACTTTATAATGATTTAACTTTTTTTGGAAAAGGATTAGGTGCTGAAGTTGCAAATAATTTTGATGGAAATACTTATGGTTTTGAATTAAGTTTTTTAAATATTTTTCATAAATTTGGAATAATGGCTATTTTAATAATAATTGGATATTTGATGACATTCTACTACATATTTAAAAGATTCAAAAAAAATAAGCTTAGTAGTTTAATTGCATTATCTTGTATGGGATATTTATTTCCATCTATTGGGAATCCAATACTTTTTGCCCCAACAAACGTAATGTTACATGTTTGTGCATTATTAATTTTAGATAAGAAGGATGAATAAAATGTTGTTTAAAGATAAAATACTTTTGATAACAGGAGGTACTGGGTCTTTTGGAAATGCAGTCCTTCGTAATTTTTTAAATACTGATATAAAAGAGATAAGAATTTTTTCTCGTGATGAATTAAAACAAGATGATATGAGAAAAAGGTATAATAATGATAAATTGAAATTTTATCTTGGTGATGTGAGAGATGTAAATTCACTTGATGATGCGATAAGAGGAGTTGATTATATTTTTCATGCAGCTGCATTAAAACAAGTTCCTTCATGTGAATTTTATCCTATGCAAGCTGTACAGACAAATGTCATTGGAACTGAAAATGTACTTAATGTAGCTATAAAATATAAAGTAAAAAATATTGTAGTTTTAAGTACAGATAAAGCAGTATATCCTATAAATGCTATGGGTATAAGTAAGGCTATGATGGAAAAAGTGGCAGTCGCAAAAAGTAGAAATTTAAATGATTCTGAAACAGTTATATCATGTACTCGATATGGAAATGTTATGGCTTCAAGAGGTTCAGTTATTCCTCTTTTTATAAATCAGATAAAAAATAATAAAGATATTACAATTACTGATCCTAATATGACTAGATTTATGATGAGTTTAGATGATGCTGTTGATTTAGTGATGTTTGCATTTAAAAATGCAAAAAATGGTGACATTTTTGTACAAAAAGCTCCTGCTTGTACTGTTGAGTTACTTGCAAATACTTTGAAAAAGATGCTGCGAAAACCAGAACACAAGATAAATATTATAGGTACAAGACATGGCGAAAAACTATATGAAACACTTCTCACAAGAGAAGAGATGGTTCATGCAGTTGATATGGAAGGATACTATAGAATTCCTGCGGATACAAGAGATTTGAATTATAACAAATTTGTTGATGATGGTGAAGAAGTGGTTACTGAAGCTGGAGATTATCATTCTCATAATACTAAACAATTAAATGAAAATGAATTAAAACAAATGTTATTAAAGTTAACTGAAATACAAGATGATTTAAAAGAATTTGGAGTAAAAATATGAAAGTTTTAATTACAGGTGCAAATGGTTTTATCGCAAAAAACTTAAGAGTTACATTAAATAAAATGCCTCAAATTGAAGTTTTGGAGTATTTTAAAAATGATTCTATTGAGAAATTGCATAGTTTAATAAAAGAGGCTGATTTTGTATTTCACTTAGCAGGGATTAATCGTCCAGAAAAAGTTGATGATTATTATGATGGAAATTCTAATTTTACTCAAACATTAATTGATATTATTAAAAGGAATAATAAAAAAATTCCAATACTTTTATCTTCTTCTACTCAAGTCGGAAATGGAAGTGATTATGCAAAAAGCAAAGAAGAATCTGAAAAGATTATAGAAAAATATGCACTAGATCATGATATAAGCTGTTTTATATATAGACTTCCAAATGTTTTTGGAAAATGGTCAAAACCAAATTATAATACTGTAATTGCAACTTGGTGTTATAACATAACAAGAGATATAGAAATAAAAGTAGATAATCCAGATAAAGAATTAACTTTAGCTTATATTGGAGATGTTGTGCATGCTTTTATTAAGCATCTTTATGTGACTCAGTCTGATGAGCTTTATTATGAAATTAGTAATATTTATAAAAAAACATTAGGTGAGATTGAACAACTTCTTTATACATTTAGAGCTAGTCGTCAAAATTTGCTTATACCGAATATTGCAAAAGGTTTTGAAAGAGTTTTATATGCTACATATTTAAGTTTTTTACCTATTAATAAATTTTCATATAAACTTAGTGGTTATCAAGATGCAAGAGGAACATTTTATGAAATACTTAAAACAGTTGATAGTGGACAGCTAGGTATTTCTACTACAAAACCAGGAGTTACAAGAGGAAATCATTATCACAATACAAAAAATGAAAAGTTTTTAGTAATTAAAGGGAAAGCACTTATAGAACTTAGAGATATATTTAGTAAAGAAATTATTCAATACAATGTTAGTGGAGATGATCTAGAAATAGTGGAGATGATTCCTGGTTATACACATAATATTACAAATACAGGTGATGAAGAAATGGTTCTTTTAATTTGGGCAAATGAAAATTATGACCCTAAAAAACCTGATACAAATTTTGTAGAGGTATAATATGAATATTAATGTGTTAAAAAAATTAAAAGTGATGACTATAGTTGGTACAAGGCCAGAGATTATTAGATTATCATCAGTTATTGCTAAGCTTGAAGAGTCAAGTGCAATAGAACATATTTTGGTACATACAGGACAAAACTACGATTATGAACTGAATGAAGTATTTTTTAAAGATTTTAACTTAAGAAAACCTGATTATTTTTTAAATGCAGCTGGAAGAGGATCTAGTGAAACTATTGGAAATATAATAATTACTATAGACTCTATTTTTGAAAAAGAAAATCCAGAAGCAGTTCTAATTTTAGGAGATACAAATAGTTGTCTTTGTGCAATCCCGGCGAAAAAAAGAAAAATACCTATTTTTCATATGGAAGCAGGAAATAGATGTTTTGACGAAAGAGTTCCAGAAGAGACAAATAGAAAAATAGTTGACCATATAGCTGATATAAATCTTACTTATAGTGATATAGCTAGAGAATATTTACTTAAAGAAGGATTGCTTGCTGATAGAATAATTAAAACAGGTTCACCGATGTTTGAGGTAATTAATAAAAAGCTAAATGATATAAATAGTTCTAAAATTTTAGAAGAATTAAATTTAAAGAAAAGTAAATATTTTGTTGTTTCAGCTCATAGAGAAGAAAATATTAGTTCAGAGAAAAACTTTTTAGATTTAGTAAATACTTTGAATTCAATAGCTGAAATTTATAAATTACCTATTATTGTCTCTACTCACCCTAGAACTAGAACTAGAATAAATGAATTAAATATAAAATTTGAGCCCTTGATTCAAATTATGAAACCATTAGGATTTAATGATTATGTAAAACTTCAAAAAGATTCATGTGCAGTTTTAAGTGATAGTGGAACTATTAGTGAAGAGTCGTCAATATTGGGCTTTTCTGCTTTAAATATTAGAGAAGCACATGAAAGGCCTGAAGCTATGGAAGAGGCAAGTGTTATGATGGTTGGTCTTGAGAAAACGAGAATTCTACAAGGATTAGAGGTATTAGTTACTCAAAATGAAAAAACTTTGCGAAGAGTTGCTGATTACAGTATACCAAATGTTTCTGATAAAGTTTTAAGAATTATTTTATCATATACTGATTATATAAACAAAGTTGTGTGGAAAAAGTATTGAAAAATACAATAGTGGTTGTTACAGAATATTTTTACCCAAGTTTGAATAGTACTTCTTATTATTTAACAAATATAGTTAAAAAATTATCTGGAAAAAATACAGTTAAAGTTATTTGTAATACAAATCTCAGAGATAATAAAGAATTAAATATTGATAATTTAGAAATTATTAGAGCTAAAGAAATAAATTTAAATAAAAATAATATATTTACTAGAACTCTTAAATTTTTATTTTCTTCTGTAAAACTTTCTATATTAGTTTATAAAAATATAAAACAAGAAGAAAATGTTTTGGCAGTAACTAATCCAGCATTTATTATTATATTTCTTGCTATTATCAAAAAATTTAAGAAATTTAATTATACTTTGCTTGTGTATGATATTTTTCCAGAGAACTTAATATCAGCAAAGATTTTAAGAAAAGATTCTTTTTTCTACAAATTTATAGAAAAAATATATAATTGGTCATATTTAAAAACTGATAGGTTAGTGGTAATTGGTAGAGATATGGCAGAAGTTGTTGCTAATAAAACAGATGGCTTAGTTCCAGTGTTTTTGATTGAGAATTGGTGCGATTTTAATACTATAATTCCTTCATGTAAACATGAAAATGAAATATTAAGAGATTTAAAAATAATAGACAAAAAAATATTTTTATTTGCAGGAAATTTAGGGAGATTACAAGGTATTAAAAATATGTTAGATGCTGCAGAATTAGTTGAAAATAATGATTTCTTGCTTTTATTTATAGGTGATGGAGTAATGAAAAAAGATATTGAAGAACATATAAAAATATCAAAAAAGAATAATGTTATTTATGCGGGATCCTTCCCTATGAGTGAGCAAAATAAATTTCTAAATGCTTGTGATGTTGCAATAGTATCATTATCTGATTCAATGTATGGATTAGGAGTTCCTAGTAAATCTTATTTTAGTATGGCATCTGGTAAACCTATACTTTATATTGGGGATAAAAATTCTGAAATTGGTAGAGTTGTAAATGAAAACAATATTGGATGGGTTGTTGAAAATAGTAATTCTTTAGAATTAGTAAATAAATTTAATCAGATTTTAGAAATTTCTTCAAAAAATTTGTATGATTTAGGAATTAGAGCTAGAGAAGTCGTTTCTGCGAAATATTCTGAAGAAACTATACTTAAAAAATATGATGAATTGTATTATTAAAATGAATATATTGATTACAGGATCAAATGGCTATTTAGGGAGTAATTTTATAAATAAATATGGCTATTATATAAATTTTAAAAAATTTTCATTATTAAATCAAAAATTAGAAGATATAACCTTTGATAATATAGATATTGTCTTACATTGTGCTGCACTTGTACATCAAAAAATAGAACAACCCTATGAAAAATATTATACAATAAATATTGATTATCCAATAAAACTGGCAAAACTAGCAAAACAGAATGGTGTAAAACAATTTGTTTTTATAAGTACTATTGCAGTTTATGGTGAAGAGAAAGAAAAATTAGATGAAAATACAATTTGTAATCCAGCAACTTTTTATGGAAAAAGTAAATTAGAAGCAGAGAAGAAACTTTTGGAATTAAATGATGATAACTTTTTAATAAGTATTATAAGATCACCTATGATATATGGAAAGAATGCACCTGGAAATATTGATAGTTTAGTAAAACTTGTAAAAAAACTAGCTATTATTCCTCTAGGTAAGATTCAAAATAAGAGAAGTTTTATATCAATACAGAATTTTTGTTATATCATAAATGAAGTGATACTTCAAAAAAAATCAGGTATATTTTTGGCTTGCGATGATGAACCACTTAGTACTTCAAAACTTATTGAACTTATTACAAAAAATCTTAATAGAAAGATGTATTTAATAAAAATACCATTTTTTGAGACTTTATTGAAAATTTTAAAACCATCATTTCACAAGCGACTTTATGGAAGTTTGGAAATAGATAATACTATCACGAAAGAAAAATTAAATCTAAAAAATCCATATGGTGTAGAAGATGGAATAAAATTGATGATAAAAGGATAAAAAATTTGATTTATATAATTTTACTACTAATCTCTTTTTTACTTACATATTTTATTAAAAATTATATGATAAAAAAATCATTGGTTGCCAGTGTAAATGAACGAAGTTCTCATACAGTTCCAACACCTCATGGTGGAGGAATAGCTATTGCTATTACTTGGTTTATAGGTTTATTTTATATTTATTTTATTGGACAAATAGAAAATAATCTTTTTTATGCTTTGCTTTTTGGAGCAGTTATTTCAATAGTTAGTTTTTTTGATGATATATATGAGTTGAGCCCAAAATTAAGACTTATAATTCAAGCTATTGTTGCTATTGGAGGATTATATTTTTTAGGTGGATTTGAAACTCTTACTTTTGGTATTTTTGATATACAAAATTCTATTTTTACAAACATTTTTGCTTTTTTTATGATAATTTGGTTTATAAATCTTTATAATTTTTTAGATGGTATCAATGGTTATGCAGGAAGTGAAGCAGTTTTTTTAAGTCTTGCTGGGTTTATTCTATTTGGTGGAAATCACTTTTTAGTTTTAGCTGTTGCTGTTTTAGGATTTTTATATTGGAATTGGAATAAGGCTAAGATATTTATGGGAGATGTTGGAAGTACTCTTTTAGGATATAATGTAGCAATTTTTACTATATATTATGCAAATCAAGAACCAACAAACTTTTGGATATGGATTATTTTATTTAGTGTTTATTGGTTTGATGCAACTTTGACTTTAATACGAAGAAAACTCAATAAAGAAAGACTTTCACAAGCACATAAAAAACATGCATATCAGAGACTTACACAAGCGGGATGGAGTCACTACAAAGTGACAAACTATTCTATAGGATTAAATATACTGTTATTTGCAATTGTATTTTTTATATCAAATATTTTTGTAGCTTTTTTATTTTCTTTTGTAGTTTTAGTTTTAAGTATGAAATTTATAGATAGTAAAAAAGCTTTTGAATAATGAATTATAAAAGATTAGAAATTTCAGATTTAGTACTTTGTGAACCAACTTTTCATAAAGATAATCGTGGATTTGTTTATGAATCATTTAAAAAAGAATCCTTTAATAACTTTTTAGGATTTGAAGTAGATTTTTGTCAAGATAATATTTCTTATAGCACGTATGGAGTTATAAGAGGACTTCATACAAATACTTTAATTTATTCTCAATCAAAGCTTGTAAATGTACTAAAAGGTGAGATTCTTGATGTTGCAGTTGATTTTAGAGTAGGAAGTCCAAGTTTTGGTAAAGTAGTAAGTATAGAGTTAAATAGTGAAGAAAATAAACAACTTTTCATACCAAGAGGATTTTTACATGGTTTTTCAGTTTTAAGCAAAGATGCTTTAGTTATGATAAAAGTCGATAGATACTTTACTTTAGGTGAAAGTATTGGAGTGAAATATGATGATGAAGATTTGAATATTGATTGGAAAATAAAAAAAGAATCAACTATTGTTTCTGAAGCTGATAAAAATTTATTAGCTTTTAAAGATACAAAATCACCATTTGTTTATGGTAAAAATTATTATTAGAAGGTAAAAATGAATTATTTAAGAGACAAAAGATTTCTTGGGATATTAGTAACTATCGTTATATCTACATTTTCTCTTTATCTAGTTGCTTTTTTAATCAACAAAAATATATCTTTGATAGCTTTAAGTACTATAATTATAACTAGAATATTGTTTTCATTTTTACTTTTTGATGATTATAAACTTTCTTGGTCAAAAGCATCTACAAAAACAGGTTTGATGAAGATTATACTTGCATTAATAAGTTTTATGATTTACATGCCTATCCTATATTATTTTTATCATATTTCTTTCAACCTTTTATTTATTGATTTGATTTTTTATACATTTATTATAAATATTTTAGTTTATGTGTACAAATATTATCATTCTGTTGGAAAAAACAAAAAAACAAAAAACTTAGTAATATATGGAGCAGGAAAAGCTGGACTTCAACTTCAAAGAGAGTTCTTAAGTAGCGAATACAAACTTGTTTGTTTTATAGATGATGATGAAATCTTGCACCATAGAAGTATTGATGGTATTTCTATATATTCAAAAGAAAAATATTGTAGTTTATTTGAAAATCAAAAATTTGATTTGATGATTATTGCTATGCCATCAGCTTCTCAAGAACAAATAAAAATAATTTATGAATTTATGCAAGATAAATTTGAAAAAATAAAAATTTTACCTTCAATGAATAATATTCTAAAAAAAGAAGAGTTTACAAAACAACTTAAAGATATTGGAGTTGAAGATTTACTAGCACGTTATCCAAAAGATTTGGATAAAAAACAAATAGAAAACTTTATAAAAGACAAAATAGTTTTAATTACAGGTGCAGGTGGAAGTATAGGAAGTGAAATATCAAGACAGTGCAAAACATATGGAGCAAAACAACTAATACTTTTAGACCATAGTGAATTTAATCTTTATTCAATTTTAGAAGAATTAAAAGCTGAAAATGTAGTTCCTATTATGCAAAGTGTGAGAGATATAACTGTTTTAGAAAATACTTTTGAAAAATATAAACCACAAATAGTTATTCATGCAGCAGCTTATAAACACGTACCTTTAGTTGAATACAATATTTTAGAAGGCATTACAAATAATATAATTGGAACAAAAAATTGTATAGATTTATCTATAAAATATGGTGCTCAAAAGTTTGTTCTTATATCAACAGATAAAGCAGTTCGTCCAACAAATATTATGGGAACAACAAAACGAATTTGTGAACTTTATGCTCAAAACGTAGAGTCAAAAAATACAGAGATTGTAGCAGTTAGATTTGGAAATGTTTTAGGAAGTAGTGGAAGTGTTATTCCAAAATTTAAATCTCAAATTGAACAAGGTAAAAATATCACGGTAACTCATCCAGAAATTACAAGATATTTTATGCTTATTCCTGAAGCTTGTGAACTTGTGCTTCAAGCAGCAAGTATAGCAAATGGTGGAGAAATATTTATTCTTGATATGGGAGAACCAATTAAGATCGTGGATTTGGCTAAGAAAATGATTGAGTTAAGTGGTAGAAGTGACATCAGTATAGAAATTTGTGGCTTAAGGTGTGGCGAAAAGTTGTATGAAGAATTATTAATTAGTGATAGTGATCAAAAAACAAAATATGAGTCAATCACAGTTGCAAATTCTACGAAGTTTGATATAAATGAACTAAATAAAAAAATAGAAGAATTACTAATTTGTGAAGATAAAGTAGCAAAATTAAAAGAGATTGTTCCAGAATTTGAGCATAAGCTAAATAACTAATAAATATTTAATATAATATAAATTATAATCAATATCATTAATAATATATTAAGGATTAGTTATGAAGCCTGCTTTTTCTTTACTTGAATTGATTTTTGCTATAGTTGTTTTAGGAATTATAGTATCTGTAGCTGTTCCAAAGTTTTTAGATACTAGAGATAGTGCTTTAGTATCGACCATAAAAAGGGATGTAAATACAGCTATAAATTCTATACAAAGTTACTATCTACTAAATCAAAAAATAGAAAAACTAACAGATGCTATGGAAATAAGTGATTCAAACTGGAAAGTAGAAAATTTGAAATTAACTGATAAAAACTCTTGTTTAACTATTGAAGTAAAAACATCTTCAAATGAAACAAAAAACATCGAATTAGTTGTTGATTCTACAAAAGAGACAACAATATGTAAAAAATTAAGAGATGCAGGATTAGTATCTAAAAGTGTAGAGTTATATTAGATTTTATTCTTCTTTTCTAACTCTTAAAAATGAAGCAAATTTTGGTTTGTTATTTTTTGTTAAACCATAATATTTAAAAGTTATAATATCTCCAATTTTTGGTGGATTTTCTCTATCTTTATTTGTAAAACCATTTCCTAGATTGAAAGTTATTCCATCTTTTTGTTTTATAACTAAACTTTTAAATTTTCCATTTTTATAGTTATGAGAAATCACTACTCCTTCTTCATCAAAAAAATTTTTTACTTTGAGTATACTTGAACTTCGTCCCTCTTGATACTCTAAAAATGGATTTTTTATCATAACTCCTTCAGCTTGTTTTTCTAGCATTTGATTTAAAAATTTATCTAAATGCTCTTTATCTTTACAAACTATTTGAGGAATGATTTTAATAAAATTATTTGGATTTATTTTTAGCCAATCTTCTAGTCTTTTTAGTCTTGTGTCAAAATCACCTTTTGTATTAGGAACTTCAAAAATATTATAAGTTATTTTCTCCCAAGCTTTTGAAGGTTTTGTATCTAAAACTATACTTTGAATATTTTCAAAATCATTCACTTTTGTATAAAGTTCGCCATCAAGTTCAAACGGCGGAAGATTTTTTATAAACCAGTTTGGAGCATAAATTTTATTACCATTTTTGCTTAAGAGTTCTTTACCATTCCAATAAGCTCGTATTCCATCTAGTTTTTCACTCATATACCAGCCATTTATGTTGTCTTTTTTTTCATCATAAATATTTGCTTTTTGTAGTTCAAAAGAAAATCCATAAATTGTAAGAAAAAAATATAATAAAAGTTTCATAATTAAACCACCAAATAAATTTATTATATTTTTAATATTCTTAAAAAACATCATAAAACCCTAATAAATATTTGGTTAAAATAAATCGCTTTTCACAAATATTATATAAGGACTTACTTTGAGTGAAAAAAATGTGTTAGATGAAAATAGCAAAAATATATTACTTGATAGCATAAGAACTATAAATGATTATCCAAAACCTGGAATTATTTTCAAAGATATCACTACTTTATTGAATAATAAAAATGCATTTAATCTTTTAATGGACCATTTAGAAGAAAGATACAAATCATACAATTTAGACTATATTGCAGGAGTTGAAGCAAGAGGTTTTTTCTTTGCTTCGGCACTTGCTTGTAGATTGAAAATTGGTTTTGTTCCAGTTAGAAAAAAAGGGAAATTACCAAGTACAACAATCTGTGAGAAATATGAATTAGAGTATGGTTTTAGTGAAGTTGAACTTCATCTTGATGCTTTTAATAATGAAAAGAATGTAAATGTTTTATTGATTGATGATATTATTGTTAGTGGTGGTACAGCTTATGCCGCTGCTAATTTAATAAAAAAATTGAATGTAAATTTAGTTGAATCATGTTTTTTGATGAATATTGCTATTTTAGATGGTGCAAAAAAATTAAGTGAAATATCACCAGTTTATTGTGTATTAGAAATTTGAAAAAAGAAGAAGAAAATGAGTAATTATATTCCAAAACCTAGTGTTTTTGACCCTGATGAAAAAGGTCAATTTGGTATTTTTGGTGGACAATATGTTCCTGAAACTTTAATGCCAATTTTAAAAGACTTAGAACTTGCATATAAAAAATATAGATTTGATAAAGAGTTTTGGGCAGAAGTTAATGCTTTATTAAAAGATTATGTAGGTAGAGAAAATCCATTATATTTTGCTTCAAACATAAGTAAAGAGTTAGATGCAAAAATTTATCTAAAAAGAGAAGATTTAAATCATACTGGTGCTCATAAAGTAAATAATGTTATTGCTCAAGGTCTATTGGCAAAAAGAATGGGAAAAACAAAAGTAATTGCAGAAACAGGAGCTGGTCAACATGGTGTTGCAACAGCAACTATTGCAGCACTTATGGGACTTGAATGTACTATTTTTATGGGTGCAAAAGATGTTGAAAGACAAGAACTAAATGTTTTTAGAATGAAACTTTTAGGAGCAAAAGTTATTTCAGTTCAAAGTGGAAGTAAGACTTTAAAAGATGCTATGAATGATGCAATAAGATATTGGGTTACAAATGCACGAGATACTTTTTATATAATTGGTACAGTAGCTGGTCCTCATCCATATCCTATGATGGTGCGAGATTTTCAATCAATTATTGGTTATGAATCAAGAAAACAGATTTTAGAAAAAGAGGGTAAACTTCCTGATTATGTAGTTGCATGTATTGGTGGTGGTTCAAATGCTATTGGTATGTTTTCTCACTTTTTAGAAGATAAAGATGTAAGATGTATTGGAATTGAAGCAGGTGGATTAGGAATTGATACTAATAAACATGGATGTTCTTTAGAAAAAGGAACTCCAGGAATTCTTCATGGTCAATGCTCATATTTACTTCAAGATGAAGATGGACAAGTTTTAGAAGCACATAGTATGAGTGCAGGTCTTGATTACCCAGGAATTGGTCCAGAACATTCTTTTCATAAAGATAATAAATCAATAAGCTACGATTCGATTACAGATCAAGAAGCTTTAGATGCTTTTGTTTGGTTAAGTAGACGTGAGGGAATTATTCCAGCATTTGAATCAGCGCATGCAATTGCGTATTTGAATAAAGCAAAAGACAAAATAAAAGGGAAAACAGTTATTGTTTGTTTATCTGGTAGGGGAGATAAAGATATGGTTCAGGCAAAAAGTTTGCTGAATTTTAATTAAAAAAAGGAATGTTTTATATGAAAGAGCTCTTTAGAAAAATCCAACCCTATTCAGGAAAAATATTTGCAGTATTTCTTATATTGTTTATGTCTTTTTTAATATATAGTTTGTCTCAAGCTCCAGTTGAAGGAATTGATGAAAAATTCAAATATTTACTTGAAAAGCATGGATATATAATACTTTTTGTTTGGGGAATGCTTGAGGGTGAAGCTGGGCTTGTTATGGCAGGATTATTAGCTCATAAAGAGATGATGAATTTGTATTTGGCTATATTTGTTGCAGGTCTTGGTGGATTTGCAGGTGACCAAGTATATTTTTACATAGGAAGATTTAATAAAGAGTCTGTTCATAGAAAATTTAGAGGACAAAGAAGAAAATTCGCATTTGCACACCTTTTATTAAAAAGACATGGTTGGCCTATTATTTTTATTCAAAGATATATGTATGGAATGAGAACAATAATTCCTATTTCAATAGGATTAACAAGATATGATGCTAGAAAGTTTGCTTTTATAAATCTAATCTCAGCTTGGTGTTGGGCCGCTCTTACGATAGTGCCTGTTTGGTATTTTGGAGAACAAATTATGATTGTATTACATTGGGCAAAACAACACTGGTATATGGCAATTCCTATTGCAGCAGTAGTTGGAGGAAGTATTGTTTACTATTTTCATAAAGCAACACAAAAAGTTGAAAAAAGGATGAGACATGAAAATTAATATTGTTGAAATAAATAAAAAAAAGAGTTTTGATACAGAAATAATTTTTGTAAAAGATATTGAAACTTTAAAAGAAGACAAAGAAATATTAGAAATTTTAGAGTTTAAAGCAAAAGATGAAAGTTGTGTATTATTGGCTGAATCAAAAAAAATATATGTTGGATATGAAGAATCTTCTTATGATAGTTTAGCAATTGCAATCGCAACGGCAATTAAAAAATTAAAATCAACAAAATTTAAAAGTGCAAAAATAACTTTAGATAAATGTTTAGAAGATAACTTTAATGCTTTAGTTGAAGGAGCACTTTTAGGTCAATATACATTTGATGAATACAAAAGTGAAAAAGAGACAAAAAAGATTGAATTAAGTTTTATTGTTGAAAAGAAAAATTCTAAATTAGAAGATATTTTAAAAGAATCAACAATAATTTCAAAAGCTGTAAATAAAGCAAGAGATATGGTAAATAGTGCACCAGCTGATTTTTATCCACAAATTATGGCACAAATGGCGCAAAAATTAGCGCAAGATGTAGATATATCTTGTGAAGTTCATGGTGAAAGTTATTTAGAAAAACATAAAATGATGGCAATGCATAGTGTTGGAAGAGCCTCAGTTCATGAATCAAAACTTATTCACTTAACATATAAACCAAAAAAAGCAAAACATAAAATAGTACTTGTTGGTAAAGGTTTAACTTATGATTCAGGTGGTTTATCTTTAAAACCAAGCGATTTTATGGTTACAATGAAAGCAGATAAATCAGGAGCTTGCGCAGTATTAGCAACTATTTGGGCTATTGCTAAACTTGAACTTCCTATTGAAGTTCATGCTATTTTAGGTGCCGTTGAAAATATGATTGGTGGAAATGCTTATAAACCAGATGATATACTAAAAGCTAAAAATGGTAAAACAATAGAAGTGAGAAATACAGATGCTGAAGGAAGACTTGTTCTTGCTGATTGTTTATGTTATGCTCAAGATGAAATCAAAAATATTGATTATATATTTGATTATGCAACTTTAACAGGAGCTTGTGTTGTTGGAGTTGGTGAATATACAACTGGAGTTATGGGAAATTGTGAGACTTTAAAAAGAAAAGCGGTTTCTAGTGCTTTAGATGCAGGAGAATATGCAACTGCACTTGATTTTAATAGATATTTGAAAAAGTGTATAAAATCGGAGATTGCAGATATTTGTAATGTAGCAAATACTAGATATGGTGGAGCAATAACAGCTGGAATGTTTTTAGATAATTTTATATATGAAGAAAATAAAAATAAATGGATACATTTTGATATAGCAGGTCCTGCATATGTTGAGAAAGCTTGGGGATATAATCCTTATGGAGCAAGTGGTACAGGTGTTAGAACAACTATAAAACTTCTACAAAATCTATTATAAAAAGTAGGAAGATTACTCTTCCTACATATTAGTTTATCGAGTAGTCTATTGGAATAGTAACATTCCAAACACTTTTTTTCAATTCTTCTGGAATCTCATCAAAATTACTTATTTTAATTAACAGTTCAATAGATGCTTCATCTAATTTTGCAAATGAAGATTTTCCTAAAACTTTAACGTTTCTAATCTCTCCATTTTTCAAAATATCGAAATTAACATTTACTTTTCCAGTTTGATTTAATCTTTTCGCAGCTTTTGGATAAATTTTATTTTTTTCAATTGTTGCTCTTACTTTTGCTAAATATTTTGTTTCAATAGTATCAATTTGATTTTGATTAATAGTTGGAGCTGATACTTCTTCTTTTGGTTCTGTTTTTGGTGGAGGAGGAACAGCTGCAACAACTTCAGCAACTTCTTCTTTTTGAACAATTTTTTCTACAGGTTTTTTATGCTCTTTTTTTGGTTTTTCTGGTTTATTTTTTACTGGTTTTGGTTTTTCTATTACAGGTTGAGGTTCAACTATTGGCTCAGGAGTTGGTTCAACAACTGGCTGAGGTTCAACAATAGATACACTATTTAGTGATATCTTTGTAACTATTTCCTCTTTTGCTGGAGGTGTAATTAACATATCAGCAAAAACAAAAAATAGAAAAAAAGCTGCAATAAAATATACACCACTTGTAATAAAAAAAGAATTTAAATATCTGTTCATTTTCTCATCACTTTTTTGTTACTATTGACACATTTGAGTAATTATTCTTTTTTAGCATATCAAGTACTTGTACAAATGATTCAAATCTTGTATTTTTATCTGTATTTATATGAATTGGTGTTTCTACAGTTTTTTGTAAAATTTCACTTTCAATACTTTCTAAAGTAGCAGGTTTGTCTTCGATCATCAATTGTCCATCTTCTTGAATTACAATAATTACTTCTTTGTCAGGTTTTAAATTATCCGCATTTGAAGCATTTGGTAATGAAATTGGAATAATACCTCTTGTAATAAAAGTTGAAGTTAATAAAACTATAGCTAAAAGTACAAGTAATACATCAATAAATGGAATAACATTTATTGAATCATATTTCTTCAGCTTCATATAAACTCTCCGTAACTTCAACATATCTACTTAAGATATTATAAAATACCATAGAAATAATTGCAACAACAAGACCAACAGCAGTTGCTTTTAATGCTAATGCTAAAGATTCCATGATTTTTGCAGCTTCTATGTCACCATTTCCCATATTCATAAACGTAAGCATAATTGCTAAAACAGTTCCTAGTAAACCAATATAAGGTGAATTAGAAGCAATAGTACCAATAATTGTTAAATGTTTTGTTAGTGCGATATCTAAATGTTTTTTGTTTTTATAAGATTTTATATCTATATTCTTATAAAATATAATTCTTTCAATAAAAAAGAAAACAGCTATAAAGCTCATAATTACAAGTAAAACGATAACTCCATAATCAACTAAATGTTGTAACGTTTCAATATTTTCCATATGCGTCCTTAAAAAAATTTCTGTCATTATAGTCATATAGTGATAATAATTATCTTAATTGTAAGAAAAAATTAAAAATTTGTTAAATAATCATTAAAACAGATTGTGTAGAATTTCATCAATAAATTTTCACTAATTATAACCTAAGGAAAGAAATTTGCGTAAAATAATAGTATGCTCTTTATTTTGTAGCCTGGCTTTTGCAAATAATTTAGATCTTTTGCAAAAAGACAAAAAAGAGTCGAGAGAACTTGAAAAACAGTATATAGAATCAAGTTATGAAAGCTTAAAAAATGATTGGATAGGTTCAATAGATTTTAGTTCAGGTTTATCACAAACTCACTCTTTTTCAGATGAAAGTGATAAAAATAAAAGTAATAAATTTGGAAAATCTGCATCTATAGGATTTACACAAAGTATTTATGAATCAGGAGGAATAGAGTTTACTATTCAGTATGCAAAAGATAAATTTAAATATGATTTATTGTCTTGGGAAAATCAAAATTCTCAAATTTTGCAATCTATGTACGATACTTTGTTAGAAATTACTAAATTAAAATTTCAAATAATTCAAGGTAAATACCAACTTGAAAATAAAGATATAGAGTTAATTATAAAAAAAATACAATATGAAGCTGGAAAAACTGATATTGTTGAGTTAAATAATGCAGTTATGAGTAAAAATACTCAAATAAAAAATAATATAGCTTTAGAAAATTCTTTAAAAGATAAAGAGTTTGAATTATCAAAATATACAGATTTAAAATATGATGAGATAGAAATATTGGATTTTAATAATGTTTCAAAAGAGGATTTTATAAATCAAAATTTAGATATTTTACAAGAAGATTCAAAAGTTGAAATGTTAAATACGAATTATAAAAAAATGAAAACAAACTATTTACCAAAAGTTGCATTATCTACAAAAGCAAGTTATAGTAATTCAGATGAAAAAGAAAATATTATGATAAGAGATACTAACAAAGATGATGCTCAATCAAGTGCTAGTTTGACTCTATCTATGCCTTTATACGATTATAATAAATCAAATAAACTTCAAGAAGCAAAGTTAAACTATTTAAAACAAAAAAGTAGTGTGAATGATTTAAAAAATGAAGTAGCTTATGACTATGAGCAAATTTTAAATCAAATAAATACATATGAAAAACAAAATAAAACAATTGCTGAAAATATTAGATTATATGATGATTTAATTGCTGCAAATAAAATATCAAATGAAGCAGGAATGACTTCTGTTTATGATTTAGATATTTTAAGAAATACAAAACAGATAAATGAATATGATTTAACAATAAATGATATTAACATTAAATTACAATATTCAAAACTATATTTTAAAATAAAAGGGTAACATAAAATGCAAAATAAAGATTTATTAGAAGAGTTAGAATCTTTTAGTAGTAAGAAAAGAATAAATAGAAAATTCATTTATATAGCCACTGCTATTGTTTCATTTTTAGCTATTGTTTTATTTTTTATATTTAATGGAAATAATAAATCAAATAAAATTGAATATATTACAAAAAAAGTAACACAAGGTGATTTAAGTGTAGTTGTAAGCACAACAGGAAACTTAAATCCAACAAATAGTGTTGAAATAGGGATTGAAGTTTCAGGAACTTTAAAAGAGATTTTTGTTGATTTTAATGATGAAGTAAAAGCTGGACAAATTTTAGCAAAAATAGATACAGTTAAACTTCAATCTCAAGTTGATAGTTCAACAGCAGCTTTAGCAATAGCAGTTGCAAATCAAAAAGAGAGCCAAGTTTTATTAAACAATAAAAAAACCCTTTATGATAGAACTTTGAATATGTATAAAAATTCAGGTGGTAAATATCCTTCAAAGAATGAACTAGATGATACAAGATTTTCTTATGAAGCTGCAATAGAGTCTTTAGAAGCTGCAAAAGCAAAAGTTCTTCAAGCTCAATCTAATTTAAAAACAGATAAACAAAATCTTGAAAAAGCTTCAGTTAAATCTTCAATTGATGGAATTGTATTAAATAGAGAAGTTGAAGTTGGACAAACTTTAGCAGCAACTATGTCTGCTCCAAAGTTATTTACAATAGCAAAAGATTTGACACACATGGATTTGATTGTAAGTATTGATGAAGCTGATGTTGCTGATATAAAAAAAGATTTACCTGTGACATTTACTGTTGATGCTTATCCTAATAAAGTATTTAATGGAAAAGTTAAACAAGTAAGGTTAAATCCAGTTGATACAAATGGAGTTGTAACTTATGAAACAGTTGTTTCAGTTGATAATGAAGATTTACTTTTAAAACCAGGTATGACAGCAACTGCAAAAATTATTACAAAAGAGAGTAAAAATAAACTTCTTATTCCAAATGGGGCATTAAGATTTAAGCCAAAAATGCAAGAACAAAAAAATAGTGGTGTAAATTTAGTTGGACCAAATATGAATAGACCTGCAAATGTTGCAAGAGATTTGACTAAAAAAGAGTTAGCTCCTATATTTATTTTAGAAAATAATCAACCAAAAAGGGTTATGGTAAAAGTTTTGGATAGTGATGGAAAATTAACTTCAATAGAATCAGAAGAACTAAAAGTTAATGATGAGGTTATTATTTCACAAAAGAGTGATGATGGAAAATAGAAAAGTTATCATAGAGTTTAAAAAGATTGTAAAAACCTATGGTTCTGGTGATACTCAAACTCATGCTTTAAATGGAGTAGATTTAAAAATATATGAAGGTGAATTCGTAGCAATAATGGGAGCTAGTGGAAGTGGAAAATCAACTTCTATGAATATGATAGGTTGTTTAGATAAACCAACTAGCGGAGAGTATCTATTTAATGGAATAAATGTAGAAAAACTAAATAGAAATCAAATGGCTTTGTTAAGAAGAAATTATTTAGGTTTTGTTTTTCAAGGATTCAATCTTTTAGGAAGAACTTCTGCTTTAGAAAATGTTGAACTTCCTTTAATTTACAGAAAAATTCCAGCAAAACAAAGAGAAATTTTAGCTATTGAAGCTTTAGATAAAGTAGGATTAGGCAGTGTTATAAAAAATACTCCAGCTGAGCTTTCAGGTGGTCAACAACAACGTGTTGCAATAGCAAGAGCAATAGTGACAAATCCTTTAGTTTTACTTGCGGATGAACCAACAGGAAATCTTGATAGTATAAAAAGTGTAGAGATTATGAATTTATTAAAGCAATTAAATAAAGAGTCTAATATTACGGTTATTATGGTAACTCACGAAGAAGAAATGGCTGCTTATGCAGATAGAATAATATATTTTAGAGATGGACATATAGAAGATAGTTTAAAAAAAGGATATAAATAATGTTATCAAATGCCTTTTTAATAGCAATCAAAGAAATAAGAAGAAATATTTTACGTTCGATTCTTACAATTTTAGGAATTGTAATTGGAGTTGCCTCTGTTATTGCAATGGTTATGATTGGTGATGGAACAACAGCTAGCGTAAAAGAGAGTATTACAAAACTTGGAACTAATATGTTAACTTTAAGAGTAGGGCAAGAAAGAAGGGGACCCCCAAGAGAAGATAATAGTTCAAAACCTTTTCAAAATGAAGATATAACTGCAATTAAAAATGAAATACAAAATATAAAAGGTGTTGCTGCTGAAAATTCAACAAAAATGAATATTGTTTATGGAAATAAAAGTAATAACTCATCAGTAATTGGAACAAATAATGATTATTTCATAATTAAAGATTGGGCTTTGAAAGATGGACGAATTTTCGATGATAGTGAATTAAGTAGTGGAAAATCATCTTGTATTATAGGAACAACTATCGTAACTCAACTTTTTGGAGATGAAAATCCAATTGGTGCAAGTATTAGATTAAAAAATATGACTTGTAATGTTATTGGTGTTTTAGCTTCAAAAGGAGCTGCTGCTTTTGGGAATGACCAAGATGAAATAGTTATTGTTCCATTAAAAATGTATCAAAGAAAAATTAAAGGTGATAAAGATGTTTCTTCAATTATTATTTCAATAACAGAAGAAAGATATATAGAAAATGCAAAAACAGAAATTACATCTTTAATGCAAGAAAGACGTGCTGTAAAAATAGGTGAACCAGATAATTTTCATATTAGAGATATGAAAGATATATTAGATACTATGACTTCAACTACAAACATGTTAACTTATCTTTTAGGTTCAATTGCTGCAATTTCTTTGCTTGTTGGTGGAATAGGTATTATGAATATTATGTTGGTTTCTGTGACTGAAAGAACTAGAGAAATAGGTACTAGACTTGCAATTGGAGCTATGGAAAGTGAGGTTTTACTGCAGTTTTTAGTTGAAGCTGTAGTTTTATCTACATGGGGTGGAATAATAGGAATATTTTTAGGTTTAGGAATAGGTTATACAATTGTAAATATGATGCAATTACCATTTATTATAAATAATCAAATTATTGTAATATCTTTTGTATTTTCAACTTTAATAGGTATTGTTTTTGGATATTTTCCTGCTAGAAAAGCTGCAAGATTAAATCCAATAGATGCTTTAAGATATGAGTAAAAATAAATAGATATTTAAAAATATCTATTTATTTAAGTTATTTAACAAATTTAAAGGACTATTGCCTAAAAAATCTTCATGGTCTAAATTTGCACCATTTTCTATTAAATATTTTATACTATTTTGCTTATTGTACAATATTGCATAAATAAGTGGAGTAGAATTAATATCATCAATTACATTAATATTTAGACCACAATTTTTTAAACATTTTATAACTTTTATATTGTCATTATAAACTGCGAAGTTCATTGCTAAGAAGTTTGGAGATACTTCTGTACTTATATCTAAATCTATTAATTTTTTGATTATATCTGTTTTATTTTTTAAAATTGCCCAATATAAAGCATTCCTACCATTGCAGTCTCTAGCATTTATATCTAAAATTTTTAATCTAAATATCTCGATTAACATATCCCATTTTTCACCTGCAATTAATGAGGAAAATATATTTGAAACAATTTGTTTATTTATATTCTTATCGATTAGGAAGTTATTAGACATTTTAAATCCTTTATATTAATGATAATTAGTATCGTAATATAAATAAACTTAAAATGAATTTAAAAATTAATTTGCTTGTAGATTTTCTTCTTTTGAATTTTTAAGTTTTTTAGATGTTTTAGGTTGATAAAGCATATGATGCCATAGAGCAAAACCACATAATGTAACGCCAGCTATTACATGAGTTTTTTTAGCAAGACTATTTTTCATAAACATAGAAGTTACAACAGTTGCACCTAATGTTGCAGTCATACCGATTTTTGCAACTTCTTTTTGTATTTCTAAATCAAATTTCATATCTTTTACTCCTTTTTTTTCTTCTTTCTACAGTTTTTATAGTTTTATTTACAGTTTTTATAGTTAAAATTGCCGTCAAAGCAGTTGCAATTGGTAATAATATTGGCATAATAAATTCCTTTGATAATAATTATCAGCATTCTATCAAGAAAAACTTAAATAGAACTGATAACTATTATTGGAATAATTATTTGATATTTACACCTTTTATAGAATTTAACAATAATCCAATAGTTGTACCATTATGAAGAACTGCTGTAACTATTGGAGAAAATACTCCAAATGTTGCTCCTGCTAAAATAGCAGAGTTTATACCAACTGTTGCATTGAAATTGTTATTTATTAAATTCATTGTTTTATTTGCATACTCTTTTGCTTCAACAACTGCTGCTATATCATCTTTTAATAAACTAATATCTGCTGTTGCTTTTGCTATATCTGCACCTCTGCTCATAGAAATACCGACATGAGCTGAAATTAAAGCAGGAGCATCATTTATACCATCTCCTACAAATGCAACTTTTTTACCTTTTTGCATAAACTCTTTTACTATACTTGCTTTATCTTGAGGTAAAAGTTCTGCTCTTACTTCATCTATTCCTAACTCTTTTGCTATTCTATGTGCTTTTTCTTTTGTATCACCAGTTAACATAATGATATCTTTTACACCAAGTTTTTTTAGTTTTGAAATAGATTCTTTTGCATTAGATCTTAATTCATCAGAAAGACCAATAGTACCTAATAATTTCCCATCATAACCAACATAAAGTAAAGTTTTTCCATCTTTTAAAGAGTTTTCAATATTAGCTTTATGTTCGCTAAAATCAATCTTTTCATCATCTTCTAAAAAATGACGACTTCCAATAATTACAGATTTTCCATTAACTTCAGTTTTTACTCCATGTGCTACAATAAACTCTACTTCTTCATGGTGCATGTGTACAAAACCTCTTTGTTTTGCAGCTTTTACAACAGCTTCTGCTACTGGATGAAAATAGTGTTCTTCTGTTGAAGCAGTAAGATTTAGTATTTGTTCTTCTGTCCATTTTGGATTATATGACTCTACACTTATTACTTCAAGTTCACCACCAGTTAAAGTTCCTGTTTTATCAAAAATAAAAGTATCAGCACTACTTAAAGCTTCTATTGATTTTGCACCTTTTATCATAATCCCATTATGACCAGCTTTTGAAATAGTTGATTTAAAAGCAACTGGAGTTGCAAGTTTTAGTGCACAAGAATAATCAGCTTGTAATATAGAAGCTACTCTTTCAAAATCTTTTGTAAAAATATATGAAGAAGCTGCTAGTCCTAATGTAACAGGAACAAGTTTATCTGCAAGACGATTTGCTTTTAGTTGAACTGATGATTTTTCATTTAAAGAGTTTTCTATATAATGTTTTATTCTTTGAGTTGCTGTATTTGCTCCCACATGCTCAGCCCAAATTCTAAATCTTCCCTCTTCAACAATAGTTCCAGAGATTACTCTATCTCCTCTGTATTTAACAACTGGTTGTGCTTCTCCTGTCATAGAAACTTGATTTACACTACCACTTCCTTCAACTATATGTCCATCAACAGCTATTGTATTTCCAACACCAACTACAACAATATCGCCAACTTTGATATCTTCGCTTTTTACTAAAACTTCAGTTATTTTACCGTCTATTTTTTTCTCTACCCAAGCTTCTTCAACATTTGGTTTTGATAACTCTTTTAATAAATCGTCACTTTTATGTACAGTTGTCTCTTCTATGTATTCACCAAGTTCAATCATTGCATTTGTTGAATTTGCTGCTAAATAGTCTTTTCTATATATTGAAATTGCAACTGCTGCACTTTCTAAAACTTTTGATGTTAATCCTTCTTTAAATAACTCTTTTGAACCTTCAATTAATAAAGGAACAGAAGCCACTGTTGTAACACCAGCTTTTAAAGTATTATTTGTGATAAATCTTTCAGCTACTAATGCACTAGTTGCTCTAATAGTACCATTCATAGATGGTTCATCACTACTTATACATGAAACACAAACACTTGCCATTTCATTTTCACAAGATTTTAGCAATTCCTCAATAGTTAACGAGTTCAGAATTTTTTCTAAAGAACTTATAATATTTTTATCAAATTCAAAAATGATACTATAAGCTTTTTTATTTATTCTAACACTTCGTACACCATCTATTTTAAGAAAATAGTTTTTTAAAATATCTTCATCAATAAATTTCTCTTTCAATAAAGAGAATTTATAACGAACTCTTGAAGGAGTTTGATGTACTTTTTCAAAGTTTTTTTTCATTTTACTGTTCTTGTTGTGCTTGCATTTGCGCTTTTGCGTCTTCGTATCTCTCTTTTAGTTCTTCAATTCCTGCAGAGAAAAGTTCACTACCTTTTCCAAATACTTTAAAAATTGTTTCTTGAGCATTTTTATTAGTAAGCAAATATGTAACTGCTGCACCAATTAACGCACCTTTTACAAAATCTCCATTTAAAAATCCATTTTGCGTTGTTGGATTATTTGTTGGTACTATTTGTTGAGGATTTTGGTTGAAATTTTGATTTAAATAAGGATTTTGGTTTATATTAATTCCCGTTTGTCCATTTTGATTTCTTGTATTGTCTATATTTAAATCATATTGATTTTGGTTTTTATTTGTATTCATTTATTCTCCTTCAATTTCAATATTTTCATTTGTTAAATATTTTTGTTCAATTTTTTCTTCTAATACTTCAAGTGCATAAATTCCAGCAGCTCCAATACTTAAAGCTGTTACTGCTTTAAGCCAACTATTTTGACCAATATAATTTGCAGTTGCAATAGCACTTCCTGTTGCAATAGCACCTTGAGAAGTTCTTTTTACTGTATCTTTTATTGCATCATTTTTTGAAATTTGTTTATTTTGAACTTTTTTATAATTAATTGCACTACTTACAACAGCACTTGCAATTGCTCCACTTATTACATGTCCTAAAACATTTCTAGGTGTTCCTGTGTTGATTGTTAAATCTTTCATTATTTTGTTTCCTTAGCTTTTGGTTTTCTTACATATTTTCTTTTTGCTTTTGTTTGTTCAGCTTTTTCTTCTTTTTTTTCAAACTTTTCTTTGATAGTTTCTTTTGTAGAATTGATTTTTTCTTTTACTTCTTCAAGACCATCTTTTGTTTTTTCAAGTATTTTTGAAGTTTTATCTTTTAATTTATCACTTTTGTTATAAGCTACAACAGCACCAGCACCTAAAGCCAATCCTAATAGAAATGGTAAAGCCATAATTTACTCCTCTTCTTGATTTTGTTTTGAAATATAGTTATTTAAAAGTGCGATTATTGCACCACCAAAAACTGCTCCACTTACCATAGACATATTTAGTTTTGAAAAAATTTGTGAAATAGAACTTTCATCAATATTTCCAGACATAATATCATCAAGTAATACTTGATATTCTCCTAATTTTTCCATGATATTTGTTTGAGAAAAATCACCATTGTTTACACTAGTGTTGTAATGAGCTAAAACACAATTTCTAAATGCTGGTAAATGATTATTATAAGAAGCTGCTTGAAGTCTAAATATAACATCTCTTACATCTGCATCAGTTGCATAAGATAATAGATTATTGTACATAGCAATATTATTTATCTCTGCTGCAACTCCCATTTCACAACACTCAATTAAAGTATTTGGTATTTCTACTTTAGTTGCCCAATTATTGAAAGGAACATCAATATTGTATTTTTGCATTAGTTGAATAAGTGCAGAATAATGAATAGCTTCAGCCTCTTTTATATTTACAAAAGGTTGAACTAAACCAAACTTTTCAATAATTTTTGAATAAGTCTCATATGCTTTAAATTCATCATAAACAGCTATTCTTAAAATTTGTGTTCTAATTGGAATAGGACTATTTATATCAACTCTTGCACTAATTAAAAGTTGTTCATCAAGATTTTCATTCATCAAATAACCTCCTTTGCAAGTTTATTTATTAAAATTGATAACTCTTCAATATTTTCATTTTTAACCAAATCTTCCCAAAGTTTTGGTTGGAAAATATCTGGGTTATAATGAATAGTAACAGATGCAATGATTTTATTTATTTTAATATTTTCTATTCCATCTATTTTATTTGGTAAATCTTCTATATCGCTCAAAGTTATATTTCCTGAAGTTTGAGTAATTTTTGGATTAACTCTTACTCTTAATCTTCCAGGAGTATGTGCAATAATAGAAAAAAAACTAGCAATTTTTATAATATCCTCTGTTTGTATCACAATAATCCTTTCTTGAATTGTATTTTTTCTTTTCTAATATTAAATTTAACTTATTATAAATTAAGAATTACTATCAACTTTTTGGCATCTTTCACAAATTCCATAAAGTATCATTATATGTTCTTTTAAATAAAAGTCATATTTTTTAGCAATTGTATTTTGTTGTTCTTCTATAATCTCATCTGTAAATTCAATTATTGAACTACAATTAGTACAAATTAGGTGGTCGTGGTGAATTTCATGATTGAATTCATATCGAATAGTTCCATCACCAATATTTAGTAGATTTACAAGGTGCATTTCATGAAGAAATTTTATAGCATTATAAATTGTAGCCATTCCAACGCTCATATTATATTTTTCTTTTATTTCAAGGAAAATATCATCAGCTGTTAAATGCTTTTTTGAAAGATATAAAGTTTTTAGAATATAATCTTTTTGAATTGTATTTTTAAATCCAACTTTTGAAACATTTCTTTTAAAACTATCTAAAAAGATATTAAATGCCATTTCTTGACTATTTCCCACTTTATAAAACCTCTTAATTTGAAAAAATTATACAATAAATTTGATTCTAACATTATTATTCTTAATAAAGAAGTGATTTTAATTATCACTTTAAGAATAAATTAATTTTTTATATCTAATAATGACAAAAAAATTTTATAAGGATTTTTTATGCTAAATATTACAGTTTTAACATCAGTTGCAAAAAGTGCTTTAGTTGGTGCAGTTGCTACTAAATTGGTGGATACTTTCGTTTCTACAAAAATTAATAATAAATTTGAACAAAATAAATGGTTAAGAAGTACAAAATTAGAACTTTTCTCAAAATTAACAGAAGAAATAATAGTAGTTGATTTAGAAAATTTTCAAACACAAATTAAAGAGATAAAAAGAACATGTGCAAAGATTATTCTTTTGGTAAATGATAGAAATTTAGAAAATAAAATAGAAGATTATCTAAATAGACTAAATAAATTTAGCCAAAATGAAAAGATTGATAAAAATGCACTAAATTTAGTAAATAAAGATATGATTTCTTATTTACAAAAAAATATTCGTTTATAGTTAAATCAAAAAAAGGAAAAGTATGGATTACAGAATAGAAAAAGATACGATGGGTGAAATCAAAGTACCTAAAGATAGATACTGGCAAGCACAAACAGAAAGAAGTGTTGAAAATTTTCCAATTGGTGATGAAAAAATGCCAAAAGAAGTTATTGAAGGTTTTGCATATTTGAAAAAAGCTTGTGCAATTGTAAATAACAAATTAAAAAGACTAGATGATGTAAAAACAAAAGTTATTAGTCAAGCTTGTGATGAAATCATTGAAAGAAAACTTGATGGCGAATTTCCTTTAGTTGTTTGGCAAACAGGTTCAGGAACTCAATCAAATATGAACGTAAATGAAGTTATATCTTCAAGAGCAACGGAAATTTTAGGAGAAGATTTTAGAACAAAAAAACTTATTCATCCAAACGATGATGTAAATAAAGGACAAAGTTCAAATGATACTTATCCAACTGCAATGAGAGTTGCTTTTGTTCTTGATGTTCAAAAAAGATTAATTCCTGCAATAAATATTTTAAAAACTACTTTAGAAAAAAAATCAAAAGAGTTTGAAAATATTGTAAAAATAGGAAGAACTCATCTTCAAGATGCAACACCTCTTACATTAGGGCAAGAAATTTCTGGATATGTTGATATGCTAAATAAAGCTTTAGCACAAGTTGATGATGCCATGAAATATATTGTTGAACTTGCCATTGGAGGAACTGCTGTTGGAACTGGACTTAATTCTCATCCAGATTTTTCACCAATGGTTTGTGATACTTTAAATAATTTAACAAAAACAAAATATGCTTTTAAATCTCATCCAAATAAATTTCATGCTTTAACAGCTCATGATGGAGAAGTATTTTTAAGTGGTGCTTTAAATGCACTTGCTTCAAATTTAATGAAAATAGCAAATGATATTAGATGGCTTTCATCAGGTCCTAGATGTGGAATAGGTGAACTTAATATTCCAGAAAATGAACCAGGAAGTTCAATAATGCCAGGAAAAGTAAATCCAACTCAAAGTGAAGCTATGACAATGGTTGCTGTTCAAGTTATGGGAAATCATTCAACTATAAGTATAGCTGCATCGCAAGGAAACTTTGAATTAAATGTATTTAAACCTGTAATTGCATTAAATATTTTACAATCAATAAGACTTTTAAGTGATACAATGCTAGCATTTAATGATAATTGTGCAGTTGGAATAGAACCAAATATGGCAAATATTAATAAATACTTGAATGATTCGCTTATGCTTGTAACTGCACTTAATCCATATATTGGATATGAAAAAGCTGCACTTATAGCAAAAACAGCACATAAAAATGGAACAACACTTAAACAAGAAGCAATAAATCTTGGTATTTTAAGTGAAGAAGAGTTTAATTCTTATGTAAAACCAGAAAATATGATAAAACCTAGTTTATAAAAAAGGCACTATTGACTAATGAAAGAGTTTGAAAAATATTTTATAATTGATGAATTTGAAGATGGTTGGGGAATGGAAAACGTTGAAAGTGAAGAACAACTTTATGATTATTGTACAGAAGTTCTTTTTATACCTGATGATAAAATAGAAGAGTTAAATATGAAAGATGATGAGTTAGAGATAATTCTAGCTGATTTAGAAAGTGAAGATATCAATGATGATTGGTATGTAAATCTTTTGAAAAATGCAAAAGAGAGTTCTTAATTAAAAGAGTAAAAAGAGAATGAAAATATTCTCTTTTTTACTCTTTGATTTTTCCTAAAATAGTGAATTTTGCACCATTGTCAAATTCATAAATTACTTTTCCCATAAGTTGGAAATTTACTATCATATTTATAAGTCTTAGTCCCAATGTTTCGTTGCTAAGTTTAGAAAAATCTTTAGATAACCCTTTTCCATTATCTTTTAATATTAGTGATATTTCTTCATTATTTTTCTTTGAAATAGTAATTTCAAGTTTTGGTTCATCTTGATTTTTAAATGCATATTTAAAACAGTTTGTTATAAGTTCATTTAAAATAATTCCATAAGGCATAGCTGTTTCAATATTCAGATCAATATTTTCTATTGAAGTTTCAATTTTCACTTTTTCATCTTTATCATAAGTTTTTGAAATAGTTTTTATCAAATCTAAAGTATATGATTTAAAAGGAATTTTATTTAGATTTGTTGATTCATAAAGTTTTCTATGTAAAAGTTCCATTGTATAAATTCGTTCTTGAATGTCAACTAGAACTTTTTTTGTTTTTTCATCTTCTACTTCTTCCTCTTGTAGCTCAATTAAACTAATTGTTAATGCAAGATTATTTTTCACTCTATGATGAATTTCTTTTAATAAAATCTCTTTTTCTTCCAATGATTTTGTAATTTCTTTTGTTTTTTCTTCAACTTTTTCATCTAATATTTTAATATTATTTTCAAAAATATCAAGCATAGAATCGAAAGATTCTCCAAGTATTCCTATATCATCATCGCCTTTTACATTGCTTCGGATATTTTTTTCACCTTTATTTACTTTTATTGCTGTTTTTGTCAAAGTATTTATATTGTTTATTATTCGTCTAAAGAAAAAAAGTATTAAAACAATACTAATGCTAATAGCTAATAATGTTTCAGGCAATAAGAAAAATATTTGTGAATGATTTTTTTCTTCTAATTGTTTTTTATCTACACTATATAAAAGCAATAATTTTCTTGAACTATTATTTGTACTTAAATCTATTATCCAAGTTAAAACTTCTTCTTTATCTATCTTATGAGCAATTGGTCTATTTGTATCTTTTTGATTTAAAATCTCTTCTAATGTTAAATTACCTGTTGGAATATTTTCAACATTTGATAACATACTTATTGAATATTTATTTTTTCGTATTTCTTCATTTTCTTCAAATAAAATAGAGTTCAAATTATCCAGAGCTTTTGGATTTATCCAAACAATAGCCATTTTTGTACTGCTTAATGTTGGGTCTATTAGTAAATTTGCTTTAAGATGTTCTTTTAAACTCATTTCAAATCCCATATGATTTAGATTTAAAAATGATTTACTACAACCAACTTCTAGTAAAACTTTTTGTTCTTTTAGTAAATAGTTATATAAAAAATAATTTTTTTTAGAAAAAGTTTTGTTTTTTTCTTCTACTTTAACAATTTGCCAATCTTTTAAAATCTCAAGATTATTTTTATCAAAATTATCATCATCTTTTATGTATTTAATATCATTTGATGTTTTGTATGAACAATAATTTGAAATAGCACTTTTTTGCAAAATGTCAGTTATATAATCTTTTGAAGAGTATTTGTCTATTTTTAAATCGATATTTTTTATCTCATCTTCAATAATCTTTTTTGTTAAATCCATCTCAAGTTCAGTTTGCATTCCTAGAGATTTACCAATTATTTTAATCTGTTCTTTCGTTAAAAGTAGAGTTTTAGTTATATAATCTATTTCATTGTTTAAACTATTATTTTCTATTTTTGTACTAGTTAAAGCAATTTTGATAAATATAAAAAATACAATAAATAAAATCAAAGAACAAATAACTCTTGTTGAAAATGAGTAAGAATTAAAATTAAAAAGTTTAGTTAGTTTTTTCAAGAGTTTTTATCCTATAACCTTCTTCATAAAAGCTTTCAAATGGGTTGAAGTTTAGTTTTGTTTTAACTCTGTATATTAAAGAACGAAGTTTTGATAAATCATATACATCTTCTCTCCAAATAAAGTTAAAAATAGTATCAAAGCTAACAATTTTACCAGCTTGTGATGTAAGTATCTCAAAAAGTTTTTTTTCTGTTTTAGTAAGTTTTACAATTTTTTCATCAACATATAATTCTGTGTTTATCAAATCAAACTTTATATTTTGTTCAATTTGAATATATTTATTATTTTGAGAATTTATTAAATTTTTATTTTTAAAAAAGAATTGATGTTTATGTAAGGCTGTATTTATTGCAACTTTTAGTTCTTCATTTTTACAAGGCTTTATTAAATATGCGTAAGGTTCAGCTTCCATAGCTTGATTTAAAATCTTATCGTTATAGTATGAAGTTAAAAAAATAATTGGAATATTAAAATTTTTCCACATATAACACGCTACTTCAATTCCTGTTTTTGATGCATTTAAGTTAATATCGATAATTGCAAGATCTGGATGATTGTTATTTGTATGTAAAATTGCATTATCAGGTGATGTAGCTATTCCACTAACACTAAAACCTAGTTTTTTGAGTTTGACTTCCATGGCCATGGCAAGTATTGGTTCATCTTCTACGATTAATATGTCAAAGTGCTTTTTTGAAAATAAATTATTTGACAATTTGTTTTTCCTTTTAGATATAATAATTATTATCACTATTTTATCATGAAATAGTTTAATTCTTTGTGAACCATTAATCAAGTGTTTATTTTTTGTTAATTTTATAGTAATGATTATCAAAATATCATTTTTTTATCATTTTTAAGTATTATAATTCTAGGATTCATTATTAAATAATGATAAGAGTAAGGACAATTCTCAAAATACTTTACAAAGTTAAAAATATAAAAAAAGGAATAGAATGAAAAACTACATTGTAAGTAAACAACATGCAAATAAAAAAATATATTTAACTGCATCAGCTATTACTGCAACAATATTATTATCAACACCTGCTATTTTAAGTGCAGAGACTGTATTGGATGAAATTAATGTTAATGAAAAAAAAGATAATTATTCAGAAAGCTATAAAGTTGATAAATCTTCTTCTTCAAAAATTACACAAGATTTAATTGATACTCCTCAAACTGTCCAAGTTATTACAAAAAAAGTTATGGATGAACAACAAGCTACAACTTTACAAGAGGCACTTAGAAATACTCCAGGTATTACTTTAAATCTTGGTGAAAATGGAAATACAAATGCTAAAGATAATATCAATATGAGAGGTTTTGATGTTCAAGGAAGTATTTTTAAAGATGGAGTTAGAGATTTATCAAATGCAGTAAAAGATATGTACAATACTGAAGCAGTTGAAGTTACAAAAGGTGCAGTTGGTTCTGATAATGGAAGAGGTGTTTCTTCTGGATATATTAATCAAGTTTCAAAAACAGCAAAAAATGTTGATGAAGCTTCTGGAACAGCTGGATACAGTACTGCAAAAAATGCTAGATTAACAGCTGATTTAAATAAAGCATTAAATGAAACTACAGGTGTTAGATTAAATGTATTGAAACAAAAAGGTGATGTTGCAGGACGTGATGAAGTTGAAATAGATAGAACAGGAATTGCTACTTCTGTTGCTTTTGGAATAGGGACTGCTACAAGAACAACTATCAATTATGAACATACAGAACAAGATGATGTTCCAGATGGTGGAATCCCAACAGTGGGTTTAAATGGTGGTGCAAAAAAAGCTGATACTTCTAAATTTTATGGAAGCTCTGATGATTTTGAAGAATCAAAAAGTGATACATTTACTATAAAATTTGAACAAGATATATCAGATAATACTATGTTTACAAATACTGCAAGATATGCAAAAACAAGCCAAGAGATGTTATTAACTTCTCCTTTTAATTATTCGACAACGAATTCAACTGTTGATAGAAGAATGCATGCAAGATGGCAAGAAAACGAGATATTAACAAATCAATTAAATCTTACAACAGAAATACAAACTGGTATATTGTTACATAAAATAAGTACAGGTATAGAATTAACAAAAGAAAATCAACTTACAAAAAATTATGTTTCTCAAGCAGCACAAGTAACAAGTTTATATAATCCAACAAATATTTCTTGGAACGATTTATCTTTTAATGGTCAAAAAAGTGATGGAGAAACTACAACTGTTGGCGCATACTTATTTGATTCAATAAATATTGGTGAGAAATTTATCTTAACAGGTGGAGGAAGATTTGATAGATATGATACAACAAATGATATAGTTTCAAATACATTAGTTGCTTCAACTTTAGAAGATGATGGACATTTAAATAGTTATAAAGCAGGTTTAGTTTACAAACCACTTGATAATGGAAGTGTTTATATTTCAAGAGCCACAACGCAATTACCTCCAGGTGGAGCTAACTTTACTTTAAGTGCAACAACTACAAATGCAAATAATCCAGATATGGAACCACAAAAATCTGTAACAGATGAAATTGGTACAAAATGGGATTTATTAAATAACAGACTATCTATAACAACAGCGATTTATAAAACAGTGGTTGAAAATGAAACAATGACTGAATCAGATGGAACTACTTCTCAAAATGGAGAGAAAGAAGTTAAAGGTATAGAATTTGGAATAGTTGGAGATATTACTGATAAATGGAGTATGAGTGCAGGATTTGCAAAAATGGATACAGAGTATACAAATTCTACTTCAACAAGCGAAGGTTTAAGTTTAAGATTTGCTCCAGAACACACAGCAACTTTATGGACAACATATAAATTTACACCAGCATTTAATCTTGGAGCTGGTGCAAGATATGTAGGAAGTCAAGATGTTAAAACAAGTACAACATCAACTACTCCTAAAATTGATTCTTATGTTGTTTATGATGTTATGGCTTCATATAAATATAATAAAAATGTTACTTATCAATTAAATGTGTATAATTTAACTGATGAAGAGTATGTTGCAAATATGAATAATTCTGGAAGAAGATATACACCAGGTGCTTCAAGAAGTGGATTATTCTCTTTAAATTATAAATTTTAAAAATTCAATCCTAATAGGATTGAATTTATTATTTTGTAGATAAAATAAAAAGTTTTTATTTACAAAGTAATCAAAGGGGAAACATGATACTACATATACCAGAAGTTCTTAGTAAGGAACAATTAACTGAATGCAGAAATTTACTAAATAAAGCAAATTGGATAGATGGGAAAATAACTGCTGGCAATCAAGCAATAAATGCAAAAAATAATTTTCAATTAGCTGAAAGTGACCCTTTAACAAATTATTTAAGAGATATTATAAAAACTGCATTAAATTCTAATCCTTTATTTATAAGTGCTGCTTTACCAAAACATATAATTTCACCATTTTTTAACAAATATGAAAATGGTGGAAATTATGGTAATCATGTTGATAATTCAATATTATTTGATATGAATGAAAAAAAAGCTTTTAGAACAGATATCTCATGTTCTCTTTTTTTTACTGACCCCGAAGAGTATGAGGGTGGAGAAATGGTAATTGAAGATACTTTTGGAACTCATGAAGTAAAACTTCCTGCAGGTGATTTGATACTTTATCCTTCAACTTCTTTACATAGAGTTGAACCTGTAACAAAAGGTGTAAGAATGGTTAGTTTCATGTGGATACAAAGTATGATTAGAAGTGCTTGGAAAAGAAGTATTTTATTTGAATTGGACAATACTATTCAAAGTTTAAGGGCAAATTATGGAGAAATAGAAGAAACTTTAAATTTGTCTATTCATTATCATAAATTAATTCAAGAGTGGTCTGAACTTTGAAGCAAAAATTAGATTATATACCAAATGATTTGGTAAGTTTATATGACTATGAAAGATATGCAAAAGAGAGAATGAGTTTAAATTCATTGGCTTATGTTTGTAGTGCAGCTGGTGATGAGCTTACTTATAAAAGTAATGAGAAATCATTTCAAAAGATTTTTTTAGAAACAAAAACATTGGAAGATTTAAGCCATTCAAATACAAATATACAATTATTTGGAAAAACCTATGAAACTCCTATTTTTATTGCTCCTGTTGCATACCAAAAATTAGTTGATATTGACGGTGAAATAGCAACAGCACAAGCTGCAAATGCTATGAATAGTTGTATGATTGTGAGTTCATTTTCTAGTTCAACTTTTGATGATATTACAAAATATACAAATTCTCCTTTATGGTTTCAGTTATATATTCAACCTGATATGAATGTGAATTTAGAGCTTATAAAAAAAGTAGAACAGCTTGGTTATGAAGCTTTAGTTATAACTATAGATGCACCAATAAGTGGTATTAGAAATGTTGAACAAAGAATGGGATTCTTTTTACCTGATGGAATAAGTGCTATTAACATAAAAAATCCATTTCAAACAACTGATAATTTTGAAAATATATTTGATATTGTTGAATATCTTCCTACTTGGAAAGATATAGAATATTTGAAAAAAAATACAAAATTGCCAGTTATTTTAAAAGGAATAACTTCTGTAAGTTATGCAAAAAAAGCTTTAGATTTAGGAATTGATGGTATTGTTGTATCAAATCATGGAGGAAGAACTTTAGATACTATTCCTGCTTCAATAGAACTTTTACCTAAAATTGCAAAAGTTATAAATAAAAAAATACCTATTTTATTTGATGGTGGTATAAGAAGAGGAACAGATGTTTTAAAAGCAATAGCACTTGGTGCAAATGCTGTATTAATTGGTAGACCTATTATCTATGGTTTGGCTACTGCTGGCGCTTTAGGTGTTGCACATACTTTAAAAATTTTAAAAGAAGAGTTAGAAGTTTCTATGATATTTACAGGATGTAAAGATATACAAAGTATAAATGAAACAATATTGGTACAATAAAGAAAAAATAAATATATATGAAAACAAATTAGTATCTCCAAAGCAAAAATCTTAATAGTAAACGTAATGTTACTTTGATACAAAAAGTCTGCCAAATCATTTACAATGAATTAAATAAGTTTATTAATAATTCTTTCTAAAATTGTTTATTCCTATTTTTATAATAGCAATTATCAAAATGTCATTTTATTGTCATTTTTTATGACTATAATTTCAATATTCATTATTATGATGATATATAGTTGATGATATAAAAAATTTAAATATATCAAACTAATATATCAAAATTTTAAAAGAGGGATATATTATGATAAAAATTAAAATGGCAAGAACTGTTGCAGCTCTTTTAGTTGTATGCAGTGGAACATTATTAAGTGCCAATGAGACAACAACTTTAGATGAAGTACAAGTTGTAACAACTGCTTCAGGATATGAACAAAAAATTGCAGATGCTCCTGCAAGTATCTCTGTAATTACTCAAGAAGATTTACAAAAAAAACCATATGCAAATTTATTAGATGCTGTAAAAGATATTGAAGGTGTTGATATTGGAGAAAGTACAGATAAATCAGGACAAGGTACTGTAAGTATTAGAGGTATGGGTGCAGATTATACTTTAGTTTTAATTGATGGTAAAAAACAAAATAATAATGGTGATATTTATCCAAATGATTTTGGTGGATTACAATTTGCAAATATTCCACCAATTTCAATGATAGAAAGAATAGAAGTTGTTCGTGGTCCTATGTCAACACTTTATGGTGCAGATGCTATGGGTGGAGTTATAAATATTATTACAAAAAAGATTTCAAAAGAATGGACAGGGTCAATTTCACATAGTAGAACTTTTCAAACAGATAGCTCTTGGGGAAATAAAGATACAACAGATATTGCTATTATGGGACCACTGATTCAAAATAAATTAGGTTTGAGTTTACGAGGAAGTTATTATGATAATGAAGAATCAAATCCTGAATGGGCAAAAGCTACATATAATGGAATAGATGTAAGTAAAAGCAATGATAGTTTTGGTGGAAATGGAAAAACTATGGATAATCAGAATTGGACTTTTGGTGGAGGATTAACATTTAATGTAAATGATAATCATACAATTAAAGCTGACTATGATATATCTAAACAAAAGTATGATAATTCAGAAGGACAAGTAGGAACTATTGATAGTTATGAAACTCTTTTCAAGAATCAAAGAGTTGGTTATGAAAAGATTCAGAGGATGGAAAGAGAACAATATTCTTTAAATTGGGAAGGGAATTGGGATTTAGGTAAAAGTATAATTGGTATTCACCAAATAGAAAGTGCCAATTTTGGAAGAAGTTTACCTTTAAATGCTGAACAAAGAAAACTTATATTAGATAATAAACGTACATCAAGTAATCCTACAGGTATTTGGACTGATTTAAATACTGCAATGGCTGATCCTAGATTTACAGCTTTATTACCAAGACCTGTAAGAACATTAGAATCTACTAATACTACATATAGTGCTAAATACGAACTACCTTTTGAAGAGCATTTTTTGGTTATTGGAACAGAATATCTTCAAGCACAACTAAAAGATGATGCTTTTACTTTAACTAAAGGTAATAATAATAAAAAAGAATATGATATGTGGTCTGTGTTTGCTGAAGATAATTGGAATATTATAGACCCTCTTACTTTTACAACGGGAGTTAGATATGATAAACATGAAGATTTTGGGAGTCATGTAAGTCCAAGAGCATATTTAACTTATTCTTTGAATGACAATTGGACTTTAAAGGGAGGTGTTGCAACTGGATATAAAACACCAAAAACAACAGATTTACAAGAAGGTATTACTGGTTTTACAGGACAAGGAACAGGACTTCAAGTAGGAAATCCTGATTTAAAGCCTGAAGAGAGCTTAAGTAAAGAAGTAGCAGTTTATTATGAACATCCAAATAAGCATAATTTTAATATAACTTTATTCCAAAATAATTTCAAAGATAAAATTGAAAGTGTAGAAGGGAATACTAGAATAAGTGCAGGAGCAGAATGGGAAGCAATTAGTTCAAGTAATGCTAGTCTTAGACAAAAACAAAATGTTGGAAAGGCTGAAATATTAGGACTTGAATTTGCAGGAAAATATTTTATTTTAGATAATTTATCTATTAAAGCAAATTGGACATATATGGATTCTGAAATTGAATCAAATGATCCTTCAACAAATGGCAGACCTTTGAGAAGTAGTCCAAAACATATGTATAATTCGACTTTAGATTGGCAAACAACATCTAAATTTAATACATATTTACAATACTCGGGAGAAATAGATAGATTTAAACAAAGATATAAAACAAATAATGAAAATTATAAAGATTTATATTATAAAGATTATTCTATTTGGAATTTAGGAGCTTCATATAAAGTTGATAAAAACTTAACTTTTAATGGAAGAGTTAATAACTTATTTGATAAAGATCTTATGGAATATGATGCAGTTGATAGAGTTGGTACTACTAATTATTATGAAGATTATAGTAACATTGGGGCTGGTAGGAATTTTTGGTTAAGCGCAAATTATACTTTTTAATTTAATGCTGTATTAAATTAATTATAAAAGATAAGTAGTTTTCTACTTATCTTTTTTTATGTAAAAAGTTTTAATAACAATTCTCAATTTGTTAAAAAATGATTAAAATTGGTATGTTAAAATCTTATTTATTTTATTAAAAAAGGAGTTTATCTTGAAAAAATTAGTATATATAATGATGTCATTATCAGTAATAGTTTTAGGAGCAAATGCTCATGAGGTTTGGTTAAAGTTAGATGATAAAAAAAATAAAGCTCAGTTGTTTTTTGGTCATTTTGCTGATAATCAAAAAGAAAGTGGTGAAAAGTTTGAAAGAATAAAAGAGGGTGTTACTTATCCAAAAGATTTAATAAAAGAAATCAAAAGAAATAATGACAATATTACATATACTCTTTCTAAAAAAAGTGATATTGTAGTAGTTCAAGAAGGTGAGCCTAGAAAAAATAGAGACACAGGTATAACTACAAAAAGAATTGCATATATAAAAGCAGGTAGAACAGCTACTGATGTTATAACAGCATTTGATATAGTTCCTATAGAAAAAAATAGTAATACTTTTAAGTTAATATATAACAATCAAGGAGTGAAAAAATTAGAAATCAAAGTTGTTTCTCCAACTGGATGGGAAAAAACTTTTATGACAGATGATAATGGTGATTTTACTATTATTACTCCTTGGAAAGGTTCGTATTTAATTCAAGCAAAATATGAAGATGAAACGAAAGGTGAAGTTGATGGAAAAGCTTATGATAAAACAGTTCATGTTATGACTTATACTATCGAAAATAATCAAGGTTTATCTTGGGAAATTAAAAAATAAAAAGGTAGTAAATGCATAAAAAGATATGGTTTAAAATCCATTGGATTTTAGGAGTTGTAGCAGGAGTTTTTCTCTTGCTTATTGGAGTAAGTGGAGCTATTTTATCTTTCCAAAAAGAGATAACTAAATTTATAAACAAAGATAGCTATATTGTTAGTGTGCCTGAAAATAAAATAAAATTATCAACAAAAGATATGTTAGATAATTTTCAAACAAAATTTCCTGATGCAAAAATAAATGGTATAACATTTTCAAGTGATGTAGAATCTTCTTCTATTATAACTATTGAATCAAAAGATAGAAATGCAAGAGGTGGAAAAAGATATTATGTAAATCCATATAATGCAGATATTTTACCTGAGATTAAAGGAAATGATTTTTTTACTTTTGTAATGCTATTTCATAGATGGTTCGCTTTAGAAGGTGATTTAAAACCTGTTGGAAAACAAATTGTAGCTATTTCAACTATTAGTTTAATAATTTTATCTATTTCTGGATTGATTATTTATTGGCCAAGAGTAAAAAGAGCATTCTTCAAAAGTTTTACTTTTAGTTTTAAACATAATGGAAGAGCATTTTTATCAACTATGCATAGTGCTGTTGGTATGTGGGTATTGATTTTTTATCTATTAGCATGTTTTACAGGACTTTATTGGTCTTATGATTGGTATCGTGGAATGTTATTTAATATAGCAGGAGTTGAACAACCTGTACGAAATATGCCACAACAAGCAAATCAACAAAATGCACAAAAAATGCAAGCAGAAAAATCTCAAAATAATACAGCCCAAAAAGAGCAAAAAACTCAAACAGATAGAGTACAAAATTCTGAAAATCAAGTAAGAGAAATGCCTAAAGCAAATTTTGAGGATTATGAAAAAGCTGTTTTATTGTTTAATAATTTTGTGCAAAGAGCATATACAAATGCAAGTGTTACTTTTCCTCAAAAAGGTACAGTTTATAAATTTACATATTTAGATGAAAATGCAACGCATTTTAGAGAAATAAATAGTTTAGAAGTAGATATAAATACTCAAAAAATGGTAAAACATGCTAGATTTGAGGATTTAGGTTTAAATGAGCAACTGCTTAAAAGTATATTTCCTCTTCATTCAGGAGAATATTTTGGTATTATTGGGCAAACTTTAATGTTTATTGCTTGTTTATTGATGATATTATTTACTGTTACAGGATATATGTTATTTATAAATAGACATAAAAAGAAAAATTCAAAAACTCAAAAAATAAAATCTTAAATAAAAAAAAGGAAGAAGTTAAAGAACTTCTTCCTTTTATAATGTTGAAAATATAAGAGTTGATAAAAACTTTATCCTAAAGAGATTAACAACATTTATTAATACCACCACTATTATATTTTCTTTCAATACACTCTTTAAAAAAGTCACCTCGACTCAAAACTTCTTTATCTGGATGAACTCTTTTCATGTGTTCTAAATACTTTTCATAGCTTGAAAGCCCCACAAGGGGATGAAAAAACTTTTCAGATTTTTCATAAAATGTTTTTATTTTGTCAAACACTTTTAAGCCTTTTGAAGACTATCTAACTTTACGTAAGGTGATTCTTTCAGTGGAATTTTGATTTTTCCAAAACAAATACCAATAGTTGCAATGATAACTAAAAGAGTAGTAATCATAAAGAATACACATAAAATAGCATTTACAATATTAGAAAATTTGATTTTACTAGCAGCTGAAATTGCTTTTTGTGCTTTTTCAATTTCTGCTTGATCAGTCATAGTTGAAAGTGAAGCTTCAAGATCTTGAATTTTTTTAGATTGAATTTGTGCAACAGCAACGTGACTTACTGCGTTGTGAACTCTATCACCTTCTTTGAATGGTAATACTTTTTGAATTCCACCATACATTGTTGCTGTTAAAACAAAAATAGCAGGAACTACTGTAACCCAAGTATATTTTGCTTTTCCCATTTTTACTAAAATAGTAGTTCCTAAAAGTAAAGCCATACCAGCAAGCATTTGATTACTTACTCCAAATAGTGGCCAAAGTGAATAAATTCCACCTTTAGGATCGATAGCACCTTGATATAAAAAATATCCCCAACCAGCTACACTTAGTGCTGTTGCAAGTATTCCTGCAGGATAACTATGAATATTTCCTAATGGTTTGTAAACATTTCCTAAAATATCTTGTACCATAAATCTGCAAGCTCTTGTTCCTGCATCAACTGCTGTTAAAATAAATAGAGCTTCAAATAAAATAGCAAAGTGATACCAAAATGCCATCATATCAACACCACCAAAAATCTCATGTAAGATTAATGCAACTCCAATAGCAAATGTTGGAGCTCCTCCAGTTCTTGATAAAATTGTTTGTTCACCAATATTTGTTGTTAATGAAATAATTTCTTCAGGACTAACAGTAAATCCCCAGCTTGAAATTGTTGTTGCAACTTGTGTTATGTCAGTTCCTATAAATGCAGCAGATGAGTTTACAGCAAAGTAAAGACCTGGATGTAAAATAGTTGCACAAATTAAAGCCATAATTGCAACAGCACTTTCCATAAGCATTGAACCATAACCAACAGGAAGAGCATGTGTTTCATTTTCTAACATTTTTGGAGTTGTTCCACTTGAAATTAAAGCATGGAATCCACTAATAGCTCCACAAGCAATTGTTATAAATAAGAATGGAAATAATGCACCAGCAAATACAGGACCAGTACCATTAAAATATTGAGAGTTTGTTTTTGGCATTTGAATTTCAGGTGCAACAATAACAATTGCAATAGCCATAAGAACAATTACACCGATTTTTAAGAATGTTGAAAGGTAATCTCTAGGAGCAAGTAAAAACCATACAGGTAAAACCGCTGCAATAAAACCATAAGCCATCATAATAATTGCTAAAGTTGGAGCATCAAAAGTAAATCTAGCTGCCCATACTGGATCTGCTGCAATTACACTTCCATAATGAATTGCTAAAATTAAAAGAACAAATCCTATAACTGAAGCTTCTCCAACTTTTCCTGGTCTTAAATATCTCATATAAATTCCCATAAAAATAGCAATAGGAATAGTCATTGCAATAGTAAATAATCCCCAAGGTGATTCAGCAAGTGCTTTTACAACAACCATCGCTAAAATGGCAATAATAATAAGCATTATCCCAAAAATTGCAATCATTGCAACTCCACCAGTAAATGTTCCTAATTCATCTTTTATCATCTCTCCTAAAGATCTACCATTTCTTCTTGTAGAAATAAATAGAACGATAAAGTCATGAACAGCTCCAGCAAAAACTCCACCAACTAATATCCATAACATAGAAGGTAAATAACCCATTTGAGCTGCCAAAATTGGACCAACAAGTGGACCAGCACCAGCAATAGCAGCAAAGTGATGACCAAATAAAACAGATTTATTTGTAGGAACAAAATCCCTTCCATCATCTTGAACAACAGCAGGTGTTGCTCTGTTTTTATCAAGTTCTAAAACTTTGTAAGCAATAAATCTACCATAAAATCTATATCCAATCATATAGATACAAACCGCTGCAACAACTAAATACATAGCTGAAACAGTTTCACCGTTTTGAAGTGCTAAATACCCAAAGCAAACAGCCCCAAGCAAAGCAACAAAAAACCATAGAATTTTGTTCATAATCTAGCCTTTTTTATTAATTTTGAAATCGCAATTTAGTATAACACATTATTATAAAAAAATTTAATCAAATAGGCAAAAAATCGGATAAGAGAGTACGAAAAGTAACAAAAATAAATTAAATAAAAATTTATCTTTTTTTTTATCTATTTTAGCTATAATCAGCCAAAATTATAGTAGTTAAAAGGATAAATATGGGATTAGGTGTAGGTATAGTAGGACTTCCAAATGTTGGTAAATCAACAACTTTTAATGCTTTAACAAAAGCACAAAATGCAGAGGCTCAAAATTATCCTTTCTGTACTATTGAACCAAATAAAGCGGTAGTTCCAGTACCTGATAAAAGACTTGATGAGTTAGCAAAAATAGTAAATCCAAATAAAATTCAACATTCAACTATTGACTTTGTTGATATTGCAGGACTTGTAAGAGGAGCTTCAAAAGGTGAAGGTTTAGGAAATCAATTCTTATCAAATATTAGAGAAGTTGAAGTTATTTTACATATGGTAAGATGTTTTGAAGATGGAAATATTACTCACGTTGAAGGTGATGTAAATCCTTTAAGAGATATTGAGATTATTGAAACAGAACTTATTTATGCTGATATTTCTCAATTAGAGAAAAAAATAGATAGACTTAAAAAACAAGCAAAAGGAAGTAAAGAAGCTGCTTCTCAATTAGTTATTGCAGAAGAATTATATACTCATATTGGTGAATTACAGCCAGTTAAAACTTTTGAAAAACTTGAAGATGAATCATTTAAACAACTTGACAAAGAGTTGAGATTTTTATCAAATAAAGATGTAATTTATGGAGCAAATGTTGATGAAGATTCATTAGCTGATGGTGGAAATAAATATGTTGATATGGTAAAAGAACATGCAAATAGTGTAAATGCTGATGTTATTATGCTATGTGCAAAAATAGAAGAAGAGTTAGTTGGACTTTCAGATGAAGAAGCTAGTGAGTTTTTATCAGATTTAGGTGTACAAGAATCAGGATTAGAGCAAATTATTCACAAAGCATTTGATAAACTTGGTCTTATGAGTTATTTTACAGCTGGAAAAGTAGAAGTGCGAGCTTGGACAATTAGAAAAAATACAAAAGCTCCACAAGCAGCGGCTGTTATTCATAATGACTTTGAAAAAGGGTTTATAAAAGCTGAGGTTATTTCTTACGAAGATTTTATAACATTTGGTGGAGAGACAAAATGTAAAGAATCAGGTAAGTTAAGACTTGAAGGAAAAGATTATGTTGTACAAGATGGGGATGTAATGCACTTTAGATTTAATGTATAGGAATAAAATTTGTTTTCAACTAATATTTTAAATAAGATAGATTCTTTACCTCCTTTACCAAAAACGATAATAGAAGTTGAAGAATTTAGAAAAAAACCAAATAAAGAAATAGCTGATTTATTAAAAATTATTGAAAAAGATGCCTTAATTGTTTCAACTTTATTAAAAATATCTAATTCAGCAATGTTTGGATTTAGATCAAGAGTTGAAACACCTGCTCGTGCTGTAAGTTTGCTTGGAATTAATTTCACAATTTCTATTGCAATAGCAGGAACTGTACAAAATTTATTAAAATCAGATTTAGAACCTTATGGTGTAAATGTAAATGATTTTATGAAAGCTTCAAATACCGCTTCAATTTTAGCGAATTTGTGGCTTTCAAAAATTGATTTAGCTTTAAAAGAAGAGATTGTTTTACCTGCACTTTTACAAGAAACTGGAAAATTTATTTTAGCTGATTATATTAAACAAGAAAATTTATCTGAGACATTTAGAGGAAAAGTTGATTCAGGTGAATTGATTGAAGATGTTGAAAGAAATCTATTAGGAATTACAACTTCTCAAGTAACAGCTCAAATTTTTAGACATTGGAAACTAAGTGATAAATTAGTAAATATGATTGAAAATGTTGATAATATCTCAAATGTTAGTGATGAATATAAAAAACAAACTCAAATTTTAGAAGTTATAAAAACAGCAGCTTATATAAAAAATCCATTAAGTGATGAAAATGTTAAAAAAGCTATAGAAAAAGCTTCAAAATATAAACTAGATATAAGTAGTTTAAAAAATGCAATAACTACTTTAAAAGATAGAGTTGACAATATGCTATAAGCCTTGAAGTAGAATATTCCATAAGTATTCAACTTCACTATCACTTAAATGAATGCTTTTTTTTTCTTTAAATAAATCTTCTATTTTAGAAATCTCAAAAACTCTAGATTTTAATATACACTTCGAGTGAACAGGAATAAAGCCACGAATTAAAGAAATCTCATTTTCTATTGGTAATTCACATAATAAGCATTCAAAATCACTATGTAATCTTCCTTCAAACTCTATTAGTGAAATATAAGATTCACAAATTGCACGTAATACATTTTGTTTTGAAATAATATGAACTAAATTATCTAAAGAGTAAAAATAAAAACTATCAACTTGTTCTAAATCTTTTAAATGGGGATAAAATAGTTTTATATATCTTTGCCAACAGTACATTTTTTCATTATCAAGTATCCAAGGAAATCCTAGTTGTAAAACATCTTTAAGCCTTGAAATACTTGATCTAGTTTTTTCTAATTCAAAATCAATTTTATATCCTATATTTATATTTGAGTGTCTAGCACCATAAAATCGATATGTTGTCAGAAGTTCATTTTCTGTTAAAATAGTTACGATTAAATCATCGTCTTTTACAGGTTTTATATCTAGAATATAACCTTGCATCAATCTTCTTTTAGCATCTCTTTTATCTCTTCAATTATCTCTTTGCACTCTTCATCATCAATTTCGTTATTTCCCAAGTCTTCTAACATATCTTCAAAATCTTTTTTCATCTCTTGCATATGTTTTAACTCTTCTTTTACATTTTCATCATCTTTTTTTGAAGCAATAATTTCAAATAAATCATCAATATAATCTTCTATTTCGATAAGAACTTCATCTTTTATTAATTTTTCTAACTCTTTTTGGATAGTCATTTTTACACCTTTTTTTAAATTTGGTAATTATAACAAAAAAGAGTTACCCTTTTGCTTCAATTATTTAGTATAATATCTGTGTTAGAATATAAGATATTTGATAGTAAGGAGAATATATGGCACAGTTCAAAGGTGTTTCTATTGCAAAAGCAGCAAACATTCTTTATGGAGGAAATATTACTAGTAGATCAATTACATTTGAAGATGGTTCTAAAAAAACTTTAGGAATTATGCTTCCAGGTGAATATGAGTTAAATACAGTAAATAAAGAGATTATTGATATTCAAATGGGTTCTTTAGAAGTTTTATTACCAGCACAAGAGTGGAAAAAATATGATGCTCCTGCTTCTTTTGAAGTTCCAGCAAATTCAAAATTTAAACTAAGAGTACATAATTTAACTGATTATTGTTGTTCTTTTATAAAAAATTAATTTTACTAACAATGCGAAAAAATCGCATTGTAATGTAATTTATTCAAAGATAGTTTTATCTAATTCTTCAAATTTTAAAACTTTTTTCCCAAAATGGTCTTGCATAAACTTTTTAGCTTGAGTTTCATCTTTAAAAGGAATAATCTCTTTTCCCATAGGACCATGAACATTAGAATCTACTACAAAATAAGCATTTTTTGCATTAATTGCTTCAAGGAAATAATAGTCAGTCACAGTTATTTCATCTATACTAACTTCATTTTTACTATATTTTGATGGATCAAAATAAAATTTTAACATATCTTTTACACCATCAAAATAGTAAGAATTTCCACTTTTTGTTGAAATTTTTGCTACCCATTTTGGATATTTTGCTACATACATTCCACAAACTGGACATTTAGCATCTTTAGGAACATCAATAACTTGAGATTTTTCATTTGCTAAAAGTGGATTTGATAAATAAAGACTTACAGCTTCAACTTTATCTTCATCCAAATTTTTACAAATAGCATTTGCTGTTAAAAATTCTTTTGCTTCATGTTGTGAAGTAAAATCTTTAATTTGATTTTTATCACACATTTCTTCAAATATCTTTTTACCTTTTTTTGCAATTAATGTTTCTTTTATATCTACTTTTTTTGATGTCTCTTCCATATGATTAGAATGTGACATCATATCATGCGCATTTAAGCTTGTAAATAAAGAAGCAACAAACATGAAAAATATACTTTTTTTCATAAATTTCCTTTGTTTTAAAATGTTTAATTATATAAAAAAGGTGTTAATTTTTTGTTAAATTAAGCGATTTATATTATTATGCAGTTATTTCATTTCAAATTTATAATATTAAAAATACCTAAAACTAAATTAGCAGTTATATTTGATATAATATCCTAATGAATAAAGAAGAATATTTTATAAAACAATTTTCAAATAATAAAATTATTGGTGATGATGGAGCTTTTATTGATGGTTTTGTTTACTCAATGGATGCTTTTTTTGAGAATGTTCATTTCAAAAAAGAGTGGATGAGTTTAAAACAAATTGCTTATAAATCAATGATAGTTAATATTTCTGACGCGATTGCAATGAATGCAAGACCTTTGTATGCACTTTTAAGTGTTGCTATTCCAAAGTCATATTCAAATGAAGATTTACAAGAGTTAGCAAAAGGTTTTAAAAAAGCTGCTAGTGAATTTGGTATAGAAATAATTGGTGGAGATACAATAGCAAATGAAAAACTTGATATTAGTGTAACAATTATTTCAAAAACATCAAATCCAATATTTAGAAATGGTATAAAAAAAGGTGAAATTCTTTGTTATACCGGGGAATTAGGAACTACAAAAAAAGATTTAGAAAAACTTTTTGAAGATAAAAAAATATCTAAAAAATCAAAATTTATAAAACCTATTTTAAATCCAGAATTTTTTTATGAAATATCTTCTTATGTCACAGCTTCACTTGATATTTCCGATGGATTATTTTTTGAGCTTGAACGTTTATCAAAAGCAAGTAAAGTAGGGTTTGAATTTTTTCATGAAATAGATGAAAAAATAGGAACTTCGGGTGAAGAATATGAAATACTTTTTTCTTTTAATAAAAAGAATTTAAGTAAAATAAAAAAAATTGCAAAAAAACATAAAATAAAACTAAATATTTTTGCAAAAGCGATAAAAGGCGAATATAGAACAGATTGTAAAAATCATCATTTTTAGTTAATAAGTAGAAAGAACAACTCGTTGTTCTCTTTAGTATTTTGCTACTTTTAACAATTTTTAAAAAATTGTGTCAAAAAGTAGTTAGAAATGTATCGGTTCCTTAAAATTAGGAACTTAATTTAAAGGAAAAAAATTTGGAACAATTACAAAGATATTTAAATCACTCTAAAATAGATGTAGTATTTAAGCAAAGCAAAGATGATTTTGTGGTTACAGAAATACCACTTTATGAGTTTTCAGGTGAAGGTGAACATCTTATATTAAAATTAAGAAAAAAAGATTTAGCAACTTGGGATGCTATTGAAATCTTAGCAAGATATTTAGAGTGTAGCACAAGAGAGTTTGGATATGCAGGACTTAAAGATAAAAATGCGATGACAATCCAATCTATTTCTATTCATAGAAAATTTGAAGAAAAATTACAAAACTTTCAACACGAAAATATAAAAATACTTGAAACAACTTATCATAATAATAAAATCAAAATTGGACATTTAAAAGGTAATAAATTCTTTATTAGATTAAAAAGAGTAGGGCTTGTAGAAAAAAGAAAAATTGAAGAAGCATTAGGACAAATTGCTACTTTGGGAATTCCAAATTACTTTGGTTTCCAAAGATTTGGAATAGAAGGTGATAATTATAAAAAAGGTAAAGATATAATTGATGGAAAATTAAAAGAGAGAAATAGAAACTTAAAACAGATGTACATCAATGCTTATCAAAGTTATCTTTTTAATTCTTGGCTTTCTAAAAGAATAGAAATATCAAAATTGGTTGATGCTTTTGAACCAAAAGAGATCTATCAAAAATTAAATCTTCCACTTGAAGTTGTAAAAAGAATGAAAAAACAAAAACACCCTTTTAAAATTATGACAGGTGATTTATTATCGCATTATCCTTTTGGAAAAATTTTTACTATTGAGGATTTAGAAACAGAATCTTTAAAATTTTATGAAAGAGATAGAGTCCCAACTGGACTTTTATCTGGTAAAAGAGTAAAAAACTCTGAAGGTTTAGCTTACGAAATAGAAAAAGAGTTTGAAGAAGAAATAAATGAAGATGGAGCAAGAAGATTTGCTTGGATTTTTCCTGAAGAATTAGAAAGTAATTATAAAGAAGATAAAAATTGGATAGAACTACAATTTTATCTTCCAAAAGGCTCTTACGCAACTGAAGTAATTGCAGAAATAATTCATTAATTTATTAAGTTAAAATAAGTTAGACTTTTTAAACTACATATAAAGGGAAAGAATGAAATACGAAGAATTGATAACACAGCTTTGTGAAGTGATAAAAGAGTCTGAAAATGATGCGGAGCAAATTTTTAGTAATACTGAAGATATAGCAAGCATAATTGAAGACTTAGAAATCCCTTTATATAAAAGAGAAAAAATAACTACTTTAATATCAAATATTTATGGTTCTTTACAACATCAAGATTTATATAGACAAAAAATTGAAAGAGTAGTAAATTATGTATGTGAAAAAAATGATATTGACAAAAGTCAGTATAATTTAGCACCAAGTGCAAAAACTATTGACAAGACAGAAGATAGTTTATCTGATGAAGAATTAGAAACTTTGATAAAACAGATGCAAGATTGATAAATAAAAGAAGAAAAACCTTCTTTTATTTTTGATTTTCTTTACAGTGGTATTTTTTTAGATTATTTAAATTTTCAAAAATTTGTGCTAATTTATTTTCAACCTCTTCAGCTTTTTTATTTAAAAATGTATTTTTATCTTTATTTGAATTTATTTCAACTAATTCTTGAAGTGTTTTGTGGAAACTTTCATCTAGTTTATTTAATTCTTCTATAAATTCAGAATCTATTTCTTTATTAGAAGCAGATACATTAGTTAGCCAATTTTTTAGATTTTGATTTTTTTCAATTCTAAAATTGTCATAACTTCCAAGTTTTCCATAAATTCCATCTTTTGTATTTAATAAATCTACTTTAATCAAAGCAGTATCATAAACTAAGTCAATATCACAAACTTTATCTAAAGAATCTTCTAAGAATGATGCTCTTGAAGCTACAGTTATAAGTGAACTTGACATTGAACTAATGTTTGATGTTATTGTTGAAATTTGTTTTGCAATTTCAGTATTTTTATGTATTGCTTTATCCAAAAGAGTAATAGCATTTCCAATTTGAACAATACCTTTTTCTTGTTCTTTTGATGAATTAGAAACATCATCAATTGTTTCTAATGTAGTTGCAATATTACCACTTAGCTCAGTATATCCATGTATCATATTATCTGAGATTTTTTTACCTTCTTTTGCCTTGTTTGTAGCATTTTCAACTATATCTTTTATTTGTCTAGCTGCTTCAGCACTTCTATTTGCAAGATTTCGTACCTCTGCTGCAACAACAGCAAACCCTTTTCCTGCTTCTCCTGCAGTTGCTGCTTCAACTGCTGCATTTAAACTTAAGATATTTGTTTGAAATGCAATTTGATCAATAACTTCAATAGTTTCATTTATTGAGCTTACTTCTTTGTTTATTTCATCCATAGATAGTGCAGTTTGATTTGCTAAAACTTGTCCATTTTTTGCTGAATCTATAAGATTTTGTGCAAGTTTAGACATCTCTACAGTTGAAGTTGTATTATTATGAATTGTTGCTGTGATTTGCTCAATTGCAGCAGCTGTTTCAACTAAAGATGCAGATTGCTCATTTGAAGAAAGAGATAAATTTTTCGAAGCTTCAGTTAAAGTTTTACTATTTTGGTTTAGAGCATTTCCTGCATTCATAATCATAGCTAGAATTTCAGAAGTATTATTACCAACTAATTTTATACCAGATACTAATGAACCTAAATTTCCATGAATGCTATCATTCATAATGAAATCATATTTTGATTCAGAATAGTGTCTTAAAGTTTCATTTATTTTATCTAGAGTCTCTTTTATAGTACTTATCATTATATTCAATTTATTTTTTAAATCTTCTACGTGAGGATTTGCAGCTTTTGAATTTACATTATAAACAAAGAAACCATTTGATGTTTTTTCTATGATATTGCTAACTTCTTCAATAACTTTTTCATCTTGTTTTAAACCATCTCTTACTTTATCCATATAAGCATTGAATAGTTTTGCAACATCACCAATTTCGTCGTTTGATTTGATGTTTAAATTAATATTAGAATCATTTGAATTTAAAAGGTTTGAAAAACCATCTTTTAAATCATCTATAGGATTTGTTGCTTTTCTAACAATTATAAAAATAAGACCAATAGTGATTAAACCTAAGATTAATGATATTATTGAAATATCAGTTACTAAACGACCAATAGAAACATCCACTTCATCTAAAGAGAAAGTTAAGTCCATAACTCCTATAACATCACCTTCATTTTGATTTGCATGACACATCAAACATTCGTTCGTTGCGATCATAGGTTTAATCATTCTTAAAGCATGACCATTTTTATCATCAGTTTGAATAATCGCTGGTTGTTTTGTCTCAAAAGTTTTTAGAATCTCTTTATCAGTAGTAAATTGAGTATTTGAAGGATATAGTTCAAGCAAAGCTTGACTTTTTGCAACAGTTAGATTTTTTACACCTTTTATTTGTCTAGCTTCTTCTTCAGCTTTTGCAATTAGAGCAGGATCTCCTGTATTCATAGTATTTCTTAGAGTTTGAAACATAGATGCATTTAGCATCCCTAAATTTTCTTTAGCATTAGCAATAGAATCTTTGGTAACTTTAGATGTAGTTATATATACAATAGTGGTACTACTAATAAACATCAATGCAAATAGAGCAACTATGATCTTATTACTAATCTTTTTAGTTATAATTTCAAACATCGTACAAGCCTTTTTATTTAAGTGTATTTATTATATAATGAAGTTTATTTATTAAATATTAATTTTAAATAAAAATTATAATTTTTACAAAGAGAAAAAAAATAGTTTATGATAGTAGGACTTATAGGAAAAATAGTAAAAAAAGAACCAACACAGTTAAATGTAAATGTAAATGGAGTTATTTATGAAGTTTTCGTTTCGTTGAATTGTAGTTCAAAGATTGTTTCTGATGATGTAAAATTGGAAATAACTCATATTATAAGAGAAGATGCACAAAGTTTATATGGTTTTTTGGATTCAAATGAAAAAAAGCTTTTTGATACAGTTATAAAAATAAATGGAGTTGGACCTAAAGTTGCACTTGCAATTTGTTCTACTTTTACACCAACATCATTTGCACAAATAGTAAGCTCAAATGATGTTTCAATGTTAAAAAGAGTTCCAGGAATTGGACCTAAAGGTGCTAGTAGAATTTTAGTAGAATTATCTGGATTTATTATTGATTCAAATGATGAAACAAGTGGTTCATCTTCAGCTTTAGAGGCTGCCTTAGCTTTAGAATCTTTAGGGTTTAAAAAAGATTTAGTATCAAGTGTATTAAAAACTTGTGTTAGCTCAAATACAAGTGATTTAGTAAAAGAAGCATTAAAAAAATTACAAAAATAGTATAAAAAAGGTTTATTAATGAAAGTAGCAATAGTTTTTGGTGGAATAAGTTTTGAACATGAAATTTCAATAGTAAGTTCAATTGCATTAAAAGATGTTTTAAAAAAAGATGAAATAATTTATTTGTTTTTAGACTCTTCAAGACAGATGTATCATATTCCAACAAATATTATAAAATCAAAACTTTTTAGCAGTGGTGAATACAAAAAATTTGATAAGGTTTATTTTCAAAAAGGTGGTTTTTATAAAAAAGGTGGAGTTTTCTCAAAAGATAAAAATATAGATTTTGATGTTGTTTTAAATCTTTCTCATGGTGGAGATGGAGAAGATGGTATTTTATCTTCTGTTTTAGATTTTTATTCTATTCCTTTTATTGCCCCAAGAACAGAAGCTTGTGTTGTTAGTTCAAACAAATTTTTGACAAAAGGTTATGCAAAAAGCGTTAATGTTAATACTTTAGATTACAAATATTTTACAAAAGATGACAAAATTAAAGTAGATAGTTTCCCTGTTATTTTAAAACCTGTAAAACTAGGAAGTTCGATAGGTGTTGCAATAGTTAAATCTCAAGAAGAACTTCAATATGCTTTAGATGTTGCTTTTGAATTTGATGATGCAATTATAATTGAGCCTTTTATTAGTGGAGTAAAAGAATATAACTTAGCTGGAACAAAAGTAAATGGAGAGTTTAAATTTTCAATTATTGAAGAACCACAAAAAGCTGAATTTTTAGATTTTGATAAAAAATATTTAGATTTTTCAAGAACATCAAAAGCAAAAGAGGTTGATTTAGGCGAGAAGTTAAATAACGAAATAAAAGAATCATTTAAAAGACTTTATAATACATTATTTGAAGGCTCAATTATAAGATGTGATTTTTTCGTGATTAATGATGAGATTTATTTAAATGAAATCAACTCAATTCCTGGATCTATGGCAAACTATTTATTTGAAGATTTTCAATCTTTATTTAATCAAGTAGCAAAAAATCTTCCTAGAAAAAAACATATTCCAATAACTTATGAGTATGTAAATAAAATTCATTCAGCTAAAGGAAAATAACTTTGGCAATCAAAAATATAGTTATTGATAATAAAATTTTTGATATTTCTTACGAGATTATAAATCCAAGTGCAACAAAGGATATAATCTTTCTTCATGGCTGGGGTTCAAATAAAGATATTATGAAAAGTGCATTTTCTAGATATCTAAAAGATTTTAGACATATTTATATTGATTTACCAGGTTTTGGAAAAAGTCCAAATGAATATGTTTTAACTACAAATGATTATGTAAATATAACTTCAGAATTTTTAAAACTTCTTCACTCTTCTAAAGAGTTTATAGCAGGACACTCTTATGGTGGAAAAGTAGCAACTTTACTTAATCCACAAAATCTTATACTTTTAAGCAGTGCTGGAATTTTAGAAGAAAAACCTTTTGATGTGAAACTAAAAATCTTTTTTGCAAAAGTTTTAAATTTTTTAGGTTTAAAAAATATAACAAAAAGATTTAGAAGTAAAGATGTAGATAAAATGAGTGAAAATATGTATGCAACTTTTAAAAATGTTGTTAATGAAGATTTTTCTTCTTATTTTTCAGATTTTTCAAATAAAGCATATATTTTTTGGGGAAAAGATGATAAAGCAACTTCTTTAGAATCTGGACAAAAAATAGCAAATTTGATAAAAAAATCTACTTTTGAAGCTTTTGAAGGGGATCATTACTTTTTTATAAAAAAAGCAAAAAATATTTGTGAAAGAATTGAAAATGGAATATATTAATATAATCACACACATTGTTTTAATAATGAGTTTAGGTTGGTATTTGATAACTAATCTACAATGGTACAATTATAAACTAGATAGAGTTATATTTAAACATCATAAATGGCAATGGCATATTACATACTTTCTTTCTCCTATTGTTTTATTTTATATCATTCCTGAACCTTATTTTGCTATTTATTTTTTTCTAGTATTTTTGACAAGTTTTGTTTTATGGAATAAAAAATTAGATCGTGGATTAGTTTTAACTTCAAGAGTTAAAAGATTTTTAGTGATTTTATTATTGAGTGCATTTGCTATAATTTCTCTTTGTTTATCTAATCCAAATTGTACAAATTTATTTATTTTTACTCCATTACTTTTGGCTTATATTTTTTCTACACTATTAGAAAAACTGTTTTTTATCTCTTTTAAGCACAAAGGTAAAAAAAGAGTAAAAAGTATAAAAGATTTAAAAATAGTAGAAATCACTGCATCTTTTGGTAAAACTTCAATTAAAAATTATCTTTATCATATTTTGAAAAATAAATATAAAGTTTATAAAACACCAAGAAGTGTAAATACTATTGCAGGAATAGTTCTTGATGTAAATAAAGATTTACCAGCTGATACTCAAATTTATATAGCAGAAGCAGGGGCAAGAGTAAAAGGTGATATTGAAGAAATAACTATGTTTTTAGAACCTCAAATTTGTGTTATTGGAAGTGTTGGAGAACAACATATTGAGTATTTTAAAACTTTAGAAAATATTATAAATACAAAAATGGAGATTTTAAAATCTCCAAATATGAAAATGGGATTTGTACATGAATCAGTTCCTATTTCAAATAGTCAAAATATTACAAAATTCCCAAATAGTTTACATATAGTAAAAAGTAATTTAGATGGTATTTGGTTTGATGTTGAAGTTGGTGGAAATATTGAACATTTTTATGCACCAATTTTAGGAAGTTTTAATGCTATAAATTTAACAGCTGTTATTTTAGTTGCACATTATCTAGGAATGGATATTTTAGAGATAAAAGCAGCGCTTACAACTTTACCTCAAGTTGAACATAGGTTACAAAAAATTGAAGCAAATGGAAAAATTATCGTAGATGACTCTTTTAATGGAAATCTTGAAGGAATGCTTGAAGCTGTAAATATCTGTTCAAGTTATGAAGGTAGAAAAGTTATCATAACTCCTGGACTTGTAGAATCAACTGATGAAGCAAATATACTTTTAGCAAAAGCAATAGATGAAAATTTTGATTATGTTATTTTGACTGGAAGTTTAAATACTCAACTTTTAAAAGCTAATATAAATGAAAATAAAGTCTATATTTTAAAAGATAAATCAAAAATGCAAGAAGTTTTAGCAGAACTTACAAGAACTGGTGATTTAATTTTATTTGCAAATGATGCACCAAATTTTATATAAGTTTTTTTAAATGGAACACCTTTACGCACCTTGGCGATATGAATATGTAAGCGAAGATAAAATAGAAGGTTGTGTTTTTTGTCATATTGGAAAAAACTTAAAGGATGTAAAACTACAAGTAATATTTAGTGATGAATATTGTTATGTTGTTATGAATAAATATCCATATAGTCCAGGTCATATTATGGTTATTCCTTATTTTCATACTTGTAATATCGAAGATTTGGATGAAAATACTTGGTTAAAAATAAGCATTAGAGTAAGACAAGCTGTTAAGCTTTTAAAAGAAGTTATGCCTTGTGAAGGTTGTAATATTGGAATGAATCTTGGACGTGCAGCAGGTGCTGGAATAGAACAACACGTACATTATCATATTTTACCAAGATGGATTGGTGATACAAATTTTATAAGTACGATTGGTGGAACGAGAGTTTATCCTGCTTCTTTTGATGAAATATTTAAAAAACTAAAAGATAACGCTTCTAAATATTTTGTATAATCGTTTTTAAAATTTAATATAAAAATTTATCGATTATAAAATAAGGAAAAAATAGTAAAATAATAAGAAAATTTATTAGGAACTATTTTGAAAAATCAAATTAAAAATTTCTTTTCAAACAATTTTGTTTATAAAGGAAAAGAAAAACTCTCAAAACTTACTATTTTGTCTTTAATTATTTTAAATATTTTAGTTTTATTTATTCTTGATAAAGGAATAGATTTTCAAACAAGAGTTTTAAATAATCCAATGACAAAATTCCCATACGATTGTAGAGATATTTTTACTTACAATTTAAATGTAGATGACTTTAACAACTATATTTACAATCCTCAAAATTATAATTCAAAGTATCAAAATATTAAAGATTTAGAATTAGATAGTAGATGTAGCTTAATATTTGAAAAAATAAGTTTAATTAAAAATAATATAGATATTAAAAGTTTAAAAAAGAGAAATGAAGAGTTATCAAATAAATCTTATGAATTAAACAATCAAATATCATATTTAAAAGAAAATTATAATACTTTATTATTTGAAAAAATCAGTAACCAAGAAGTAGATAAATCTATTATTGAAGGTAATTTAACAGCTCAAAATATCAAAGAAAAGTATGAAAATCTATCATTAGAATTAGAAAAAATAATTAAAGAAAAAGATGATTTATCTAATAAATTTAAAGAAGAAAATTTAGTAAATGATTTAAGTTCTTACATAAATTCAAATAAAACTTCAGTATTAAATGATATTAAAAAAGTTGAAAAATATTATTCAATTAAATATGAGTTTGTAATTTTATTATTTTTAATCCCTTTAGTTTTAATCTTCTTTTATCTAATGAAAAACTATTTAAAAAAAGATAAATATATTTTATACATCATATATAAAAACATTTTAGTTGTTACTATGATACCAACTTTAATTTCTATTTTTAGTTTGATAAATATATTTATTCCAAAGATATTTTTAGAAAAACTTTTGATGTTTTTTTATAACTTAGAAGTGCCTTTTATTGTCTATTATTTTGCTATAGCAATTGCAATTTTATTATTCATTTTTATTATAATTAGAATACAAAAAAGATTTAAAGAAGAAAATGAAAAATTAAAAAATAATAAAATATCAATATATGATTCTTATAATAAAAACATTTGTAATATTTGTGGAAATAAAGTTGATTATATTTTTATGAATTATTGCCCTTGTTGTAAAAATCAGTTAAAAATTGAATGCAAAGTATGTAATAAAGATACTATAAAAGTATTAGATTTTTGTATCAATTGTGGAAATAACATTAAAGAGTAAGTTGCTCTTTAATGAAACTTAAAGTATATCTTTTTTAGCTACTATTTTATATATTGTTCCTTTCTATAAGGAAACAAATTTACTATATTTTTAATGAAACTCCCATAATACTTGACATTTAACTCAAATTAAGTTATAATCCGCGTCCACTAAATGTGGTTAGGGTGTAATTTTACACATCTAACGAGTTCTTTAAAGGAAATTAAATGGAAAAAATCAGATTAAAGCTTAAAGCTTATGATCATAGAGTTTTAGACAGAAGTGTTGCTTCAATTGTTGAAGCCGTAAAAAGAACTGGTGCTGATTTAAGAGGTCCAATCCCTCTTCCAACAAAAATCAGAAGATACACAGTTATTAAAGGTCCTCACGTAAATAAAGATTCAAGAGAACAATTTGAAATCAGAGTTCATTCAAGAATTATTGATATCATAGTTGCAACTCCTGAAACAGTAGATTCATTAATGAAACTTGACTTAGCTCCTGAAGTTGATGTTGAAGTTAGATCAATGGGTCAAGAATAAAAGAAAGGGTAATACAAGATGGAATTTATAGTTCAAAAAATCGGTATGAGTAGAACAGTTTCTGTTCCAAGTACAGCTGTTACACTTTTAAGAGTTCTTGATACAAAAGTATGTGAAGTAACTGAAGGTGTAGCACTAGTTTCTTATAGCAATGGTAAAAAATTTAACAAAGCTATTGAAGGTCAACAAAAAAAATTCAACTTATCTAAAGAGTTTAATAGATTTGCAACAATTACTGTAGCAAATGCTGAAACTGGTGATTTAGATGTTTCTGGATTAGGTGAAGCTAAAGTAGTAAAATCAACTTTTAAAACAAAAGGTAGAGGTTTCTCTGGTGCTGTTAAAAGATGGAATTTTGCTGGTGGTAGAGCATCTCATGGTCACAGAATGGGTAAAAGAACTGGTTCAATCGGTAACTGCGAATGGCCAGGAAGAGTTCAGCCAGGTAAAAAAATGCCAGGGCAATACGGAAATACAAATGTATCTGTAAAAAATGAAATTATTTCATTTGATGCTGAAACAGGAATTTTAGTTTTAAAAGGTTCAGTATCTGGTGCAAATGGTTCATTAGGAAAAATAAAGGTTGCTAAATGAGCAAAGCTATAGTATTAAATGAAAAATTTGAAAATAATGGTGAAGTAGTTTTACCAGCAAGTTATGAAGAGATCAACTCTCACAACTTATATTTATATGTAAAATCATATTTAGCTTCATTAAGAGCAAACACTGCAAGAGCTAAAACTAGAGCAGAAGTAAGCGGTGGTGGTAAAAAACCTAAAGCGCAAAAAGGTTCTGGAGCAGCTAGATGGGGTTCAAAAAGATCACCATTATTTGTTGGTGGAGGACAAGCATTTGGTCCTACAAAAAGAAACTATAACCAAAAAGTAAATAAAAAACAAAAAGCTTTAGCATTAAAATATGCTTTAAATGCACAAGCTAATAATGGTTCGTTATTTGTTGTTGATTCATTAAAAATTGAATCAGGTAAAACAAAAGAAGCAGTTGCAGTTTTAAGTAAAATAAATAAGAGAGATACATTAATAGTATGTGATGTTATTGATGAAAAAACTTATTTAGCATTTAGAAATATTAAAAACTGTTATATGGTTGAAAAGCAAGAAGTTAACGCTTATTTAATTGCTGTTTACCACTCAGTACTAATTGAAAAATCAGTACTTGATGCATTAACAAAAGAGGCTTAAGATGGCAGATATTACAGATATTAAAGCAATATTATATACAGAAAAAACAATTGAGCTTCAAGAAAATGGTGTAATCGTTGTTCAAACTAGTCCAAGAATGACTAAAAACGGTTTAAAAGAAGTATTTAAAGAGTATTTTGGTGTTACTCCATCAAAAGTTAATTCTTTGAGACAAGATGGTAAAGTTAAAAGATTTAGAGGAAAAATCGGTAAAAGAGCTGATTTCAAAAAATTCTATGTAACATTACCAGAGGGCGCAGCTATTGCGAACCTATCAGCTTAAGGAGTAAAAAATGGCAATTAAAAAATTTAGACCAATAACTCCTGCAAGAAGATTTATGTCTGTTATGGATACTTCTGATATTACTTCAAAACCAACAGTTAGATCTTTACTTGTAAAAGTAAAAGCAAGCGCTGGTAGAAATAATAACGGTAGAATTACATCTAGACACAAAGAAGCAGGTGCTAAAAAATTATATAGAATTATTGATTTCAAAAGAAATAAATTCGGTATTGAAGGTACAGTAGCAACTGTTGAATATGACCCATACAGAAACTGCAGAATTTGTCTTGTTTCTTATTTAGATGGTGATAAAAGATATATTATTCAACCTTCTGGATTAAAAGTTGGTGATAAAGTACAAGCTGCTGAATCAGGATTAGATATTTTACCTGGAAATGCAATGCAACTAAGTAATATTCCAGTTGGTACAATGGTTCATAACATTGAATTAAAACCTGGAAAAGGTGCTCAAATTGCTAGAGCTGCTGGTGGATATGCACAAATTATGGGTAGAGAAGATAAATATGTTATCTTAAGATTACCTTCTGGTGAAATGAGAAAAATTCTTGGTGTTTGTATGGCTACAGTTGGTGTAGTTGGAAATGAAGATTATACAAATATGGTTGTTGGTAAAGCTGGTAGAAGTAGACACCTTGGTATTAGACCTCAAACAAGAGGATCTGCGATGAACCCTATCGATCACCCACACGGTGGAGGGGAAGGTAAAACTAACTCTGGTAGACATCCTGTTACTCCATGGGGTATGCCAACTAAAGGTTATAAAACTAGAAAGAAAAAAGCTAGTGACAAACTAATCATTTCAAAAAGAAAGAAGTAAGGGTTTAAGATGGCAAGATCAATAAAAAAAGGACCATTTGTAGACGCACACCTAATGAAAAAAGTTCTTAGTGCAAATAGTGCTAATGATAAAAAACCAATTAAAACTTGGTCAAGAAGATCAACTGTATTACCAGAAATGATTGGAATAACTTTTAATGTGCACAATGGAAGAAACTTTGTTCCTGTATTAATTACAGAGAACCATGTTGGATATAAATTAGGTGAGTTTGCACCAACTAGAACATTTAAGGGCCATAAAGGTTCTGTTCAAAGAAAGGCATAAGAATGGCTAAAGCAATATTAAAATTTATTAGAGTTTCTCCTATTAAAGCAAGACTTATTGCAAGAGAAGTTCAAGGAATGAATGCAGAGTATGCTATTGCATCTTTACAATTTACTCCAAATAAAGCTGCTGGAATTATCTCTAAAGTTATCGCATCTGCTGTTGCAAATGCAGGTTTAGATCCAGTTGATGCAGTTATTACATCGGCTAGAGTAGATAAAGGACCAGTTTTAAAAAGATTTACTCCAAGAGCAAGAGGTTCAGCTTCACCAAAGCATAAACCAACTGCACATATTATGATTGAAGTAGCTGCTGCAACTAAAGGAGACAAATAATGGGTCAAAAAGTTAATCCAATTGGACTAAGATTAGGTATTAATAGAAACTGGGAATCAAGATGGTTTCCTAAATTTGAAACTATGCCTGCAAACGTTGCAGAAGATGACAAAATCAGAAAGTATGTAAAAAAAGAGTTATACTATGCTGGAATTGCTCAAACTGTTGTTGAAAGAACTGCTAAAAAAGTAAGAGTTACAGTTGTTGCTGCTAGACCTGGTATTATTATCGGTAAAAAAGGTGCAGATGTTGAAAAACTTAAAGATGCACTTTCAAAATTAGTTGGTAAAGAAATCGCTGTTAACATCAAAGAAGAAAGAAAACCACAAATTTCTGCTCAATTATCTGCTGAAAATGTTGCTCAACAATTAGAAAGAAGAGTTGCATTCAGAAGAGCTATGAAAAGAGTTATGCAAAATGCATTAAAAGGTGGAGCAAAAGGTATTAAAGTATCTGTTTCTGGAAGACTTGGTGGTGCTGAAATGGCAAGAACTGAGTGGTATTTAGAAGGAAGAGTTCCATTACATACTTTAAGAGCAAGAATTGATTATGGTTTTGCTGAAGCTCATACAACTTATGGTTGTATTGGTATTAAAGTTTGGATTTTTAAAGGTGAAGTATTAGCAAAAGGTATTCCTACTGAAAAAGCTGAAGAAACAACTTCTAAACCAAAAAGAAGACCAGCAAAGAAAAGAGGTAAATAATTATGTTAATGCCTAAAAGAACTAAATTTAGAAAAATGATGAAAGGACGAAATAGAGGTATGGCTCATAGAGGTAACTCTTTAGCGTACGGAGATTTCGGAATTAAAGCTGTTGAGCATGGAAGAATCGATTCAAGACAAATTGAAGCGTCAAGAATTGCTATGACAAGAAAAGTAAAAAGACAAGCTAAAGTTTGGATTATGGTATTCCCAGACAAACCACTTACTGCTAAACCATTAGAAACAAGAATGGGTAAAGGTAAAGGTTCAGTTGATAAATGGGTTATGAACATTAAGCCTGGAAGAATTTGTTTTGAGATGGCAGGTGTTGGTGAAGAATTAGCAAGAGAAGCTTTAGCTTTAGCTATGCACAAATTACCATTCAAAACTAAAATTGTAACAAGAGATAGCGAAAATGAACTATACTGATTTAAAAGACAAAAACTTGAATGAATTACAAGTATTATTAAAAGAGAAAAAGGTGCTTCTTTTTGAATTAAAAGCTAAGCTAAAAACTATGCAGTTAACTAACACTTCTGAATTAAGAGCAACAAAAAAAGATATTGCAAAAATTCAAACAGCTTTAACTGCTGTAAAAGCTAACTAAGGATCTAAGTATGACACATAAAAGAGAGATTCAAGGTGTAGTGGTAAAAAAATCAGGTGATAAAACTGCTTCTGTATTAGTTACAAGATCTGTTTTACACCCAAAATATCACAAAACGGTAAAAAGATTTAAAAAATATTTAATTCATGATGAAAAAAATGAGTTAAATGTTGGTGATAGTGTTATCGCTATTGAGTGTAGACCATTGTCAAAGACTAAATCTTTTAGATTAAAGACGATAGTTGCTACAGGAGTTAAATAATGATTCAAAGTTTTACAAGATTAAATGTAGCTGACAACACAGGTGCTAAAGAGATTATGTGTATCAAAGTTTTAGGTGGTTCTAAAAGAAGATATGCAACTGTTGGTGATGTTATTGTTGCTTCAGTTAAAAAAGCTCTACCAACTGGAAAAATTAAAAAAGGTCAAGTTGTAAAAGCTGTTGTTGTTAGAACTCATAAAGAAGTTCAAAGAGAAAATGGTTCATTAATTAGATTTGATGATAATGCAGCTGTTATTCTTGATGCAAAAAGAGAACCAGTTGGAACAAGAATTTTTGGACCAGTTGCTAGGGAAGTTAGATATTCAGGTTTCATGAAAATCGTTTCACTTGCACCGGAGGTATTATAATGGCAATTAAATTAAAAATTAAAAAAGGTGATACTGTAAAAATCATCGCTGGTGATGATAAAGGTAAAACTGGAGAAGTTTTAGCTGTATTACCAAAAGAAAAAAAAGTAATCGTTAAAGATTGCAAAGTTGCTAAAAAAACTGTTAAACCTGATCAAGAAAAAAATCCAGAAGGTGGATTTGTAAACAAAGAAATGCCAATTGATATTTCAAATGTAGCAAAAGTAGAAGGTGAGTAAAATGGCATCAAGATTATTTGAAAAATATAAATCAGAAATTAAACCAGTTTTAGAGACTGAATTTCCAAAAAACAAAACTTTAACAGCAAAATTAGAGAAAGTAGTTATCTCTGTTGGTGCTGGTGAAGCTATGAAAGATTCTAAATTAATTCAAAATATTGAAGATACAATTTCTTTAATTGCTGGTCAAAAAGCTGTTAAAGTTATTGCTAAAAAATCAGTAGCTGGATTTAAAGTAAGAGAAGGTATGCCAGTTGGTGTTAAAGTTACTTTAAGAGGTGAACAAATGTATCATTTCTTAGATAAACTATGCAATGTTGCATTACCAAGAGTTAAAGACTTTAGAGGTCTTAATAAAAATGGATTTGATGGTAGAGGAAACTTTAACTTTGGACTAGATGAGCAATTAATGTTCCCTGAAGTAGTTTATGATAACATCATTAAAACACACGGTATGAATATTTCAATTGCTACTAGTGCAACTAATGATGCTGAAGCATTCAGATTATTAGAATTAGTAGGAATTCCATTTACAAAAGGAAGAGCGTAATGGCAAAGAAATCTATGATCGCTAAACAACAAAGAACACCTAAGTTTGCTGTAAGAGCATACACAAGATGTTCTGTTTGTGGAAGACCTCACTCTGTTTATAGAGATTTTGGTTTATGTAGAGTTTGTTTAAGAAAAATGGCTAACGAAGGTTTATTACCAGGTGTTAGAAAAGCTAGTTGGTAGGAGATATAAGCTATGATGAATGATATAATCGCAGATGCTTTAACTAGAATTAGAAATGCTGCAATGAGAAGATTAGAAGTTGCAACATTATTACACTCAAATACAGTAGTAGGTGTTTTAAACGTTTTATTACAAAAAGAGTATATTGCTGGATTCAAAGTTATTGACGGTCAAAACAATAAAAAAACAATTCAAGTTGAATTAAAATATGATGATAATGAGAAATCAGTAATTAATGAAATAACAAGAGTTTCTAAACCAGGAAGAAGAGTTTATAAAAGTGCTTCTGAAATTAAAAACTTTAAAAATGGGTACGGTACTATTATCGTTTCAACTAACAAAGGTGTTATTGCTAATGATGAAGCATATGCAGCTAATGTTGGTGGTGAAGTACTTTGTACTGTATGGTAGGAGAGTGTAATGTCAAGAATTGGTAAAAAACCTATCACAATTCCAGCAGGAATTGAAGTAACAGTAAATGGAACACTAATCAGTGTAAAAAAAGGAAACAATGTTTCTACTGTTGAAACTCATGGAAGAGTTGGTATCGAAGTTGCAAACGGACAAGTTATATTAACTAGAAATGGTGATACAAAAGAGTCTTCTGCATTTTGGGGAACTTATAGAGCATTAACTGCAAATGCAATTAATGGTTTACACGAGGGATTCACTAAATCTTTAGAGATTAATGGAGTTGGATACAGAGCAACATTAAAAGGTGATATTTTAGAGTTAGCATTAGGTTACTCTCATCCAATCAACTATGAAATCCCAAAAGGATTAGAAATCACTGTTGAAAAAAATATAGTTAGTGTAAAAGGTGCGGACAAACAACAAGTTGGTCAGGCTGCTGCAATTATTAGAGGCTTTAGAAAACCAGAACCTTACAAAGGTAAAGGTGTTAAATATACTGATGAGAAAATCATCAGAAAAGCCGGAAAAACTTCTAAGAAGTAAGGTGTAACTATGAGTAGAGAAAAAGATTTAGCAAAAAAAGTTGCTTTAAGAATCAAAAGAAAAAAAAGAGTTAGAGGTAACATTTTTGGTACGGCTGAAAAACCAAGAGTATCAATTTTTAAATCTAACAGATACGTTAGTGCACAAGCTATTAATGATGTTGAAGGTGTAACTTTAGCAGCAGTTAGCTCTAAAACTATGGGTTTAAATGTAAATAAAGAAAATGCTGGAAAAGTTGCAGCACAACTTGCAGAAAATCTAAAAGCAGCTGGTATTGAATCAGTAGTTTATGATAGAAACGGTTATCTTTATCATGGTGTTGTAGCAGCATTTGCCGACGGATTAAGAGCAAATGGTATTAAATTATAAGGGTTAATGATGGCAGTAAATAGAGAAGACTTTCAAGAAGCAATCGTTAAGATCGGTAGAGTAACAAAAGTTGTAAAAGGTGGAAGAAGATTCAGATTTACAGCTTTAGTTGTTGTTGGAGATAAAAACGGTACAGTAGGATTTGGAACAGGTAAAGCAAAAGAGGTTCCTGATGCAATTAAAAAAGCGTTAGATGATGCATTTAAAAGCTTAGTTACTGTTTCTATTAAAGGAACTACAATAGCACATGATATTGAACATAAATATAATGCAAGTAAAATTTTATTAAGACCAGCATCTGAGGGTACTGGGCTAATCGCTGGAGGAGCTGCTAGACCTGTTCTTGAGCTTTCTGGTGTTAAAGATATTATTGCAAAATCTTTAGGTTCAAATAATCCTAACAACCTTGTACAAGCTACTGTTGAAGCACTAGCTAAGATAAAAGGATAAGATATGGTATTAGATAACTTACAACCAGCTGCTGGTAGTACAAAAAACGTAAAAAGAATTGGTAGAGGTCAAGGAAGCGGTACAGGTAAAACTGCTGGAAAAGGTAACAAAGGTCAAAAAGCAAGATCTGGTTATAACGTAAAAAGAGGGTTTGAAGGTGGTCAACAACCATTAGCTAGAAGACTTCCAAAAATTGGATTTACTTCAAGAACAGTAAAACCTTATTCAATTAATGTTGATAGAATAACTCAAATTTCAACTTTAGATGAAATTACATTAGATTCAATTAAATCTGTGTATAAATTATCAAAATCTGTTGAAAAAGTTAAATTAATTGGAACAACTGCAAAAAATTTAGTAGCTAAGATTAAAGACGAAAACGTTACAACTACTGGAAAATAATTATGAGTAAAGATCTAATAAATAAGATTCTTATTACATTAGGCTTTATTTTTCTTTACAGACTACTGGCATATGTGCCAGTACCTGGAGTTAATATAGATGTAGTTAAAGAATTTTTTGACTCAAATGCACATAATGCATTAGGTCTTGTAAATATGTTTAGTGGAAATGCGGTTTCAAGACTAAGTATTATTTCACTAGGAATTATGCCTTACATTACTGCTTCTATTATTATGGAACTTCTAGCAGCAACTTTCCCAGCACTTGGTAAAATGAAAAAAGAAAGAGATGGTATGCAAAAATATATGCAAATCATCAGATATACAACTATTGTAATCACATTAATTCAATCAATTGGTGTTTCTGTTGGTCTTAATTCATTAACTGGACAAAGTGGACAAGGTGCAATTTCTATTGATATGAATACTTTTATTGCAGTTTCTGCAATTTCAATGTTAACTGGAACTATGCTTTTAATGTGGATTGGTGAACAAATCACTCAAAAGGGTATAGGAAATGGTATTTCATTAATTATTTTTGCTGGTATCGTTTCAGCAATTCCTAGTGCTATTGGTGGAACAATTGACTTAGTAAATAATGGTCAAATGAACTTCTTAACAGTAATCGGAATTTTAGTTGTTATTTTAGCAACAGTTGGAGCTATTATTTATGTTGAATTAGGTGAGAGAAGAGTTCCTGTTTCATATTCTAGAAAAGTTATGATGCAGAATCAAAAAAGAAGAGTTATGAATTATATTCCTATTAAAGTAAATTTAAGTGGAGTAATTCCTGCAATTTTTGCAAGTGCTATTTTGATGTTCCCTGCAACAGTTTTACAAGGAAGTCAAAATAAATATCTAGTTATGATTGCTGATTATCTTAATCCAAATTCATATACATTTAATTTATTTATGTTTTTATTTGTTGTTTTCTTTGCATTTTTCTATGCTTCAATAACATTTAATGCAAAAGATATTTCAGAAAATTTAAAAAAACAAGGTGGATTTATTCCAGGTGTTAGACCAGGAGCAAGTACAGCTGATTTCTTAAATGAAGTTGCAGGTAGATTGACTTTTTGGGGTGCAATTTATATGGGACTAATTTCGACATTACCTTGGCTTATCGTAAAAGCTATGGGAGTACCTTTCTATTTTGGAGGAGTTTCTGTTTTAATCGTTGTTCAAGTTGCAATTGATACTATGAGAAAAATAGAAGCACAACAATATATGAATAAATATCAAACATTAAGTGCAGTTGGGCTTTAAAATGGCAATTCCATTGAGAAAACCAAATGAGATTGAAAAACTTCGTGTAGCAAATGTTGCTGTTGCAAAAACATTAAACTATTTAAGAGATAATGTAAAAGCAGGAATGACTTTAAAAGAAGTTGATGCAATGGGAGAAAAGTTTATAAGAGATTTAGGTGCAAGACCTGCATTTAAAGGTTTATATGGTTTTCCTAATGCTATTTGTACTTCTTTAAATGAAGTTATAATACACGGAATTCCAAGCGATGTTGTCTTAAAAGAAGGTGATATCCTTGGACTTGATATTGGTACAGAGGTTGACGGTTGGTATGGTGATAGTGCTATTACTATGCCAATTGGTAAAATTTCAAAAGAAGATGAAGCTTTAATTGCTTGTTCGAAAGACTCTTTATATTATGCAATTGATATTATAAGAGAAGGCATGAGATTTAAAGAGTTATCTAAAAAAATCGAAGACTTTATTGTTGCTCGAGGATATCAACCACTAGTTAGATTTTGTGGTCATGGTATTGGTAAAAAACCACATGAAGAGCCAGAAATTCCAAATTATTTAGAAAATGGAGATACAAAATCTGGACCAAAAATTAAAAATGGAATGGTATTTTGTATAGAACCAATGATTTGTTGTAAAGACAGAAATCCTGTTATTCTAAAAAATGGTTGGGATGTTGTCTCAGCTGATGGTTTAAGAGGTAGTCATTATGAACATACAGTTGCTGTTATTGATGGTAGAGCTGTTATTTTAAGTAATTCGGAAAATTAAGGGGAAAATGTGGCAAAAGATGATGTAATCGTAGTTGATGGTAAAGTAATAGAAGCTTTGCCTAATGCAATGTTTCGAGTAGAGTTAGATAATGGGCATGTAGTTTTATGTCATATCTCAGGAAAGATGAGAATGCACTACATTAAAATTTTACCTAACGATACTGTAAAAGTAGAAATTACACCTTATTCATTAGATAAAGGTAGAATTACTCACAGATACAAATAGTATCTAAAATTTAAATAAGGATTTATTCCTTATTTAATCTTCTAAACTACATAAATTGTACTAAAGTAATATTTTTGTAGAATCACGTATGACAAAATCAGTTAAGAATCAAGTTTTAAGATATTTATATAATTTAAAATCATTTGGATTTTCATACCATGAATCTTTTGATATTTTTTCTAAAGAGATAAAAAATTTCAAATTACCAAATGACATAAAAGAGTTGAAAAATAGTGTAGAACACTGTTATTTATGTGAACTTTGTAAGGTAAGAAAAAATGTTCTTTTTGGATATGGGAATATAAATTCAAAAATTATGTTTATTTGTGATGAACCTACAAAAAGCGAAGATGAATTGGGCTCTTTTTATGTTGGAAATAGTGGTGAACTATTATCTAAAATGATAGAAAATGTGCTAAATATTAAAAAAGAGGATGTTTATATAACTACTTTGGTAAAATGTAAAAGTTTAAATGGAGCTACAAATTCAAGTTTTGATACTTGTAACGACTATTTACTCAAACAAATTGAATTAATCAAACCTAAATTAATAGTTAGTTTAGGTGAAAAAACTTATTCTTATTTAATGAAAAATGGTGATAATTTTTTTCAAATTAGAGGTAAAATACTAAATTTTAATTCAATTGCATTAATAGCAGTATATTCACCAACATTTTTATTAAGAAATCCTTCTTTAAAAAAAGATGCTTATTATGATATGTTAAAAATTAAAAGTTTTATGGAGGAGTTAAATTGAAACAATTATTGACTTTATTATTTGTTGCATTTGTTTTTTTAGGTTGTAATCAAAAACAAGTAGTACAACTAAAAATGCCAAATCAAAATAAAAGTGTTCCTACAAAAGTTAAAGAAGACAAAACAACTGTTGTTGAAGAGTTTATTTCGAATGATTCTATAATTAAAGAGGAAGTTATTGATAATAGCAATAATGGAAGTATGAATACAGTGCAACCTCAAGCTGATGAAGAAACAGTTGCACAACAAAGTATTAATATAAATATAGATGAAACAAGAGCTAATGTTAAATTAGCTTTTGTTTATCCATCAACTTTAGTTTCAAAATATGCAAAAAGTTCTTTAAGTACTATTTCTGGTTATTTATCATATAAACAAGCAAACTATAATTTAATTGTGGTTGATAGCAAAAATGAGAGTTATGAGAATATAAATAATGCTTTTTCTAAGTTAAAAGAAGAGGGTGTTACAAAAGTTATAGCTTTATTTACTCCAAATGCTTTAAATAATTTAAATAAAATTGTAACAGATGATTTTAAAGTTTATTTGCCATTGATTGAAAAAAAGGATAGTTTAGAAAATAATGATAATTTAATTTTTGGTTCTATCTCTTATGATGATCAACTTAAAAAATTAAGTTATTATTCAAATGGAAAAAACAGTACATTTTATCAAGAGACATATTTAGGAACTAAATTAAAAAATAGTTATGATTTTGTTATTGGAAACTCTAATTTAAGAAAAGAGATAAGTAACGATGAAAAAAATTTTAAAAATATAGTAAATGATTCAAGATTGAGAAATTCATCACTATTTTTAAATACAGATTTAGTTAAAAGCTCTTTGATTTTATCTCAAATGACAGTTTATGAGATAAATCCAAATACTATTTTAGCAACTCAAATTTTATTTGACCCAATGCTTATGGTATTAACGCAAGAAAGGGATAGACAAAATTTAATTATTGCAAATTCTATTGGTAATGTTGATTCAAAATTAAAAGATGAAATAGCAACAGTGGGTGGAAATATAACTTTTGAATGGGTTGATTACTCAACATTAGTTGGAACAAACTACTTGTTTTCAAATGGTAATTCATCTTTGATTTCAACAAAAATAGAGAATAATCAAGCAGTTTATACTCCAAGATTATTTAAAAGCACAGATATAGGCTTTTTAGAAATTAAGTAGAAATTAGGTAAAATCGCGAATTATTTAGAAAAGGAAGTTGAAATTGAGAACACATTATTGTACAGATGTTACTGAAAAACTTATTGGTCAAACTGTTACTGTTGCTGGTTGGGTAAATAGTAGACGGGACCATGGTGGAATTATATTTATAGATTTAAGAGATAAAAGTGGATTAGTTCAATTAGTTGCCGATCCGCAAGATTGTAAAGATGCTTTAGCTATTGCAGAAACTGTTAGAGATGAGTTTGTTTTAATAGCAACAGGAAAAGTGCGGGCAAGAGGAGAAGGATTAGAAAATCCAAATTTAATCACAGGAAAAATTGAAATAATTTTAGAAAACCTTGTAATTGAAAATAGATCAAGACCAATGCCTTTTGATATAAATGATGAAAAAGTAAATGATGAAATAAAATTGAGAAATAGATTTTTAGAATTAAGAAGCAAAAAATCATTTGATATTTTCCAATTAAGAAGTAAAGCAACTATTCAAGCAAGAAATACACTTGATGAATTAGGTTTTTTAGATGTTGAAACTCCAATTTTAACAAAATCTACTCCAGAAGGAGCAAGAGATTATTTAGTTCCTTCAAGAGTTCATGCTGGTGAATTTTATGCACTTCCTCAATCACCACAATTATTTAAACAACTTTTAATGGTTGCAGGATTTGATAAGTACTTCCAAATAGCAAAATGTTTTAGAGATGAAGATTTAAGAGCAGATAGACAACCTGAGTTTACACAAATAGATGTTGAAATGTCATTTTGTAATCAAGAAGATGTTATAAAAGTTGCTGAAAAATTAATCTATGATATTTTTACAAAATGTGGAAAAAATGTTCCTTCAACATTTAGAAGAATGAAATATAGTGAAGCTATGGAAAAATATGGTTCTGATAAACCAGATTTAAGATTTGATATGCCACTTGTTGATGTTATTGATATTTTTGCAAACTCAACAAATGAAATTTTTGCTGAAATTGCAAAAGATAAAAAGAATAATAGAATAAAAGCTTTAAAATGTAAAAATGGAGATAACATCTTCTCAAAAAGACAAATGAAAAGCTTTGAAGATTATGTAAGAAAATTTGGAGCTAAAGGTTTAGGTTATTTCCAAATGAAAGAAGATGGATTAAAAGGTCCATTAACTAAATTCTTTAGTGATGCTGATTTAGAAGAGATTATCAAAGTTACAGAACTTGAAGTTGGTGATGTTGTATTCTTTGGAGCAGGAGCTAAAAAAGTAGTTTGGGATTATATGGGAAGATTTAGATTATTCTTAGCAAATGAAATGAATATTGTTCCAAAAGATGCTTATGAATTCTTATGGGTTGTTGATTTCCCAATGTTTGAAGTTGAAGATGGAAGAACTAAAGCACTTCACCATCCATTTACAATGCCAAATGTTGAAAAATATGATTTAGATAATATTGAAGATTTAGAAGAGATTGAATCAATAGCTTATGATATTGTTTTAAATGGAACAGAACTTGGTGGTGGAAGTATAAGAATCCACAAAGAAGAGATTCAATCAAAAGTATTTAAACTAATGGGAATTAGTCAAGAAGAAGCAAAAGAGAAATTTGGATTCTTACTTGATGCACTTTCTTATGGTGCTCCAAGTCATGGTGGTTTTGCATTAGGATTAGATAGAATGATTATGCTTTTAGCTGGAACTGATTCAATCAGAGATGTTATAGCATTCCCTAAAACTCAAAAAGCTCAATGTTTACTAACTCAAGCTCCTTCAGCTGTTGAGGAAGAACAATTAAAAGAGTTAAGTATAAGAATAAGAAAAACAGTAGTAGATAGCTAATTTTAGCTACTACTAAATCTTTTTTAAACTCCTAAAATCTCAAGAATTCTCCAAAAGTATATTTTATATACACTTGTATAAATAAAAAAATTAACCAAAGTTATATAATTTTCTATATTTAATAAGTATTAGGAAATCATATGTTAAACGAAACTATAAGTTATAAAGGTATAACTATAAAAAGAGAGTTATATCCAATCATAAAATATATTGAAGATGTAGATAAATATAAAGATGAATTGGGAACTTTAAGTTCTTCTTGGGATATGTTAGCACTTTTAGGACAACTTGGTGATATAAACATAGATATAGGAAAAACAAAAGAGAACTTTTTAAATCTAACTTCAACTTTATTAAATCACTTAAGTTTCCAACAAATAAAAAAAGTAACTCAAGAGATGAGATTTAAGTCACAAGTTACTATTGATGTATTGATTAGAAACTTATTTGAAAGAACAGCTGATATAGGGTTTTTAGCAACAGATGATGATATTAGACTATTTTTAGAAAACTTTGTATCAAAATATGATGAAAATAGTTTAGTTATAAAACAAGAAATTCAAAAAAAATTCAAAGAATATGTCTCAAAATATTCTGTCTATTTTGATATTGTTTTATTTGATGTTCATGGAAAAATAGTTGTAAGATTGAATGAAGATATAAATTTAGAAAAAGTTGATACTTCATTTATTCAAAAAGTTTTAAATACAAGTGATGATTATATCGAAAGTTATAAATATCATGATTTTCTTCCTCAATACAAAAAATCATTAGTTTATTCATATAAAGTAACAAAATCAAATGATGCAGGAAGCAAAGATTTAGGTGTTTTAGCTCTTTGTTTTAGATTTACAGATGAAATGAATGCAATTTTTGGAAATTTAGTAGATGCTAAAAATAAAGAGTGTTTAACAATATTAGATGAAGATGGTTATGTAATAGCAAGTAGTGATAAAGAACATATAAATTTAGGAGTAAAACTTCCTATAGTTTTAAATGAAAACTATAAAATTGTATCTTATGCAGGACGAGACTATATTGCTAAAACTTGTGAAACAAATGGTTATCAAGGGTTTTATGGGCTTAAGTGGTATGGGCATATTATGATTCCTCTTGAATATGCTTTTTTAAGTGATGAACTTAATAGTTTAGTTGTTGATGAAAATATTATAAATTCTATGATGGAGAATGAACAACATTTTTCAAAAGAGTTAAAAGAAGTTTTTTATAATAGTAAAACAATTCAAGATAATTTAATAAGAGTTATTTGGAATGGTAATATTGTTCAAAGTAAATTAAACTCAACAAATAGAGAGTTTTCAAGAGCTTTATTAAATGAAATAGGTATTACAGGAAATAAAGCAAATTCTTCTTTGGACAATTTAAATCAAACTATTATCTCATCTATATTAAAAGATTGTGAATTTTTATCTTCACTTGCTATTGATATTATGGATAGAAATCTTTATGAAAGAGCAAATGATTGTAGATGGTGGGCTTTAAACTCTTATTTTAAAGAAGCTTTAGATGATTATTCAACTATTAGTGAAAAAAAAGAAGAACTAAGTTCTATTTTAAAATATATAAATGATTTATATACAGTCTATTCAAATCTAATAATTTTTGATAAAAATGGAAAAATTATTGCTGTTTCAAATGAAAAAGAGCAGTATCTTATTGGAAAAATTTTAACTCAAGATTGGATAGAAAAAACTTTAATTTTAAAAGATACTTCAAAATATTGTGTTTCAAAATTTGAAAAAACAAATCTTTATGAAAATGAATCAACTTATATCTATTGTAGTGCGATACGTTCTTTTAAAGATGATAATGATGTTGTAGGAGGAATTGCTATTGTTTTTGATTCTTCTGCACAATTTTATACAATGCTTGATGAAATTTTGCCAAAAGATATTTATGGAAATAAACAAAAAGGAGTTTATGCTTTTTTTACTGATAAAAATAAACAAATTATCGCTACAACAAGTACAAACTTTGAAGTAAATTCATATTTGGATATTGATGACTCGTTTTTTAAATTGAAAAATGGTCAAAACTTAAGTCGTATTATAGAGTTTCGTGGGAATTATTATGCTGTTGGAGTAAAATGTTCAAGTGGATATAGAGAGTATAAAAGTGCAGTTGATGATTATAAAAATGATGTTTTATCTTTTGTATTTATACCTATTGGAAAAGCAAATTCAAATGTTATTTTATCTCACTCAAAAACAAAATTTTTAACTTCTCAAAAAAGAGAATTTACAGGAGAAACTATTGAATTAGCAACTTTTTATTTAGGTAAAAGATTGCTTGCAGTAAATTCAAAAAATGTAATAGAATCTATTGGAATAGAAGAACTTCAAGAATCAATAGAAATGGATAAGAAAAATCACTTTAAAGGAATGGTTTTACATAAAAATAAACTAATTTCTGTTTTAGATATAAGAGATTTTGTAAATGAAGAGATAGAAGATGGAACTCTTAAAAATATAATATTAGTAGAATATGATAAAGATAATGTTGAACATTGTGTGGGGCTTTTAGTATCATCACTTGAAACTATTTGTACAGTTGAAGAAAAATCAATCCAACATATTCAAAATCACTTTTTAGGAAGTGGAACATTAATTGAAAGTCTTGTAGATATAAAAGATAGTGAAGAGTCAAAAATTGCAATGCTTTTAAATATTAAAAAGCTAGATGATAACTTCACAAAAAGGGTTTAAATCGTATCATAAAATCTATTTGGGTATTATATTAGTAATATATATTTAAAAAGAAGATAGATGAGTAAATTAAATAAATTTTTGCCTACAACAAAAGAAGAAATGAAACAACGAGGTTGGGATGAACTGGATGTTGTTTTAATTACAGGTGATGCTTATATAGATTCACCTTTTATGGGAATTGCTGTTGTTGGAAGAATTTTAGAAGATATTGGACTTCGTGTAGGTATTATTGGGCAACCAGATGTTAATAGTGATGTAGATGTAAAACGACTTGGTGAACCAAAACTTTTTTGGGGAGTAAGTGGTGGAAGTATAGATTCTATGGTTTCAAACTATACTGCAAGTAAAAAATTTAGAAATGATGATGATTATACTCCTGGTGGAAAAAACAATAAAAGACCTGATCGTGCAACTTTAGTTTATACAAATCTTATAAGAAGATATTTTAAAAATACAGTTCCAATAGTTTTAGGTGGAATTGAAGCTTCCTTGCGAAGACTTACTCACTATGATTATTGGTCAAATAGTCTTAGAAAACCCATTTTATTTGATTCAAAAGCTGATTATATGGTTTATGGTATGGCAGAACAAGCTATTATTGATTTAGGAACATATTTAAAAGAGGGGAAAGATGTACAAACAATAGCAGGGCTTTGTTATATTTCAAAAGAGCCTAAAGATGATTATATTCAAATTCCTTCTCATAAAGAGTGTTTAACAAATAAAGAAAAATATATAGACCTTTTTAGAACTTTTTATGATAATAATGACCCCATATATTCAAAAGGACTTTGCCAAGAAGTTGATGGAAGATATCTAATACAAAATCCACCTAGTAGGCATTTGGAAGAAGAGGAAATGGATAAAATAGCATCTTTCCCATATCAAAGAGATGCTCATCCGTATCATGCAAAAGATGGAAAAGTTAAATGTTTAGAAACTATTAAATTTTCAATTATGACTCATCATGGATGTTGGGGAGAGTGTAACTTCTGTGCAATTGCAGCTCATCAAGGAAGAACTATACGAACACGAAGTGAACAAAATATTTTAGCAGAAGCAAAACATTTTGTCAGCATGAAAGATTTTAAAGGAATTATTTCAGATGTTGGAGGACCAACAGCAAATATGTATGGATATGAGTGTAAGAAAAAAATAAATCTTGGAACTTGTATAGATAATAAAAGATGTGTTGATGCGCATAGACTTTGCCGAACTATGAAAGTTGACCATAGTAGAAATATACAACTTTTAAAAGATATTAGAAAAGTTCCAGGAATTAAAAAGGCTTTTGTAGCTTCAGGTGTTAGATATGATTTGATAACTGCTGATAAAAACCATGGAAAAGAGTATTTAAAAGAGATGATAGACCATCATATTTCAGGTCAAATGAAAGTAGCCCCTGAACACACAAATGATGAGGTTTTACATCATATGGGAAAACCAGGAAAACAAACACTTATTGATTTTAAAAAGATGTATGATGATTTAAATAAAGAGAGTGGTAAAAAACAATATCTAACTTATTATTTGATTGCTGCACATCCAGGATGTGAAGAGAAACATATGCACGAGTTAAAACAGTTTACAACTCATGAACTTAAAATGAATCCAGAACAAGCACAAATATTTACTCCAACTCCTGGAACTTACTCCGCTGTTATGTATTACACAGAACTTGATCCATTTACAAAGAAAAAAATATTTGTGGAAAAAGACCCAAGAAGAAAAGAGAGACAAAAAGAGATTGTAATTGCAAAAAAACAATTTGCTGGAAATAATAAAAAAAGTTTTAGCTCTGGAATGCAAGGATAAAAAGGGATAAACTCCCTTTTTAATAAAAAGATAGTTTACGCTAAAGCGTTAAACATATCAGCTGTAACTTCTGAAACATCTTTTGTTCCATCAAGTTCCATAAATACACCCATTTTTTTATAAAAATCAATAAGTGGTGCAGTTTGTGTATGATATGCATCAAGTCTACTAATAACAGTTTGCGCATTGTCATCTTTTCTGATGATTAATTCACCACCACAATAATCACATACATTTTCTTCTTTTGATGGATTAAATTCTACATGGAAAGATGCTCCACATTTAGAACATACTCTTCTTCCTGTAATTCTTCCAACGATTAATTCATCTGGAACATTTAAAGAGATTACTTTATCAAGAGAGATTTTCATAGATGACATTAATTCACTTAAAGCTTCAGCTTGTGCTAAAGTTCTTGGAAATCCATCAAGAATAAAACCATTTTTACAGTCAGATTCTGCAAGTCTATCTTTAATAATTCCAATAATAGTTGAATCTGGAACTAACTGTCCAGCATCCATAAATTTTTTTGCTTCCATTCCCATATTTGTTTTATCTGCAATAGCAGCTCTTAAAATATCACCTGTTGAGATTTGAGGAATATTATATTTTTCGATTAAGAACTTTGCTTGAGTTCCTTTACCAGCTCCTGGTGCTCCAAATAGCATTAAATTCATAGTTTACTTTCCTTACTTTTTCGCATATTGTATAGAAAAAGCTTTTAATAACAGATAAGGTTTTCACACTACACCAAGAATTTAAATGATTTTTGATACAATTGTACCTCGAAAATTCAAAGGGAATATATGAAAAAATTATTTTTAATTATTGGAGCTCCTGGTTCTGGTAAAACTACCGATGCAGAATTAATTGCTTCAAAATATACTAATGTAACTCACTATTCAACTGGAGATATGTTTAGAGCAGAAGTAGCTAGCGGAAGTCAAAGAGGTCAAATAATTGATACTTATATCAAAGCTGGAAATATAGTACCAATTGATATTGCAATTGAAACTATTCTAATGGCTATTAAAAATGCACCAACAGATATTATTGTTATTGATGGATACCCAAGAAGTATTGAGCAAATGTTGGAATTAGATAAATATTTAGAAAAAGAAGATGCAGTAAAATTACTAAATTGTATAGAAGTTGAAGTATCTGAAGAAGTAGCAAGAGATAGGGTTCTTGGTCGTTCAAGAGGTGCTGATGATAATATTGAAGTATTTAATAATAGAATGAAAGTTTATAAAGAGCCTTTAGAGCAGATAAAAGAATTTTATTCAAAAAGAGGTTTATTAAAAATAATAAATGGTGAAGGTACTATAAAAGAGATTGTTGATGAAATGGATACATTTATACAATCGAGAATCTAATGACAAATGAAAAAATCAATTTTTATTCTGTAATTATTGGAACTGAACTTTTAAATGGGCGTCGAAAAGATTCTCATTTTCCTTTTTTAAATGCACAACTTTTAGACCGTGGTTGGGAACACAAAGCTTCTTTTGTGATTGAAGATGACCCTGAACTTATGTTAAATATTTTTAATCTTATAAAATCAGATCCAAATTCTGTGATGTTTTGTTTTGGAGGAATTGGTGCAACACCTGATGATTATACAAGGCAAATTGCATCACAAGCTTTTACAAGTGGGAAAATGGAATTTCACGAAGAAGCAAAAGCAAATATAATAAATCAATTTAAAGATGATGCTTATCCTCATCGAGTAAATATGGCATATTTACCAATAAATGCAAAACTTCTTAAAAATGTAGTAAATAATGTAGCTGGATTTTATTTAGAAGATAGATTTTTTTTCACACCAGGTTTTCCATCTATGAGTCAAGCTATGGTTATTGAAGCTTTGGATAAACTATATCCTAAATCACAAAATAAATATAGAAAAGTTATGACTATAAACTCAACTGAAAATGATTTAATAGATACTATGAAAAAAATACCAAAAGAACTTGATTTTTCATCATTACCAAAGTTTATTGGAAATGAAAGAAAAGTCGTTATTTCACTTGCTGGATATGATGAAGTTCAAGTAGATATTTATTTTCAGCTATTTATAGATTTTTGTGTAGAATTTAAAAAAGAGTATATTTTAGAAGATATACATAATATAAAAGATTGATAACAAGTTATTTTGAAGGAATAATATGGAATATAAAAAATTTGATATTAATTCATGGAATAGAAAAGAACATTTTGAACATTATAGAAATTTACAATGTTCATTTAGTTTAACTTCAGAGATTGAAATTACTAAATTTTTACAATATTTAAAAGAAAATAAATATAAATTTTATTCATCGATTATATATTTAATTACAAAATTAGTAAATTTAACTTTTGAATTTAAGATATCAATCAAAAATAATGAAATTGTTACTTGGGATGTTTTGCATCCAAGTTATACAATCTTCCATCAAAAAGAGGAAACTTTCTCTTCAATTTGGAGTGAACATAGCGACGATAAAACAATCTTTTTTAATGAATTTGAAAAAGATTGTACCAATTATGAAAATAATAAATCTCTTTTCCCAAAGTTTAATATTCCAGAAAATCATTTTAATATCTCTTGTTTACCTTGGATAAAGTATAGTGCTTTTAATTTAAATCTTCCAAATTTAAATGATTATTTCCAACCAATTATCACAATTGGTAAATATGATAAAAATGAAAATAAAATAGTGTTACCAATTACTATTCAAATACATCATGCTGTTTGTGATGGATTTCATGTTGCTAAGTTTATTAATAAATTGCAAGAATGGTGCAATGAACCTGAAAAACATTTATAATGATTTCCATATCATGAGTATTTGTTGCTCTTTTGTCTCTTCATCAATATTTTGTGAATTTATTATAAAACCTTCTCTTTGATAGAATTTTATAGCAGATATATTTTTTACATATACATTTAAAGATAATTCTTTTTTAAACTCTTTTATATAATCTAATAGTTTTTTACCAATTCCTTTAGATTGAAAAGAAAAAGATACAAAAATTCCTGCAATATAATTTTCAATAAGTCCTACAAAAGCAACTGTTTTTTCATTTTCTTCATAAACATATATTTCTGAATTTGGCAGAAGCTCTTTTACATTATCATATTGTTCTTCCCAATATTCTTTAGGAATAAAATTATGAGTTTTGATATTAACTTCAAGCCAAATTTGAAGAAGTTGATTAATATCATTTTTATCTAATTTTCTTATCATTTTTAAATCTCTTTCTTATAAAATATTTTGTATGTTATTAACAACTCTATTAGAAATTGCTTATTCATTTGATTTAAATTTAGTATATAGATAAAATTAAGAGAAAGGAAGTAAAATGAATAAAGATAATAATACAAGAAGAGAATTTTTAAAAAAATCAGCTTTAGTTAGTACAGCTTTATTTTTTGCAGTAAATCCTACAAATTCTTTCTCTTTTCAAAAAAATAGTAATATCAAATCTCGTGGTTATGCAGCTTTTGATGAAACAGGTGTTTTAAAACCTTGGAGTTTTGAAAGAAAAGCAGTTGGCGAAAATGATATTTTAATAGATATAAAATATACTAGTATTTGTCACTCTGATATTCATCATATAAAAGGTGATTGGTTCCAACAACAATATCCTCAAGTTCCAGGACATGAAATAGTTGGAATTGTAAGTGCAATTGGGAAAAAAGTAAAAAAGTTTAAAATTGGAGATAGAGTTGGTGTTGGTTGCATGGTTGATGGTAGTTGTAGAAATAATAAAGAACAATATTGTGAAGATACAATTTTTACTTATGGTTATGAAAATTCAAAAGAACCAACAGGAATTACTCAAGGTGGATATTCAAATAACATTGTTGTAAATAGTCATTTTGCAGTATTTATTCCTAAAAATATTACTTTTGAAAAAGCTGCTCCACTTTTATGTGCAGGAGTTACAACTTATTCACCAATAATAAAAGCAAAAATAAAAAAAGGTATGAAAGTAGGTGTTGCTGGAATTGGTGGGCTTGGACATATGGCAGTAAAATTAGCTGTTTCAAAAGGTGCAAAAGTTTATGCTTTTACGACTTCAAAAGAAAAAATTGAAGATATTAAAAGTTTTGGAGTAAAAGAAGTAATTGTTGTAGATGATATAGAAATATTAAAACAATATAATAAAAAAGTCGATTATATGATTTCAACAATTCCAGAAGTATTTGATATTTCTGCTTATTGTAATGTTGTAAAACCAAATGGAACTTTTGTTCAATTAGGTTTACCAAAATCAGAATTACCAATAAATAGTTTTTCAATGGCACAAAATAGAGTAAATTTCAAATCATCTCTTATTGGAGGGATGAAAGATACTCAAGATGTATTAAATTATTGTGCAACAAATAAAGTTTTACCAAAAATTGAGATAATAAAAGCAGAACAAATAAACGAAGCTTGGCAAAAAGTTTTAGATAAAAAAGCTAGATTTAGATATGTTATTGATGCTTCAACATTTTAGAAGAATATAGATAAAATTACAAAAAAGGAGTAAATTTATGGAAAATTTTAGTTTTTATAATCCAACAAAAATTGAGTTTGGAAAAGATAAAGAGAAAAACATTGGAAAATATCTTAGCGTATATAATATAAAAAAAGTTTTATTAGTTTATGGAAGTCAAAGAGTAAAAAAAGATGGGCTTTTTGATAGTGTGACAAATAGCTTAAAAGAAAATGGTATTGAGTTTATAGAGTTTGGTGGAGTTATTAGTAATCCAATTTTAGGAACAATTCAAGATGCTATAAAAATTGCAAAAAAAGAAAATATTGAAGCTGTTTTAAGTGTTGGAGGAGGTTCTGTACTTGATAGTTCAAAAACAATAGCTGTTGGAACTTTATATGATGGTGATGTTTGGGATTTTTTTGTTGGTAAAAAAGCAATAGAAGATGCGTTACCTATTTTTGATATTATAACTTTAGCAGCAACTGGAAGTGAAATGAATGGATATGCAGTTGTTACAAATGAAAAAACAAAACAAAAGTTATCTATTTGGTCTTCATGTATTTATCCAAAAGTATCAGTTATTAATCCAGAACTTCAAAAAAGTGTTTCAAAAGAGTATTTGGTTTATTCTGCTTCTGATATTATCGCTCACTGTATTGAAGGATATTTTACTGCAAAAGTTCAACCAACTTATATGAGTAGAGTTGTTGAATCTATCATAAAAACAGTTATTGAAACAACAGAAATTTTAATAGAGAATAAAGATGATTATAGTGCAAGAGGCGAGTTTGCTTGGGCAGCTACAAATGCTTTAAATGGAACAACAACAATTGGAACAAAAGATTTTTCTTTTCCAAATCATCTAATTGAGCACTCTTTATCAGCACTTTATAATGTTCCTCATGGAGCAGGGCTTTCTGTTGTAATGCCAGCTTGGATGAAGTGGTATTATAAACAAAATGAAGCTCAATTTATAAGATTTGCAAAAGAAGTTTTTGGTAAAAATAGTGCATTAGAAGGAATTGAAGCTTTAGAAAATTGGTTTAATAAAATAGGAACACCAACAAGATTAAATCAATTTAATTTATCAAAAGAGAATATTCCTGAGATTATAGAAAACTTATCAAATCAACAAGAGTTTTCAAAAGAGCAATTAGAACAAATCTTAAATAATATGATATAAAAGATTTTGAATGGATTTTAAAATCCATTCAAATTTAAAAAAAACGATTTTAATTTATTTTATCTTTTCCAATAAACTCTTTTTCATTTGCTTTACTTACAATTAAATTTGCTATGTTATCTGTAGAAACTGCAATCTCTTGAGTTTGAGATGCAATAGAGGCATTTTGTTGTGTTTGTTGGTCTAGTTGATTTATTGCATGATTTATTTGTTCAATACCTAAAAGTTGTTCTCTTGAAGAATTTTCAATATCATAAATCAATTTTGTAGAGTTAGAAATATTTGTATTTAACTCTTTATAACCATTTATCATATTGCTAGCTATTTCTTTACCTTCATTAGTTTTTAAAGTTGCATTTTCCACTATAGTTTTTATTTCTCTTGCAGCTTCTGCACTTCTATTTGCTAGGTTTCGCACCTCTTGTGCAACAACAGCAAATCCTTTTCCAGCTTCTCCAGCAGTTGCAGCTTCAACAGCAGCATTAAGCGAAAGAATATTTGTTTGGAAAGCAATATTATCAATAACCAAAATAGCTTCATTTATTTCTGTTACTTGATTGTTGATATCATCCATTGCTTGAGTTGTTTGACTTGCAAGTTTTTCACCTTCTATTGCAGAACTTGTCAATTCTTTTGAGAATCTTGACATTTTTGAAACATTTTGCGTATTATTTCTAATATTTGAAGTAATTTGCTCTAAAGAAGCTGCTGTTTGTTCTAAAGAAGCTGCTGCTTCATTTGAACTAGTATTTAGTTTATCAACATTTGTTAATAATACATTTGAGCTTTTTCTTAGTGTTAAACCATTTGATTTATTTTCAACTAACATTTCAGTTATAGAATCACCTAAAATATTTACTCCATTTGCAAGATTTAAAAGATGTTCTTTTAAATCTTTTGTTGAAATTTTATTTAGATAGTTATAGTGAGCATACTCTTCTAAAATATGTAAAACATTATCGATATTTGATTCAAGAGTATTTGCCATATTATTTAAAACATTTTTTAGTTGCATTAAAGCTGGATTTGAAACTTCTATATTTAATCTTTGGCATAAATCACCTTGCTCAAATTCACCCAATACAGCTATTGTTTCATCTATTAGTTTTCTATCTTCATCAATTGATTTCTCAATTTTTTCTATATTTTCATTTATCTGTTTTGCAATAACTCCAAATTCATCTTCTGTATCAATATTTATTTTTTCAGCATGAACAATTTCTCTATTTAAATATTCAAAGAAAGATAAAAGACCATTTTTTATTTTTTTAAGAGATCTTAGTGAAATTCTCATTGTTATAAATATTGATAAAGATATTATAATTACTGTTATAACAGATAAAGTTATGATTAAAATCATTATTTTATTTGCATCTGCAAATATTTCATTTGAATTAACACCACCTACTAAAAGCCAATTCCACTCTTCAAAGTTTTCAAATACTACAAACTTTTCACCTTCATTCCAAAGATAAGTTAATTCACCATTTTTAGCTTTTAACATCTCTTTTATTATTAGTAGACCATTTTTATCAGTTAGCTCTAATCCTGAAGTATCTTTTAGTTTTGGATGAATTATAAAATTACCATATTTTGAATCTTTTTCATTAGAATTTACAATATAGTAATAACCAGTTTTTCCAATAACTTTGCTACTTATTGTTTGTGTTAAATTATCTAAATCTTTGCTAATATCAGAACCTATAAAGGCAATTGCAATAACTTCACCATCTTGCTTTATTGGAATATACTTTGTCATATAGTTTTTTCCAAATAATGTAGCTTTTCCTAAATAAGTCTCACCTTGTAATACTTTTTTATACCCAGGATGATTGATATCTAGTTTTGTACCAATTGCTCTATTTCCATCTTCTTTTTTCAAACTTGTTGAAATTCTTATGAAATCATCATCTTTTCTTACAAAAATAGTTGCAACTGAACCATTTGTCATTTCAGTAAATTTATCAACAATATCAAAATTAAGGTTTAAAGCTTTACCATTTATTGATAAAACAGGTGTTTGTAAATCTCCAACTTTTATGTTTTGAGATTTATCTATTTTTATTCCTTGAAGCATATCTAAAAATATATTACCTATTGTATCTGCTCCAGTTTTTGCAACTTTATTAAAAGTATTAATATTTTCAACTAATAAAGATATCTCTTTATGTACTGTGCTTTCAGTATTTTTTTTCATTACTTCAAAAGTATTATTTGATACTAAAAAAGTTAAAATACTCATAGAAATGATAATAGAAATAATCGATACAAAAATTACTTTTGCAATTACTGATTTTTTTAAAAAATCCATTTTATGTCCTAAAAATTATATAAATTTGTCTTTTGAGCGTAATTATAGTCAATTTTAATTAAATTAATAAATATTATTAATTTATAAGCAAAATAAGTAGAAGAAGTAAAAGTTAAAAAAAGAGATTAAACTATCTCTTTTTCTATATTAGGGTTTAAAGTAGTTGTTATTTCATAAGTAATTGTATCGTGAATTTTTGCTAACTCTCTTACATCATCAAAAATACAAACCTTTTCATCATCTGTATTTAAAGATAAGTTATCCATAGATACTCTTCCTAAAACTTTATATCCTTTTGGTGTTGTGTAAGATTTTCTTTCATTTAACCTTAAAAAGCCATCTCCATAACCTACATCATAAGTTGAAACTAGCATATCTTCAGTTGTTGTAAATGTTCCACCATAACCAACACTTTGTCCTTTTTTTAAAATTCTAGTTGATAATCTACTTGCCCAAAGTGACATAACTGGTTTTAATTTTGGAAAATTAAAAACATCAGAATCATCTAAATAACCATAAGTTGCAATTCCAACTCTTGTAAAATCTTCATCAAAATTTTCTGTTCTAAAAAGTGCTGCTGAATTACAAGAATGAAATAGTGGAATTGGTAAAAAAAGTTTTTCACATATATTTTTTACACTCTTTTTCACAAGAGAAAAATTCTCTTTTTGCCAGAAAAAATCTGTTGACAATTCATCTGCCCCTCTATGGTGCGTAAATACGCCAGTTATCTTGATATTTCTTTTAGAAAGCCCTAAAAAAGCCTTTTCTAAATCTTCTGGATAGATTCCATTTCGGTGCATTCCTGTATCAACTTTTATGTGAACATTACTATTATCTGGTAGTTTATCAATATCTTCAAGGCTGTTTAATGCAATGTGAAAAGTATGTGAATAAGTGTGAAATGATTTTTCTGCTAATACTAAAATAAAGTCAAATAATTTTTCAATTTTTAGTGCATCATCTATTGTTCTAACTACTGCTTTTTTTATTCCAAATTCTTTTGCTAAAGTTGCAATTTCTACAAGACCATGTCCATAAGCATTATCTTTTAGAACAACTGCAACTTTTTCTTTTGAGCCAGCTTTTTTTGAAATAACATCTAAATTGTAAAATAGATTCTCTTTGCTTAATAAAATTTTTGCCAAAATTAATCCTTGAAATTAGTAAAATAATCTAAAATTGTACTTGCATCTTTTTCATTTAAAACAGTTTTTAGTTCATCAAATGACGCTTTTCTAATTTTTTCAAATTCTCCAAAATATAAAAGAAGCTTTTTGATTTTTGCTTCACCAATACCTTTGATTTGTAATAAAGAGATTTGTTTATCTTGTGCTCTTTTTTGCTTTTTATGAAAAGTTATTGCAAATCTATGAGCTTCATCTCTTTGTCTTTGAACGAATTGTAGTCTTTTATCACTTGTTAATAAGTTAAAACTTTTAAATTCACCATTTTTTGTTTTATAGTGAATTATATCTTTTGCACTCCCTTTTGCTCTATGGGCTTTTGCATCAATTTTTTCTTTTGCTATTGCTATTATATCAAGATTTACACCAACAGATTGCACTATATCAAAAGCTAATTTTAGCAAAGTTTCTCCACCATCTATTATCCATAAATCAGGAGCAGGATTTTTTTCAAAACTTTCAACTCTTCTTATTAACATCTCTTTCATTTGAGAGTATTCATCTTTTGATTCAAGATTATAATGTCTAAAGGCTTTTTTATCAAAAGTATTTAAACTTTCATTCCAAACAATCATTGCCCCAACTGTTGCTTGTCCCATCATATGAGAGTTATCAAAACTCTCTATTAAATATGGAAGCGTTTGAAGGTTAAACAACTCTTTTAGTTCTTCATAAATTGATGTTTGATTTTTTGAATTTTCAATTCTTAATAATTCATCACAGTTATTTAAAGCTATATTTACAATCTCTCTTTTTTTATCTTTTTTAGGATTGATTAGTTTAATCTTTTTGTTAAATCTTGTGTGTAAAAACTCTTCTAATTCATTTGTAATTTCAAGTTCATGCGCAATCAAAATCTCTTTTGGTAAAAGAGGAATTTCATTATCATAGTAGTTAATAATTGCTCTTTCATAAGCTTCTTGATAATCAAATTCGAACGCTTCATCAAAGTTATCTATTTTTAAAAAATCATGACTTGATGAAGTCAATTTACCATCTCTTAAAAACATCCTTACTATTACAGCTTTTTTATTGTTTGTATTTATTGCAAAAATATCAATATCTTCATTTGTTGCTAAATCAATACCAGATTTTATTTGAGATTTTTCAATAGTTTTTATTCTATCTCTTAAAGTCATTGCTTCTTCAAATCTAAAATCATTTGAATATTGAATCATTTTTTCATTTAGTTTTGAAATTAGTTTTGTTTTATTATATATGTACTCTAAAGCATTTTCAACTATTTTTGCATACTCTTCTTTTGAGATTTTATTTTCACAAGGCGCTAAACATTTTTGTATTTGATGAAAAAGACAGGCTTTTTTACCCTTTACACAAGATTTCTTTTGTACTAATGGAACTATTTCATAAATAGAGTCAAGCATATCTCTAGCACCAGTTGAATATGGTCCAAAATATTTGATACTTTTACTTTTTTGAATTCTTCTAGTTATATCAAGCCTTGGAAAATTTTCATCAAAATCTACAAAAATATATGGATAAGTTTTATCATCTCGAAGTAAAATATTATATTTTGGTTTTAATTGTTTGATTAAAGAGTTTTCAAGAATTAAAGCATCGTGTTCATTTGGTACAACAATCCATTCGCAACTTTCCACTTCACTAATCATTTTATAAATTCTTGGACTTAATTTATCTGCTGGTTGTAGTTTTGGAGTAAATTTAAAATAGGATTTAACTCTATTTTTTAGAATCTTTGCTTTTCCTATATAAAGTAAATGACCATTTTTGTCAAAGTATTGATAAACTCCTGCATCATTAGGAAGTTGTTGTAGCTTTTCTTGTAAATTCATTTGTGGATTGTATCAAAAAAGCATTAAATTATAAAACAGTATATAAAAAAAACAAAAAAATAAACACATATAACAAAAGATAATATATAATTATTTTGTAATCCAAATAAAATATAATTCTTTATATTTTAGAAAATTAGGACAGAGGAAAATAAAATGAAAAAATTAAATTTTGGAACTAAATTGTTATTAGTTTTAGTTTCAATTACGGCAGTTTCTTTAAGTTTAATGATATATATAATATCTTCAAACACTTTTGAATCTTTGAAAAATCAATCTCAAGAGTATGTTAATGAAATGGCTAGAAGTAATGCTTTAGAAATAAGAAATACGCTTGACAAAGCTATTGTTATTTCAAATAATATAGCAAATAGATATGAAAGTGCGATTGAGCATAATGAAAAACTTTCAAAAGAGGGGACTATAAAGTATTTAAAAGAAGTTTTGAATCAAAATAAGTTTTTATTAGGCGTTTGGTTCACTTTTGAAGATGGAACACTTGTTTATACAAAAAATGATGGTTCAGATAAAACAAACTATTATACTAAAGATGGAGTATTTCAACCTTATGTTGTAAGAAATAGTGATGGTTCTTTTACTATTCAACCTTCATCAGATTTTAGTTTAGAATCAGAATGGATAAATAAGCCATATAAAAATAAAGAAGTATCTATAACAGAACCATATAATTATGAAATAGATGGGAAAAATGTACTTTTAACAACAGTTTCATCACCTGTTTATTATAAAGGAAAATTTGTAGGTGCCGTTGGAGTAGATTTTTCTTTAGACTTTTTCAACAAAAAAATAGCTGAGATTAAATTGTTTGAAAATGGATATGGAGCACTATTTGATAACTATGGAAAATTTATAGCTCATCCTAAAACAGAAAATATAGGTAAATATATAAAAGATGTAACAAAAAATGAAACTATATTAAATGCAATTGAAAAAAGTAAAAATGGTGAAAAAAATTCATATTTTGCTAAAAATCTAAAAACTGGAACAGATTCTTATAACTATGTATATCCAATACAATTTGGAGATACAAAGAATTATTGGACATTTATAGCAACAGCTCCTGAAAGTGAATATTTAAGTGAAGCTAGTTTTGTTAAAAACTTTTCTATTGTTGCAGGTATAGTTGTTTTATTTATAATCATTATTGTGATACTAATTAGTATGAGAATATTAAATAAAAATTTAACAACAATAAAAGATGGACTTTTAGGATTTTTCTCTTTCTTAAATAAAGAAGAAAAGAAAGCTCATTTAATAGAGTTAGATTCTCAAGATGAATTTGGGCAAATGGCAAAAGTGATAAATGAAAATATCAAAAAAACTGAAAGTTTGATACTTCAAGATAATGTTTTAATAGATGATGTAAAAAGAGTAGTTGATGAGGTAAAAGCAGGTTATTTAGATAAAAGAATTGAGAAATCTACTCAAAATGAAAGTTTAGAAGAACTAAAAAATAATTTCAATGGAATGCTAGAAATTACAAAACAAAATGTTTGTATAGATATAAATAAAGTTGTATCAGTATTAGATAGTTTTGGAAAACTTGATTTTAGAGCTAAAATAGAAAATGATAATGGAAAAGTTGCAGTTGGTATAAATAACTTAGCAACAATTATTAATAAAATGCTAGTAGAGAATAAAACAAATGGATTAACATTAGATAAAAGCTCAAATGT
>VSSQ01000116.1_pt1 | contig 112527 bp, 111 predicted proteins | sample 4763081 | NCBI WGS metagenome assembly VSSQ01 (sample SAMN12137344, study PRJNA551015) | bioreactor metagenome | isolation source: SDC9 anaerobic chlorinated ethene degrading culture | place: USA: Knoxville, Tennesee | collected 2015-01-01
TAGAGGCTTATAGCCTCAGAGCAAACCACCCGTTAGACGGGTGGTGCTGATTTATTCTTTTTCAAACTTTAAAAGACTGTTAACAAGACTGTATAAAACATTTACACCATGGATTAAATCTTTGTGATTAAAATGCATATTGCGGTCGTGTAGTCCTGGGGTAAGATTACACCCTAATCCAATAAAACCTGTTTTTAGTTTGGGTCTGAACTGTTTATAAAAATTGAAATCTTCACCGACAGTTGTGGTACGTTCAAGGATTAGGCCTGTACTACCAACCTCTGCAATAATAGCTGTTTTTATTAATTCTAAAATGTCTAAATCATCTTCAGAACCGGGACAGGAACCAACCAATTTAATTTTTGCTTGGGCACCATAAAGTTCGGAAGTTTTTTTCACAATATTAAACACTTTAGCTTTTAGTATTTCCATTTCTGAATTTTTGGTAGTTCGCAAATCAAAGCCTAAGGTAGCGGAATCACATATGGCATTAAGCGCGCCTTCCCCTGTTTGAAAACGGGTAGGTTTTACACTCCAACTTTCCAAAGGATTCATGTGGATGGCGTTAATAGTATTAATAATAGAGCAACCAATATCAATGGCGTTAATGCCTAAATTAGGCATGGAACCATGAGCAGTCTGTCCCGAAATTTCTGCCTCTAGCAGTGTGCAGGCAGTCCAATGTATCTGAGCTACTATCTGGCCTGAAGCCGCTAATTCTTTTGGCATAAGATGAAGGCCTAGAAGATAGTCAATATCATCAATAACTCCTGTGGATAGAAGCGTTCTGGCGCCACGCCCAATTTCTTCGGCAGGTTGCATTACAATTTTTACTTTGCCGGATTTAATACCATTTTTTGCCAGCATTTCGGCTACAGTTAAAACAATAGACATATGAGCATCATGACCGCAGGCGTGTATACCAATTTCTTTGTAATTTTCTGTGAATATTAAGCAATCCATGTCAGAGCGCAGCCCAACAACAGGACCTGGTTCATGGCTATCTAGGATACCAATTACACCGGTACCGCCAACCCCTGAAGTTACCTCATAACCGGCTTGTTGCAGGATTTTTGCAGCTAAAGCAGCAGTTTTAACTTCTTTAAAAGCAGGTTCCGGAATAGAGTGAAATTGTTGCCACATTTCATCGATGTGTTCGTCCTGATTCATGCGAGCACCCCTTTATTCCTTCCAACCAATAGATACAGAGCCGGGAAAATGATTTAAGATAAACTGGGCATTTTCTTTGGATTGATAAATTTTTCTTAATTGTTCTAAGCGTGGATCTTTTAAAGTTTCTTTCCTGACAGCAAAAATATTTACATAGAAGGAATCAGCCGTCTCACGCAACAGGGCGTCTTTAGCAGGATTTAAGTGTGCTGATAGTGCATAATTAGTATTAATTGCAGCGCAAGTAACATCATCCAAGCTTCTTGGAATGGCGGCAGCTTCTAATTCAATAATTTTATAGTTATGTGGGTTTTCGGTAATATCATGCAAAGAAGTGTCAATATTTTTTATATCTTTCACCTTAATAAGGCCGGCATTCGCTAAAAGTAAAATAGAACGAGAACCGTTAGATGGATCATTGGGAATAGCAATCGTTGCTCCATCAGGGATTTTATCTCCTGGTTTTAATTTATTGGAATAAATGCCAATAGGGAACAAAGCAGTAGGGAAAGCACTAACTAAATCAAATTTTGGTTCTTTTTTTAACGTGGCATCTAAGAAAGGTTTGTGCTGGAAACAGTTCCCCCAAAGTTCACCTTGGGCTAAAGCGGTATTGGGAGTAACATAATCAGAAAACTCCATCAGTTCGATTTTCAAACCTTGTTTTTCAGCCATTTTTTTTACGTTTTCCATTATTTCGGCGTGTGGCCCCGGGGTTACACCAATCTTAATAGGTTTGGAGGTATCTAATTGTTTTTCGGGACTTTTTGCACCACCGCAGCCCATTGCTGCTAGTGCAGTAACGCATAATGCCGTGGTAATTATGGCTTTAATAAATTTGTTCATCATAATCTCTCCTTTAATTTTACTTTTTCATTGTAAATTAAGTTTTTAAAACACCCCATAAAAAGAAAATGGCAAGAAACCGATTATACAACGAGCATCACTAGAATGGCTAATGTGCGTGGGACAAAGAGCAACTAAATAAGGGAAGTCAAGCAGTCAGAAAATACAACAAAAAATGCGCATGCTGCACACATGCACACACTTCCAATAGCTACCCCAGCGTTGTAGTCATCAATTATGTTTACTTCGGTTTACTACAGGATTATGAACATATTCTACGCTTTTGCTATGTTATTGTCAATAAATAATGCTTTGTTTTTATTGACAACTGTTGCATTTATACTTATAATGTTTAGCATAATCATAAATATTGTTTACTACAAAGACTTTGACGGGAACAAGACATGATGGACAAGCCTATAGAGAGTCGGCGCTTGGTGCAAGCCGATGGTTGTTTTTATGTGTATACTCATCCCCGAGTTGCTTATTTGATATGTAGAATAAGACGAGTGGCATCGTTAAATGCCAGGGCCTTGTTGGAGGTCGAGAGGGTTGCTTGCTTTAGTAGCAGCCGAATTAGGGTGGTACCGCGTGGAATATTCCCCGCCCCTATACTTTGTATGGGGCGGGATTTTTTTCGCCCTCAACTAAAGGAGGAGTTATAGATGAAAGCACCTATTAAGAAGTATGTCCCGTTTAATGAATTGAATATTGCTGACAGGAAATGGCCAAGTAAAAAAATAACGAAGGCACCTATTTGGTGCAGCGTTGATTTGCGTGATGGAAATCAAGCTTTGGTTACCCCTATGCAAATGGAAGAAAAACTTTTACTATTTAAGACTTTGCTGGATATTGGTTTTAAGGAAATAGAAGTAGGTTTTCCGTCGGCTTCCGATACCGAGTTTGAAATTATCCGTACCTTGATTGAACAAAACTATATACCTGATGATGTTACGGTGCAGGTTTTAGTACAAGCTCGCCCAGAACTGATTAAGCGTACTTTTGAGGCAGTTAAAGGTGCAAAAAATGTTATAGTCCATTTCTACAATTCAACTTCTGCGCTGCAGAGGAAAGTTGTTTTTAAAGAGGAGAAGGCTGGGATTATAAAAATTGCGGTAGATGGAGCTAAATTAATTCATCAATTGACAAAAGAAGAAGTTGCAAATAGCGGTATGAATATTAGGTATGAATATTCTCCTGAAAGTTTTACAGGTACAGAAATGGATTTTGCTGTAGAAATTTGCGAGGCAGTTATGGATGTTTTAGAAGCAACAGAAGAACATCCTGTTATTTTGAACTTACCTTCTACCGTTGAAATGTCAACGCCAAATACTTACGCAGACCAAATTGAATATTTTTGTTCAAAATTAAAAAATCGCAAAGCAGCGACTATAAGTCTTCATCCACATAATGATCGTGGAACAGGTGTTGCCGCTACGGAACTAGCATTAATGGCAGGTGGTGATAGAGTAGAGGGCACATTGTTTGGTAATGGTGAACGTACGGGTAATGTAGATATTGTTACTTTGGCCTTAAATATGTATACGCAAAATATAGATCCGAAGCTAGACTTTTCCAATATAAGGGAAATAAAGGAAGTTTGTGAGAAAGTCACTAAAATGCGGGTGCACGAACGTCACCCCTATGCAGGAGAATTGGTATTTACAGCTTTTTCAGGCTCACATCAAGACGCTATACGCAAGGGCTTTGAATATATGGCCAACACGAAAAGTCCTTATTGGGAAGTGCCTTACCTGCCCATAAATCCGGCTGACGTAAATCGTGAATATGAACCGGTAATACGCATTAATAGTCAGTCAGGAAAAGGAGGGGCAGCGTTCGTTTTGCAACAGGCAGTAGGCTATCATTTGCCCAAAGAAATGCATCCTGAATTTGGTAATGTAGTAAAAGCTGCTGCTGATGCGTTTGGGGATGAACTGAGCTCTATTCAAATCGTTGAATTGTTTAACAAAGAGTACGTAGATTTTAAAGGCGTATACAGCTTAGGCAAACATAAGGTATATGAAGAATCTGATAGCACCGATGAAGAGACTCATACCCATTTTGAAGGCACAGTAGCAGTGAAAGGCGTTACTACTGAAATTAGCGGTATAGGTAATGGCCCTATTGATGCATTTTTTAATGCACTGCAAGCGATAGGGGTAGAAGGCTATGAATTTATTAATTATCATGAGCATGCTATTTCACGGGGCAGTGATTCCAAGGCTATTTCCTATATTGAACTTAAAGTTCCGGGTGACGGGCATATTTTTGGTATAGGTATTGCTAGTAATATTAACTTAGCTTCTATTTTAGGTGTATTGAATGCCATTAATAGAGCTATTGAACAAAAGTTGGGTGATAGCGGTAAAACTAAAGGCGAAATAAAAAAAGAGCGTAAGGCGAAAAAAGCTATGTAATAGACATAAAAAAACCTGCTCGTATGAGCAGGTTTTTATTATTTTAAAGCATTAACTTTTTTAGCTAATCTAGATTTCTTACGGGCAGCCGCGTTCTTGTGAACAATACCTTTACGAGCAGCTTTATCAAGTAAACCGGATGCACTAACAAGAGATGCTTGCGCTTCTTCCTTGTTACCTTCAGCAGCTACAGCTAAAACTTTACGAGAAGCAGTACGAAGAGTAGCTTTAACAGGGCCGTTAGCAGCACGACGTTCTGCATCGGTTTTTACACTACGAATCGAAGATTTAATGTTTGGCAACGAAATTCACCTCCTAAAAATTACTTTACCCATGAATTTTATCACGAGTAGGTAATTTTGGCAAGAGATATTTCTAATATTACCCCCTATACTTGCTTGCAAAGCGTTATAAATGTTATAATAATCAACACTTGTAAGAGATAATTTAGGTATAAATGTAAGGAGTATGTGTATATGTCACAAGAAACAATTAGAAATTTTTCCATTATTGCTCATATTGATCATGGTAAGTCAACCTTAGCAGATCGTTTGATTGAAACAACAGGTACATTATCTAAGCGTGAGATGGAAGAACAAATTCTGGATTCTCTGGATTTGGAAAGAGAACGAGGAATTACTATTAAAGCGCAAGCAGTACGTTTAGAATATCAAGCAAAAGATGGCAAGGAGTACATGCTCAACTTAATAGATACACCGGGCCATGTGGATTTTACGTATGAAGTGTCCAGAGCCTTACAAGCCTGCGAAGGTGCTCTTTTGGTTATTGATGCAACTCAAGGTATTGAAGCGCAGACCTTGGCCAATGTTTATTTAGCTATGGAGCATGACTTAGCAATTATACCTGTTATTAATAAGGTGGATTTGCCAAGTGCTGACCCAGAAAGAGTAAAACATGAGATTGAAGAAATCCTGGGCATAGACGCCTCTGAGGCTATTTTGTGCAGTGCCAAAACAGGAATGGGTATTGATGAAGTTTTGGAAGCTATAGTGCAGAGAATTCCCGCTCCCCATGGTGATTGCTCAAAACCGTTACAAGCTTTGGTTTTTGATTCCAAATTTGATGCTTACAAAGGCGTAGTTCTTTATGTCAGAGTTATTAATGGCAATATACGCAAAGGTATGCGTATTAAAATGATGGCTACAGGAAAAGTTTTTGAAGTTACGGAGGTAGGATGCTTTGTTCCTAAACCTGTTTCTATAGATATATTGGAAGAAGGACAGGTAGGCTTTCTTGCCGCAGGGATTAAAAACGTGCGTGATGCCCGTGTAGGCGATACCGTAACCAATAACGATAATCCTGCAGACATTCCATTGCCAGGCTATCGGAAGGCAACACCAATGGTATATTGCGGCCTTTATCCTTTAGATAACTCTGATTATGATAATTTACGTGATGCTTTGGAAAAATTACAATTAAATGATGCTTCTTTAGTTTTTGAACCGGAAACTTCAGTGGCTTTAGGTTTTGGTTTTCGTTGCGGTTTCTTAGGTTTATTGCATATGGATGTTATGAAAGAACGCTTAGAACGAGAATATAATCTATCACTTTTGACTACGGCACCCAATGTTATATATGAAGTTTTCCGCACTAACGGCACAGTGGAAATGGTTGATAATCCTTCCTTGTTCCCAGATCCTACCGTTATTGATCACGTGGAGGAACCATTTGTGAATGCTACAATTATCGTTCCTAAGGATTATGTTGGAGCAGTAATGGAACTTTCGCAAGAAAAACGTGGTGAATATGACAATATGACATATTTAGATGAATCCAGAGTTATGATTCACTATTCCTTGCCACTAAGCGAAATAATTTATGATTATTTTGATAAACTAAAGTCCTGTTCTCGCGGTTATGCCTCTTTAGATTATGAGTTACACGGTTATAAGCCATCTAATCTAGTTAAGGTTGATATTCTTCTAAATGGTGAACCGGTAGATGCCCTATCTGCAATTGTACATAGGGAAAGAGCAACATATCGCGGACGACAGCTGGTAGAAAAACTACGTGGGCTTATTCCTAGGCAGATGTTTGAGATTCCCGTGCAGGCCGCTATTGGCAATAAAGTTATTGCTAGGGAAACAGTTAGTGCTATGCGCAAAGACGTGTTGGCTAAGTGTTATGGTGGAGATATCTCACGTAAGCATAAGTTGTTGGAAAAGCAAAAAGAAGGCAAGAAACGTATGAAACAAGTCGGAACAGTCGAATTGCCACAGGAAGCATTTATGGCCATATTAAAAATGGATGATAATAAATAAAAATGCTAATATTTTAAAAAGAGGTTTTACCATGAATAACTGGGAACAAATTCAGGGGATATATATACATATCCCTTTTTGTTTGCAAAAATGTTTATATTGCGATTTTGCCTCTTTTCCCCAGCAAGATAGGGAAACGATGGCAAAGTACACAGATAACCTTTGCCAAGAAATACAACAAAGAGCCTTGAGTTTTCCTGTAAATCCACAGGCTACTATTTATTTTGGCGGAGGAACTCCGTCGGTTTTGCCATTGGAAGATATTGCCAAAATAGTAGGGACTTTAAAAAACAATGGATTATGGCAAAAACCTCTTGAGGCTACCATTGAAGCAAATCCCGGCACGATTTCTTTAGAGAGTCTGAGCACATATCGACAACTGGGTTTTGATCGTATTAGTTTTGGCATACAATCCATGCAGGATGAAGAACTTAGGGCCATGGGGAGAGTACACACTTCTCTTCAAGCTAGGGAAGCTATTAAGCTGGCCGGAGAGGCTGGATTTTCACGTATTAGCGCGGATCTAATTTATGGCTATCCGAGTCAAACCTTAAAATCTGTTACTGATTCATTACAAACCCTTGTTTTACAAGGAATAAAACATATGTCTGTGTACGGTCTTGTAGTAGAAGAAGGAACACCATTATGCAACAATTTGGATGTTGGTAAGCTGATTTTGCCAAGTGAAGATGACAGTGGTGATATGTATGATTTAGTTACCAAATATTTGCCACAGCAAGGTTATAAACGTTATGAAATATCTAATTATGCGTGTATAGGTGAAGAATCTAGGCACAATTTGGTATATTGGCAATATTTACCTTATTTGGGGTTGGGGCTATCCGCATGCTCTTTTGATGGGCAAGCGCGGATTACAAATTCTAATAATATTGAAGAATATTTGCAAGGCAAGACACCGGAAACGGAAAAATTGGACATAGAAACCAGATTAGCAGAATATATTTTTATGGGATTAAGAACAAGTTATGGGGTAAATTTAGCGGCAGCTGAGGAAAGATTTGCTATCGATATTAGGGAAATTTATAAAAAAGAAATTAGCGAGTGCCAAAGTAAGGGCCTTATGGAAATTGACAGGTTACAAAGGACGATGCATTTAACTGATTTTGGCATGAAATTCGGCAACCAAGTATTTGAAAAATTTTTGTAAAAAATGCTATAAAGTATTGACAACTAGGGAAAGAAGGAGTATCTTTATATCAAGGTGTTAGCACTCTACACAAGAGAGTGCTAACAACGACAGGCAAGGAGAGTGCAATGATGTTGACAGATAGAAAAAAGAAAATTTTACAAATAGTCATAGAGGACTACATTGCTACTGCCGAACCTGTGGGTTCACGCACTATTGCACGTAAATATGATTTGGGCATAAGCCCAGCTACTATTCGTAATGAAATGAGTGATTTGGAGCTTTTAGGATTTCTGGAACAGCCACATACATCGGCAGGGCGTGTGCCTTCAGCACAGGCTTACAGATTCTATGTTGATTCTATGATTTCACCGGGAGCCTTAACCGATAATGATCGAGCGCTCATAGATGGTTGGTACCGTGAACGTGTAAGAAGCATAGATGATATTTTTCAATCTACAGCCAAAATTCTTTCCAGAATGAGCAAAAATGTTTCCATGGTATTGACCAATCGGGATAGCAGCAGTAGTTTCTCTTATATGCGGTTTTTACCACTTGATCGCAACCGTGCGATTCTTTGCTTGATTACTGACGATGGTAACATTGATAATTGCGTTGTTGATATTCCGCTAGGAATGAAACAAGATGAAATGGATTATTTGGCCCAGAGAATTAGCAATAAACTTCATGGCATGAAACTTAGCAATATTAAGGGAAATATGTTGGAAGAGTTATATGTTGATTTATCAGGGGATAAAATGTTGTTCACGTCACTACTTAAGGCAGTACAACAAATGAGCGCAGGACAACAAGAGCAAAAAATGTTCCTAGGAGGGACAAAGCAATTATTTAATCAACCTGAATTTAGAGATGCGGATAGAATAAAAGAACTCTTAGGCGTTTTGGAAGAAGAAAAGCTATTGAAAGATATGCTCAATGCTGGAGAAAATTCAGGATTACGCATTACCATAGGCAGCGAAAATAAATTTACCAGTATTCAAGATTGCAGCATGGTTCAAGCTACTTATAGGCTAAACGGCCAGGTGGTTGGGACAATGGCAGTGTTAGGACCTACTAGAATGGAGTATTGTAAGGTTATATCCGTTATGGATTATCTTCACAAGTATCTGCAAGTAGTTTTCGATAAAGCAAAGACCTAAATAAACGAGGAGGAACAACAGTGCAGAACAAAGAACATGGTGACAAAGAGAATACGATCCCTACAGAGGAATTGGCAGCAGAAGAAGCAGCAATTGCTGTTGATGATACTGCTAAAGCTCAGGAAGAAACAAGTACTGAGGCACCGCCTCAAGTGGATGAAAGAGATAGCAAAATTGAAGATTTACAAAACAAGTTATTGCGGTTACAAGCTGATTTTGACAATTTGCGGCGCCGGAATAATGAAGAACAAACACAATTGGCAGGGTTTGTTACGGCTGGTGTGGTAGGCAAGTTCTTAAAGGTTTTGGATAATTTTGAAAGAGCAGAAGAAAGTATTGCAAAGTCCCCTGACAGTGAAACCATCAGACTTGGCCTAGAAAAGATTCACAAGCAGTTTGAACAGGCCCTAAAAGAATTGAATGTTGTAGAGATTCCGTCTCAAGGAGAGAAATTTAATCCTGAATTTCATGAGGCCATTATGCGAGCAGAAAATGTTGAACTACCTGAAGACACTATTGATTTGGTGTTGGAAAAAGGGTACAAGATTAATAATCGTATAATCCGTCATAGTAAAGTTAGAGTAGTAACTAAAGGTTAGCTGATAATCTCGTAAGGCTGAGATTTTCATATAAATTAAAATTAAACATAATGATAGGGAGGAATTTAAGATGTCTAAGATAATTGGTATTGATTTGGGTACAACAAATTCTGTTGTAGCAGTAATGGAAGGTGGCGAGCCTACTGTTATTTCAACACAAGAAGGTGGTCGTTTAACTCCGTCTGTGGTTGGATTCAGTAAGGGTGGCGAGCGCTTAGTTGGTCAATTGGCTAAACGTCAAGCTATTTCTAATCCAGAGAGAACAATAAGTTCTATTAAACGTCATATGGGTACTGACTATAAAGTAGCTATTGATGACAAAAAATATTCTCCGGAAGAAATTTCAGCTATGATTTTACAAAAAATGAAAGGTGACGCTGAAAAATATTTAGGAGAAACAGTTACTCAAGCAGTTATTACGGTTCCTGCCTATTTTAGCGATAGTCAACGTCAAGCAACAAAAGATGCCGGCAAGATTGCAGGCTTAGATGTTTTGCGTATTATTAATGAACCAACAGCAGCCGCACTTGCTTATGGTATCGATAAAACAGACGATCATATTGTTCTTGTTTACGACTTAGGCGGCGGAACTTTTGATGTGTCTATTTTGGAAATGGGCGACGGCGTATTTGAAGTAAAAGCTACTAATGGTGATACTCATTTGGGTGGCGATGATTTTGATGAACGCATTATGAAATGGATGACTGACGAATTCAAAAAAAATACAGGTATAGATTTGACTCCTGATAAGATGGCTATGCAACGTATTCGTGAAGCCGCTGAAAAAGCCAAAATAGAATTGTCTAATATGTTGACCACTAATATCAACTTACCGTTTATTACGGCAGGTGCTGACGGACCTCAACATTTGGATATGGATTTGACTCGCGCAAAATTCGATGAAATGACGGCTGATTTGGTCGAGAGAACGGTTGTACCAACTAAAAAAGCTTTGGCAGATGCAAAACTAGAAGCTAAAGACATCGCAAAGGTATTGCTTGTTGGTGGTTCTTCCAGAATCCCTGCTGTTCAAGATGCTATTAAAAAAGTGTTGGGTCAAGAACCTGCACATGGTGTAAATCCAGATGAATGTGTGGCAGTTGGTGCCGCTATCCAAGCGGGTGTATTAGCCGGTGATGTTAAAGATGTGTTGCTTCTTGATGTGACTCCGTTATCCTTGGGTATTGAAACTTTAGGTGGCGTGTTTACAAAGATTATTGATCGTAATACTACAATACCTACTTCTCGTAAGCAAGTATTCTCTACGGCTGCAGATAACCAACCTGCTGTTGATATTCATGTATTGCAAGGCGAGCGTGAAATGGCAGCTGATAACAAAACTCTTGGACGTTTCGAATTAGGCGGTATTCCGGCAGCTCCTCGTGGAGTACCTCAGGTAGAGGTTGCTTTCGATATTGATGCTAACGGCATTGTTAATGTTAGTGCCAAAGACCTTGGTACAGGCAAAGAACAAAAAATAACTATTACTTCTTCCGGCAGTTTGAATAAGGATGAAGTAGAAAAGATGGTTAAAGAAGCAGAAGCTAATGCCGAAGCAGATAAGAAACGCAAAGAAAGCGTAGAAGTACGTAACCAAGCTGATTCCCTATGCTACCAAGCTGAAAAGACTTGCAAGGATATGGAAGGTAAAGGACATGAGGATTTAGTTAAAAAAGTGCAAGAAGCATTGGCAACTTTGAAGGAAACTTTAAAGGGTCAAGATAACGACAAGATTAAAGCAGATACTGAAGCTTTGACTAAGCCGTTGTATGAATTGTCAGCTGAGTTGTATAAACAAACCGAAGCAGCTAAGGGTGCTGAGGGATCTGATACCGGTTCTGCAGGTGCTGACAGCAAGAAAAATGATGATGATGTAGTTGATGCAGAAGTTGTAAATGAGAAAGATAAAAAATAATTAAAATTCACGATATTTACCCCTCTGCTGTGCAAACCTTGCGTTTTCGTAGCGAGACATACTAATATAGTATAGTCTCGCTATGAAGGCCACGGTTTTTCGTGCATTTTGGTGAATAGTTTAAATTTTAAAAATTGTTTCAAATGGGATGGTGCTATTTTGGATAAGAGAGATTATTATGACGTGCTGGGAGTAGCTAAAGGTGCTACTGCAGATGAAATAAAAAAAGCATATCGTAAGCTTGCACGTCAGTATCATCCTGATGTGAATAAGGACAATCCTGCAGCTGCTGAAAAGTTTAAAGAATGCTCTGAAGCTTATAGCGTTTTATCAGATGAGCAAAAACGTGCTGCCTATGACCAATATGGTCACGCCGCTTTTCAAAATGGAGGCGGAGCCCAAGGAAATCCATTCGGTGGAGGCTTTGGAGGATTTGGCGGCGGTCAAGGGTTTGGCGGACAAGGTATGGACGATATATTCGATATGTTTTTTGGTGGACAAGGTCGCAGCAGTCGTGGTAGGGCAGATAATGGTCCCCGCCCGGGAGCAGACTTGCGCATGGATTTAGAAATAAAATTTGAGGAAGCTGCTTTTGGCTGTGAAAAGGAAGTTAACCTAAACCGTGAGGAAGAGTGTGATGTTTGTCATGGTAAAGGTGCTGAACCAGGTACAAGTGTTGATACTTGTAGCGAGTGTCATGGTACCGGTGAGGTGCGTGTAACGCAGAACACAATGTTTGGCCAAATGGTTAATGTGCGTCCATGTACACGTTGTCATGGTACAGGAAAAATTATTAAAACACCTTGTAAGGCTTGTCGTGGTACAGGCCGTGTTAAACGCAATAAGACTTTGAAGGTTAAAATCCCGGCTGGGGTAGATAGTGGTTCCAGACTAAGGGTTGCCGGCGAAGGTGAGGCAGGTATACGCGGCGGCGGCAAGGGCGATTTGTATGTTTATTTATATGTAAAACCTCATAAATTCTTTGAACGCGATGGCACTACTATTCACTGCGAAATTCCGATAAATATTGTTCAAGCTAGTTTGGGAGCTGAAATTAAAGTTCCAACTTTAGATGGGCAAGTTATTATGAAGGTTCCTGCAGGGACGCAACCAGGCAAAATTTTACGCTTAAAAGGCAAGGGTGTTGCCAGTCTTAGAAATGGTGTGCGCGGAGATCAATTAGTGCGCGTTAAGGTTGTAATTCCTACCAAGCTTAGCGATAAGCAAAAAGAAGCATTGGAGAAATTCTCCGACGTTGGCGGAGATGATATTAATCCGGAAGAAAAAAGCTTCTTAAAAAAGATTTCCGGCTTGTTTAAATGATGGATAGGAGAAACATAGATGCAGCAATGGGTTGAAGTTAGTGTACAAGTAACACATGAGGCTGTGGAAGCAGTTGCTGATATATTTAATACTTTAAGGGCAGGTGGGGTTGTTATTGACGACCCACTGCTCTTAAATAGCTTGCGTGATTCTGATACTTGGGAAATGTGTGATATACCTAAACAAGAAAATGTAGAAGTAGTTACCATTACCTCATATTTTCCTGATGATGTAGAGTTAACTGCACGGTTAACCCAATTAGAAGAAAAAATTGGTGAGGTAGAAAAACGTATTGGTCTTTGCCGTTGTGGTCCCACAAAGTTTCGCGTGGTTAAAGAAACTGATTGGGCCAATGAATGGAAAAAATTTTTCCATACTACTAAAGTTGGAAATTCTTTAGTTATAAAACCTACTTGGGAAAGCTATATACCGCTAGGTGATGAAAAGGTAATAGATATTGATCCCGGTATGGCTTTTGGTACCGGGCTGCATCACACAACTAATATGTGCATGAAGAACCTAGAAAGACTCGTTAAACCTGGGGATATTGTGTTTGATATAGGTTGTGGCAGCGGAATATTAGCAATGGCTGCAGCACTTTTAGGTGCCGGCAGCTGCAAGGCTGTTGACATTGACTTGACAGCAGTAAAAGTAGCTAATGAAAATATTGTTTTAAATAATTTATCCCAGAAAATTTCTGTGCAGCAGGGAGACTTATTGCATGGAACTGAAGGAAAAGCTGATATAATAGTTGCAAATATTATTGCTGATATTATTATTATGCTCTTGCCTGATATTCCTGGAAAACTAAAAGACAAGGGTGTCTTTTTGGCCAGTGGTATTATTGAAGAGAGAGTAAATGATATTTTATTGTCGGCGGCCAAAAATGGCATGCAAATTGTAAAAATAGACAGGCAGGGTGGATGGGCAGCTATTACCATGTGTAGGGAGGAATAACTTTGCACAGATTTTTTTTACCTGCATCGTTTGCAGAATTAATGACAATAACGGGCAAAGACGCTCACCACATTAGTCATGTGTTAAGAATGAAAGTTGGGCAGCAGTTACAAATAGTGAGCAACGACCAAGTAAGTGCTTTGATGGAAATTGAAGCTATTACAGAAGCCGTTGTTTCTGTGCGTCTGGTGGAAAAATTAGCAGCCTTTAATGAACCTTCTGTACGTATTATCTTAGCTCAGGGGCTGCCAAAGAGTGACAAGATGGATTTCATTGTGCAAAAGGCAGTGGAAATGGGAGTTAGTGAAATAATTCCTGTTGCTATGGATAATTGTGTAGTGCAGTTAGATACAGAAAAGGCAAGGAAAAAAACCGAACGTTGGCAAAAAATCGTGGAAGAAGCAGCGAAACAAAGCAAACGTGAAATAGTACCACAGGTATCTAGGCCTTTGACTCTTAAACAACTTTTAGTCCTTAAGCAAGGGGTTAAATTGAAAATAGTGGCTTATGAGGTTGAAGATAGGCGTGGTCTAAAAGAACTTTTGCAGTCACAGAAAAGTGTTAAAGAAATATTGCTGCTGATTGGACCGGAAGGCGGTATTTCTAAGGAAGAACTCGACCTTTTAAAAGAAGGTGGAATGACTTCAGTAAGTTTGGGCAAGAGAATTTTGCGCACTGAAACAGCTGGATTAGCGACGGTGGCGGCTATTTTATATGAAACAGGAGATTTTGGAGGTTAAGTAATGAAAACAATAGCTTTTTATACCTTAGGGTGTAAGGTCAATCAATCTGACACCGCCTCCATGGAAAAATTATTTCGTAATGCCGGCTATAAGGTAGTTGATTTTAGTTCTAAGGCAGATGTTTATTTGATAAACACTTGCGTTGTTACTAATATGGGACAAAGTAAATCAAGAAAAATTATTCATAAAGCTGTAAGACAGGGACCAAATGCTTTGGTGGTTGTCACAGGATGTTATCCACAAACCTTTCCCGATGAGGTTAAGGCGATTAATGGTGTAGATCTTATCGTCGGTAATCAAGATAGAGGTACAATAGTAAGCCTAGTAGAAGAAGCTTACGGTAAACAAAGAACCGATACTGTGGACGCTGTACGTAAGTTGGAAATGGGTAGTAAATTTGAAGAAATGAACGCTGACGAAGGAACACATAAAACAAGAGCGTTTTTAAAGATTCAGGAAGGTTGTAATCAATTTTGTACTTATTGCATTATTCCTTATGCCCGTGGACCCTTGCGTTCTCGCAGTTTAACTAATATTACTGAAGAAGTTGCAAATTTAGTTGCAGTTGGGTTTAAAGAAATTGTGCTTATAGGTATTCATTTGGGTGCTTACGGACATGAAAATAAAGCCGGAGATACTTTAGTAATGGCTGTAAAAGCAGCCTTGGCAGTACCCGGTTTGGTGCGTTTAAGATTAGGGTCTCTAGAGTCGGTAGAGGTAGATAATGAACTTTTAAATCTGATGGCAGAAGACGCTAGAGTTTGTAAACATTTACATTTACCATTACAGGCGGGCAGTGACAAAATTTTGTCTGCCATGCATCGTCCCTATACTATTGAAAAATTTACAGAAATGCTTAATAAGGTGCGAGAAAAATTACCCAATGTTTCTATTACAACAGATGTAATAGTTGGCTTTCCCGGTGAGGAAGAAGCCGACTTTGCCAATTCTTTAAAATATATAAAGCAGTGTAACTTTAGTAAGATTCATATTTTCCCCTATTCTCAGCGGCGAGGAACACCTGCGGAAAAATATCCAGGGCAGATACCTCCAATGGTGAAACAAGAACGTGTTGCTAGAATGGAAAAAATAGCTGAGGAAGGACACATTGCTTTTTGTACAAAACTTATTGGACAAACGGTTTCTGTAATCATGGAAGCACAGACAACTATTGGCATATGGGAAGGATTGTCTCAAGAATATGTACGCGTATTTGCTCCTGGAGATAATACATGTGCCGGTACAGTAAAACTAATTAAGGTAGAAAAATTATATAAAGATGGTGTTTTTGGCAGTTTTGTATGAGTAAAAAACGTTTTTTGTTTTTTTGGCAGGGGAAAATATTTTTTTGGCGAATTAATCCTTGTACAAAGGTGGTGACAAAATGACTGATTGTATATTTTGCAAAATAGTTGCAGGCGAAATACCAAGTAAAAAGATATATGAAGATGAAAAAATAATCGTTATTAATGATCTTAATCCCGGAGCTCCTGTTCATGTGCTTATTATTCCTAAAGAGCATACGGAAAATATTTTGACAGCTTCCTCAGACTTATTGCCCTATATCCAAGCTAAATTGGGTGAAATCGTAAAAACACTGGGAATTGCTGAAAAAGGGTTTCGCATAGTAATTAATACAGGTGAGGATGGGGGACAGTCTGTTAACCATCTGCATTTTCATGTCCTAGGTGGTAAAACACTTGGATGGCCCCCTTGTTAATCTATTGACAGTCTGGGAGGCTATAAGTTATAATATCTAGGTGTAATATACTACTACACTTCCTTAAAGCGGTTGTGGAGGGAGGGATAACAGATGACAGAAGTTAAAGTTGGCAAAAGCGAGACAATAGACAGCGCATTGCGTCGTTTCAAACGCGCAACCCAAAAAGCCGGGGTCCTTTCCGAGGTCAGAAAACGCGAACACTATGAAAAACCTAGCGTTAAACGTAAGCTAAAATCTGAAGCTGCAAGAAAGCGCAAAACCAGATAATTTGGGGGCGTAACAATGTCGATAAAAGATCTTTTGACTGCAGATATGAAGCAAGCAATGCGTGACAGAGAGAGCGGGAAGCTGGCTCTTGGAGTTATCCGCATGGCCCGTTCAAATATCAGAAATATTGAGATTGATGATAAAAAAGACCTTAGCGATGATGAGGTTATGGCCGTACTGATGAAAGAAGTTAAAATGCGTCAGGATTCTATTGAAGAATTCAAGAAAGCCGGACGCGTGGAGCTTGTAGAACAGAACGAAAAAGAAATTGCAGTTTTGCAAAAGTATTTGCCTCAGCAACTAAGCGACGAAGAATTAAAAGCTTTGGTGCAAGAAGCAGTGACCGAATGCGGTGCTACCAGCCAGAAAGATATGGGTAAGGTAATGCCTTTAGTTATTGGCAAGACCAAGGGACGGGCTGACGGAAAGAGAATCAATATGTTGGTACGTGAAATATTAAAATAACAATAAAAAAAGATACCGTTGAGGTATCTTTTTTTTTACTTAAAGCTTGATTATAAATTTCCCGGTAATCTAGTACCCATGTTATTTTTACAAAAGCCAAATTATTTTCATGTTTGTGTTATAATAAATCATAAGTAAATTGTTACATTATTTTATAAAGAAGGCATGAGGAGGAACACAATGAAAAAGTATGTTTTAATTATAACGGCTTTATGCTTAGTGGCATGGACAACGATAGCTTTTGCTGCCACGGCTGCTCCGCTTGACTTGTATCCTTCTACTTTTGATCTGATAACAGGGTGGATGGAAATAAGATTGTTTTTATTAGGTGTAGTTCTTTTAGCCATTGAGGTTTTTATTCCAGGATTTGGTATTTTTGGAATAGGCGGTATTTGTTGCATATTAGGTAGTTTTTACCTTGCTTTAGGTGGTAACAAGCCTGCTCTATATTGGCTGACAGGTGGTTTGATAGTTGTTTTAGCAGCTTTTGCTGTGCTGATTAAGTATTTACCCAATAATCCAGCGTGGAATTTACTGGTACTAAAAAATCGGCAGGAAAACAAGCATGGCTACAGTAGTACACCTGACTTAGGTAATTATATTGGTAAAAAAGGAACCTCAATTAGTATGCTAAGGCCAAGTGGTACTGTTCTAATTGATGAAGAACGTGTGGATGTAGTTGCAGATGGAGAGTTTATTGCAAGTGGAGAGAGTATTGTTGTTTTCAAAGTAGTAGGAAATAAAATTTTTGTGAAAAAGGAGAAGTGATTATGAATATTTTAGGAATTGATGTTTTAGGTAGTGGCTTTGTTATTATCCTAGCCATAGTAGCGATTTCGTTGTTTTTAAATTTTGTGCCTATAGGGTTATGGATTTCTGCCATGGCGGCAGGCGTAGATGTAAATATCTTCAATTTAGTAGGTATGAGGCTGCGTCGTGTACCGGCGTCTAAGATTGTCTTGCCCTTGGTTAAAGCCAACAAGGCAGGTTTAGTCGTTAATGCCAATCAGCTAGAGGCACATTATTTAGCAGGCGGTGATGTTGATAAGGTAATTGATGCTTTAATTGCTGCCCATCGTGCGGAAATTCCTCTAACATTTGAGCGGGCTTGTGCTATTGATTTAGCAGGCCGAAATGTTTTGGAGGCAGTACAGATGAGTGTTAATCCGGAAGTTATTGAAACACCAATCGTTTCTGCCGTTGCTAAAAATGGTATAGAATTAAAAGTAAAGGCCCGTGTAACTGTACGTGCCAATATTGACCGTTTAGTTGGTGGTGCAGGTGAACAGACTATTATTGCCCGTGTAGGCGAGGGAATTGTTACTAGCGTTGGTTCTGCGGCAAATCACAGTGAAGTATTAGAAAATCCCGACCATATTTCCAAGACAGTTTTAGAAAAAGGGCTGGATGCAGGAACTGCTTTCGAGATATTGTCTATTGATATTGCCGATGTTGACGTAGGTAGAAATATTGGTGCAGAACTTATGACTGATCAAGCTGAAGCTGATAAACGCATTGCTCAGGCGCGTGCTGAAGAAAGAAGAGCTATGGCAGTTGCTAGAGAACAAGAGATGAAAGCCTATACTCAGGAAATGCAAGCTAAAGTTGTGGAAGCACAAGCTGCAGTACCAATTGCACTTGCAGCAGCTTTAGAAGCAGGACGTATTGGTGTTATGGATTATTATCGTATGAATAATATTGTTGCTGATACGCAAATGCGTAATATGATAGGTGAGGCAGGCCCTGAGGGCGGAAAAACAGAACCTTTAAAATAAAAGAAAATGGGGGAGTAAATAATGAGAATATTACCTATTTTTATAATATGGGCTTTTGTGTTCTTTTTACTTCCCAAATTACTGGGAAGTAAAAAACGGCCACGGCAAGAGGAACTACCAAACGGACAAAACCCAGCTACAGAAAATGATGGGCTTTCTCGTACAAATAAAGAGTTTTGGCGCAATTGGGGAAGAGAAGAGGCTCCAATGCAGGCAGAAAAAATGATCTCGGAAGATATGAAAGCAGAACCAATGCCTTCTACTATGGTAAAGTATGAACAACAAGCGGCACTGGCTGCAAAGGCTAATACCAGTGATTGGGTGGAAAAACCTAATGCCTGGCGTGGAAAAATTTCTCGCGATGCCATTAGGCGTGGTTTGATTATGAAGGAAGTGCTCGGGCAGCCAAGAGCACTAAATCCATACGGTAAGGACGTTTGATGCAGGAGTGATATTGGTGTTAGAAAAAATCGATTTAAAAAAAAGAATGCCTAAAAAGGATTATGCAAATAAATTTGAAGAATTATCGGCAAAAGTGGGAGCACTGCAACGGGATATTAGAGATGCAGGAATTCCGGTTCTTGTGGTTTTTGAAGGATTCAGAGGCACTTTGCGTGGGGAACTGATTAATCAACTTTTATCTGTTATGGATCCCCGCGGTTTCAGGGTATATTCGACCTCTAAGACTACAGAGGTGCAAAGAACAAAACCTTTTTTCACAGCGTTTTGGCAGCAGTTACCCAATAAAGGCACCATTAGTTTATATCACAGAGGATGGTATTTTTTAAAAAATGAACACGATGTAGGCGATCCTGACGAGGCATCTTCTTGGTATGATATAAGTTACGAACAGATTAATGCCTTTGAAAAGGAACTTGCAGAGGAAAATTACTGTATTATTAAAATATTTGCACATATTTCGGTAAAAAAACAGGAAAAGAATTTAAAGAAAATAGATAAGCTATATGGTGATAGTTGGGAAACCTTGGCGCCCGGTGGTGTAGAGGGTATAGACTATAAGGCCTATCACAAGGTTTATGAAAAAATGCTAGCAATGACTGATACAACTTATGCACCTTGGCATGTTGTGCCACTGGAGGATATGCGTATTGGTGTTATAGCTGTTTTTAATATTATCATTGACAGTTTTGAGCGGGCCTTGCGCAGTAATAAACACAAGACTGCTGGTAGTTTATCTATAAAAAAAGATTCATCTGTTCCGGATATTTTGAGTACTTTTGATTTGACTAAAACAATAAGTAAAAGTGATTATGCTGAAAAATTAAAAGAATATCAAAAAAAATTGAAAGTTTTACAGTATGAGCTATATAAGAAAAAAATCAGTACGGTAATTGGTTTTGAAGGCTGGGATGCAGGAGGCAAGGGTGGAGTAATTAAAAGGTTTACTTCAGCACTAGATCCTTTAGGCTATGCAGTGAACCCAATCAGTTCCCCTAATGATTGGGAGGCAAGCTTTCATTACTTATGGAGGTTTTGGCAACATATTCCTAATGCAGGAGAAGTGGCAATTTTTGACAGAACTTGGTATGGACGTGTTTTGGTAGAACGAGTTGAGCATTTTGCTAATGTGGATGAATGGCGTCGTGCGTACGGGGAAATTAATGATATGGAAGCCCAATGGGCTAAGCAAGGTATTATTGTACATAAATTTTGGATGCAGATAGACAAAGATGAACAATATAAACGCTTCGAGGCTAGGGAAAAGGATCCCAATAAGACATGGAAAATAACTTCGGAGGATTGGCGTAATCGCGATAAATGGGCGGCTTATGTTGATGCAGTTAATGAAATGTTATATCGCACGGATACCAAGGTTGCACCATGGACGGTTGTAGAAGCAAATTGCAAATATTATGCCAGACTTAAGGTTTTAGAAACAATGATTTCTCGTTATGAGAGTGTATTAAAATAGCATACAAAAAAAGACGACATAATTGTCGTCTTTTTTTGTTGGATGTACTATAATATATAGATGAACCATTTATGGGGAGGGTTTTATGTCTGATTTTGTTCTAAAACAGAAAAATGGTGTCTGGTATGGTGTGTTTCCTCTTCTAGAAGCTCTAAATATTGTTCATGCTTTTACTTGTAGGATGCATGGACAAAGTGAAATTGTCCCAGGGGGGCTCAATATGGCTCTGCATGTTGGTGATAAAACAGATAAGGTATTGGCTAACCGGCAGAAAGTAGCAGAAGCATTAAATTTTAATTTAAATAAAGCCACCACTTGTGCTCAAGTTCATGGTAATCATATAGTTTCTGTAACTGAGAAAAATATGGGAAGCGGTGCAACTGATTTTTCTGAAACCATTGGCAATACTGATGGTTTGATTACGAATATGAAGCAAGTTCCATTAATGCTTTTTTATGCTGACTGCGTACCTGTTATACTTGTAGATGTCAAAGGTGATTCTATTGCCATTGTACATGCAGGGTGGCGTGGCTCCATTACTAATATTGCTGCGAAGGCAGTTGACATTATGATAAGTAAATATAAAGCCTCAGCGGAAAATATTGTAGCGGCTATTGGACCATCCATAGGGGCTTGTTGTTATGAAGTTGATGAGACAGTTTGGAATGCTGCTCCTAAATATCATGATTGTTTTATACCTACAACCAAGGGTCACTGGCACTTTAATTTGTGGCAGGTAAACCGCAAACAACTTGAAGAAAATGGTGTTTTGCCTGATAATATTGTGTGTGCTGAAGTTTGTACTTTTGATAATAAAGATTTGTTTTTTTCTTATCGTGCCGAAAATGGTAAAACAGGGCGTTTGGCAGCAATTGTCTACAAAAAATAAAGAGGGATGTTTTGTCTAAAAATAAGAATACAACTTATCTAGGAGGCTTTTTGCTATGCTAGAGGATAATATTAAGGTAGTTCGCGCCCGCATTGGCGAAGCAATTGCGCATCGTAAGGAAAAAAAGGTAACAGGAGATAGCGTAACCATTGTAGCTGTTACAAAGAACCATCCTGCACAAGTGGTAAATGAAGCATTAGCTGCAGGTTTAAATAATATTGGTGAAAATCGCGTGCAAGAGGCCAAGGGAAAAAAGGAAATCCTTACTCCCGGTGGGGTATGGCATTTAATTGGACATTTGCAAACGAATAAGATAAAGCAGGCTGTGGAACTGTTTGATATTATAGAGTCAGTTGACAGTGAAAAAGTTCTTGCTGCAATCAACAAGGAAGCCGGCAAACTTGGTAAAATACAAGATATTTTATTGCAGGTTAATGTTGCCCGCGAAGAACAAAAAAGTGGATTTTTACAGGAAGAGTTTATTGCTATGTTGCCAAAGTTGGCTATTTTTGATAAAGTTCGTGTGAGAGGGTTAATGGTTATCGCACAGGCAACGGATATCCCGGAAGAAACTAAACCGGTTTTTGCGGCAGGCTATGAGGATTTTTTGCTTTTGCAAAAACAAGTAGGTGTTGCGCACTGCGATATTCTTTCTATGGGAATGACGCACGATTATTGGATAGCCGTGGAAGAAGGAGCAAATTCAGTCCGTTTGGGAACAGCATTATTTGGGCTCAGGGACTATTCTATTAAATAAAGGATTGGTGAAATTAATGAAAATTATTGACAAAATTTGCGAAGCTTTGGGGTTATATGGAGACGAGGAAGAAGTAGAAGTAAAACAAGAGCCGGTTAAGGAAGAACCCATGCGCCCAATGTTTGGCACAAAAAGTTGGGAAGATCGGCAAACAAATAGAGTACGCAAAGAGCGTAAGTCTTTTTTTGCTGCGAAAAATTCCGATGATGATAAACTAATTTCTATGCCTTTAGCAAAAACGCAAGTTAAGGTTGTTGTTATAGAACCGATAAATTTTGATGATGCACAAAAAGTTGCAGACTATTTGCGTAAGAATCAACCGGTAGTAGTTAATTTCGAAGATACTGACAGTGACGTAATGAAGCGCATAGTAGATTTTGTTAGCGGCACAATTTATGCCCTTAATGGCAGTATGAAAAAAATTGGCCGTAATATTATGGTCTGTGCTCCACAAAACGTAGATATAGATGCAGGGAATACAGCTTATGGAGATAGGAGTGATTCACCATGGGGAAAATAATAACTACAGGTAAGGTTGCTTTTATTGGGTGTGGAGCTATGGGAGAAGCCATTTTAAAGGGACTTTTAGCTGCCAATATGACGCGAAAAGAAGAAATTAGCGTAAGCTTGCCAACGGCAGCCAGAAGAGATTATTTGGCTAAGGAATATGGTGTAAAAACTTTTTCTAAAAATAATGAAGTGGTTAATGACGCCGATATAGTTATTTTAGCTGTCAAACCACAAATGTTTGATACTGCCCTTGGTGAAGACGTTGTTGCTGCCATACCGGAAAAAGCGACAATCGTTTCTATTATGGGTTCTGTAGATTTGGCGAAACTTCATAAAATATTTAAGCATCAGGCGGTTATTCGCGTTATGCCTAATACACCCCTTGCGGTTGGCTGTGGTATGACGGCAATTGCTCCTGATGATATTGCTTCCGGAAGTGCCGTTGAGACCGTTAAGGCAATTTTTGGAGTTTGTGGAGAGGTAGTAGAAGTACAAGAGTCTGCTATGGATGCAATTACCGCTATTAGTGGTTGTGGTCCTGGGTATGTATTCGTACTTATTGACGCCTTAGCTGATGCTGGGGTCAATGTAGGGTTACCAAGAGCACTAGCAATCAAGCTAGCGGCACAAACATTTGCAGGAGCCGGTAAAATGGCAGTAGAAACAGGCCTGCATCCTGCTCAATTGCGTGATCAAGTAACGTCTCCCGGAGGTACTACCATTGCAGGACTGCATGCTCTTGAATTGCATGGTGTTCGTGGAGCTATGTATGATGCCGTGAGTGCTGTTCTAAAACGCAATAGTGAATTAAAGGGTAAATGATATGGCAGATAGAGAAAAAATATTAAAATATTTTAGAGCCGGTGGCGATGAAGAACTGGCAGCTAAATTATTGGATTTGTGTGAAGGGGCCAAGCGGAGCAGGAAGTATAAGCTCAGTGATTTTTTGGACCCACATAGTCTTAATGTGGCAGAGATTATTGCGGCTAATTTTGACCGTATAAAAATGGAAACCAATGGTGGGTTTTTAAATCCTGAGCGAGCAAAGGTCGCTTTTGTGTCTGAGGATTTTTATGGGCAGCCTGATTATGCTATAGATGCCTATAAAGTGGAATGGGACAAGCGCTATTATACCCTGGGGCATCAAGACATCTTAGGGGCTTTTATGGGGCTGGGCTGCAAAAGAGATATTTTGGGAGATATTGTTTTTATTCCTGAAGGAGCACAGTTTGTAGCAGACAAAAGTTTTAATAGTTATATTCTTTCCAACCTTACTCAGATTGGAGCGGCAACGGTACAGCTCATTAATATACCAAAAAGTGAGCTGCAAGAAAAAGAAGAGCAGGTAAAAATTATAAGTGCTACAGTGGCAGCAATGAGGTTGGATGCAGTAGCAGCTGCAGGTTATGGCGCATCACGTTCTCGTATGGCTGATGAAATAAAGGGACAAAATGTAAAGGTCAACTGGAAAGAAGCTAAGAATGCCGCTCAAACTATAGGCGAAGGCGATATAATTTCCTATCGTGGGCGCGGACGAGTAGAAGTTGCAGAAGTTCGTGGTACTACTAAAAAGGGAAGAATAAGTATTACGCTGAAACGCTATATTTAATTTCTTGAAGGAGGGCCTATGATTATTTTGGTGCGGCATGGCGAAGCTACTCATCATACTGAGCATTTGACCGGAGGCTGGACTGACTCTGAATTGACAGAACGCGGCAGACAGCAAATGCAAAATTTGGCAGAAATACTAGTAAAAGAATTTGCCGGACATTCAGTTCCAGCTATTTTTTCTAGTGACTTGCAACGAGCAAATGCTTCAGCGAATATTATTAGCTTAGCTTTAGGTGGAAATAATGTGCAGGCAAAAAAATTTTTGCGTGAAAAGAATAATGGGAAAGCGGCTGGCTTAACTGAAGAAGAAGCACGTAAATATTATCGTAGGCCCTCATCAGAAAAAGAGTTGGATCATGCCAATTATGATGGTGGTGAGACCCGTAGAGAGTTTTACCATCGAACAGTAAAAGGATTTAATGATATTATTACTGCCGGCGAAAATATTATCATTGTAGCTCATAAGGGAACTATACAAAATATAGTTTTTTCTTGGATAGGAATGGATATTGCGGAAGTGAGTGATAAAAATTTTTCCATTGATGTAAAACCTGCTTCTATTAGTATTCTTGGAGTAAATAAGTGGCAAGAACACGCACTATTTCTACTTAACGATACTTCCTATTTGCAAAGAAATGGCAGCTTAGATATTTTTAATTATAAATTTGCTTGGCGTTGACACTAATGCTTATATTATTGTATAATTACAGTGTTTTTAATAATGAATAAAGCGATGATAGAGACAGTAGTTTGTTAAAACCTGCAGAGCGAAGCGGAGATGGTGTGAGTCCGCCAGTAATTTAACAAAGGAAAATCACTCTAGAGCAATTTGCCGAAGCAGTAGTAGGCCAAATCGTGTAATGAGCGTTAAAACATTTTGAGTGGCACCGATAGGTGTCATTAGGGTGGTACCACGGGTAATTTAGCCTCGTCCCTTTTTGGGATAGGGGGCTTTATTTTTTTTGGAGGTGTAGTATTGTGGATTATGGTAAAACATTAAATTTGCCGACAACTGAATTCCCTATGAGAGCGGGTTTGCCGGAAAGAGAGCCTGGATTTTTAGAATTCTGGGACGAAAACAAGATTTACGAGAAAAAACAGGCTCTGCATGCAGGTAAGGAAAAGTTCGTTTTGCATGATGGACCACCATATGCTAATGGCAGGATTCATATGGGTACGGCATTAAATAAAATTCTGAAAGATATTGTTGTTAAATACAAATATGCACAAGGATTTGACACACCATATGTTCCTGGTTGGGATACTCATGGTATGCCTATTGAGCATGCGGCAATTAACAATTTAGGTCTAGATCGTCATGCCTTAGATACTCTTGTTTTGCGCAATGAATGTCGTAACTATGCTTTGGGTTGGATAGATCAACAACGCAAAGATTTCAAACGCTTAGGTGTTTTAGGCGATTGGCAAAATCCTTATATTACCTTAAAACCAGCGTATGAAGAAAGACAAATTAGAGTTTTTGGTAAAATGGCAACCAAAGGATATATCTATAAGGGTAAAAAGGCAGTTTATTGGTGTCCCCATTGTGAAACTGCTTTAGCAGAAGCCGAAATTGAATATGGTGAAGAAAAATCACCTGCTATTTTTGTTAAGTTCCCATTGAAAGATGGCAAGGGTCTTGTACCTGAGGCTGCTAAAGATAAAAATGTTTTTGTAGTTATTTGGACTACTACTCCTTGGACTTTACCTGCCAATGTTGCAATTGCCCTAAATCCTGATTTTGAATATGCATGGGTAGAATCTGAAGGCGAAGTTTATTTGATGGCCAAAGATTTATTAGGTGCTGTTGGTAAGGCTTGTAAGCGTGAATTCACTAATGTGCTTGGAACTGTGCTTGGTAAAGATTTAGAGTTTGCTGTAGCTAGGCATCCATTTATGGATAGAGACTCACTCATTGTTTTGGCCGACTATGTTACTTTAGATGCTGGTTCAGGTTGTGTACATACGGCTCCTGGACATGGGCAGGAGGACTTTGAAACAGGTATGCGCTATAAGCTGCCAATAATTTCGCCTGTAGATGCTTCAGGTAAATTAACAGAAGAAGCAGGGCCTTTGTTTGCCGGAATGAACGTTTTTGATGCTAATATTCCAGTGTTGAAACATTTGGCTTCTATAAACGCACTTTTGGGTAAAGAAACAATACGTCACCAATATGCTCATTGCTGGCGTTGTAAGGAACCAATTATATATCGCGCTACAGAGCAATGGTTTGCTTCTGTAGACGGTTTCCGCAAGGCGGCTTTGGATGCTATTGCAAACGACGTTAAATGGATTCCTGCCTGGGGCGAATCTCGTATTCATAATATGGTTGCAGATCGTCATGATTGGTGTATTTCTCGCCAACGTGTTTGGGGAGTCCCGATTCCGATTTTTTATTGCGAAGAATGTGGCGAGCATTTAATTAATGACGAGACTATTGATGCAGTAGCAACTTTGTTTGGCAAAGAAGGCTCCGATGCGTGGTGGGCTCATACAGCTGAAGAAATTCTGCCCCTAGGTACTAAATGTCCTAAGTGTGGTCATACCCATTTCCGCAAAGAAACTGATATTATGGACGTATGGTTTGACAGTGGTTCATCTCATGAAGCTGTATTAAAAGAACGTCCTGAATTAAAATGGCCTGCAGATATGTATCTGGAAGGCAGTGATCAACATCGTGGCTGGTTCCAATCCTCGCTGTTAACCTCTATAGCTTGTACCGGTAAGGCTCCTTACAAGTCAGTTTTAACTCATGGCTACGTAGTTGATGGCGATGGCAAGAAAATGTCTAAATCTGTTGGCAATACCGTAGCACCTGATGATGTTATCGGTCAATATGGAGCGGACGTTGTTCGACTTTGGGCAGCATCTTCTGACTATAAAGCTGACGTAAGAATTTCCAAGGAGATTTTAAAACAACTTTCTGAAGTCTATCGTAAAATTCGTAACACCATTCGCTATATTTTAGGTAATACTAGTGATTTTGACTATACCAAGGATAAAGTGGCTTTTGAAGATATGGAAGAATTGGATCGTTGGGCATTAATGCATACACAACTTTTGAAAAAAGAAGTTACGGCAGCCTATGAGGCTTATGATTTCTATGTGTTGTATCATGCTATACATAATTTCTGTACTGTGGAGATGAGTGCTTTCTACTTGGATATTATTAAAGATAGATTGTATGCGTCCAAAGCAGAAGCTAAGGAAAGGCGCAGTGCTCAGACTGCTATGTACGAAATAATGAATGATTTGATTGTTATGTTAACTCCTGTACTGAGCTTTACAATGGAAGAAGTTTATCAGTTTATGACTAAACCGGCGAATGCTCCGGAGAGCGTACAAATGCTTCCTTGGCCTACTGTACACGAAGAATATATCGATGAAGCATTGGAAACAAAGTGGGACGAATTTATTGAAATTCGTGGAGAAATTACTAAGGTTTTGGAAAATGCTCGTAGAGCCAAGACCATTGGTCATTCTCTAGATGCACAAGTAGAGTTACATGCAACTGATGAAGCTTTGCGGATTTTAAGGACTGTGGAAAAAGAGCTGCCAAACCTACTTATTGTATCCCAAGCAGTTCTCTTTGAGGGCTTGCAAGATGGTGCAGAAGCCACCGGTCGTGAAGATTTAAAGGTAAGTGTAAAAGCTGCTGAAGGCACAAAATGTGAGCGGTGCTGGATTTATAGTGACAGCGTAGGAGAAGATAGTGAACACCCAACCCTATGTCATCGCTGTGTAGAGGTACTGAAATAAAATAATTAAACGCTGCACATTTTTGTTGTGCAGCGTTTTTAATCGACATTTATGTTATATTTTGCTAAAATATAAAGTACAACAACGAGGAGGTGTTTCCATGTTATCTATAGGAACGATTGTTTCTCTGGGTTTTGCTTATTATGTTTATCAAGATGCAAAAAAACGAGGAATAGAAAATGGTATATTGTGGGCTATTGGCACATTTCTTGTTTGGATTATTGTTTTGCCGGTTTACTATTTTAAATTTATGAAAGATAAATAAGAAGCAGCTCGTCAGATGACGGGCTGCTTTTTATTCGTAGTGTTTTAAAATATCTTGAATTTCTTCTTTTTTAGATTTTTTGATTTTCTTTTCGTAATTGCGAAAATTATTATCACGATGGTCAGTGGAATAATCCGCATAATCGAAGTCATCTTGTTCTTGGTCATAGCTTTGACCGTAGGGTCCACGCCCATCATCAAGATAATATATTTGTTGTTCCATAGTGAAGCCTCCTTGGGATACTTTACTTGCGCAGCTTGTTTAACATATATTTCTACTATGGATATTTTAGCACAAAAGGATTAAAATTAAAATAAAGTAATATTTAGGGGAGGTACGTAATGAAAATTTTAACTTATGAATATCAAAACAAAGAGCAAGTAGGTATTCTTACAGAGGATGGTAAATATGTTGTACCGGCTTTTATGTATGCAGACATGCAACAGCTTATAAAACACGCTGCCTTAGGCGAATTGGCAGGCGTTGTTGCAGCGGGAGAAAATAAAGTAGCTTTGACTGATGTAAAACTTTTGGCACCTATACCGAAACCAGCACAAGATTTAATTTGTCTGGGGATTAATTATCAGGAACATGATACAGAAATAGCCCACTCCTTCGGTAAGGAGCAACTAAAAAAACGCAATGTTCCCATTTATTTTTCTAAAAGAGTAAATCGCGCCGTGGACCCGGAGGGCTTTATTGACGGACATTTTAACATTGTAGATTCTTTAGACTATGAATCAGAACTAGCAGTAGTAATTGGTAAAGATGCTAAAAATGTTAGCGAGGAAGATGTTCAGGACTATATATTTGGCTATACTATTGTCAATGATGTTAGCGCCCGCAATGTGCAGACGGCATACAAACAATGGTACTTTGGTAAGAGTATGGATGACTTTACTCCTATGGGCCCGTGGATTGTTACAGCAGATGAAATTTCCTTTCCCCCTAAGCTGGATATTAGTTGTAGTGTGAATGGTGAACTTAGGCAGAATAGTAACACTAAATTGTTGGTCCATGGGGTAGCCCATATTATTAGCGAGTTATCTCAGGGAATGACACTCCAAGCGGGGACTATTATTGTAACAGGAACTCCTGGCGGCGTAGGTATGGGCATGAAGCCTCCTTGTTTTTTACAACCGGGAGATGTAGTTACTTGCGCTATTGAAAAAATTGGTAAATTGACTAATGTAGTCAAATAAAAATATTTTTGGTAATTTTAAGTAAGCATAAAAAAATACGACCTTTTGGTCGTATTTTTGTGCTTTTTAATGGTGGAACTAACTGGACTCGAACCAGTGACCCCCACGATGTCAACGTGGTACTCTAACCATCTGAGCTATAGTTCCGAATAAAAGTATTATAGCGGTGTAGACGTGGTTTGTCAAATCGTTTATATATAACGTCGTTTTGCCTATTTAGGGAATGAAATATATGTAACAATGGTTATTTTCATGTTAATTTGGTTTTTATAATTCCATTTTGTGGGAATAAACTATATAATAGAAAGAGCATATATTATTGGGGGTTATGGAATGAAAAAGTTTTATACTAGTATGATATTATTAGCTTGTCTTATGTTTTTTACTGCCTGTAGTAATCAAGAAAATCGCGCCGGGGCGGCAAAAGCAACTGTGGTAAACCCTACTACGGCTGTTTTTACTACCAACATGGGAACCTTCGAAGCAACACTGGCTACCAAGGATGCGCCTCTTACTTGTGATAATTTTATTAAATTGGCAAAAAAAGGTTTTTATAATGGTACGATTTTTCATCGTATTATTCCTGGGTTTATGATTCAAGGGGGAGACCCAAAGGGAAATGGTATGGGTGGTCCGGGTTATACCATTAAGGATGAGTTTTCACCTATGCTAAAACATGATAAAGCCGGCGTACTTTCTATGGCTAATGCCGGACCAAACACGGGTGGGAGTCAGTTTTTCATTACGCTAGCCCCTACACCATGGTTAGATGGCAAACATGCAGTATTCGGCAGAGTAACCAAAGGAATGGATGTCGTAGACAAGATTGGTAAAGTGCTAACTGATAGTAGAGATAAGCCTATTAGTGACGTAGTTATAAAATCTATAGAAATTAAGAAAAGTTAAGTAATAAAGAAACGGAGGGAGGGATCTATTTGTCGCGTGAACAAGTGAAAACACAATTCGAGGTGCAAGATCAACAAGAAATGGTGGGCATTTTAGGCAAGAACGATGAGTTTTTGCATATTATGCAGGACGGAGTTTCCTGTGTCTTGGTGGCCAGAGGCAATATTATTAGTGCAACCGGTACGGAAGAGGCTGTGAACTTGGCGACACAATTGATTGAAGAATTATTGTTTCTTTATAGGCAAGGACTGCCCTTGACTACTCACGATGTGCGTTATAGCATGCGTATGTTGTCTGAAGGAAGACAAGCCAGCCTTCATAGGATGTTTGCGGAAACGGTCGTTGTGACCAATCGTGGGCGTCAGGTTAAGGCTAAGACATTAGGACAGTGGAATTATCTAGAAACTATAAAGCATAACGTTATTACTATTGGTATTGGGCCGGCCGGAACAGGAAAAACTTACTTGGCAGTAGCCATGGCTGTAAAAGCTTTGAAAGCAAAAGAAGTAGAAAGAATTATTTTGACTCGTCCTGCGGTAGAAGCCGGTGAAAAATTGGGCTTTTTACCAGGGGATTTGCAAGATAAGGTCGACCCCTACTTACGTCCTTTGTATGATGCCCTTTATGATATAATGGGCTTGGAAGCTTTTCAAAAAGCGTTGGCCAAAGGTGCTATTGAAGTTGCACCACTTGCCTATATGCGTGGCCGCACTTTGAATGATTCCTTTATTATCTTGGATGAAGCACAAAATACTACTCAAGAACAAATGAAAATGGTTCTGACAAGGTTCGGATTTGGGTCAAAAATGGTTGTTACCGGAGATGTGACGCAAGTCGATTTGCCCTATGGAAAAAGGTCGGGGTTAGATCATGCAGCAATCGTACTTAAAGAGACTGAGGGCATAGGTATTATCCATTTTGTCGAAAAAGATGTAGTTAGGCATGAAATAGTAGGGGCCGTAATTCGCGCTTACGAAAAATACGAACTGGAGCATAAGAAAAAAACTCTGGCTGTGGAGGATTAAATATGATTGTTTCCTTGGAGAATAACCAAGAAAAAATAGAAATACCTATGGAATTAGAAGAGTTGTTAACTAAGGCAATGAATATAGTGGCTAGAAACTCAAAACTTTCTGAAAATACAGAAGTAGACATTACAATTGTTACGGATGAAGAAATTCATGTTCTTAATCGTGATTATCGTGGAGTGGATAGGCCAACAGATGTACTGTCTTTTGCCCTGGATGAAGGGGAGGAAGAACCTGAAATCTTGGGGTCAGAAGCAGAACATTTACTTGGTGATGTAATTATTTCTGCAGAACGTGCAGCAGCCCAGGCAGAAGAATTTGGCCATGGACTAAAGCGGGAGATTGTATATTTAGCGGTACATGGTCTTTTACATTTGCTAGGATATGATCATATGGTAGAAGAAGATAAGGTTGTTATGCGTGCCAGGGAAGAAGCTACATTGCGCGAACTGGATCTTTCAGAGGAATTTTTTGGAGGCTAATATGGATCAAGAATTATTTGCAGCGGCTATGAGTGCTCGTCAAAATGCCTATGCACCTTACTCAAAATTTGCTGTAGGTGCAGCAGTGCGGGCTATGGACGGTACTGTTTTTACGGGTTGTAATATTGAAAATGCTTCATATGGTTTGAGTATCTGTGCTGAACGTGTTGCTATATTTAACGCCATCAGCAAAGGATATTTCGAATTGGAGGCTCTTTGTGTAGTGGCAGATACTGCTGAACCTGTAGCGCCATGTGGTGCCTGCCGTCAAGTTATGCTGGAATTTCATATTAAAGAAGTATGGCTAATGAATTGTGCAGGAGCCTATAGGAAAATGAAAATGTCAGAGCTTTTGCCGGTTAGTTTTGGACCGGAAGCTCTAGAAAAATGAGTTTAAGGGAGCGATTAATATAAAAAACAACGACGTACATCATTCAGGTTTTGTTGCTGTTGTGGGCAGGCCAAATGTGGGCAAGTCAACTTTGATTAATAATTTAATAGGGGAAAAGATTGCTATTATGTCTAACAGGCCACAAACCACAAGAAATAAGATTATGTGTATTATGAATACTAATAATGCACAAATCATGTTCTTGGATACTCCCGGTATCCATAAACCACAACATAAATTGGGTGAGTATATGGTGCGAGCTGCTGAAAGTGCTCTTAACGAAGTGGATGCGGTACTTTTTGTGGTAGATGCTAATGAGAAAAAAGGTGCCGGTGATGCTTTTATTATGGCTAAGCTTAAGAATATCAAGGCTCCCGTTATTTTAGTTGTTAATAAGATTGATAAGCTTTCTAACAAAGAGCAGCTATTTGCTATTATCGAAAGTTATCGCAACTCATGCGATTTCAAGGCGGTATTGCCAATCTCAGCTCTGCAGGATAAAGACCTTGCGCCACTAGTGCAAGAAATCTTAAAATATTTACCGGAAGGGCCGGAATATTTCCCTGAGGACATGATAACTGATCAACCGGAAAGAGTTATTGTAGCTGAATTAATCAGAGAGAAAATATTAAAACTCACTAGGGATGAAGTCCCTCATTCTATTGCGGTGGAAATTGAAGAAATGAAGACTCGTGAAAATGATAACCTTTATATTAGGGCGACAATTTTTGTGGAAAGAGAGTCTCAAAAGGGCATTGTTATTGGTGCAAAAGGGGCACTGTTAAAGCTAATAGGGCAACAGGCTCGTAAAGATATAGAAGTTCTTTTAGGTAACAAAACTTACTTGGAACTTTGGGTAAAGGTAAAAGCGGATTGGCGTAACCGTGATCAATTATTGCGTCAGTTTGGCTATGATGATAAGGCGTAGAGTTTGACCAACATCATAGAAAATGGTATCATTTACTTAATAATGGCTTTGCCAAAAAATGTTAGGAGAGATGTCTTATAGACGGTGGACCTGCGTTATCTAACGCAATTAAAATTGTAATTCTTATTTTTATTGTGTTGTGCAACGGTTTTTTTGTGATGGCTGAATATTCCTTGGTGCGTATACGTAAGGGACGCTTGGAGGAACTTATTGAACAAGGTAATACAGGAGCTTCTTTAGTATTGAGAATGGTAGGCTCGCTGGATGCTTATTTAAATGTTGCCCAATTGGGGAATACAGTAACATCATTGGCCTTAGGGTGGTTCGGCGGTAGACTGTTGGTAGATGTTTTTTATAAATATTTGCCGTTGCTGCTTCAGGATTTATGGACAATTTCAATTTTTACAGTTGTGTGTGCTTTTGCTGTTCTGCTATGTTTACAGGTTGTTTTAGGTGAGTTTATGCCGAGAATTTTGGCCTTGGGCAAAGTGGAAAAGGTGTCCTTATTCGTGGCTAGGCCTTTGTATCTTTTCTACATTGTCACTTATCCTTTGTCTGTAATTTTTAGCAGGATTTCTAAAGCCTTATTGCAACTTTTTGGTATTAATCCGGTACCTGATGCAGATATTACTCACTCTGAGGATGAATTGCGCATGATTGTCAGCGCTAGTGAGCGTGGAGGAGTTTTAGACCACGTTGAAAGCCGTTTAATTGACAATGTTTTTGATTTTGCTGATAGAGTAGCTCGAGAAGTTATGGTACCACGTCAAGACATGGTGTGCTTATTTACCGACGATAGCTTAGCAGAAAACTTTATGGTTACACGAAAAACGGGACATACACGCTATCCTTTGTGTACGGATGATAGAGATCATATTATTGGTATGATTCATATAAGAGATTTAATGGACGTTAGCGAAAGCGACGAAAACTTTGATTTGCGTACAGTTATGCGTCCCATAGAAGTAGTCCCGGAAAGCATGTCTATTGCAAAAATTTTGCAGATTATGCAGAAAAAACATATCCAAATGGCTGCCGTAGCAGATGAATATGGTGGGACTGCAGGTTTAGTTACTATGGAAGATTTGTTGGAAGAAATAGTGGGAGATATTCAGGATGAGCATGATACCGACATGCCTGAAATTAGTCGTAGTGCAGATGGTTCCTATGTTTTTGATGGTTTAGTTTTACTAGATGAGGTATCAGAAATTTTTAATATTAAATTTGATGAGCCTGAAGAGGATACTATTGGAGGGTTTGTTTTTGGCTTATTAGGCAGACAACCCGAAAATGGGGATAAAGTTATGGTTGACGGTTATACTTTTGAAGTTCTTGATTCTACCGGCTTCAGAGTACTTAGGGTCAAAGTAAAACCGCCGCTTCATGCAGGGGAAGAAGAAAAAGCCAATGAGTAAGGAAGCATACCAAGACGATATATTCATATTACGAGTACAAAATTGGCAGACTGCGGATAAGTACGCAGTCTGTTTTTCGCGTTCTCATGGAAAGATAGCATTCATTGCTTTTGGCGCTCGGTACCCTCGTAGTACATATGGGCGCTTGATTCAACCCTTTGCTCAGTTGTCAGCACAATTCACGCCGGGAGCTCGTATAGATACCCTACGCCAATGTGAAAGTTTATTCCTTCCGGAAACTGTGGATGTTGAAACTTTTGCTTATGGTGCCGTTATTGCTGAAGTAACAGAGAATCTTACTAGTGAGCAGGAACCTGAAGAAGAAATATATAATCTCTTATTACAGGCATACAGGTTGTTAGGAGAGCGTAATAAGCGTATTGTTACTCTTAGTACCTTGCTTAAACTACTTGTTTGTTGCGGGTTTACTCCGGAATTGACGGCATGTACTAGTTGTCACGAGGAAATTACAAAAGATGGTTATTTTAGTTTGGCACAAGGAGGATTTTTGTGCTCAAAATGTGCTATTGGTGATGAATTACGCTGCTCTATAAATACAAAAAAATTAATGGAAAATCTCATAAATTTGGATTTTACTAAACCTCAAGATTTTGTGGTGCGTGGCGGAGAACTTATGCAGCTGGAACAGATACTTTACAAATTTATCCTGTATCAAACGGATAAATCCCTAAAAAGTCTAGACTTTTTAGGACAAATACAAGACCAATACACCAAGAAAGTTTAAAATATTTATGTTAGCATAGAACTGGAAAGGGCGAGGGGTGGACCTTATTATGAATGAAGATAATAAAGGCAGAGATAAAAATATAATGTTTTTGCTTTTTGTGTGCTGTGGGCTCATTTTATGGGGAGTTTTTGGCAGTACATATGATTGGTTTACAGGAGAAAAACTGATAGTATTGCTTGCTCTGGGCTCTATGTTTGGCAGGCTGGCAGGTGGAGATAATAACCCAGTTACTACGTATTTGGTTTATGGTGGAGCAGCGGTGGCTATTATTATCGGTATGCACCTTTTGCCACCGTATTTTTGGGCGGCTAGGTCTGTTGGGGTGCCTTTTTTAGTAGCTTACGTCGTTACAGCTGTATTAGCCTGGGGCTATCTTTATAAGGAACTTAGGCGGGCAAAGCTTTTAGGAAATTCTTATCATGTATTTACTTTCTTACCGCCAACAATTTTTGCAAGCAGTATTCTCGCAGTTAATGTTGTCGGTGGAACTTTATACGCGTCAAGTTTGTTATCAGCATTTTATTTTGTATTGGCTATATTTTTACTTGTAAAAGGTGTGCGTGAGTTAAATAAGTTGCAGTTTAATGGTGGACTTTTGATGCTTAGCGCAGTAATTTGTTCGTTCTATATTACGGTTGTTTTTAAACTTCCTGGAATGGAATACGTATATATAGGTATTGCAATAATTTTCATTTTGAATATGTTTTTTAATGTATTTAAGAAAAAGGGGAGAAATAAATGAAATTAATTTCCTGGAATGTAAATGGACTAAGGGCTTGTATGAATAAAGGATTCCAAGAATTTCTTACTGCTTCTGATGCCGATATTTTTTGTGTGCAAGAAACTAAAATGCAACGGGAACAGGCTGAATTTGTGTTCCCAGGGTACCATGAATATTGGAATAGTGCAGAAAAAAAGGGCTATTCAGGTACGGCAATTTTTAGTAAGGAAGAGCCTATAGCAGTAACTTATGATATGGGTATTGAAGAACATGACCATGAAGGCAGAATTATAACAGCAGAGTTCAGGGATTTTTATTTGGTTAATGTTTATACCCCAAATTCCAAAAGAGAATTGGAACGTTTAGCTTATAGGATGGAATGGGAAGATGCCTTTCAAAAATATGTTAAAGACTTGGACAATAATAAACCAACTATTATATGTGGTGATTTAAACGTAGCCCATGAAGAAATAGATTTAAAAAATTATAAAACGAATCACAACAATGCTGGTTTTACGGATGAGGAACGAGCTAAGATGACACAGTTTTTGTCTAATGGGTTTATAGATTCTTTTAGATACTTTTATCCTGATTTAGAAGGAGCATATTCTTGGTGGTCATATATGTTTCAAGCCCGCAAGAAAAATGCTGGGTGGAGAATTGATTATTTCTTGGTATCGGAAAAACTGCAAGAACAAATGGTTAGCGCAAAAATTCATAGCGAAATATTGGGTAGTGATCACTGCCCTGTAGAATTAGTAATTAAATAAACCCAAGTCACTCTCACTAGCGGAGAGTGACTTTTTTGTGCGGAACTAAACAAAAGAAGGCATTAGTGTGAAAATGTGAACCTTTAGTGCCTTGTATTGCGTGGAAATCTGTTTGGTTGTATACTGAGAGCCAAGGCTTTCGGCCTTTAATAAAAAAATAACAATGCAAAAGAATATGTATTTTCTTTCTTATGCATTACAAGGAGGAATAATTGTGCTAGATGGATACCCAATTGGGTGGTTAATTTTGTGTATAGCTGTAGGATATTTTGCCAAAGGAAAAGGTAAAAATGCATTTGCTTGGGGTATTGGAGCTTTCTTTTTCAGCCCTTTTTTAGCCGCAATATTACTCGCTTTATCAAAGGACGAGAAAATTAAAGAGCAGGTGGTTCAGGTTGCTATGGAACAGCAGCAACTTAAAGACCGTGTTGCAATGAGTGAAATAGCAACAAATAAGAAAATTCAGGCTGTAGAACAAAGCATCGGGACCTTGGGAACCGGAGTAGAAAAATTGCAAAATACAACTAATCAGGATTTAATAGCAGGGGGCAGACCTTGTCCTAACTGTGGGCAAATAATTAAACGTAATGCGGCAATATGCAGGTATTGTGGTACTGAAATTGAAGAACAGGCTATGGTAGAATGTCCATTTTGTAAAGAGTTAATTCGTGCCGATGCTACAAGATGCAAATATTGCAGGAGTGAAGTGTCACCAAATAATATAGAACAAAACACAATACCAATTATAGAGTGTCCTTTCTGTAAGGAGTTAATATCCAAAGATGCAAAATTTTGCGAATTCTGTGGTGGCAAATTACCAGAGCGCCAAGGCGAATAATTATCGTGGAGGTAAAGTTGAATGTTTAAAGAGCTTATCTTGAAATGGAAAAATTTCACCGGAAATAATGAAATAAACATTTCCGGCGAAATTTTAATAAGTAACAAAGATTTAGCAAAACTTTTAAAACTTACTTCTGATGAACAAGAAAAAGTTAATAAATTAAATTCAGGATTACTACAGCAGTTCCCCTATCTTAAAACAAAAATTGTTCAAGGAATTTGCGAAGTTTCAATAAAAGTATTTGCCTATAATAAATTTACTTGCAATGCAAAATTTTTAGATGATTTATGCAAAGAATTGGCATATGTGGTGCAAAAAATATTGGAGAATCCTGAGTTGTCGGTACGCTTAAATGTTTTCGGTGAGTTGACAACGACAAAACGAAGACAGCAATTTAGATACCTTAATAAGCAAGATATTGTAGAATATAGCGTTACTCATGAAGAAAATCTAGGTATAAAACATAGTGTTTTTACTAGAGCAGTGAGAATTTATTTGTTTATATTAGTGCTTCTATGGTTGCTTATACAATCAGGCTATTTGTATTATGTTCAGGCTTGTCCTAATAGAGTAAGTGAATTTATCGCAAAATACGTTCACTTGAGTCAAAATCTTTAAAACGGTGTTTGTAAAGGAGTTTTAAATATGCGTAGGTTTTGTCCATATTGTGGTCAACAAATTACGGCTGGTGCTATAAAGTGTCACTACTGTGGACGAATATTAAAAGATATGGTTAACCACAAAAAAGACGGCAATGATAGCAAGGTAGAAAAAACTGAACAAATAGAATCTTCCTCAATAAGTCTATTTGAGTTGCTCAAAAGTGATATTAGAGAGAAATTTAAAAACAAAAGATACCGAAATATCGCAATTTTGGCTGTGATTGCCAGCATGCTGGTAGCAATTGCCTTTTATACAAACGGTCCAACTGAATATCGAGTAGCAAAATTGAGTGCTGCCCATGACGATGTTGCACTAATACAAATGGTGGATGCTAGATCAAAATCCAGCTTTTTTACCAACGTCACAAAAGCTGCCGCCAAAGCCCTTATATCTTTGAAAAATAAACAGTATATAAACGACTTGTCTGGATATCTATTAGACGAAAATGTAAATGTTCGGCAGAAAGAAGCTATTATTACTGCTTTTACTGATAGCAAGATGCTTGTACCAAACATTTTTACCATATATGATAAAAATGTGCAATTGCAAGAAGTACTACAAAAAAATGGACTTAGTATTAATCCCAAGATTTTTGAAAATAAGATGTTTGCGGAAGTAAATAATTATCTCAAATTTTTTAGAAGTAATCCGGGAGACTATGATAATCAGATAGATGCTTTGCAACGATACAATGTAGATGGATTTGCTGACGATAATATGTTCACGAACTTAAAAGGTATTGCTGACATATATGCTATACAAAAATATTTGCATGAAGATGATAATAACGCAATACTCCAGTATATTGAATATTTGGACAATCAACCGGATGTACCGATTTTGGCCAAAAACACACATTTTTTCAAGGCACTGGCGGTAAGAATTAGACAGAAAAAAGTAGCAAGTGATAATATAGCTGCACTTAATAAAGAAATTGCTGATATGCACATAGAAGATAAGATCCTAAATGAGCAAAAACAAATATATGCAGCTCAAGAACGGATAAATGCAACAAAATATATTGAGTACTTCGGGATAAAATATTCATCTGATAATGCATTGTATGTTTCTCTAAGCGGTGGCGGCTGGGCCAAAATCATTAATCCACCCAGTGAAGTACAAAGTTTTAAAAAATATAATGCATATGTTATTAAGACTGGAGAAATAGGAGTTAATGCTTACTACAAGGAATGGTTAGTGCCTGTTTATAAAATTGTGGACATTGATACAGCGGAGGCGAGCGTAAAAGAGCATCAAAGTGTAATAAACAAAATTTATAGCGCTAAAACCAGTTTGGAAGACAAAATAGCTATAGCCTTGCAAGAAGAAAATCAGGCAAATGCGGATGCAGGAAAGTTGTTTGATAATATGGGTAAAATATTAGATCCACTTACTGCAGAAAATGTCTTCGATTTTTCCCGAAATAGTGGTCACGTTCCATTGTTTGCACAATAAAAGAGACGCTTAATTGCGTGTATATAGGCATGTCATTTGTATAGGGAAATGATATAATGTTTTGGGAGGTGTTTTATGGAAGGAACTATTCGAAAGAACGTACCGGCTGGAACTCATGTTATGGTTGTTAAGAAAGAACACCAGCGGACAGGACAACTAACAGAGGGTATAGTTAAAGATATACTGACAAATTCGGCTGTACATCACCGTGGTATTAAAGTTCGTTTGACAGATGGCGTTGTAGGGCGAGTGCAAGAAATAATAAAATAGAAGAACCGCTCGAAAGAGCGGTTTTGATTTTCCCCAATTATTACTCATAAAAGCCCTATTTTGTACATGTTATGGATTTATTATTTAATTTTGCTATACTGTTTTTTAGGAGACGGTATATTTGTCTTACTGAAAACTAGGAGGTATTTTCATGTCGGAGCTAAAATTTGAAATTGTTAAAGAAATAGGAGTAGTAGCCGAAGGTACCAAGGGTTGGAGAAAAGAACTGAATTTAGTTTCTTGGAACGATAGGGGACCTCGTTATGATTTACGTGAATGGTCGTCAGATCATAAAAAAATGGGTAAGGGAGTTACCTTGTCCGCAGAAGAGGTAGTAAAATTAAAGGAATTACTTAATACTATATGAACGTATGAAATTATCTACCGGTGACACAATGAGAGTTTTCATTGTGTCACTTTTTTGTAAATGTTATAATAAATGTATTAGCAAAGGAGGAGAAGGTTATGCTCTATACATTTACGTATACGTCGCCCTTAGGAATTTTGACCATGGCAAGTGATGGTGATAGTATTACAGGACTATGGCTTTCCGGACAGAAATATTTTGCTTCAACAATCAAAGAAAAATGTGTAAATAAAAAGTTGCCGATATTTGATAAAGCAATAGCCTGGCTTGATTGCTATTTTGCCGGCAAGATACCAGATATCACGGTGCCTCTTGCTCCACATGGCACAGAGTTTCGTAAGCAAGTATGGAGTATTTTAACTAATATACCATATGGAAAAACTATAACCTATGGAGAAATTGCTAAGAAACTAGCCGGAGAAACAGGAAAAGAGAAGATGTCAGCTCAAGCCGTAGGAGGTGCTGTTGGACATAATCCTATTTCAATTATAATTCCTTGCCACCGTGTAGTGGGCACAGATGGCAGTCTAACCGGGTATGCAGGTGGAATAGATAAGAAGATTAAGCTGCTGGAAATTGAGCATGTAAATATGAATAAATTTTATATTCCTAAACGGGGAACTGCTTTGTAATAAAAAAGCCACTTCATAGAAGTGGCTTAATTTTTTTACTTTTTGCTTTTTATTTTGGGTACTTCCTGTTTTTTCTGTTTCCAGCCGCTCCAAAAAAATAAAATAGCAGCCACAATTATAAATATCAAACTAGTTGCCTGTGCTGATTTCAATCCTAAAAACAATGGCTCTACATAATCGCCTCTGAGCATTTCTAAAAAGAAACGTAAACCCGAGTAGAGCATAACATAGAGAAAAAACACTTGCCCTCTGGCATACTTGGTAGTTTGAAATAATAAAAGCAAGGCGAAAAGTATAATATCAATCTGGCCTTCCCAAACTTCAGCTGGCCACAGGGGGACACTTCCGTAGGTTTGATGAGCTAATGTTCCTACCGGGTAGAGAATGCCGAAATTACTGCCTGTTGGGGTACCAAAGGCATCACCGTTTAAGAGGTTGGCCATTCTGCCGATAGACTGTCCTATTAGTAAGGCAGGTGTGATAACGTCCAGTAGAGCAACCCAATCGATGTTGCGTTTCTTGCAATAATAGATGCCGGCTAAAACACCTCCGGTTATACCGCCTTGAATAGCCATACCACCTTGCCATACGAAGGGTATTTGCAAAAGATGTCCGCTGTAGTAGTCCCAATCAAAGAAGAACACATCCCACAAGCGTCCGCCAATAATACCTGCAAAACCACCGTAAATACCAATGTCTACCATGTATTCGTGCCAACCGTGACCATCTTTTTTTGCTAAAAAATAACCAACTGCCGTGGCCAAAAAAATGGCTAAACACATCATTATACCGTACATGCGTACGGGAAATCCGCCAATATGAAATAAGTACTGATGCATATATCCTCCTAAGGTCGTATTTATTACTAACTTATTGTATCATACTCAGTATTCAGATTAAAGTGAACTTTTTAATAATCATTATGGCTATTGACGAATCATAATGAATATACTATGCTTAAAATATACAATTAATGAAGGTAGAGGTAAGGTTATGTTAAAAATAGAAAATTTATCGGTAGCAGTCAATGGCAGAGAAATTTTGCATGACATTAATTTACATATTCGCCCAGGTGAGGTTCATGTACTTTTCGGACCTAATGGTATTGGCAAATCTACATTGATGAGCGCAATTATGGGTTTTGAACGCTATGAAATTACTAAGGGCAAGATATATTTTAAAGGGCAAGATATAACTAATGCCCCTGTTTTTGAGCGTGCAAAGCTTGGCATAGGTATTATGATTCAACGTCCGCCTACTATTCGCGGGCTTAGTCTGCGTCAAATGGAAGGCATTTGTGGTGCGACTCCTGAAGAAACAGAGCATATGGCAGAATGGATGGGCCTAAATAAGTTTTTGGATCGCTCTGTTAATGAGGGCTTTTCCGGTGGAGAAATCAAACGGTCAGAATTACTACAATTGATGGCGCAAAAACCGGAGCTTTTATTGCTAGATGAACCTGAGTCAGGCGTAGATGTAGAAAATATTGCTTTAGTGGGTAGAGCTGCCAACTATATCTTAAATAGTGCAACCGCTGCTTGCGGCAAGGTTTGTGATAGGCCTTGCTGTCCTCATAATTTCAAAGACGTCCAAGTAAATCCTTTGGGCAAAAGCAATCGCTCAGGACTTATTATTACGCATTTAGGACATATTTTAAAATATGTGCCTGCTGATACAGGGCATATTGTGTTCGATGGTACCTTAGCTTGTTCAGGAGATCCCGAAGAAATGCTTAGCTGTATAGGGCAAAGCGGGTATGAACATTGCATTCATCAGGGATGCAGGAGGTGGAAAAAATGAGCGTAAATAAAGAAAAGCTTACAGAAGCGTTAGATAAAAAGGCTATTTATGGTGAGGATTTAAACTTTACTTCTTATGATGATAATGACACTATGCGTATAAAAAGCACAGATGAATTGTCGGCTGGCGGTAAGAAAAAATTAGAACGAGTTGGTATAGAACTTGATGAAGCAGGACGTAGTGCCACTTTTGTGCAGGTAGATAATGCTGCTGTAACAGTTAATGTAAAAAAGGATACGCCACTGGTACTTATGAATACGGGAGATGCTGCCAAGGCATTTCCGGAACTTGTCGAAAAATATTGGTGGAAGGCTGTATCACCGGAAACTGATAAATATACGGCTAAAACAGCGTTGGAAAAAGAAACCGGCTATTTCATTCATGTAAAAGCTGGAACTAAAATCTCTGCTCCGTTGCAGGCTTGTGTCTTCATGGGTCATGAAGACCAACTACAAAGAGTCCATAATGTAATCATTATGGAGGAAGGCTCTGAGTTGAATATAATCTCCGGTTGTGCTAGTGATCCTGCCGTTGAAAATGGGGTTCATATTGGCATTAGCGAATTTTTCATTGGTAAAAATGCTAAAATGACTTTTACTATGATTCACAGTTGGGGTGAAAAGGTTGCTGTACGTCCTCGTACTGTAGCTATAGTAGATGAAGGCGGTTTGTATATGTCTAACTATGTATGTTTGGATAAAGTTGCTGACGTGCAAATGTATCCGACTTGCCGCTTGATAGGCAAGGGTGCAACAGCACGCTTGAATTCTATTTTGGTAGCTCCTGAGGGAGCGCATCTGGACATTGGCGGCAAGGCTATTTTGGAAGTAAGCGGTACTAAGGCGGAAATAATTACTAGGTCTATTTCTACAGGAGGAACAATTATAAATAGAGGATTACTGCAAGGCTTAGCCGAAGGAGTACGCGCTCATTTGGAATGTAACGGTTTAATGCTCAATGATAAAGGCCGTATTTATGCTATACCTGAATTGGATGCTCATACAGGAAATTCAGAACTTAGTCACGAAGCCGCGGTAGGTCGAATTGCTCCCGAAGAGATCGAATATTTGATGGCCCGTGGTTTGGACGAGGAAGAAGCAGCAGCGACCATTGTTCGTGGGTTCTTAAATATTAACATTGAAGGATTACCTGAGAGCTTGGAGAAAAAAATAACAGATACTTTAGATACATTTACTTACAACAAAGGGATGTAAAAAATACCGCTGATAGTTTTTATCAGCGGTATTTTTATGTAAGTTTAACAAATTGAAAATTAGTATAGTCTGCGGCTACCAACCTATAGTCAATATTATTCTTACTTCCTTGAAACACATTTTCGGAATCACTGCCGTGAATATGTCCAAAGACACATTTTTTCACGCAATATTTTTCCATAATTTCCGTAAAAGGAGAACTTTCCATATTTTTATATAGGGGTGGATAGTGGAGCCCCACAATAATATCGGTGTAGTTTTTGGTACTTGCCTGTTGCAAAGATGCTTCCAGTCTTCCGCATTCTCTTTTAAGAATTGCTGCGTCTTCTGAGGAAAAATTTTCAAGAAAAGGAAGGTTCCAACCGCGGGTACCACAGATAGCAATATTATCGACAGCGTAAAATTTATTCTGCAAAAAGCTTAATTTATTATCCGACATGGTCTCCATTTTTTTTAATGAGGTCCACCAATAATCATGATTACCTTTAATAATGATTTTATTTCCCGGTAAGGCTATGATAGGTGCTAAATCCTCACTAAGAGCTGTTTTATAATCCATAGCCCATGAGGTATCTCCGCACAAAAGTACAGTATCTGTGGGACAGATAGTAGAATTCCACGAAGCTAGGATTTTTTCTCTATGGCCTTCCCAGTTATCGCCAAAAATATTCATAGGTTTTTGGGGTGGAGTACCCGAAAAATGCAAATCACCAATTGCGTAAATAGACATATTTTGTTGTTTCCTTTCGTTAATACTAAATAATAGATTTAATTAATGAAGGTATTTTTAGTACGAAGATGTTCCGGTCAGACAGTAGCCTTTAAAACAGTCAATTCCGTTGACATTTATATACTACTATAATATAATTAAAACGTTAAATCCTAAGATACGGAATAGTATTCCTACACTTATGTTACAGAAAGTTGACGGAAGATGCAAGTCAATACATAAAAAGGATGAACTCACCGTTGAGGAGCTTGATGTAAATATCAAGACGCAAATCGGCGTTAAAGATATAAAGTGGCCGTGTAATCTGGCAAACAGGGTGGTACCGCGGGTTTACTCGTCCCTTTCCATGGAGGAAAGGGATTTTTTATTTTTAGGAGGTTTTTGACATGTTAAACGAAAAATATGCCCCTCATGAGATAGAGGCAAAGTGGCAAAAAATATGGGCGGAGACTCAGGCATTTAAAACAAATACTGATGATCCTCGTCCTAAGTCATACGTGCTGGAAATGTTTCCTTATCCTTCCGGTAATTTACATATGGGACATGTTCGTAATTATTCTATTGGTGATGTGGTTGCCCGTTTTCGTACTATGAATGGATTTAATGTATTGCATCCTATGGGATGGGATTCTTTTGGTATGCCGGCTGAAAACGCTGCTATTAAGCACAATATTCCTCCTGCCAAATGGACCATGGAAAATATAGCAAATATGACGCGTCAACAAAAAGAGTTGGGTTTGTCCTATGATTGGGATAGAGAAGTTACTACCTGCAAGGAAGACTATTATAGATGGACTCAATGGTTCTTTGAACTATTTTATAAAAGAGGCTTGGCTGTAAAGAAAAAATCTGCTGTCAATTGGTGTGATACTTGTAATACAGTTCTTGCTAATGAACAGGTTATTGATGGTAAATGTTGGCGCTGTGACCATGAAGTAGTTAAAAAAGATTTGGAGCAATGGTTCTTTAAAATCACAGATTATGCCGATGAATTGTTAGCAGATTTAAAAGACCTTCCAGGCTGGCCTGAGCGTGTAAAAACTATGCAGAAAAATTGGATTGGCCGCAGCGAGGGCTTAGAATTTAGTTTTGATTGCCCGGAGCTAGAGTCTAAGATTCCTGTATATACGACACGTCCGGACACTATCCAGGGTGTAACTTTTGTGGTTTTGCCACCGGAACATCCTTTGGTAGAGAAAATTCTTAAGGACAATCCCAATAAAGAAGAATTAGAAGCTTTCTGTACTAAGGTCCGCAATACTTCTGATATAGAGCGTACCTCCAGCGAGTCAGAAAAAGTTGGTATGTATACAGGCTTTAACTGCGTACATCCACTAACAGGTAAAAAAGTTCAGATTTGGATTACTAATTATGTATTATATGATTATGGTACCGGTGCCGTAATGGGCGTTCCTACTCATGATTCTCGTGACTGGATGTTTGCCGATAAATATGGCATTGAGAAGATTATTGTTATTCAACCTAAAGACAAAGTTTTGAAGTTGGAAGAAATGACCGGCGCTTACGAAGAAGATGGCGTTATGGTTAATTCCGGCAAATTCGATGGCTTAACTAACACGGAAGCTATGGCTGCAATAAGTGATGAAATAGAAAGCTTGGGTATTGGTAATCGCCGGGTAAACTTTAGATTGCGTGATTGGTTAATTAGCCGTCAACGTTATTGGGGTGCACCTATTCCTGTTATGTATTGCCCTAAGTGTGGTGAAGTTTTGGTACCGGAAGAAGATTTGCCGGTGCGTTTGCCTGAAGATGTCAAATTTGAAAGTGGCAACGTTTCACCTCTTGCTACTTCTGAAAGTTTTATGAATTGCACTTGTCCTAAATGTGGTGGACCTGCTAGAAGAGAAACGGATACCATGGATACGTTCTTGTGTTCTTCTTGGTATTATTTAAGATATACCGATCCCAAAAATGACAAAGCACCTTTTAGTAAAGAAGCGGTTAATCACTGGGCACCTGTGGACCAGTATATTGGTGGTATTGAACATGCAATTCTACATTTACTATATTCTCGTTTCTTCATGAAGGTTTTGCGTGATGCAGGACTAGTAGAAGCCGGAGAACCTTTTACTAATTTGCTGACTCAAGGTATGGTAATTAAAGATGGTGCCAAAATGAGTAAATCCTTAGGCAATGTGGTTTCACCTGAAGAGATAATTTCGCAATTTGGTGCAGATACTGCTCGCTTATTTATTATGTTTGCTGCTCCTCCGGAAAGAGAATTGGAATGGAGTGATCAGGGAGTAGAAGGTTCCTTCCGCTTCTTAAACAGGGTTTGGCGTATAGTAGCTCACTTCGAAAGTCAATTGGTGGAACACGTAACTGAGTATGATACCTCTAATCTTAATGAAGAAGATAAAGAATTGCGCAGAGTTTTACATACCAGCATTAAAAAAGTTACAGATGATATTGAACAACGTTTCAATTTTAATACGGCAATAAGTTCTATGATGGAATTGGTCAATGCTTTGTATGCTTACAAAGATAAAGCTGCAGTGGTTAATTCCGGTCTTATTTTTGAGACAATTTCTGCCCTGTTACGTTTGCTGGCACCCTTTGTTCCTCATATTACTGAGGAATTATGGAATAAAACCATAGATGCAAATATGCCTATTCATAAAGCTTCTTGGCCGACCTATGATGAAGAAGCGATGAAGGTAGCAACAGTAGAGGTACTTTTGCAAATTAACGGCAAAGGGAAAGGCCGCATTATAGTTCCATCAGAAGCGACTAAAGAGGATTTGGAAAAATTCGCTTTGGCTGATAATAATATTAAAGATATTATTGGTGACAAACAAATTGTTAAAATTATTGCGGTACCGGGCCGTTTGGTTAATATCGTAATAAAAGGATAATATAATTTCATAATTAAATAAGGTTGCACACACACACTACACAACGACGCTAATGCAGACCTCCTTCTATAATGCTATAAGTGTTATTGTCGGAGGTCTGTTTTTATTTTCGAAAGGAGACGAAAATGGAGCAATGGGAGAAGCAAAAAATCGCAGCAATATGTGTAATCGTTTTAGTATGTTTAGGGTTTAGCATGTGGGAAAGTAAACCGACAAAATTGGAACAAAGTTCGGTTAGCGCTGAACAACAGTTGGCAGAGCAAGAAAAACCAACAGGCATAACGGTGTATGTAAGTGGGGCTGTTGTTAGTCCCGGTATGTACAAAATACCTGCAGGCTCAAGAGCTGTGGAAGCTATTGGCATGGCAGGAGGAATGTTAAACGATGCTAATAAAGACAAGGTTAATTTAGCAAAAAAATGCAAAGATGGTGCACAAGTTAACGTTCCTTTTTTATCTGCTAAACAGAAAAAAGAAAAAGAGCAGGATGTGGCTTACGTAGTGGCAGCATCCAGGTATAAAGCATTATCTGAAGGTAGTTTGCAGGTTAATGAAGGTAATGCTATAAAAGACAAAGTTAATTTGAATACCGCAGATCAAAAAAGATTGGAATCTCTACCGGGAATAGGGCCGGCCATGGCAAAAAAAATCATAAACTACCGGGCAAAAGGAAAATTTACTGCTATTGAAGACATTATGCAAATACCTGGTATTAACACCAAGAAGTTCAATGCTATAAAAGAACTTTTAGAGGTGTAGTATGAGTTTTATCTTTGGGGGAGCAATTGTTTTTTCTCTAGGAGATTATTTGGCCCTTACTATAAATTTGTCATTATTATTTTGGCAGATTCTTTTTGGCGTTGCCTTAGTGAGCAGTATTGCTGCTTTTTTCTTGCAATCAAGTAAAAAGGTTTATTTGGGCGCTGCTGCTCTATTTTTATTTGCTGCCGGCGGTCTCGTGGGAACGGTTGCCAATAAAACTCCGGCTAATCACGTTAGTTTTTTAGCAAACACTGACGTCTATTTGCAAGGCGAAATAGTCCCCGGAACAAGCAAAGAACTTGAAGATGGGAAAATAAGCCTGCAATTAGAAGCTAAGAGCGTAGGTAAAAAAGATAAAAAGAAAGTACAAGGCATTATAAGAGTATCTGTGAGTAAGTACCCAAAAAACAAACCATTTCCTCAGTATGGAATACTTATAGTGAAGGGGAAGCTTTTGCCAATAACGGGATTTGCTAACCCTGGGATGTTTAATAGTGAGAGAATGGCAAAAATCCAAAATATTGGGGGACGGATGTCTGTTAAAGCCTCAGAGCTGCAGTATAAACTAACAGCTAAACCTTGGTTAGCCTATGTGGCAGAAGTTAGTGCTGCTATGAAAAGGTCATTGGCTAAAACCATGGATAGAAGAGACAGTGCTGTGCTAGCTGGCATGGTTTTAGGAGGATACGATGGTATTGATGCGGATATAGTACGCAGTTTTTCTACAACTGGTATTGTACACATCTTATCAGTTTCCGGAAGCCATATTGCTCTTTTAATAGGAGCTGTTTTGGCCATAATGAACTATTGCAAAATACGCCATAAAATAGCAATCCCGGTGGCGGCACTGGTTATTATCGGCTATGCTTTTTTATGTGGTTTTTCTCCGCCGGTGCTGCGTTCGGTGCTTATGGGACTGGCGATGTTATTAGGATTAAGTTTAGGTAAAGATGCAGATCGAGGTGCAATTCTTGCAGGGGTAGTTATACTGATGCTTTGCTATAGACCATTGTGGCTTCTGGATATAGGATTTCAGCTTTCCTTTTTGTCTACGGCTGGGTTAATTTATGTAACACCCAAAATACGACCACTATTGGTGGAAAAATTACCAGTGTTTGTGGCAGATTCCTTGGCAGTTTGTCTTGCAGCACAAATTGCGGTTATCCCATTTTTAGTGTATTACTTTCACCAGTTATCTCTATGTTCTTTACTAGCTAACCTGGTAGTTGTTCCTATTATCGAGATAGTCTTAATTATTACTCTAGGAGGTTTGGTTTTAAGCTTTATTGTGCCACCTTTAGGGAGTATATTTCTTATAGCAGCAAGTATTGTTTTGTGGCCCTGCCTAGTTATTACGGACTGGATTGCCGGATGGGGCTGGGCTGCTATTGCTGTACCAAAAACGCCTGTGTATATGGCAATAGTATATTATTTAGCAGTATGGACCATTTTTAAATTTTATCCTCTGCAGGATTTATCTGTTGAAAATCGTAAGCTTTGCGGAATATTATGCCTTTTAGTTTTGTTAGGTCAGCAGGCTTTTTATGTTTTTATGCCACAGCCTTTTACTGTGTATTTTTTGGATGTAGGGCAGGGGGACAGTGCCCTAGTTATTACGCCGGAAAGGAAAAGCATACTTGTAGATACGGGTGGCTTTAAGGGAAACTTTGATACCGGGGAAAGGATTATCTTACCGGTAATGCGTTATTTAGGCATAAAAAAGCTAGATGTACTCATACTTAGTCATGGGCATTTAGACCACGCAGGAGGGGCAGCAAGACTAGCTCAGCTAGTACCTATAGATAACGTGCTGCTCCCAAGAGAAAAACCTTGCCAAGAGATAGATGCTTTGTTACATAATCTTGGCAGTAAAACAAATAAAGAAAATATGTTTTCGGGGGAGAAAATTTCTCTGGGAAATTGTATAATAGACGTAGTTGATGCTCACCAACAAATTGAAGAAACAGGCAATGGCAATGAAAACAGTGCAATTATAAAAATAAGCTGTGGTAAAAATAGTGTATTGTTTACCGGAGATGCAACAGGTGAAGCGGAGTTAAGGGCTGCCGACAATAACATTAAAGCTCAAGTCCTAAAAATTTCTCATCATGGTTCACCCAGTTCTTCAGAACTAGAGTTTTTGCAGGCAGTCAGCCCCAGTACAGCGGTTATATCTGTGGGTAGTAATAATACTTTTGGACATCCTTCAAGAGAGGTTTTAGGAAAATTGTCCAGGCTCAATATTTCAACATATAGAACGGATAAGTTAGGAGCGGTCAAAGTAGTTTTTGACGACTCACAACATGCGTGTTATAGTTATCGTTATCAGAGGGAATATTTTTAAAGGTGCGTGTATTATGGTAATAAATGCTGACAAATTCATCAGTGCGTTAAATAGTAATGAAAAAATACCTAATCTTACCATAGCTTGGGGAGATGAGTCTTATTATAAAGATATTATAATGAGTACCTTGACTGGCAAGGTTTTTGCAGGTGTTCCGGAACAAGATAGATCAATTGTAACTTTTGAGCAAGAGGTTGATTTTTCTGCTTTGCGAGAAGGAATTAACACATATCCGTTTTTTTCAGGTAAAAACCTCATAATTATCAAAGAACCTGAATTGCTAGATAAAGAAAAAAAGAACGCTGAGGGAATAAGTGATAAACGCAAAAACGAATTGCAGGAATTCACAGAAATATTGTCCGATGTTCCTGAATATACCCATGTTATCTGTCTTTGTGGTAAAATAGATAAAAGGCTGGTTTTTTATAAAACCATTAGCAAAATTGCAGTAGTAGTTGAATGTACTTCGATTAAGTCCTATTCATTAAAGCCCTGGTTAGATGAACAGGCAGCTAGTTTTGGCTGTCGTTTTGAATATCAAGCCGCAGCACTTATAATGGAGTATATGTCAATTGCAGATAGTGTTCCTTTGTTGCTTTTACAAGGCGAAATAGAAAAATTAGCTCTCTACGCCGGAGACCGGAAAATTTGGACGGCACAAGATGTGGCAGAGATTTTTTCACAGCTTCCGGAAGTATCAGGCTTTGCCTTAGGAAACGCTATTAGTGAGCGCAAGATTTCCAAAGTTTTAGAGCTTTTGGCTATAGAACGTAAAAAAGGCAGTGGAAATTTTATTCCTGTATTGTTTAGAGTTGGGTTTGAAATACGTAGGTTATGCAAAGTACGTGAACTCATTGACGCAGGAGAAAGAAAAGACATGATTGCCGCTATCCTAAAAATGCATCCATATGCAGTACAGCTTATGATAGCTACCTGTCAACATTTCCCCTTACAAGCTCTAAAGCATTGTCTAGTACAATTGGCCCAGATTAACATGGATATGCGCAAAGGCGGCAGGCAATGGGTATGTTTAGAAGAAACATTGTTAGAGTTATTTGCAACAACCGTAAAATGAGTTAAATAGTTACTATTTAGGTAGTACATTGAAAAATTAGTAATATAATAGGCAATAATATATTTTAATATGGAGGGGATTTTCATGAAATTAAAGGAATTATTGGCAAAAGGGTATGGCAATACAATGGATTTAAATTGTGCAGAAAAAATTGTTTATGGAGCTAATTGGGCTTATGATTTAAAACTAGCGCCGGAGAGCTTGAAATTGTCTGCCGGTTTTGGCGGAGGCATGGGCGTAGAAAGTGTTTGTGGGGCATTAACAGGTGCTATTATGGTACTGAGTCATTTGTATGTAAAACAAAATTCCCACGAAAGTACAAGAATAAAAGAGCTGGAAAGTGAATTTATAAATGCTTTTCAAAAAGAACTGGGATTCTCTGATTGTAAGAATTTAAAAGCAACCTATAGAAATGATGAAGTAAAATGCAATCCAATTATTTTCAAAGCTGCAGAAATTTTGGACACTATTGTGGAAAGAGAAGGCTTGTAATGCACAAGCAAGTAAAGATAACTGTTATTGATGACAAAATGAGAGAAGAAGAAGCTGCTTCCCTTTGCAAATGGGCAACTGCAAGGGCAGGTGTTATCGTTGTTGCACCCTTGTTAGGGACAATGGCGCTCATGGCCAATCAAATTTATCTTATTTGCAAATTAGGAAAAGTCTACGAAGAAAAAATTAGTGAGTCAGCGGCAGTTAGTCTTTTGAGTTCACTGGGTGCTACATATGTTGGGCAAACGGCTGCGACTTTAATTCCCTTTGCACCATTACAAATACCCATTGCTATGGGTACTACATATGGTTTGGGCAGGGTTGTTACACAGTGGCTTAAAACAGGTAAACCTAAGGACATGAGTGCCTTTAAGACGATTTATGCTGATGCTGTCAGCGAAGTCAAAAAAAATATTGATGTATTTAAAAACGATCCTAAGAAGGATGAACCTTTAGGAGACGAAAACAAAAAATTTAACGAGTGAGGTTGAAGATGGAATTTTTTATATTTTTGATTTACATGTCTGTGGTTTCTTTTGCCATGGCTTTTGTAGCCTATGCGATTATATTATGGTTATTTGGGGCGAACGGAAAACTTTCTCGTTATGCGCAAATTTTCTTTATTCCTATTGCAATAATTGGGTGGGATTTATTGACAATTACCCGACCTATTGAATATAGATATTATGTTGGCGGCGTTCCCATGGCAGTTATTGCCATAATGCTCTTGTATTATCGCTTTGTAAAAGGTGGTAATTGGAGTAAAAATGATCCTACACCAATGGAGTTAGCGGGCAAGGCTAAAAAACCAAGTGCTAAAGCTATGAAATATGCTGCAAGAAAAAACAAGAAAAAAGGAAAAATTTAGCAGGAGTACTTGCGTTTATAAAGAATATATACAATATAGAAGGTAATATGCAAAATCCGCATTGCCTTAATTCCATAAAAGAAAATTTGGAGGTGGTTTTATGTTTAAGAAAATTTTGGTACCCATCGATGGCTCAGAAACCTCTTGGAGAGCATTAGACCAAGCTATACATTTAGCAGAAAAATTTGATGGTGAATTAAATATCGTTAACGTTATACAACCATACAATAATGCAGCCCTTTTGGCTGTTCCACTGGATCAAGCTACTATTACCCAGGGAAATACAGAACTAGAAAAAATTGGGGACAAGGTATTGTCCATGGCAAAAGAGAAAATGGTTGGTTTTAAGGGCAAAGTTGATTTTGCACTAGAAGTTGGGCATCCCTCTGAGCGTATAATTGCTTTGGCTAAAAAAAATGGGAGTGATTCCATTGTTATTGGTAGTCGTGGCTTAAGCGGCATTGCTGAATTCTTCTTGGGAAGTGTTAGTTCCAAAGTTTCTCAGTATGCTACAATTCCGGTTCTAATTGTTAAATAATTAGACCTTTTTGCTGGGTCTGATATAGGCCATTATAATGACATATAAGAACTCGCTAATGGCCAATAAGTGGTAAGCTCACTTTATAGTTATTATTAGGAGGTGTTTTTATGTTAAAGAAGATTTTGGTTCCTGTTGATGGTTCGGATACGGCGCTTAATGCTTTAAAATTTGCTATGGTTATTGGTGAAAAGTTTGATAGTGAGATTATAGTAGTCAATGTTGAAGTGCCTTATGATTACACAAAACTTCCTCCACGCCAACCTAAGAATGAGATAGAAGCTGAAGAAATGGCAAAGGCTCCCAAAGAGCCCAGCATATTAGATAACGCTAAAAGTATAACTGAAGCAGCTGGTTATGGCAAAGTAATGTTTTTAAAAACTGTTAGTATTGACCCGGCCGAAAGAATTTCCGAAGTGGTTGTGCAGCGTGAAATTGATATGGTCGTTATGGGTAATAGAGGTATTGGTGTCGTCGCTGGATTCTTTATTGGTAGCGTAAGCGCAAAGGTTTCTCAATCAGTTGAGTGCCCTGTGATTATTGTGAAGTAACACGGTCTATGTTTGAAAGGGGATGTAGTTGTGTTGAAGACAATTTTAGTACCGGTGGATGGATCAGAAAAGGGGTTTAATGCTTTAAAGTATGCTGTTGGTTTAAGTAAGGATTGTGGAGGTAAGATTGTTGTTTCGACGGTTTCTTTACCCTACGCTTTTTCTGAGGCGGCTAAAGAATATGTTTCAAATATCTCAGATTTAGTAACCACACAAATTCCACCTAAAACCAAAAGCAAGTCAGGAGATTTAATAACTGACTTTAGCAAAGACAGAGTTCTAATGACTGCCAAGAAGAAGTTGGCCAGGAATAAAGACTTGGTGGTTGAGTATCGCCAGATTATAGGTGATGATCCTGCTAAAGCCATAGTAGATCAAGCTGAAGCAATCAAGGCAGATATAATTGTTATGGGTAATCGTGGTATGGGACAATTTGCTGAGATACTCTTAGGCAGTGTCGGTAACAAAGTTATTAGCTTTGCAAAATGTCCTGTTGTAATTGTTAAATGAATAAGTAATTAACTAAAAAACCCTGCGAATACGTTAAATGTATTCGCAGGGTTTTTACTTAATATGCTCTTTTTCCATAGCGGGGATGCCTAACCGGTATGAGGCTGAGACGTTTGACCAGTTCCACAGCATCATCTATATGCAAATCTTCTTTTTCTTTGCCTTTTTCAAAGATGCACATAGGGTTTTCTACTCCGATTTCGCTACCGGGCATATAAACATATTCACCATTTTCATTATCACCTAAAATAATGCCGGCTTTTAATTGTTCGGCTATAATTAATGACATATTTCGCTCCTTATTTCGTTAGAACATATTTTTCTTCCATAAAAAATAGGCAAAGCTGCCGGCAATGGTCATAGCAATGGCACTAACCATATAGAAAGCGTTAGGGTCATTACTAAAAGGAACCGGTACGTTCATGCCCCAAAGACCGGATAATACAGTGGGAATAGCCAAGAGAATTGTTACGCCGGCTAAAAATTTCATTACTAAGTTCATATTATTATTAATGATTGAAGCGAATACTTCCATCATGCTATTTAAAATGTGACTATACATTTCAACCATTTCAATAGCCTGTTTGTACTCAATTATAACGTCTTCCAACAAGTCCTCATCTTCTTCATAAATTTTAAGAAGAGGTTTTAATTGGCTGGTGGAACGTAGGCGCAAAAGTTTTTCTGTTACAATATAATTGCTGCGTAAAGAGGCAGAGAAATACGTTAAGGATTTCTGCACATCAAGCAGGTTAAAAAGCTCAGCATTTTCCATAGATTTACGTAGATGCTGCTCTAATTCATCTGTACGACGATTAATGTTGCGGATATATTTCAGGTATAGGGTAGCAGATTTGTAGAGTATTTGGAATAAAAAACGTGTTTTTTTGTAAGTGCTGAAAAGTTTATGGTTGGGTGCTGAAAAATCAGCCAAAACAGCATTAACTTCCAAACAAACAGTAACTACATAATTGGCGGTAATTATAATACCTAGCGGTATAGTGTCATAGTCATTGTTACTGCGAAGTAAAGGAATATCTATCAAAACCAGCATCTGATCTTGTTCAATTTCAATACGGGATTTTTCCTCATCATCCAAAGCTGCGGAGAGAAAGTCCATTTGTATGCCGGTTTTGGCAGCTATTTCTTTTAGTTCTTCGGAAGAGGGGCTAACTATATCAATCCAAATACCCTTTTCTAGTTCTTCTAGTTCTAGTTCAGCAATACCGGTTGTTGTGCTTTTGAAGATTCTGTACATAGTGTGCGCCTCCTTTCTTTAGGGGGATTTATTAATTTAGCGTAGTTATTATACATAAACGGCAGTTATGCAAATACATACTCCGGAATGTATGTACTGTTCGACAAAAAGTTGTAAAATTCCTATCAATATAACTATTTTAACGTAATTTTCATATAAATAGCAAGTATACAGAATAATCTTCTTTTTTTTATGGTGTTTTGTTGTTATAATGAAGAGGTAAATTTTGTAGGCAGTAATGTAGGAAGGTAGTATGGCGTTAAGAATTTCTAATTTATTTTTGTAGAAGGGTAGTGTGGAAGGTGTCAATTCAGTTATTTATTGTTTGTGCGTACATTGTATTGTTGTTCGGTATTAGTTTTTGGGCAAAGAAAAAGGCAGATAAGGGGTCCACAGAGTATTTGTTCGCAGGACGCAAATTGTCTTCTTTACTTATCGCAGTTAATATTACAGGCTTAGCCGTAGGAGCTGCTTCTACTGTAGGTGTAGCAGAAAAAGCTTATAACATAGGTATGGCGGCGGGCTGGTATAATGCAGCGTGGTCAGCAGGAGCAATTGTTATGGGACTTGTAGCTGCTGGGAAATATAGAGCTTTAAAAGCTACTACGATTCCTGAATTATTTGAACGTTACTATGATACTAAGGGCCGTTTAATCAGTGCCTTAGGTTTAGTTATTATCATGCTGGTTATTACCTCTTTGCAGTATTTGGCAGGCGGTGCTATTTTGTCCGCATTGCTGCCTGAGGTATTCTCCTTTAAAGGTGGCATGCTAACCAGTGCAGTAGTATTTATAGGTATTACTTTAATTGGGGGATTATGGTCTTCAGGACTATCAAATATTGTTAGTGTATTGTTGATTTATTTAGGGGTATTATATTCTGCCTATACTTCTGTTAGCAGTGTTGGCGGGTTAGATGCTTTGCAGGCAGCTCTTCCTCAAGCACAGAATATGCTAAGTCCGGTGGCTGGCATGTCGCTGTCGGCTATTCTTGCCTTTTTTGTAGTTATGATTACGCAGGCCATTACTGCTCAAGGACCTGTGCAGATTGCCTGTGGAGCAAAAGATGCTAAAACAGCAAAAAGAGGTTTTCTTTACGGTGCAGCTTTAATTTTCCCTATAGGGTTTTTATGTGCCCTTCTGGGTATTGTTGCCAGAGTATCCTTTCCGGACATCTCAGCAACCATGGCGTTACCAAAGGTTGTTATGAGCTTGAACCCTTGGGCTTCCGGTGTAACGCTGGCTGCTATGTGGGCTGCTGATGTTTCTACGGCTTGCACAATACTGCTGGCAGCAGGGACTTTGTTTGCGCAAGATATTTATAAGAGATTTTTACATCCTAGTGTGAGTGATAAGCAATTCATGTTGGTTAATCGTCTTACTGTTTTGGGTTGTGGTATATTAACTTTATGGCTGGCCTTTAATGCTGTAGGAATTTTAAAAACTATGTTAGCAGGATTGTCTATGACGGCACCGCTAACGGTTATCTTTCTGTTCACTGTATTTGCTCCTAGTCTGTGCAAAAAGAATGCCGCTTTTTATACTACTGTAGTTGGACTTATCGGTATAGTAGCCTGGGCATATCTACCGGCATTACATGTATTCAAGGACGTTATTTATTTCGAATGGGTTATTTGTGTAATTACTTTCTTGATAGTTTATGTGGTTGATCCTACACCGATTAAAGTACCGAAATTAGAAGAGGAAGATTAAAATGGAAAAGAAGCATAGTAGTTTGGAAGTAGGCAGGGCGGCTCTGAAAATAGCGATTACTGAAAGCCGCGAGGAAGAACAACGAGTAAAAGAAGAATTAGCTGCCAAAGACATTCATTCTACAGCTGTAGATTTTGGTGGAGAGTTCATACAATCTATCGTAAAGATAGTTGAAAGAGCGGTAGTTGCTGCCGAGAGACAAAACTTAGTAGCGGATAATCATTTAGGCGCCGGCGCAGTTGCCGGTGCAACACAGGACGCTCTGGAACAGATTAAACTTAAAGCCATCGGCTTTAACGTAGGCGGGAAAATAGGCATTGCCCGCAATGGCGAGCATATTTGTGTCGCCGTATTTATGGCGGTTGGGGTGCTGAATTTAAATGAGTTGTGCGTAGGTCTTGCACATCGATCCCTTCCGGGAATTTAATGCAAATATATGCCTGTACAATGTTGTCGGCTATGATAATGTTGTAGGGGCATTTTTGCTAATTAAGAGGTGAGAAAATGAATTTATTAGATGTTATAGGTCCGGTTATGATTGGGCCTTCCAGTTCCCATACGGCAGGAGCGGTGCGGCTGGGTTTATTAGCGATTTCTATTTTAGGCGAACAACCTGTTAAGGCAGACATTGCTTTGCACGGTTCCTTTGCCAGAACTTATCGCGGACATGGTACCGATATGGCACTATTAGCAGGTCTCATGGGCTGGATGCCGGACGATGCCAGAATCCCGGAAGCAGATATTTATGCAGAGCAAAATGGCATACAGTATAATTTCTCTACTATTGATTTAGGGGAACTAACGCATCCTAATACAGTGCGTTTTCAGTTAGAAGGGGCTTCCGGAAAAACTTGTACGGTTACCGGTTCTTCTATTGGAGGAGGACAGGTTCGTGTTACAGAAATTGACGATTTTCCCGTGGAACTAAATGGAGCACTGCCTGGGGTGTTAATCGTGCACAAGGATCGCCCGGGAGTGATTGCTTTAGTTAGCGGTAAACTATCAGAGTATAAGATAAATATCGCCGGTATGCGCGTATTTCGCACTAATAAAGGCGGTTCTGCTACCATGATCATAGAATGTGATCAGACGGTTCCTGAAGAGGCAATAAAAGCATTAAAAGAAACTAAAAATGTTGAGTCTGTACGATTTATAAATAAGGTGTTGTGAGGATAGCTATGGTAAATGATAAATTATCTTTAGAAAAATACATTGAGTTGGCACAAAAAGAAAATAAGGCTCTTTATGAAGTTATGCTTGCCGATAATGCCAAAGAAATGGACACGGCACCTATTGCCTTAGAAGCTAAAATGCAGGAAATGCTTCAGGTCATGCAAGAGTCCATTGCCTTTGGTTTAACAGGAGTAAAATCACGTAGCGGCTTAACAGGGGGAAGTGCTAAGGCTCTAGCGGAAGCTATGGCACAGCCCAAATATCAAAGTCTTTTAGGCCCTGTGGCTCAAGATGCCTTGGTTTATGCTTTGGCGGTATCCGAAGCCAATGCTGCTATGGGACGAATAGTGGCTGCACCTACAGCAGGCGCTAGCGGAGTATTGCCGGGAGTCCTTTTCTCACTAAAGAAACATCGCAATCTTAGTGATATTGATTTGCAAAAAGGGTTAATTGTTGCCGGGAATATAGGAATGGTAATTGCCAGTCGTGCCTCTTTATCAGGAGCTATGGGTGGTTGTCAGGCAGAATGTGGCAGCGCAGGAGCTATGGCAGCAGGAGCCGCTGTAAGCATGTTGGGCGGTACACCGGAGCAAGTTGGACATGCAGTTGCCATTGTCTTAAAAAACATGCTAGGATTGGTGTGTGACCCTGTAGCAGGATTGGTGGAAGTGCCCTGCATCAAACGTAACGGTGGCAGTGCTATGCAAGCCCTTTTGGCGGCAGAAATGGCCTTGGCAGGAATTAAAAGCTTTATACCCGCCGATGAAGCAATTGACGCTATGAAAGAGGTCGGAGATAAAATGCCCTGTGCTTTTAGGGAAACAGCAGATGGCGGGCTAGCTCATACACCTACGGCACTAGCATGGGCAAAAAAATATTTTAGCAAGTAAATTTTCTATTTGAGATGTTATGCAAGGCTTTTTAAAGTAAAATAAAAAGAGGCGATTACATGAAGACAGAAATAAAAACAATAAAAGCACCACAAGCCATTGGGCCTTATTCTCAAGCCATAGGGGCTCAGGGATTATTGTTTGTATCAGGGCAAATACCCTTGATTGCGGCAACAGGAGAAGTATTGCAAGGAACCATCGAAGAACAAACAAAGTTGGTTTTAGACAATATAGGAGAAATTTTACTAGCCGGGGGACTAAACTATACTAATATAGTTAAAACCACTGTGTTTCTTACAGATTTAGCTGATTTTGCTGCCGTTAACGGTGTCTATGGCTCATATTTTCAAGAACAAGCTCCTGCACGTTCTTGCGTCCAAGTAGCTGCTTTACCCAAAGGTGTAAAAATAGAAATAGAGGTTATTGCGGTTTCCAAGTAATTTTTTTGTTTTTATGGTAAAAAAGTTACAAAAATGGTTGACACATAATTGCTGGCTATGTTACAATATTTCACGTCGCCAAGCGATTATGTTTGGCTACATGGTGGCTGTGGTGAAGCGGTTAACACGGCGGATTGTGGCTCCGTTACTCGAGGGTTCGATCCCCTTCAGCCACCCCATAATTTCATAGTTTCAAATAGTTTTCTTGGGGCGTAGCCAAGCCGGTAAGGCACGGGACTTTGACTCCCGCATGCGTTGGTTCGAATCCAGCCGCCCCAGCCAATGATTCACTAGCTCAGCTGGTAGAGCACCTGACTTTTAATCAGGGTGTCCCGAGTTCGAATCTCGGGTGGATCACCAATTTTTTTCTTTAAATTAATATTATCCTTGCGGGTGTGGCGGAACTGGCAGACGCACTAGACTTAGGATCTAGCGTTTTACGACGTGCAGGTTCAACTCCTGTCACCCGCACCAACACAACCAGTGCCCCTTCCGAGGTTTTTCGGAAGGGGCTGTTTTTTTATGCCTAGAAGTTTATTTGGACTGAATATAAATAAAAGATGAAGGTGTGTTGCTGAAATTGGCGGCACTGCAGAAAGAATCAGAATTTACCAAGCAAGAGTTGCTGCAAGTGCAAAATTTATTGCAAAAGGTCAAGGAATCCTTCGAGACATACAAGAAAACAGCAAACAAGAAAATAAGCCAACTAAAGATTGAAAGGAACATATTATCCTCACAACTATACTTTTAACTGCCTAATACGGCGCGAAGATAAATTTAAACAAACTGTTGCCGCTGCTATGATACAAATGCCTTAAATTGCATTTTTAATAACATGATATCGTTTGAGTTGAGTCATAGTATATTCCATTCCTTAATATTGTCATTTTAATTAGGGGGATGAAATAATCGCTCGATAGCTATAGGGTGAAATTATCACTTATTAACTACAAGAAAAAGTTAAAAACGTTGACATTTATTGAATTATCATATAAACTGACAGGGTAAATTGAATAATTTCGGTAGGTGAGGTTACCACAGGGATACGGGTTGCTGCCGCGGAGTAGTGGAGACACTATGAGAAGGTTAGCAGGTTATGTCGACTCAAGGCATAATTTAATGCAATTTCATTGCCCTGTGAAACTAAAGCTTGGACGGAGTGTGTTTAAAATATGAATCATATTTTAATACATTTTTTATATGTTTATTTGCCTTGCCGAAGCATATTTGGTAAGGCTTTTTTATTTCCAAAAATATTATTTGATTGTATTTAAATTATTTTATAAAGAGGGTTGAGGTGGTAATAATGGACTCAGGAAGTAGTGGGGGCATAGAACATTATAAGCAAAGTATTAAATTAACAAATTGTTCTAACGACTTTTTTGGTCGTATTATTATCATTTCTTACACAAGTTGATAATACAACCATATATATGCATATAGAATGATTTTAATTAAATGCTTTTGTTTTATGTCATTTCTTACTCAGCGAATATTTGGTTTAAAGAAATTTTCGGAGGTGGGATTATGAAAAAGAAAACAAAAGAAAATAGTATAAATGAAGTTTTAATCAATGAAAGACTTATTAAAGCAAGCAAAATGAAATCAGATGACTTGTTATTTGCAATGAGGACATCTTTAAATGGATATAGTGATGAAGAACTAGAAGAGCTGCTTGATAAATATGGTGAGAATATAATTTCGCATGAAAAACCGGAATCAGTTTTTAAAAAGCTTTTCAATTCTTTCGTAAATCCTTTTACAGTTGTTCTTTTCATATTGGCTATGATATCTGTGTTTACCGATGTAATTTTACCTGATCCAAGTGATAGAAGTTTTAGAACTTTGATAATTCTTACAACGATGGTAACAATTAGTGGATTTTTACGCTTTACACAAGAAACCCGTTCTGGTAACGCTGCTGAAGAATTAAAAGATATGGTCAAAACAACGGCGACCGTAGAGAGAACAGGTAAAAAGGAAATCCCGCTAGCCGAAATTTTGCCGGGGGATGTAGTATACTTAGCGGCTGGCGATATGATACCAGCAGATGTTAGAATAATTTTTTCCAAGGATTTATTCGTTAGTCAATCTGCCTTAACCGGAGAAAGTGAGCCGGTGGAAAAATGCAGCGTTGAAATAGACCAAATTTCTAAAAATCCCTTGGAATTATCAAATCTTGCTTTTATGGGTAGTAATGTTATAAGTGGATTAGCAACTTGTGTTGTTTTGGCCACGGGAGATTATACTTATTTTGGCTTAATGGCCAAAACAATTACCGTTAAAAAGATTGTTACAAACTTTGAAAAAGGCATAAATTCTGTATCTTGGCTGTTAATTAGATTTATGATGTGTATGGTGCCCGTTGTGTTTTTCGCCAATGGCTTTACAAAGGGTAATTGGTTTGAAGCTTTTTTATTTGCCCTATCTGTTGCCGTAGGTTTAACTCCGGAAATGCTGCCTATGATCGTAACCACGAACCTTGCAAAAGGTGCCGTGCAGATGGCAAAGAAAAAGACAATTGTAAAAAATCTTAACTCTATACAAAACTTTGGAGCTATTGATATTCTTTGTACAGATAAAACAGGTACGCTTACGCAAGACAAAGTCGTTTTAGAATATCACCTTGACATTCATGGCAACGAGAATGTAAGAGTCTTACGTCATGCATTCTTAAACAGTTTTTATCAGACTGGTCTTAAAAATCTTATGGATTTAGCAATATTAGAGCATGCCACAAAAAGAGACTATATTGATTTAGGAAATAAATATACCAAAGTAGACGAAATACCATTTGATTTTAATCGTAGGAGAATGAGCGTTGTTATAAAAGACCAACAAAATAAAACGCAACTTATTACTAAAGGTGCCGTTGAAGAAATGCTTAAAATATCTTCCTACGCCGAATATAATGGTAAAGTTGAAGTGTTGACCGATGAAATAAGACATGAAATATTAGCAAATGTTGAACAGTTGAACAGTAAAGGCATGCGTGTAATAGCTATTGCTCAGAAAACAAATCCGGCAGTAGAAGGTGTTTTTTCCGTGGCAGATGAATCCGAAATGGTGCTTATGGGATACCTTGCTTTTCTTGATCCACCAAAAGAAACTACGTTGGCAGCAATTAATGCACTTAATGAATATGGAGTTGGCGTAAAAGTTTTGACAGGCGATAATGATGCTGTCACAAGATGGATTTGTGAACAGGTGGGCATGCAAGTAGGTAATATTTTACTTGGTTCTGATCTTGATGAAATGGATGATCAAGTATTAGCAACAGAAGTTGAATCCACAAGCATTTTTGCAAAACTTAGCCCACAGCAGAAAACAAGGATTGTTAGAATTCTGCGGGGGAATGGTCATATAGTTGGATTCATGGGTGATGGTATTAACGATGCCGCTGCCATGCGCGAATCTGATGTTGGGATTTCTGTTGATACGGCTGTTGATATTGCAAAAGAATCCGCAGATATCATTTTGTTAGAAAAAGATCTTATGGTACTTGAAGCGGGCGTAATTGAAGGACGAAGAACTTTTGGAAACATAATAAAATATGTAAAAATGACGGCAAGTTCCAATTTTGGTAATATGTTTTCAGTTGTTGTAGCAAGTGTATTTTTACCGTTTCTTCCAATGATGCCGATTCAAATTCTAGTTCTTAACTTAATTTATGATATATCCTGTATCTCAATTCCATGGGATAATATAGATGAAGAATACTTGAAGATCCCTAGAAAATGGGATGCTTCTTCAATTGGTAAATTTATGGTATGGATTGGGCCGACAAGTTCCGTTTTTGATATAACAACCTATATTCTTATGTTTTTCGTGATTGCACCAGCTGTTTGTGGCGGTTATTACGGCGAGGCAGGGGTTGATAATACTTTGTTTGTTGCTTTATTTAATACGGGTTGGTTTGTTGAAAGTTTATGGTCTCAAACACTTGTTATTCATATGATACGCACACCTAAAATACCCTTTATCCAAAGTAGAGCTTCTTTTCCGGTATTATTCTTTACAACAATCGCAATTGCAGTAGGGACTATTATTCCATACACGGGTTTTGGCAATAGTCTTGGAATGACACCACTGCCACTGAGTTATTTCCCAGGGCTCATAGCTACAATTTTATGCTATATGTTGCTCGCAACATTTTTAAAAACGATGTTTAGAAAACATTATGGTGAATTATTATAAGAACAGGCTGTAAAGCTAGATACACACTTGCTTAGAAGACAGTTAGGGGGCAAACTCAAAAACAGTTAATTTGCCCCCTTTTTATCTCTGTCTTTAACTTAGAATCTAGCGTTTCACGACTTGCAGGTTCAACTCCTGTCACCCGCACCAACAAAACCAGTGCCCCCTTCTGAAGTTTTTCAGAAGGGGCTGTTTTTTTATGTACTGCAAACCATCTACGAATTCTGTTTCAAATTCTAGCTCACCGGCTTTTCTTTTGAACAAGTTTGCAATTGTTTCTTCTAACCTAATGTAATACAATGTAGTAAAATCAAGAACTAAAATGAAGGAGGCTTAATGGTTATGCAAGTATATTATTTTACTCGCACGGGTAGAAGTAAGGCTATTGCAGAAGAATTGGCAGCGCGTTATTGTACTACAGCGAAAGAAATTGCAGATGATGTGGATTGGCAGGGTGCTGGCGGTTATATTAAGGCTGGCTACAAGGCTTTCAGAGGCGAGGCGTTACCGGCAAGGTATAAAAAACCTGATGATAAAGAAGAGTTGATTCTTGTTTTTCCTGTTTGGACAGGAACCTTTCCTCCTGCAGTGAGAACATTTCTTGAAAAAGAAGGCAGAGCAAGAGTTATCTTACTGCCAACTTCCATAGGCAGTAAGCTGAAGGACAGGGATGGGTTTGCCAAGATAATCGATCTTGTGGGTAAGAAGATTTCAGCGCCTGTAAGCATCTGAGCGTTGTATATGTGGGGGAATTTTTGCTTTGAGTATATAGACAGAGGATGACATCAAGCAACAATAGCATTATCATGCCTTGTTATTCCGCGGTCGAAGAATTTTATTAGAAAAACAATTTCACCGAACAAAGTGCAGGGGTAGTAACAAAATAAAAAGCATAAAGGCAACAGGAAAGCTATGTCTAGGTTCTGTGTATGGTCCGATTTTATGTGAGGCCTGAGGGTTATTTTAAAGTGTGCTGAATACATTTACGCCAAATAGCAACGCGTTTGTAACATAGTATCTATTGTTTAATGAAGCGCTGGTTAAACCGCTCTAACCCGCACCAACACAATAAAGGCTCATTCCAAAAAAAACGGGATGGGCCTTTATTGTGTCTAAAAGTCTATGTAGTTAACGCAAATAGCTGCAGAAACAATCGGAATTGACAATGTAAGAGAGTTGCTGCAAGTGCAAGTCCTATTATTAATACATAAGTGTAAAAAAACAGGTAACCACCTATAAAAATAGCGGACAAGCGAGATTTAGAAGCGATTGTTTTTTCTCCTATTCCAGGGAATAATTGTATATTAGTCAATAGTTTTTAAAGATTGTACGAGTTTGTTTTTAAATATCTCGTCATCGACATTTGACATATTTCCTTGGTCAAACAAAATCTGTTTTGCGTTTTTGTTATTTGGTGCCCAAATATCGTGTGTTATTGGTAGCATCCTATTGGGGGAATGGGTTTTAAGATATTCTTTATTGTTGAAGTAATCTTCTAATGCAGCTTTGAAAATAGAAAATTTATAGTGGTAAACAGATTTTTTATCGTTAGCTGGTTGGTTAGGATCGCTATCAGCATAGAAAGCAATCGTATTCTTATTAAAACAGGTTGCGATATGAACAATAGACGTATCAACACTGATAACTAAATCTGACAATTCAATAAGAGGAACTACATCAAGTATACTTGCTGAATTAAAGACAGCTACGCTTTCAGGAAGGCTAAGTTGCTTGCTCCTATTTTCTTCGCCAATCACTATTGTTTTATATTTAGCACTAAGCAGGTTGCAAATAATATGCACTTGCTTATTGGAAAGCAATCTTGCTACTGAGCTTCCAAAAGGATTGAGAACAACAACCTTTTTATTGTTGGCAGTGATTTCTTTTAAAAATAAATTCGCTTTGGTTTTTATGCTTTCACTTATAGGTAATTCGTAGTGCATGTCATCGTATGCAATATTAAATAGTTCCAATACTTGTTTTAATTGCTCGGTTACATGGTTGGCATGGGGATAATTGCATATAGAAAGATTAAAAGATTGTATATCGCTTTTATTAAACCCGATTAATATTGGCGTCTTAACATATGAACAAAAAATCATATTTTTCATATCAAAAAATCGAATAAATTTCATTTCTATCGCCGCATCAAAGCTTTCTTTTCGGATGCGGGCGATAGATTTTATCCAGTTCAAAAAAGTGGAATCATCATAAATAATAGTGCCCGTAACGTAAGGGTTAAATTTCACTATATCAAGTGCCGATTTAGTTGATACAACATATAATTGATAGCCGGATTTAGCTAAGTTTCGTATCAAGCCTGTTGTTACGACCATATCTCCAAGATGGTCATTTCGTATAATTAAGATTTTTTTTACTTTTGATAAGTCACATTCATTAGTTTTGCATGGAAGAAAAAGTTTGATTAAATAAAAAAGTAAAAATTTAATACGTAATTTCAACCTTTTATCTGCGAAATTCCTTTTCCAGTTAAGTTCCCGCAAGTTTTGTTTTAATGACATATTTACAACACCTTTTATTCCATAAATTTGCTTATATATGTTTTTCGGCTTCCATTACTATATTACAACTATATTTAATGTATGCCTTAATAAGGATTTTAGCACAAATGCCGGCATTGGCCAATGCTTTCTCTTAATATTCGGCAACCAGAGATCAAGAGAGCATAAGAGTTTTTGTAGAGAATACCGATTTATTGACTTCACTAGAATAAATGGATACAATATTAAATGTCAGAAGATAAAGGAGCGGGAGCTAGCATGAAGCAAATTGATACAGTACAAACAAAAGATTATATAGCAAGAGCTATCCGCCAAGAGATATTGTCCGGAAGGATTAAGGCAGGAGAAGAACTGACCCAAGAAGATTTAGCTGAGACAATGGGCGTTTCTCGCATGCCGATACGCGAAGCTTTGCAGACCTTGGCCCAAGAGGGTTTTTTGCTCCGCTTGCCCAATCGTCATATGCAGGTTGTGGCACTGAACAAAGAGGAAATTGCTGGTACTTTTTCTTTATTGGCGGCTATGGAGACTGAGATTCTACGACAGATAGTTGATGCGGGAAAAGATCTTACAATTTTGGAAGAAAAACTGACAAAAGGAATTGAATTTCATTTTGCCTTAGCAAATTTACTTGGTAATGTCTATATTAAACAGATACATAGTAAGCTTATTGAAGGATATGTGGAGTATGCTATAGAGAGCATAAAGGATAAAGAAATGCCAGTTAGCGCGTTGCGTGAGATTATTACTGCCGCTAAAAATAATAATGAATTAGAAATGAGCAACGCTGTCAAAGCCTATTATAAAATTTATGCAAAAGTTTTTACGGTTGGGAGGTAGAGCATGAATAATTTAGGAAAAATAAAGATTCTTCCGGTAAGAGAACATGTTGCAGGTGTTTTACGCAAAGCCATACTTATTGGCGAATTGCAAGAAGGGCAAGAAATAACGTTAAAAGATATTGCCTCTCAGGTGGGAGTTTCTAGCATGCCGGTGCGAGAAGCATTTCAAATGTTAGCATTAGAGGGACTTATTAAATTGCGCCCTAACAAAGGCGCTGTGGTTCTAGAAATCAATGAAAAAACCATTCGTGATCATTATGAAACCAGAGCACTTTTGGAAGGCGAAGCAGCTGCGCTTGCCAGCAAAAATAGTGTAGACATTAGTGAAATAGAAGGCATTCAGGAGTTGGCGGAAGAAGCTTTGGCAGCTAATAACTATAATGAGTACAACAAACACAATCAGGCTTTTCACGTAGCTATTTGGGCAGCTGCTGATAATGCCAAGATTGCTAATATTTTGGCTTCTTTGTGGAATGGCATGTCTATGGGGCCTAGGATAACCAAGGAAGATTATGCTATATTATCCAACAAGGAGCATAGAAAGATTGCCACAGCGATTAAAAAGCACGATGCCGACCAGGCTAGGGATGCTATGCACAAACATATAACAAGAAGTATGGAAGATATATTGAAACGATATAATAATCGGTGATAATTTGCCGATTATTTATTTTTTCTTAACCGCAATTCAAATCAAAACAATTTGGAATTATATTGACGGACGAAAATAAAAGCGATATCATAATAGCATAACAAATGGATACAATATCAAATATCAAAGCAAGAAAGGGGAAAAATTATGACAAAGTATTCTTTAGAGTATGGTCACGGCCACAAAGAATTCGAATTAGACAGCAAGCGTGTTTTAAAAGAGGTGCATATTGCTAAATTTCCTGAGATTGTGGATCTGAAGGCAGCGATTCTGGAGGCAATTTATCATCCTATTGGTAGAGAACCCATTGATGAAATTGTGAAACCGGGACAAAAAATTGCTTTTATCTGTAATGACCCCACTCGAGTAGCTAACACTTTTGATTTTATGCCTATATTGGTTAACGAGATGAATAAACTAGGGGTCAAAGATGAAGATATGTTTGTTATTTTTGCTTTAGGTACCCATCGCAATATGACTCAGGAGGAAATGATGGAGGCGGTAGGCCCTGATGTTGGGAGTCGTCTAAAGCTATATAATAGCGACTCTAAAATTAAGGAAGACTTTCAATATTTCGGCGAGACTATTCGTAAAACTCCTGTGTGGTTTAATAAAAAGATTTGTAACGTAGACCATATATTTATGACAGGGAGCATTGTTCATCATTTCTTCTGCGGTTATGGTGGCGGCCGCAAGGCTATTTTGCCAGGCGTAGCAGCCATGGAAACAATTCGCATGAATCACAGCCACATGTTGGAGGAACATGCTGACATTGGTGTTTTAAAGGGTAACCCTTGTTATGAAGATCAAATGGAAGCGGTTAAAATGTTTGCCCAGGGACGTTCTCTATTCCTATTTAACTGTGTGTTAGACGCTAATCACCACTTCTTAAAGATTTTCACCGGTGACTATAATTTAGCACATCAAGAAGCCTGCAAATTTGTTGATGAAGTTTACGGTGTTTCTATTCCTGAACCTGCTGACATAGTTATAGCTAGTTGTGGCGGTTATCCCAAGGATATTAATGTGTACCAGATGCAAAAGACTATGAATAATGCTTGGTGCGCAGTACGCGAAGGCGGAGTAGTAATTATGGTTGCTGAGTGTATTGAAGGAAGTGGGTCAAAACCGCTAGAAGATACATGTCGGGAATATGATTCTGCTGATAAAATCAAAGCTTTGCTGGAAAAACATTTCGCCATTGGAGTTCATAAGGCTTTTGCCGTTACCCGCCTAATGAAGAAAGCAAAATTTATTTTAGTTTCCGCATTAGATCCGGAGTTAGCCAAGATAATGGAATTTTCCGGTGTAGTAGATTCTGTGCCGGCAGCATTAAAGCTAGCTGAAGAAACAGTAGGCAAGGACTATAAAGTTATTCTTATGCCTGAAGGCGGGTACACAGTTCCCATGGTCAAAGAAAACGTTTAAAGGAGGAAAAGTAAATGCATGCTATTGAAAAGATGTTAGCTGCGAAAGCGGGGAAGGATAGCGTTACCACCGGTGAGATTGTAAATTGCGATATTGATGTTGCCGGTATTAATGATTTATATTTACAAACGGTACGTTCTTTCTATGAAATGGGCGGAACGAAGGTTTTTGACCCCGATAAGATTGTCATGTTCTTCGATCACTACGCACCATGTGCTACTGTAATGCAGGCAGATAACCATAAGCACTTTCGTCAGTTCTGCGCAGAACAGGGCATTGAAAAACTAATGGATATTAATGCCGGAGTATGTCATCAGGTTATGGCGGATAAGGGTTGGTCCTATCCTGGTGAAATCATTATTATTACGGATTCTCACACTACTACCCATGGTGCCTTTGGTGCTTTTGGTACTGGTGTAGGTGCTACAGATTTGGCAACTATTATGATTACCGGAAAGTTGTGGTTCATGGTGCCGGAAATCATTCGCATTAATTTGACGGGCAAGTTGCCGCAAGGCGTTTATGCTAAGGACGTTATTTTGAAGATTATAGGTGATTTAGGTGCTGACTACGCAGTATATAAAGCAGTGGAGTTTGCTGGTCCAGTGCTGAAGGAACTGAGCATTTCTGAGCGTATGTGTATTTGCAATATGACTACGGAAATGGGAGCGAAGGCTTGTTACATTCAACCGGATGAAATTACGCAAGAATTTTTAAAAGAGAAAGTTACCGTTCCCTATAAGATTTATGAAACTGATGCCGATTTCAAATATGCAGATGATTTAACTTATGACGTTTCTGCTTTTGAGCCACAAGTAGCAGTTCCTTTTAGCGTGGACAATGTGTTTGATTTGTCGAAATATGCAGGTACAAAAATAAACCAAGCATATTTGGGTTCTTGTACCGGTGGGCGCACGGAGGATATTGCTATAGCGGCAAAGATTTTAAAGAGCAAGCAAGTGCACAAAGATACGCGAATGATATTGGTACCGGCTTCTAAAGCAGTCTTGGAGGAATGCATAGCCAAGGGTTATATTCAAACTTTATTGGAGGCAGGAGTCACCTTAGCGGCTACGGGTTGCGCAGCTTGTTTGGGTATCCACCAAGGCTTATTGGCTGACGGTGAAAGTTGTATTAGTTCCACTAACAGAAATTTTCCGGGACGTATGGGGCACAAGAATGGCCAGATTTATTTGGCCTCGCCGGCAGCGGTTGCTGCGTCGGCAATTCATGGCGAAATCAGCGATCCCAGACTGGAATTATAGGAGGTGGCACAAATGAAAAATATAGCACAAGGTACAGCTTTTGTTTTTGGTAAAAATATTGATACGGACCAAATTTATCCGGGATGTTTCGTGGAACTTACAGATGTAGAAGACGTGCGCAAGCATGCTATGGCTGGTGCTGATGAGAATTTTGTTAAGAAATTCAAAGCAGGAGACATTATTGTGGCGGGCACTAATTTTGGCTGTGGCTCGTCTCGTGAGCATGCCGCTATTACGCTGAAGGGTGTGGGAGTTGGGGCAGTTATTGCCGAGTCTTTCGGACGCATTTTTTTCCGCAATGCTATTAATTTAGGGGTCCCGGTTATTACTTGCAAGGGCATTGCCGCAATCGTTGAGCAAGGGAATACCGTAAGCGTTAATATCGAAACCGGTGAAATAAAGAATGAAACGACAGGTAAGACAGCTAAGGCAGTTCCCATGTCGCCATATATTATGAACATTTTGCAATCCGGTGGTATTAAACCTATGATTAAAGCCCAGCAAGAGGCAAAAAACAAATAGTTTGGGACAGGTAGGTTGTCTATTATTTTCTTCTTAACTTAGGAGTTGCTGTTCGCGATTTTCATATTCAAAGCATGTTATCAGTACCAACTGAATTAGGGCACCTTCTGATATTTTTCGGAAGGTGCTATTTTTATGTTTGCTAAGATTGTTTTTGAAAAAAACACATTTTTTTTGAAAGTGTATAACCGTTGTACACTTAAATAATAAGGTATAATGTACTAGATGCTAAATTGCAAGGAGGTAATCTGTATGGATGATACTTATATTTCTGTCAGCGAGATGGCTAAATTGCATGGACTATCTAGGCAATCTTTAATTCATTATGACAACATTGGGTTATTTAAACCAAGAAAAACTAACGAAAAAGGATATCGCTTTTATAGTAAACATCAAATACCATATTTGCGGGAAATTTGTTTTTTGCGGAGCATGGGAGTTGGGTTAGAGGCTATTGTTACCCATTTCCAGGAACGGTGTCCGGCTAAAGAAATTCAGCTATTACATCTGCAAAAACAAGTTATTAATTCACAAATTGCCAAACTTGTAAAAGTTCGCGAATATTTAAATCAGAGAGTTGAAATATATGAAGAAGCTATTGATGGAGAGGAGACACAAATGCATGAACCATTTATTCGTTTCATGCATTCGCGTCAGGCTCTTTTCACGAAATGGATTCAACCAATTAATAAAGAAAACTTACATATAACTTTAATGAGTTTGTGGCAGAAGATTTTTGCCACAGAGATGATAGCATCAGCTGGGCTAGGGTCTATTGTCAGACTGAAGGCTATTAAAGGTAAGGACTGGTTTGAAGATGCAGGATCTTGTATCTTTTTACCACGACAAGAATTATATGAAATAACCGGAGTTATTCAAATACCTTCCGGTGATTATGCTTGTATGTATAAATATGGTATGCCATATGATGTGGCATATCTTGAACAATTAATGAAGTGGATATATGATAATGGTTATGAATTATGCGGAGATATTATAGATGCCTGCTTGTTAGACACAACTTTTTATAATCGCAAAAATGGTGTTGATTTTTGTATGTTACAAGCTCCTGTTAGAAAAAAATAAAAAAGCTCTTGACTGTACAATCATTATACATATTACCATACGACATGTAGGTAAATATAAACAGTCAGGAGGTTTTTTTTATGGCAAAAGAAGTATGTGATTTTAGATCAGCAATAGAGTTAATGAAGTCTATCCCTGGAGAAATGGTGGAAACAGATGTTGAGGTGGATCCATCTGCAGAGTTGGCAGGGGTATATCGTCATGTAGGTAGTGGCGGAACGGTCGCACGTCCTACTAGAATTGGTCCAGCAATGACTTTTAATAAGATTAAGGGTTACCCAGATGCAAAGGTTGTTATTGGCACTTTGGCTAGTCGTAAACGAGTGGGTTATTTATTGGGTGCTGACTACAAACGATTAGGGTTTTTCCTTAGAGATGCAGTGAAAACTCCGATTCAACCAGTGGTTGTGGGTAAAGAAAAAGCAAAATGTCAAGAAGTTGTCCATCTAGCTACTGAAGAAGGATTTGACCTTCGTAAATTGGTGCCTGCTCCAACTAATACGCCGGAAGATGCCGGACCATATATAACGCTGGGTATGTGTTATGCTTCTGATGTTGAAACAGGAGAAAGTGATGTAACTATTCATCGTTTGTGCATACAAGGTAAAGATGAAATATCTATGTTCTTTACACCGGGTGCTCGCCATTTGGGTGCTTTCCGTGAAAGAGCTGAAGCTCTTGGCAAGCCGCTGCCTATTTCTATTAGTATTGGGGTTGACCCTGCTATTGAAATTGCATCTTGTTTCGAGCCTCCAACCACACCAATTGGCTTTAATGAACTATCTATTGCTGGTGCTATCCGTGGAAAAGCAGTTGAATTAGTGTCTTGTTTGACTATTCCTGAAAATTGCATTGCCAATGCTGAATATGTTATTGAGGGTGAATTGATTCCTAATTACACAGTACGAGAAGACCAAAATACTAATACTGGCAAGGCAATGCCTGAATTCCCCGGCTATACAGGACCGGCAGTTCCGGCAGTACCGGTTATAAAAGTAAAAGCCGTTACTACTAGAATTCATCCTATCATGCAAACTTGTATTGGGCCATCAGAAGAGCATGTTAATATGGCGGGTATTCCGACTGAAGCAAGTATTTTAGATATGATTGAACGAGCGATGCCCGGCCGTGTACAGAATGTATATGCTCATCCTAGCGGTGGTGGAAAATATTGCGCAGTTATTCAATTCAAGAAAAGCGTACCAAGTGATGAAGGGCGTCAACGCCAGGCTGCACTGCTTGCTTTTTCGTCTTTTTCTGAATTAAAAGCTGTCATTTTAGTGGATGAAGATGTAGATATTTTTGATACTAATGACGTGCTATGGGCTATGACTACTCGTATGCAAGCAGATGTGGATATTATTATGATCCCAGGAGTACGTTGCCATCCACTAGATCCTTCTAGCGATAAAACTTGTAGTTGGAGTATTCGTGACCATGGAATCGCTTGTAAAGTTATTTACGATGCAACTATTCCTTACAGTGAAAAAGATCGCTTTCATCGTGCAAGTTTTATGGATGTCGATGTAAAGAAATTCTTGCCTGATTTTGACGGAGAATGAGTAATAAAGATTGCCCCAGCTTGTCTGGGGCAATCTTTAAATAATTTTAAAATTATTTGAGTAGGAGGCAGTGAAATGGGCAAGAATAAACAGATTATTGGTTTAATAGTTGGCGTTTTAGTTTGTTTAATTATTTTTTTCGTAAACATTCCAGGGTTGTCCCATGCAGGACATATGTGTCTTGCATTTTCCGTAATGACAGTGCTTTTTTGGGGATTTGGTATTGCACAACCAGGTTATGTTTCCGGCCTTTATCTATTTTTGTTAGCAGTGTTTAAAGTTGCTAAAACAGAATTGATTTTTTCTACTTGGACTACGTCTATGATGTGGTTAATTGTCGGAGCCTTCTTAATTGCAGTTGCGGTGAAGGATTCTGGGTTAGGCGAAAGAATTGCATATAATTATATTATAAAATTTGTATCTTCATTTAGAAGTATCATTGTTGGTATTTTTGCACTAACTTTTATTTTAAGTCTTCTAATTCCTCATCCGTGGCCACGAGCTTTCCTTATTATGTCAGTTATGGCAGTGGTAATTAAAAGCGCTAATATTCCTCATGAAGACGCTATCAAAATTGGTTTCACAGTTTTCGCAGCTTCAATTCCGGTTTCTATGATTTTTTTAACAGGTGATGCTTCAATTAATCCATTAGCGGCTATTAGCTGTGCTCCTGAACCTATGGGATGGATGAAGTGGTTTTCCGTTATGGGTCTACCTATGATTATTACTAGTCTTATTACCATGTTCATGATTATATTCATGTTTAAACCTACAAAAGAGGTTAATGTTGATAAGACTGAAATTGTAGAAAAACTTAAAGCAATGGGACCTATGAGTGGGGTTGAAAAGCGTGCAACTTTTTGGATTATTGTAGCCATAATTTTGTGGATGACAGATACTATTCATGGAATTGATACAGGTTGGGTTACGCTATTTATTGCTATGATGATGGCTATGCCAAAAATCGGCGGCGTGCTAAATCCTAAAAGCTGGAGTGGTGTTCCCGTACAGACTTTAATCTTTTTAACTGCTGCAGTTGCTATTGGTAGAGTTGGTGGTGCAACTGGCATGAATGCTTGGATTGCTCATACAGTATTACCTAGTGCTGTTCCTACAAACATGTTTACCTTGGGCGCATTTATTACCGTTGTAGCTATTGGTATTCATATGTGCTTTGGTAGTGTTATTGCAGTTATGGGGATTGTTATTCCTGCTATGCTGGCATTTACAAGTTCTATGGGTATTAATACTATTATTCCCGTTATGATTGCTTATACTGCTATTAACGCCCACTTTGTTTTGCCCTTCCATAATCTTGCTATTTTGGTTGGCTGTGGTGAAGACAATGGACTTTATTCTGAAAAAGAAACTATTAAATTTGGGGTACCATTTACAGCAGTGTTGTTCATAATTACTTTGCTTATTGAACTTCCGTGGTGGAAGGTAATAGGTTTGTGGTAATTAAACATTTCGAAATAGAAAGGAGCATATTATGCGTCTAATAGTAGGAATATCCGGAGCAAGTGGAGTAGTTATGGGCTATCAAATGTTAAAAGTTTTAAAGCAAATCCCAAATATGGAAGTTCATCTTGTCGTTACAGAAGGTGCGATTAAAAATTTTGAGTGCGAAACGGATATTGCACTTGAGGACGTGATAGCTCTAGCTAATTATAATCATAACAATAAAAATATGGCAGCGAGCATTTCTAGCGGATCATTTAAAACGGATGGAATGATTATAATTCCTTGTAGCATGAAGACCGTTAGCGGAATAGCTTATGGTTTTGCAACGAATTTGTTGCTCAGAGTAGCTGATGTTTGTATTAAAGAAGGTCGCAAAGTAGTTATTGTACCAAGAGAAATGCCTATGAGTTGTATTCATTTAGAGAATATACGAAAAGCATCTAATAGCGGATGTATAGTTGTTCCGCCTATGCTTACTTTTTACAACGGAGCTAATTCTGTAGAAAAACAAATTGATCATATTATTGGGAAAATATTGATGCAGTTTGATATTGACTACAAAAATTTTGTAACTTGGAAAGGTAACGATTAGATGATTATAACACAGATTGCAGAAGGGCAGGCTCCCTATGTTGTAGAGGCGATAGTTACAATTTGTGGAACTGACATAGCGGTTAATATTGGCGGTGGATTACTACCACATATAGGAGCCATTGCTTTAGCAACTCCTCGCCCAAGTATAAAAAGAGATGGTAATATTTCTGCTACGGCATCTGTTCTTTGTGTTTCAGGACATAAGGAGGATATGCTGGCACGAACGGCGGCCTTGCATTTAGCAAGTGAATTCAATACAGTAGTTTTGGTTTCGGTAGGTTTGCATGTTGACAATGCAACGTCGGCAGATATTAAATGCTTAAGTACAAACTTTGACATTTTGCTTTCACGCATAGAAACATGGTTACGTAAGCATATTTGCTGAGATCAGACAGATTAACTAGTAAAGTTAGCTGAGTTTCTAAAGGCGCAAATCCAAGTAGTGTGGATTTACGCCTTTTATTTTAAATTATTCATGTCATTTAATCTAAATTATTTATAGGCTCGTGTACTTGTTATTATCCGTTAATTAATGTCGCAATGGATAAAGAATGATTATTGGGAAAAAATTAAGCGCACTCATTTTTGAGTACGCTTTTCATATGGTTACTTAATAGATTATTTTGGGGGTTTGATAGTTAATTTGCCATATTGAGATATAAGGAAAACATTATGTCTAACTAAGCAAAATACATATTTGTGCAAATAGGGCATATCAAGTACACTTGATTTAGATGTTTTCAGATAACTCATAATTATAGGGGAATAGATCTATATTTTTTAAGAATAAAATAAATAAGGGTTTTGACAATACGGGAAGAATTACAGTCGCTTCTATAATAAAGCCAAGTTTTACGATAAATAATATTTTGATTAGGCAATTTAAGTGGATACTTGTAAAGTCCTGGTGTATCGCTTCCACAGCTTTCCGACAAGATTGTATAACCTAGGCCGTTTTGCACTAATTTCATACCGGTATCCATGGAGTCAATATCAGTTACTATATGAGGTCTTTTTTGATAATTATTTCCCCACCATTCATCTAAAAGTATCTGTAAGTTGGGGTCGGTGCTGTAATGTATATAAGGTATTTCAGGTAAGTTATCAAGGTCAAGTGGAAAGGCACTGAAAATACATAAAGGTTCTTGTAATAGCAACTTTTTTTCCTGGCTCCATAGATGGTCACCTCTAAGGATTGCTAACTGGCTTTCCCCACGTAGGAAGTCCCGGTAAAGGTTTGTGCTGAAGCCGCTTTTGAAAGTTATTTCAACTTTGGGGTAGAGTTTTTGAAAATCGGACAGTAGTTTTGGCAGGTGGTATTTGGCAAAAACATTAGAGCAGCTTATATGTAGTGAACCGTGCAATTCGTCTGTATGCATATTTGTTATTAGGTCTTTGGTTTTTTCAAATTCCATTAGTGCACGTATTGCGTATTGAACTAATATATCACCTTCAGGGGTAAATTCGATGCCACGGGGTTTACGCACAATAAGCTTTGCTCCAAATTCTTTTTCTAATTTCTTTATTTTGTCCGTTATGGCCGGTTGAGAAATAAAAAGCTTTTTGGCTGTTTTGGTTAGATTATGCTCATCAGCTAATATTTTTAGAAATAATAAATCATTATTATTCATAGCACACCTCAATTGATTGTAATTATATCATAAAATCCAAAAATGAATAAGCTGGCGTATATTTATGCTTGTGAAAAGAGGCGAGGATAGTTTATCTAGTATTGAAAAACGAGTGTAGGTCTATTTTTATTATGATAAGGAGATGATAATGTGAGTATTAGTATGATTTTAGGAATTATAGTTATAATTGGGACTATCTATTGCCTTGCCAAAAGATATGAATCCAGGTTAGTGCTTTTTTCAGCAGGGGTAATTCTTTCTTGTATTGCATTAAATCCCATGGCAGCTCTTGTAGGATTTAGTAAGGCCATGAGTAATGCAAAAGTAATAGAACCAATTGTAGCTTCTATGGGTTTTGCCTATGTTATGAAATACACTAAATGTGATAGGCATCTTGTGCATTTTTTAGCAAAATACCTGCATAGTTTTGGCTATTTGATTATACCTGGAGCAGTCTTGATTACCGCCTTTATAAATATATCTATTACAAGTTCTTCAGGCTGTTCTGCCGCTGTAGGAGCTATTTTGATACCTCTTCTTATGCGTATGGGAGTACATCCGGCTATGGCCGCATCTGCGGTTTTTCTAGGGACATTTGGCTCGCCCCTTGTTAATCCGGGGTATCATCAGGTTGTAATAGCCTCAGAAGTATCTAAGCATACTCCTATGGAATTTGTTACTTATTCCGCACTACCTGTACTAGTAGTATCTATAGTGGTAGCGGTAATTCTTTGTATTATTGCCGTTATGAAAAAAGAGCATAAAGGCTACATTGCTGATGCTGATGATACTAAAGCAGATTTCAAAGTGGACTTACTTAAGGCTATAGTACCTATAGTTCCTATCGCCCTTTTACTATTAGCTAAAACAGGCTATTTACCGGGCATGGCTAAACTTGAAATTTCTCACGCTATGATTATTGGTGCAATTGTTGCGTTTATTGTTACAAGAAAAGAGTCTACACCTAAAGATATTTGCAAAGACTTTTTTGCCGGTATGGGCGAAGGGTTTGGTCATGTTTATGGCATAGTAACTTGTTCACTTATTTTTGTGGCAGGCATGAACGCTATAGGGCTTGTTAAAGCCTTGATTACAGCTATGTCCGCACATCATGCTATTGCGAAAATTGCCGGTACAGCAGGACCCTTCATCTTAGCTACAATTTGTGGGTCAGGCGACGCGGCAGCCATTTCCTTTAATACTGCGGTGACGGTTCATGCAGCGTCTTTTGGACTTGATCCATTGCATCTAGGGGCGGCAGTAGCGGCGGCCGGTGGTTTGGGACGTACCATGAGCCCTATTGCCGGGGCTTGTATTATATGTTCCGGATATGCAAACGTTAATCCAATTGAATTGGCAAAACGCAATGCTATTCCTACTATTGTGGGTGCAGTTATTTTTGTTTTTATGTCTTTGTATATGATGTAGTCTTAAATAATAATTACATAGAGAATTTGTAAACGTAAATAATATTAGGGAGGAATTGAAATGGCAGACAAAATTATTATGAAAACACCGTTAGTTGAAATGGACGGAGACGAAATGACAAGGATTATTTGGAGTATGATTAAAGATATATTGCTAAATCCATATATTGAATTAAAAACCGAATACTATGACCTTGGAATAGAAAACAGAGATAAGACTAATGACAAAGTAACAGAAGAGTCAGCACTAGCAATCAAAAAATATGGCGTTGGTGTAAAATGCGCAACTATTACAGCTAATGCGGCAAGAGTAAAAGAATATAATCTTAAAGAAATCTGGAAAAGCCCCAATGCGACTATTCGTTCAATTTTAGATGGAACTGTGTTTAGAAAACCTCTTATAGTTGAAGGCATAAAACCTTTTGTTAAAACCTGGAAAAAACCTATTACTATTGCTAGACATGCCTATGGCGATATTTATGCCAGTGTTGAGTATCGTGTTCCGGAAGCAGGAAAAGCGGAGTTAGTATTTACAAGTAAAAATGGCAAAGTTACCAGAAAAACAATTCATGAATTTTCCGGTGCAGGAGTAATTCAGGGAATGCATAATGTTGACAAATCTATCGAAAGTTTTGCCAGAGCCTGCTTTAATTACGCTTTAGAAGAAAAACAAGATTTATGGTTTGCAACCAAGGATACCATTTCCAAAACTTATGATCATGAATTCAAAAACATATTCCAAACGATTTTTGATAAAGAATATAAAGATAAATTTGATGATTTTGGTATTGAATATTTCTACGCCCTTATTGATGATGTGGTTGCTAGGATTATTCGCTCCGAAGGTGGCATGATTTGGGCGTGCAAAAATTATGATGGTGATGTAATGTCAGACATGGTTGCCACAGCTTTTGGCAGTTTAGCCATGATGACTTCTGTTTTGTTATCTCCTGAAGGATATTATGAATATGAGGCAGCCCACGGAACAGTGCAACAGCATTACTATAGATACCTTAAAGGTGAAAAAACCTCTACAAATCCTATGGCCACGATTTTTGCTTGGAGCGGCGCCCTAAGAAAACGTGGAGAGCTTGATGGTCTAAGTGAATTGGTTGCCTTTGCTGACAAGTTAGAAAAAGCTTCAATAATGACAATTGAAGACGGTGTTTTAACAGGTGATTTGGCTGCCTTGTCTGATATTGAAGGAACACATATTGCTAATACTGAAGAATTCTTGCTGGCGATTAACGAACGGTTAGTTAAGTTGCGGTAAATATAGTAGTGTCATTGCACATGAAATTTATAAAATAAATGTTTTTTAGGCGAAAATAAACCACCAAGTTAGATGCAGTATAATTTGGTGGTTTATTTTATATGTTGATTTTTAAAATTACATAGGGTGAGGGATTCATATTTGTTTCAAGTTTATATGCGAATGTATTCATAATATTTACCGATTATACTACACAGAAATTGTTTTTTAAAAAATTAGATTTCTACTTGAAAATATAATTTATTGGGGGTACAATACGCATATAGTTATATTTATTTATATCTAAATTTTGGGAATGCACGTAGATATGTTTGCGCTTTTTAAATATGTAATCACTTTTATAGCCTAAAGTATGACACTACTAAAGTTTCTAATTGGAAATTTATGGTAATGGGTATGAAAAGGAGTGGTAAAATGTTTAAAGTTAATTTACATGCACATATTTATCATATATTTAAAAATTTTAAAGGATGATTCAACTAATGATGTCCGTTAGTTTGAGTCGTCTATTTTTTTATATAAAATAATAAAGATGCTGTTTTTACTGGTAATATATGAAAGGAGAATAAATTATAATATGTTTTGCGCACATATCGATCCAGTAACCTTTAAAGAACAAAGCGTTAAAGAACATTTAAAAAATGTATCTGAGATGGCGAGACAATTTGGCGACAAGGTATCATTAGGGAATACGGCTGGATTAGCTGGAATCCTTCATGACATGGGAAAAGAAACAAAAAAATTTAATAATTACATACATTATAGTTCGAAAAATCCTAATGATAAATCCCTGAAGGGTACAATTACTCATTCTACTGCTGGAGCAAAGTTTATTTACGAAAATTTCTATGCATCAAAAGATATATTTCAAAAATTGACGGCTCAAATCATATCATTAGCTATTTGTTCGCATCACGGTGGCCTTATGGATTGTTTGAATTTGCACGGGGAAGCCTTATACACTGACCGTATGACGTCAAACGAAGAAATATTATTTTATAAAGAGGCATTAACAAATTATCAGAATGACTGCTTTAATTTTGAAAAAATTAATCAGATGTTTGATGAAGCAACTATAGAGATGCGTAATTGTTATAGAAATATAGAAATGATTTGTAAAAATTCTGAATTTGAAGATAAAGTTGAATTTAAGAAATTCGCGGTTGGATTAGTTCAAAAATATATATTTAGTTGTATTGTCGATGCGGACCGATATGATACTTACAATTTCGTTGCTGGTCTAAAATTCCTACCTAAAATGGACAAAATCTCTTTATGGGAGGAACTCTTAAAAGAAATAGAAACAGCTTTGGAGAAGTATCCTAAGATTAGCAATATTGATTTGCTAAGATCCAATATATCTACCCAATGCGGAGAAGCTGGCTTAAAGAAACCCGGAATATATAAACTGTCAGTCCCTACCGGAGGAGGAAAAACGCTTTCCAGTTTACGCTATGCTTTGCAACATGCAAAGGAATTTAACAAGGACAGGATTTTTTATATTATTCCATTTACTACTATTATTGATCAAACGGCGAAAGAATTCAAAGCAATTTTCCGAAGAGACGATATTATTTTAGAACATCATTCAAATCTAGTCGTTGACAATAATCAAGAAGAATACAAACTTTTGACAGAGCGGTGGGATAGTCCAATTGTTATAACTACTATGGTGCAATTCCTCGATACGCTATTTAGTGGCGGAACACAGAACGTTAGAAGGTTGCATAATTTTGCTAATGCAATTTTTATATTTGATGAAATCCAAGCAATTCCTATAAAATGCGTGAACATGTTTAATAGTGCAATAAATTTTTTGGTTGAAATTTGTCATGCAACGGTTGTTGTCTGTACAGCAACACAGCCATGCTTGGAAACAACGCAAATGCCTTTAAAATTGAGCAAAGAATCAAATATTATAGACAATAATAAAATAGACTTATCTGGGTTCAAACGTGTTAATTTGGTTGACAAAAGAATTGTTTCAGGCTATGGCGACGAAGATATAAGAGATATGGTTATAGATATAATGGAGAATGTCAAAAGTATTTTAGTAATTGTTAATACTAAAAATACAGCAAAGGCAATTTTTAATGAATTGAAGCTGGCAAATAAAGTTTTGCGTAAGGAAAAACAATATAGCCTTTTTCACTTAAGCACGAATATGTGTCCTACACATAGGATGAAAATACTACAAGCAATAAAAGAAAAATTAGGACATAATCGGGTAGTTTGTATTAGCACCCAGTTAATCGAAGCAGGCGTTAACATTTCTTTTGGGTGTGTAATTCGGGATCTTGCTGGTCTAGATAGTATTGCGCAAGCGGCCGGGCGTTGTAATCGTCACGGAGAAAATAAGACTGGCAATGTTTATATAGTAAATATAAAAAATGAAAATATTAGTAAACTTGTAGATATAAAAAAAGGTCAAGAATGCACTCTTAGAGTGCTTAATGAGTTTCAGGAAATGCCAGAGCTTTTCGAGAATGATTTGCTTTCTGAAAAAGCAATGAAGAGATATTATAAGTATTATTTTCATAATAGAGAAAATGATATGTATTACAATCTTCCCAAACCAAATAATGACTGCACGTTATATCAGTTATTAGCATCAAATAGTGGTGCCGTTCAAGCCTTTAAAAGTAGGACTGGAAAGAACACAGATTTAATATTGGAGCAAAGTTTTAAAATAGCTGGAGATAATTTTAGAGTTATAGATCAAAATACAACCGGAGTAATTGTGCCTTACGGAGAAGAAGGTAAAGCATTAATTGCAAATATAAATGGTAAATGTAATATAGTTGAATTGAAAAAATATTTAAAAAAGGCGCAACAGTTCTCTGTTAATTTGTATGAAACAGAAAGAAAATATATTGAGGGACGACAAGGTATTGTGGAACTAAACAATGGTGGAGTACTGGCGCTAATAGAGGGGTTTTATAGCGAAGAAATAGGAGTAACTGTTCAAGGTGAACCAATGAATTTTTTAAATAGTTAGGGGGAGATTATTTTGGAGAGGGAAAATATAGTTGAGTTTAAAGTACACGGAAGATATGCACTGTTTAGCGATCCTATAAATCGAATTGGTGGGGAAAAATTTTCATATCAAGTACCAACTTATCAGGCACTTAAAGGAATATTAGAAAGCGTATATTGGAAGCCTACATTTATATGGATTATTGATGAGGTACGCATTTTGAATTTAATTAAAACACAATCACAAGGGATTCGTCCTATTAGTTTTAGTGGAGGGAACACGTTATCTATTTACACGTATCTTGTAGATGTGGCATATCAAGTAAAGGCACATTTTGAGTGGAATATAAATCGGCCAAATTTAGAACTGGATAGAAATGAAAACAAACATTACTTAATTGCAAAGAGAATGATTGAAAAGGGTGGGCGAAGGGATGTTTTTCTAGGGACTCGTGAATGTCAAGCTTATGTTGAATCATGTAATTTCGGCGAAGGGGCTGGCGCTTATGATGCATATGGGAATCTTTCATTTGGACTAATGTTTCATGGGTTTGACTACCCTGATGAAACAGGACAAAATAAATTAATTGCTCGCCTTTGGGAACAAAAAATGGAAAATGGTTATATAAAGTTTATCCAGCCAAGAGATTGTGTAATAAAACGTGAACTTTTTTCTATGAACGCTAAAGAGTTTAATAAAACCAATTTCAGTGGTTTGCAGGAATTTGAAAAGGGAGGAGAGAGCATTGAGCTGGATTCAAAAACTTTGTGAAACATACGAGAATTGTACAAGCGAAATAGGAAAGGATATAGATAATCCAGATAAAGCACATTTGCTGCCCATAAGTCATTCAACACAGAATGCCCAGATTGAAGTGGTGATTAACGGTCGAGGAGAGTTTTTGAGGGCAAAGATTCTTGAAAAAAATGAGGGTAGAACTCTTATACCTGTTACGGAAGATTCAGCTACTAGAAGTAGCGGTATAGCACCACATCCTCTTTGTGACAAGTTGCAATATATTGCCGGTGATTATATTGATTTTGTAGATAAAAAAAAAGCTGCAGAATTTTATGGAAAATATATTGACCAACTAAGAAAATGGTGTGATTCTGAATATTCAAATGAGAAAGTTAAGGCAATTTTCACCTATTTAAGCAAAAAGAGTTTGATGGCAGACTTAATAAGGTACAAAATAATCAAACTAGACGAAAACAACCAAGTTGACAAAAATGTTAAGCTAGGTCTTTCTGATCAAAGTGATGCTTTTGTAAGATTCCGTGTAGAATGTCCAGAGGTAGCTGAGTCGGCGGTTTGGCTTGATAAGGACATTTATCAAAGTTATATAGAGTACTATACGAGTATGCAAAAAACGAAAGATCTGTGTTATGCGAAAGGTGAAATTATTGCATGTTCTGAAAAGCATCCTGCAAAAGTTAGAAATACAGGAGATAAAGCAAAGTTGATTTCTGCAAACGATGAAAGTGGTTTTACTTATCGTGGCAGATTCTCTAATAAAAGACAAGTTGTAAGTATTGGCTATGAAACAACGCAAAAAGCGCATAATGCATTACGGTGGTTAATTGAAAAACAGGGATATAAGAATGGTGATCAGATAGTACTTGCATGGGGGACTAAAAATCAAAAAATACCAGAAGTTCTTACGGATACTCCTTCTGCATTATTTGGGGTGGATGAAAACACTGTTGTGACAACGGAAAAGGAGTTTGCTAAACGTCTTAATGCCGCCATTGCTGGGTATGGTTGTGATTTAGATATAGCATCGGAAATTATAATTATGGCATTGGATGCGGCTACTACTGGTAGGTTATCTATAACTTATTATAAAGAATTTGACGGAATAACTTTTCTGAATAGAATAAAAAAATGGCATACGACCTGCATTTGGAGACATACGTATAAGAAAATGACAGATGGAATAAATTACAAATATATTACATTTATTGGAGCACCATCAATTAAGGATATTATTTTAGCTGCTTATGGGGAAACCGTGAGTGATAAGTTGAAAAAATCTGCTATGGAAAGGATGCTGCCATGTATATTAGATGGGGCAAAAATCCCTTATGACATAATCAATTCAACAAGTCTTAGGGCGTCAAATCCAACTTCAATGGAAAGATGGGAGTGGGAAAAGTGCTTAACTATCGCGTGTGCTTTAGTGAAAAAATATAGATATGATAAATTTAAGGAGGAATGGAATATGGCACTTGATGAAAAGCAAAATGATAGGAGTTATATTTTTGGCAGACTTTTAGCTATTGCGCAACAAATAGAAGAATATGCACAATATGTTTCTGGTGAAAAAAGAGAAACAAATGCAGAAAGATTTATGCATCAATTCAAACTTCACCCTTATAAAACGTGGGGGATTATTGTGGACAAGCTTAAACCCTATAGTGCAAAGCTTGGTGGTAAGGGGACAGAATTAACAGAATTGATGACAACAGTAACATCAAGAATTCCATATAATGAGTTCACGAGCATTAAAAAATTAGAGGATAGTTATATTTTAGGATATTATTGCCAACGACAGATTTTTGTTGAGCAAAAGAATGCTAGGATTGAAGAAAATCAAAAGAGAAAATTAGAAAAACAAAATGAAGGAGTGGAAGAAAATGACTGATTTTGTAAACAAGATTGACTTTGCTGCCATTATTTCCGTAAAAAATGCTAACCCCAATGGAGACCCCCTAAATGGTAATAGGCCTAGAGAAAATTATGATGGGTTTGGAGAAATTTCGGATGTTTGCATTAAAAGAAAAATACGTAATCGTTTACAAGATATGGGTCAGGCAATATTTGTTCAAGCTGATGAGCGTAGAGATGATGGATTTAGAAGTCTTAAGGACAGAGCTGAAGGGTGTAAAGAGCTTAAGACTGCGAATAAAGATAAGGATAAATATGCTCAGATTGCCTGTGAAAAATGGATTGACGTTAGAAGCTTTGGACAAGTTTTTGCTTTTAAAGCTGGAAATGATAGCTCTGTTTCTGTAGGAATAAGAGGACCAGTTTCTATACATTGTGCAGTAAGTGTTTCTCCTATTGAGATAACTAGCATGCAAATTACAAAAAGTGTTAATGGCGAAACACAAAAAGATCCTGATAAAAAAAGTTCGGACACTATGGGAATGAAGCATAGAGTTGAATTTGGGGTTTATGTTATTTATGGCAGTATCAATACACAACTTGCTCAAAAAACCGGCTTTAATTTAGAGGATAGTGAACTAATTAAAAAAGCACTTATTACCCTTTTTGAAAATGATTGTTCTTCTGCACGTCCTGATGGTAGCTTAGAAGTATATAAAATGTATTGGTGGAAACACAATGGCAAAGTTGGGCAATATTCTTCTGCTAAAGTACATAGGACTTTAAAAGTTATACCATTGACTGAAGTTCCTAAATCAATTGATGATTATAGTATTTCGATAGACCAACTAGATGGGCTAGTGCCGGAAATATATGATGGAATATGACGAAGATGATTTCTTGTTATTATCAGGTATACAGCATTTTGTGTTTTGCAAGCGTCAATGGGCGTTAATACATATTGAGCAACAGTGGTATGAAAATGTTCGAACCATAGAGGGTGAGATACTCCATGAAAAAACACATGATGAAACCGTTAAAGAAAAACGTGGAGAGATAATTATTTCAAGAGGGATGAAGGTTTTTTCACGAAAAATGGGAGTCACCGGGACTTGTGACGTTGTGGAATTGCATGAAAATACTAAGGGGGTTACTATTTTTGGAAGAGAGGGAACATACAAGCCTGTTCCAATAGAATATAAACGCGGAAAACCTAAAGAAAATGAATCTGACATATTGCAACTAAGTGCACAAGCCATGTGCCTTGAGGAGATGCTATTATGCGAGATACCAGAAGGATTTTTATATTATGGAGAAATAAAACGCCGAATTAAGATAGAGATTAACAATGAACTTCGCCACAAGGTACAAAAAATTTTTAGCGAAATGCATGACTTGTATGGAAAAAAATACACCCCAAAAGTAAAGGTGTCTAAGAGCTGTAAAGCTTGTTCAATGGTGGAAGTTTGTATTCCTAAATTATGCAAAAACCCATCTGCATTATACTATATTAAACGTAATATTGAGGATGTGGAACAATGAGAAAATTATTAAATACTTTATATGTGACTTCTCATGATACATATTTATCACTTGATGGCGAAAATATAGTCGTTTTAAAAGAGCAAGAAGAACTTATAAGGGTTCCATTACATAATCTTGAGGGAATTATTACCTTTGGTTACACAGGAGCTAGTCCGGCACTCATGGGGGCATGTGCAAAAAATAATATTGCGCTGAGTTTTATGAAGAGAAATGGAAAATTTCTTTCAAGAATAGTAGGAGAAGTTAGAGGCAATGTTATATTGCGTAAAATGCAATACAGAATATCAGACGATGTTTTGGAAAGCAGTAAAATTGCTAAACATTTCATTTTAGGAAAGATTTATAATGCGAGATGGGTTATAGAAAGAGCTACACGCGATTACCCATTAAGAGTTGATACTCATAAACTCAAGGCTGTTTCAATGATGTTGGCAAATGCTTTAAAATCAATAGAAAATAGCGAAAATTTGGAACAGATTAGAGGGTTTGAGGGAGAGGCTGCTGTACAATATTTTAGCATTTTGGATAACCTTATACTGCAACAAAAAGATAATTTTTTCTTTAAAAATCGTAGTAAAAGACCGCCACTAGATAATGTGAATGCAATGCTATCTTTTGTATATACGCTTTTAGCTCATGATGTAACTTCAGCACTGGAAGTGGTGGGACTAGACCCTTACGTTGGTTTTCTTCATCGGGATAGGCCAGGGAGAATTTCGCTGGCATTAGATGTGATGGAAGAATTACGCTCTGTTTATGCTGATAGGTTCGTTGTTTCATTAATAAATAAAAAAATAGTGAATGAAAAAGGCTTTACGAAACAAGAAAATGGCGCGGTTATTATGGATGATAGTACAAGAAAAATAATTTTGCAGTATTGGCAAAACAAAAAGCAAGAAGAAATAAGACATCCATTTCTGCAAGAAAAACTAGAATGGGGGCTTGTTCCTTATGTACAGGCAATGCTTTTAGCAAGATTTATTCGTGGAGATTTGGATGGGTATCCACCATTTATGTGGAAGTAGGGGTTCAAATGTTAGTACTTATAACTTATGATGTAAATACGCAAACAAAACTTGGTCGCAAAAGATTGCGGCAAGTGGCCAAACAGTGTGTAAATTATGGACAGCGTGTGCAAAATTCTGTTTTTGAGTGTGTAATAGATCCGGCTAAATGTCGCGAAGTTCAGAATAAATTAGAGAAAATTATTGACAAAAACACAGATAGTTTGAGATTTTACTATCTAGGAAATAATTATAATAGTAAAATATTGCACATAGGAGCAAAAGAATCTTTTGATGTTGAAAGCCCAATAATTATTTAGTGCGAAACATAAGTAAACATAAAATGCCTGTAGCTTTCGCACCAGAAATATTCTATAAACTTGTGATTATGTATGAAAATACATAGAGAATAAGAACTTTTTTGGGCATAATATCTTTTTTAATAGTAGATTTTGCTCAAAAAAGGTAAATTTTCTTTGTTTTTGCTGTCGCTCCCTTCATGGGAGCGTGGATTGAAATAAAAATATTACCGGCTCTGCAATTTCAGCGTCTGAGTCGCTCCCTTCATGGGAGCGTGGATTGAAATTTCCACCGAAGCAGGATTTTCCACAAACACATTATGTCGCTCCCTTCATGGGAGCGTGGATTGAAATCGGTAAAAAGGAAGTTAATGAGATTGCTAACGATGGTCGCTCCCTTCATGGGAGCGTGGATTGAAATCAAGCTAAAATATAAATAATCATTGTCATTATCAGTCGCTCCCTTCATGGGAGCGTGGATTGAAATGGTGGCATAAGGGGCTGATAGCGTGGACAAAGAAGTCGCTCCCTTCATGGGAGCGTGGATTGAAATAAGCGAGAGGGGCTGAAACTGTGATACAATCACCACGTCGCTCCCTTCATGGGAGCGTGGATTGAAATAAGAGTAATGATAAAAAATATGGTTACAACATCGAGTCGCTCCCTTCATGGGAGCGTGGATTGAAATATGGATTGCCACGAAGCGGCTTACAAATGGTGATGTCGCTCCCTTCATGGGAGCGTGGATTGAAATATCATGTCAACAACCTCATCATAGCTATACTCTTTGTCGCTCCCTTCATGGGAGCGTGGATTGAAATCTCTTGATTTGAAACTGACCGATTCGCAATTTTTCGTCGCTCCCTTCATGGGAGCGTGGATTGAAATCTTGCCTGTACTCAATATCCGTCATGTCCTTGCGCGTCGCTCCCTTCATGGGAGCGTGGATTGAAATTTGAAAATCTTAGGCTCGTAAGACACAAGTCCTTTGTCGCTCCCTTCATGGGAGCGTGGATTGAAATTAAAGGTCACAGATTGCTTGTAGACGGTCGCTTGCGTCGCTCCCTTCATGGGAGCGTGGATTGAAATAAGCTTGCGAGGTTTAACATGTTTAGTCAAAACCGTCGCTCCCTTCATGGGAGCGTGGATTGAAATTTAAGCAGGTAGACCATTTGCTCAATCATAATTGGTCGCTCCCTTCATGGGAGCGTGGATTGAAATAATGAGCAGTTTATTTTGCTGTTCTATTTTCTCGGGTCGCTCCCTTCATGGGAGCGTGGATTGAAATTTAAAAATTTAGATGATAAAAAAATCGCCTATGAAGTCGCTCCCTTCATGGGAGCGTGGATTGAAATCCAGTATTCGCTCATGATTAAAACAGTTTAACAAGTCGCTCCCTTCATGGGAGCGTGGATTGAAATTGTGTGATTTTATTACCCTGTCCTGTATCGCCAAGGTCGCTCCCTTCATGGGAGCGTGGATTGAAATAAATTCGCCGCCGTTTTGGGCAAATTGATAATCAGTCGCTCCCTTCATGGGAGCGTGGATTGAAATAGCGTGGCTTCTCCGTCATGCGGGGTATCCATGGTCGCTCCCTTCATGGGAGCGTGGATTGAAATACCTTTGCACAATTTTTCTTTTGATAAAACGTCTAGTCGCTCCCTTCATGGGAGCGTGGATTGAAATTCGTTCATTCTGTCTCTCCTTTCGCCCTTAGCACGTCGCTCCCTTCATGGGAGCGTGGATTGAAATCCAGAGGACTTTGTTAGAGCTTAAAAAGGAGATGAGTCGCTCCCTTCATGGGAGCGTGGATTGAAATCATGTCTAGCGTCTTATCATCAATCCACAAATTAGTCGCTCCCTTCATGGGAGCGTGGATTGAAATTATGCCATGTATGAGCCAATGTTTGACCTAAGTCCTCGTCGCTCCCTTCATGGGAGCGTGGATTGAAATCCTGTGCCACCGCTTGATTGCATGCGTTTGGCAAGTCGCTCCCTTCATGGGAGCGTGGATTGAAATAATAGCATCCGCATCGCCCGATTTAACAGCCCTGTGTCGCTCCCTTCATGGGAGCGTGGATTGAAATTCGAAACATTCTAGCGGTGTCATTAATTTGTAATGTCGCTCCCTTCATGGGAGCGTGGATTGAAATGATATACTTTTGACGTTAAAGAGGCAGAACGTCAGTCGCTCCCTTCATGGGAGCGTGGATTGAAATACCTGCCATGTCAGTTTTATCTTCTAGGTCATTGTCGCTCCCTTCATGGGAGCGTGGATTGAAATTTTGCGGGCGTTGCGATAAGCAACATGCTTAAGTGTCGCTCCCTTCATGGGAGCGTGGATTGAAATGGTTCGCACTCGTTGAATCTGACAACATGGAAATGTCGCTCCCTTCATGGGAGCGTGGATTGAAATCGCAAAAGATTGTTCCGCCTCCATACGCCAATCAGTCGCTCCCTTCATGGGAGCGTGGATTGAAATATTATGGAGGTGAGCAGACAGTGATTAAGTGTCCTAAGTCGCTCCCTTCATGGGAGCGTGGATTGAAATCTTTGGCTTTTGTAAAAACCAATGTTCAGAAAGCGTCGCTCCCTTCATGGGAGCGTGGATTGAAATAAAATCTCCCTCCTGCTCATTATACCTAATCGAGCGTCGCTCCCTTCATGGGAGCGTGGATTGAAATCATTAAGCCGCCCCCCAATCCACTGTCGGTATAGGTCGCTCCCTTCATGGGAGCGTGGATTGAAATAGATTTATTTGCCGTGAAAGACGGACGTGTTTAGTCGCTCCCTTCATGGGAGCGTGGATTGAAATCTAAAGGCATGAGCTCTTTTATTAAAGATATTTTGTCGCTCCCTTCATGGGAGCGTGGATTGAAATACCCATAACTGAATCCTTGTAGGTGCTAAAACTAGGTCGCTCCCTTCATGGGAGCGTGGATTGAAATTTTTTTTCCAGCGTAGTCGCTCCAAATATCGACGGTCGCTCCCTTCATGGGAGCGTGGATTGAAATGTCTGTGTTCCACCAATACCCCCGTTTACGCTAATGTCGCTCCCTTCATGGGAGCGTGGATTGAAATGAGTGGAAAAGGGATAGCCGATTAATTTACCCCAGTCGCTCCCTTCATGGGAGCGTGGATTGAAATCAGCCCCCGCTCATTTTTGAGCTTACGTCTATCTGTCGCTCCCTTCATGGGAGCGTGGATTGAAATAATAATCGTTCGCGCATGTGTTGACGCTATCGCTAGTCGCTCCCTTCATGGGAGCGTGGATTGAAATACTATTGCTGATCCAAGTGACGTAGTGTTTACGGTCGCTCCCTTCATGGGAGCGTGGATTGAAATATTCAAACCGCTGTCATCAGACTCTAATACTACGTCGCTCCCTTCATGGGAGCGTGGATTGAAATGCTAAGTATGTAATGACGCCGTGATAGCCTGCGTGTCGCTCCCTTCATGGGAGCGTGGATTGAAATTATATTGGTTGCTGTTTCTTTTGGTGTTTTAGTGTCGCTCCCTTCATGGGAGCGTGGATTGAAATGTAATTCTAATGGTACAAAATTCGCCTGGCTTGGAAGTCGCTCCCTTCATGGGAGCGTGGATTGAAATCCTTAAATTTGGAACGCAGATTGTAATTTTAGGGCGTCGCTCCCTTCATGGGAGCGTGGATTGAAATCTATTTCCGAGGTTGAGAACTATTTTTTTTGTCGAGTCGCTCCCTTCATGGGAGCGTGGATTGAAATTTCAGAGCCTTAACGGCAAGTGGTATTTTCGGGGGAGTCGCTCCCTTCATGGGAGCGTGGATTGAAATAGGTTAACAAAAGCAAATTAGCCTTGCAAGGTTTAGGTCGCTCCCTTCATGGGAGCGTGGATTGAAATAGACAATCGCCTCGCACCAGGCGGCGCAGGTGGTGTCGCTCCCTTCATGGGAGCGTGGATTGAAATAAAGATCCACAAAATGAAATAATCAATGAAGAAAGTCGCTCCCTTCATGGGAGCGTGGATTGAAATTGAACGTGCCGCCAAGCGTAAGAGGACCTATGTACAGTCGCTCCCTTCATGGGAGCGTGGATTGAAATAGACGGGTTGGGGGTCTTTGACAGATTTCAGCATGGTCGCTCCCTTCATGGGAGCGTGGATTGAAATATATTCCCGCAGGCGTTACCATAACCACAGGTGTGTCGCTCCCTTCATGGGAGCGTGGATTGAAATCCGTCGACCCGGAAACTGTGTTGAAGCCAACACTGTCGCTCCCTTCATGGGAGCGTGGATTGAAATAATGCTTCTTCCTTGCTTTCCATGTACACGTCAATGTCGCTCCCTTCATGGGAGCGTGGATTGAAATTTCCTGTGTACGGAAAGCATTACCGGATGCAACGGTCGCTCCCTTCATGGGAGCGTGGATTGAAATGTGGCTCTAGCGGTTGTTTGCGTTGTAAAATAAGTCGCTCCCTTCATGGGAGCGTGGATTGAAATTCCTAACCTTGGTTGGACACGAATTCAAGACCTTTGTCGCTCCCTTCATGGGAGCGTGGATTGAAATATCGAACAACGTGGCCATAATACACAATCTGACCAGTCGCTCCCTTCATGGGAGCGTGGATTGAAATCATGGCATCCGTCGGCTTAATGGAATTTTTCAAAGTCGCTCCCTTCATGGGAGCGTGGATTGAAATACGTTCTCTCGTGAAAACCTTATTAATGACAAAAGTCGCTCCCTTCATGGGAGCGTGGATTGAAATTCTAAAATATCATGCGTCGCCGCCATAAGATTTAGGTCGCTCCCTTCATGGGAGCGTGGATTGAAATAATACACCTCTCCTTTTAGTAATAACAAATTTCTGTCGCTCCCTTCATGGGAGCGTGGATTGAAATCGTAGGATAAAAAAATCTGCCTATAATTGTGTTTGTCGCTCCCTTCATGGGAGCGTGGATTGAAATCTAGAAAGGTATGGTTTGGTCCTCGCCTAATTGCGTCGCTCCCTTCATGGGAGCGTGGATTGAAATTTTTTCTCTCCCTCCATTACCGCATACAAAGCATGTCGCTCCCTTCATGGGAGCGTGGATTGAAATATTGTTTTTAGTGGCCTTGTTACATTTTATCATAGGTCGCTCCCTTCATGGGAGCGTGGATTGAAATATGTTATCACCAGTCAAGCCAAGATAAGTGTGCGGTCGCTCCCTTCATGGGAGCGTGGATTGAAATTCCTGTTCGTCCATTAGCTTTATTTCATCGTCTGGTCGCTCCCTTCATGGGAGCGTGGATTGAAATAAGCCGCGCGCAACAACCATTAATGAACAAGCTCGTCGCTCCCTTCATGGGAGCGTGGATTGAAATACTCAAAAACATAGCTGCAGGTGCAAGACGCAGAAGTCGCTCCCTTCATGGGAGCGTGGATTGAAATGGAACACTGGTTTTTACAAAAACCCAAGGAAAAAGTCGCTCCCTTCATGGGAGCGTGGATTGAAATATGGGCCGAATAACATCAGCCGGGAAATTTGTTTTGTCGCTCCCTTCATGGGAGCGTGGATTGAAATTATTAATGTTACTGCATATTTTTTTAATATAGTTCCGTTTCTCTACTGAATAAGCAGTTAGTTAAAAAAAGTTTGGCAGCTATTACATAGTACGTGCTATCATATATGTATAAAAATGACTATGTTTCTACTAAGAGTAAAAGTAGCGTGCATTTTTACCAAATCCTTTGCCGTTGTCGCCTAGGGGGTGTGGAAATGAATATTGTATTTGAGAAAATGGGCGTTGAACACCAAAATGAAGTTATGGATATTTTCAATTTTTATGTGGGAAATAGTACTTCTGCCTTTGCGGATAGTACTTTGCCAAAACCTTTTTTTGCAATGATAATGAAAAGGTCAGAAGGGTATCCTTCTTATGTACTTAAAGATACGGAAACAAATCATGTAATAGGATTTTGTCAGTTAAGCCCCTACAATCCATTTTCCACTTTTAAAGGAACAGCCTGTGTTTCGTATTTTATTGCCCATGAGTATACAGGTAAGGGATTAGGTGGAAAATGCCTAGCAAGGTTAGAAGCAGAGGCAGCAGCAATGGGAATAACAAATTTGCTTGCAGAAATATCATTAGAAAATGTAGGCAGTATAGCTTTTCACAAAACCCATGGTTTTACTACAGTGGGAGAATTGAAAAATATTGGATGCAAATTTGCTAGAAAGTTTAGTATTGTCTATATGCAAAAAAGTCTGTAACCCAAGGTATTCATGGTTAGAAAGGAATAGTAATAATATAATATTAATCAGTGTTTGTTTATGCTTGACAAGATAAAAAGCTAAACGTAATATAACCTTGAAAGGAGTTGTTGTTTTATGTTAAAAATTGAATTGGATATTGTGCTGATGCGGGAGGTGCATACAAAATAAATTAATGTATATGCCTCCCAAAAGTTGATCGGAAAATTTTTGGAGGATATAAAATGAATAAAATTAATATGGAAAATATGGGACTCAGTCAAAGATTTATTACTGAGGCTTCTTTATATTTGAGTTTTTATATTGGCCGAGTGGTATCTCAATACAAGGCCTTGTACAAGGTTATAACAGCAGAAGGGGAACTAAGGGCAGAGATTTCCGGGAAATTTCGCTTTACTATACAAACCTCATCTGATTATCCCGCAGTGGGCGATTTTGTTATGCTTGACCGCAATGAGGACACCGGTGGTAATGCGATTATCCATCATGTTCTAACGAGAAAAAGTGCTTTTATAAGAAAGGCGGCTGGGACAGCGAATAACGAGCAGGTAATAGCCGCAAATATTGACACTGTGTTTATCTGTATGTCCCTTAACAATGATTACAACTTGCGTAGATTAGAACGCTATCTTGGCATTGCTTGGGACAGCGGAGCAGTTCCTGTCATCGTACTTACTAAAGCTGATTTATGTAATAATATTTCTCAAAGGCTGGCGGAAATTGATGCTGTGGCCTGTGGCGTAGAAGTGTTTGTTACTTCTAGTTTTACAGGAGATGGGCTGGAATCGGTGCAAAAGCACCTTGGCACAGGGAAAACCATAGCATTTATTGGCTCATCAGGAGTAGGCAAATCAACGATAATAAATAAGCTTATGGACCAAAATGTACTAGCGACAAACGGTTTAAGAAATGACGATAGAGGTAGGCATACTACAACACGGCGAGAGCTTTTAATTCTTCCGGGTGGAGGCGTTGTCATTGACACTCCGGGAATGCGTGAACTGGGAATTGAAAATATTAATCTAACAAAGACTTTTATTGATATTGATGAGCTGGCAAAAAAGTGTAAGTTTAGTGATTGCACACATACTAGTGAGCCAAATTGTGCGGTACAAAAAGCTATTCAGGACGGCCTTTTGTCTGCTGAGCGTTTTGCTAATTATTTGAAATTAAAAAAAGAGGCAAAATATGATGGCTTAAATTCACGGCAAATTGATACTGAAAAGATTACCAGTATGTTTGCGGAAATGGGCGGGATAAAAAATGCAAGAGCTTTCATTAAAACGAAAAGCAAAAAAAGATAAAGCCTTCGGAGAGACGCAATATTAGATGAAAAAGCTGCTTGCCTAATTGGCAAGCAGCCTTTTATTTATAGATAATTTCTCAGAAAAACATGGTATGAATATATCTATTCTGTATTGTTAATTTAAGAAGACAAAGAGAAAAACTTATTTCTTCAAAGAAGCAGTAATAATTGCCATATTGTAAACTTCATCTGCAGTACAACCTCTGGAAAGGTCATTTATAGGTGCATTTAGTCCTTGTAAGATAGGACCATAGGCTTTAAAGCTTCCCATACGCTGAGCTAGCTTATAACCAATATTGCCGGCATTAATATCAGGGAAGATGAAAGTATTAGCTTTTCCTGCTACAGGAGAGTTTGGAGCTTTTATCTTTGCCACATCATTGGAAAATGCGGCATCAAACTGTAACTCACCGTCAACTGGAAAATCTAGATTTAGATTTTTTAACTTTGCTACCGCATTACGCATTTTATCTACTGTTTCTCCTGCACCGGAGCCTAAAGTACTATAAGATAATAAGGCAACTTTAGGATCAATGGCAAAGATTTTTGCTGTTTTTCCTGTTTCGATAGTAATCTCAACAAGTTCATCTTCGCTAGGATTAATGTTGATAGCACAATCGCCCATAGCGTATTTTTCTTCAACATTGTCTGTTTTGCGATATAGAATAAAGCAGCTTGAAACGATTTTATTTCCCGGTGCTGTTTTAACAATTTGCAATGCTGGGCGGATAGTGTCGGCAGTTGAATAGGTTGCTCCGCCTAAGAGGCCGTCAGCATGCCCCATTTTCACGAGCATGGTGCCGAAATAATTGGTTTTCATTAACAATCCGCGGCAAGTAGCTTCATCCATTTTTCCTTTTCTAAGTTCTACCATCATGGCAACCATGGATTCTAGAGCTGTATATGTTTTAGGCTCTATGATTTCAATTTCATCTATACAAAAACCATATTGTTGCGCTGCTATATGTACTTCTTTAGGATTACCTAATAGTATGGGTTCGAGGATCTTATCTTTTTTTAAACGGCTTGCAGCCTCAAGAATTCTTGAATCAAAACCTTCTGTAAATACTAGTTTTCGATGTTCGTTCTTTAAATTTTCAATCATATTTTCAAACATGTTTGTGCCTCCATTTTTGTGTTTTTTTCCTTTGAGGAATTATAGTTATTTATATATTACTACATTTCATTCATAATGTTAAAGATAATAGTTAATTGTATTTTTTAATAATCAAATTTTACAGCAGTGACTAATATACACTTTTGTCTCTTAGTCTAATTGTTTTGATATTGACATGAATGGCAATAGGTGCTATGTTATAAAAAATGAATAAATGAATTGTGGGGGGACTCCTAGGAGTTGAGAAGGTAAAACCTGACCCTTTGAACCTGTTAGTTAATACTGACGTAGGGAAGCAATGTTAAGATGCTAAAGATGCTTGCCTAATAAGCGAGCATCTTTTTATTTATTTTAGCCGTCTTTATCTATGAATTCTCTGGGAAAGTAAATATAAATAGAAAGCAAGATGAGAGCATGATTAATAAGGAACTTATTGAAAATCAAATTGCGCAGGCCGTGGAAACGGTAAAGAAAACTAACCCTATGGTAGGCTCTATTACCAATAGCGTAACAATTAATCTTGTAGCCAACGCACAGTTGGCAGTAGGTGGTGCTGCCGCTATGGTTTACTTGCCTGATGAAGGCGAGTTTTTAGCTAAAGCAGCTGGTGCTACTTATATTAATGTTGGTACACTTTTGCCGATTTATGAGGAGACTTTGCCGCGAACAGCAAAAGCATTGAATGAAGCAGGAAAACCATGGGTGCTTGACCCTGTGGCCGTTGGTATTGGAGAACTTAGAACTAAATTATTACTGCAATTTAAAGAGTATAAGCCAAGTGTAATTAAAGGAAATGCTTCGGAAATCATTGCTTTAGCCGGATTGTGGAATTTAGAAGGTGGAATAGAAGAGTCAAAGGTTAGAGGCGTTGATTCTACAGATGCGGTTATAACAGCTAGAAAAGCTGCCGTAGCATTAGCCAAATGTACTGGCGGGGCTGTATTTGTCTCTGGGGAAACAGATCTAATAACAGATGGTTCTTTGGTTGCTTTTTCTCATGGTGGATCTCATTTTTTTGAAAAAATTACTGGTGCAGGTTGCTCATTAGGCGGGGTTGTAGCCGTTTATTTGAGTGTGGCATCTCCTTTTATTGCTTCTTTGACTGCTGCTGCAGTTTACAATTTAGCAGGGAAAAGAGCAGAAGACAAAGTTGAGGGACCGGGACAATTCCAAAGTCAGTTCCTTGATGAATTATATAAGGCTACAGCAGAAGAGATTGCTGATAATAAATTTGAAATTGAGGAGGAATGACTTATGAATACTTTGATTGCGGTGGCGATTGTTCCTTGTGGTAACAGTGAAGAAGTTTCAGCGGAGGTGGCGGAAGTTATAAAAGTAATTAGGGACTCAGGATTACCAAACCGCACCTCATCTATGTTTACAGAGATTGAAGGCGAATGGGATGAAGTAATGAAAGTAGTTAAGGACGCAACTTTTGTACTTGCCAATAAAGGAATTCGCACGGAAGTAGTTTTAAAAGCAGATATTCGGCCAGGATTTACTAATATGATGCAGGCGAAGATAGATAAAGTAAATAATATTTTGGAGCAGGGAAAATGAGCATAAGAGAAAACCTCGATATTTCAGCCTATCTTGTAGTTGGACCGGAAAATACAAAAGGGCGTCCTGTTAAAGAAATCATTAGTGCCGCTATTAGTGCCGGGTTTAGTTGTATTCAGATCCGTTCAAAGGTAGCGTCGGCCATCGAATTAATTGAAATGACGCGCCAAGCAGCTAGTGTTATTGCTAGTGCAGGGAAGTCTGAAAAAGTTGCCCTTCTTGTGGATGACCGTTTAGATGTTGTTTTGGCTGCTAGAAAACTTGGTATAAAAGTAGATGGCATTCACGTAGGGCAAACAGATATTCCAGTAGATATTTGTCGCGAATATCTAGGGGAAGAGTCTATTATTGGTTTATCCGCACGGACAGAGGAGCTGTTTGAATATATTAAGACGGTGGATGTCAGTAAAATTGATTATTTTGGCGCTGGTCCTCTGCACAAGACGGCGACAAAACTAGACTGTGGGTTGGATTCTACGGGCAAGATAATTGTTAGAAGTTTGGATGAATTAAGCAAGCTAAAAATGCTAAGCCCTATTCCCGTAGTAGTTGGTGGAGGTGTAAAAATTTTTGACATACCACAGCTTGCTCAGACCAAGGTAGATGGATTTTTTGTTGTTTCGGCAGTAGCGGAGGCAGATGATCCTGAGTTAGCGGCTGGGGAACTAGTTGAAGCGTGGATAAAGGCAAACGAATAAAAGCAGCTTAGAAATTTGTTATATAACCTTTGGTGTAGGCAATGAAAAAACATTGTTTATAACTGGAGGTTATTTTTTCGTCAATTGAGCTCTTTGATTTAATGCTTGACATTAACATTAATGTTATACTTTATAATATAACTAACCTAATGGGAGGAGTGCAAAAGTGCTAATTAGCGAACTATCACGAAAAACAAATGCTAGCATGCGGTCACTAAGATATTATGAAACTAAAAAAATGTTAGCGCCTAAGCGTTTGGAAAATGGGTATCGAGAATATGATGATACTGCTATTGAAAGGGTAAAAACAATAAAACTTTATCTAACTTTAGGACTCAATATCGACGATATTTTAAAGATAATTGACTGCTCAAATACAACACAAACAAGACCTATGTGCCAAGCTGCTTTCGCACTATATAAGGAGAAATTATATGAGGTAAATAGGCAAATAGACATATTGCTGGATGTACAGGCAAAGTTGTTAGAGAGAATAAGTGATTTTAAAACTAGTGCCAAGTAATTTTATTGAGAATCTTATTTTAAGATAAAGTAATAAGGGAGAAATTAATATTATGATTATTGACAGTCATGCACATGTAATGCGTCCATCGGAAAGACAATTAGAACTAATGGCAGAAGCCAAAGTTGATCGCACCGTTCTTTTTACTACCGTTATACATCCGGAAATAACTACCAATATAAATGCTTTTGAAGAAGAAATGAATAAATTGTATGATATTTTAAACGGTGCAAAAAATCCGGTTGCGGAAAGAGTAAATTCTATTTTAGAACTTGCTACAGCCATAAAAGAAAATCCTGATAAGTATATTGGGTTTGGGTCAATTCCTCTGGGTTTATCTTATAAAGAAAACTTGGAATGGATAAATAAATACATTGTAGCTAATGATTTTAGCGGTATAGGGGAGCTGGCTCCAGGAACCGGTCAGGTAAGCAAATTGGAACCATTATTTCAGGCTTCTCAGGAGGTAGGAAAGCTACCACTTTGGGTCCATACTTTCATGCCGTTAAATTTTGAAGATATTAAAGAGTTGTTGGAACTAGCTATAAAATATCCTGGAGTTTCATTGATATTGGGACATCTTGGCGGCATCAATTGGCTAAACACATTGAAAGCTGTACATAATATTCCTAATGTTTACTTGGATTTATCGGCTACCTTCACTACTATGGCACCGACTTTTGCCATTAAAGAATATCCTGAACGTACATTCTTCAGTTCAGATGCTCCCTATTGCTCTCCACTTACTGCAAGGACTATAATAGAACAGATAGTAACAGATAAACATGTTTTAGAGCAGGTTTTGGGAGGAAATATAGCAAGGCTTTTGCAGATATAAAATGGGGGGTATAGACTATGAACGAAATTATTATAAAGCAATATACTAAAGACTATATGGAGGACGTAATAAAGTTAATCCTTGATATCCAACAAAAGGAGTTTAATGTTCCTATAACAAGAGAAGATCAGCCGGATTTAAGTGATGTAGAGAATTTCTATCAATCAGGCAACGGTAATTTTTGGCTGGCTTTTTATAATAATCAAGTTGTTGGCACTATTTCCTTGGTGGATATTGGAAACAGGCAAGGGGCCTTAAGAAAAATGTTTGTAAAGGCTGATTTCAGAGGAAGCAACTATAATACAGCAAAATTGTTGTTAACAGAGTTATTTACGTGGGCAAAAGAACATAATTTCCAAGAAATTTATCTGGGAACTACGGAAAAATTCTTAGCTGCTCATCGTTTTTACGACAAAAATAACTTTAGGCAAATAGCAAAAGAAACTTTACCAAACGCATTTCCTCTTGTAAAGATTGATACTAGATTTTATAAGCATGAGATTCTATAAAACAATTAAGACACCTCTTTGTCAGATAAATTGAACTGTTCCTAGTTTAATGGACACTAAAATAATAACCCTGTCGTAGAATATCTTTCATTTATGCAAGCTGACACCGTTTTTCGTGCGGTGTCAGTTGCGTTTTTAGCTGAATGCGCTCATAATTGTAGAAATAAATATAATCGTCAATAAGTTGACGAGCATCATCCAATGTCTTTGGCTTATGTCTATAAATACATTCGGTTTTAAGAATCCCGAAGAAGTTTTCAGCCATAGCATTGTCATAGCAGTTCCCACGCCTTGACATAGAAGGCGTTATGCCATATTCTTTGGTTAGGTTGAAATACCCAGAGGAAGTGTATTGAAAACCTTGGTCACTATGGAGTTGTAGCTCTGTAGTGGCCACTTCTTTTTGTTTCGCCTCTTTAATCGTATTCAAAACCAAATTGACCGTTTGTTCTGTTCCCATCTTATGTGTCACAATACTTCCATCGAAAAGATCACGAATCATAGATAAATAGAGAACACCTTGTTCGGTGTGAATGTAGGAAATGTCAGTTACCCATTTTTGATTTGGTCTTTCTGCATAAAAGTCTCGATTAAGTAAATTAGCGTATTTATGCAATTGTTCTCCCATAATACGATGCTTTTTACGCCGGCGAATCTCGGACAATAGACCATATTTGTTCATGATACGCAACGCTGTTTTGCAGTTGATAGTAATGTGCGAGTATTTTTTCAACCAAATACTCACACGGCGGCAGCCATAAGTCTTATGGCTGCGTTCCTGGCATTGTGCAATTAAATTTGCCAAAGATTCATCTTTGTCAGGTTTATCCATCCGTTTAGTGAAATCGTAGTAACCACTTCTGGATACCTCAAAAAATTTACACATAAATATAATTGGGTATTTATCTTTATGGCGATATATTGCTAAATACTTGACTGACGGCTTCACATCCTTCCAACGACTTGAAGAAAAGAACGTAGTAATTCATTCTCCATTTTTAGCTGCTTGATTTCATTGTCCTTTTTCTGTTCAGCATTAAGCTCTGATCCTTTGCGTGGGCGACCTTTAGGAAGAATAACAATTCCTGCCTCTATCTTTTTTTGTTTCCGATGATAACGAGCAATGAGTTGCTTTATTACATATTTATCTTTGAGCTCATAAAATTCACTGATTTCGCGATTGCTTTTTCCTTCTGCCTTCATCTTTAGTACATCACTTAAAATGACTTCACCAAATTGTTTTTGACCTTTCATTGCCACAAAAACACCCCCAATCGTAGTTCCTTATATTCTACGATCAGGGGTGTTTTTATTCAATGTCCAATTTTACTGGTTCAGTTCAAAATGATAAAGAGGTGTCTTGTTTAAATAAGGGCCAATTATTCGTCTAGATTTTCTCCGGTTTTGTTATCTTCACCCCACTTGGACATTAGCTGTAATATGGGAATCAAGGTTTCACCCTTTTCGGTTAAAGAATATTCTACTTTGGGTGGAATTTGATTATACTGTTTTCTAAATATTAATTCTGCTGCTTCCAATTCTTTTAGTTGTTGGCTCAGCATTTTATGTGTAATTGCCGGCATAGTATTTTTTAATTCGCCGTAGCGCAGCACGCCATGTTTGAACAATTTAAAGAGCATAAGCCATTTCCATTTACCGCCTACAACAGAAAGCGTGTAAGTTACAGAGCAGGTACATGTATTGGGTTCCCATTTATTCATTTTACTCTCCTTTTATATAGTATATACCATAAAAGTGCATACTTTCATTTATATATATTATGATATACACTTTAACAGTAAAATACAATATGTAAAAAACCTGTAAGGAGGATCTCATGAAAAAGATTATTGCTATTAATGGCAGCCCAAGGAAAAAAGGGAATACGGCAATTTTACTAAACAAAGCACTGGAAGGGGCCAAGGAACAAGGCGCGGAGACGGAACTAATTAATCTTTATGATCTTAACTACAAAGGGTGTATAAGCTGCTTTGCCTGTAAACGCCAAGGAGGGAAAAGTTACGGTAAGTGCATATGTGCAGATGAACTTTTGCCTGTTCTGAAAAAAATTGAACAGGCAGATGCCTTAATTCTTGGTTCACCAATTTATTTTGGTACTGTAACAGGTGAAATGCGCTCATTTATGGAACGCTTGCTCTATCCTTATTTAGTCTATGATGAAAAGGGCTCCACACTTTTTTCTAAGAAAATACCCACAGGTTTTATTTATACAATGAATGTGGAAGAAGAGAAGCTTAAAGAATTAGGATATGAGTACAATTTCAAGCTCAATGAAAGATTTATGAAGATAATTTTCGGCTCATCAGAAACCTTGTTTGTTACTGATACCTATCAGTTTGATGATTATTCTAAATATGTTGCACCTAAATTCAATTTAGCGCAAAAAGCTCAAAGAAGGCAGAGGGAATTTCCCAATGATTGTTTAAAAGCTTTTGCTATGGGTTCTAGATTTATTAAAGGAGTTGAAGAATAATGGCATTAATAGAAGTTAATACTGAAGAATGTATTAAATGCGGTGTTTGTATTGCTGCCTGTCCCACTAGAGTTTTAGTTATGGGAGAAAAGGGACCTGAAGAGCTAATGCCGCAAAACTGTATTGCTTGCGGTCATTGTGTGGCTATTTGTCCTAAAAAGGCTATAAATAATAAGAAAACTCCTTTGGATAAGCAAATTGAAATAACGGAACAAGCGCCTCTAGATAAAGAAATTGCTAAGAAATTTCTTAGGTCTCGTAGATCAATTCGTTGTTATAAGGATATGCCGGTTCCCCAGGATAAGCTGTTGGAGTTAGTTGAAATTGCAAGGTTTGCACCTACTGCCGGTAATGGGCAAGGAATATCCTATATTATTATAAATAACAAAGAACTTCTAAAAAGGGTAACTGAAGTAGTTATTGAATGGATGGAAGCAGAGGTCCTAAAGGGGCCAAAAACACACTGGAGTTTTTCTCTTCATATTCGCGCTTATAGAGAAAATGGTTTGGACAATATTTTACGTAATGCTCCTCATTTAGTTTTGGCTATGGCACAAAAGGATTTAGCAAGAGGCAGGGAAAACAGTGTTTTTTCTCTTGCTTATCTTGAATTATTTGCGCCTTCGCTAGGATTGGGCTCTTGCTGGGCAGGAATAATTGAAATGTGTATATTTGCAGGTTATGCTCCTTTATTAGAGTTATTTAATGTACCTAAGGATAAAGTTATAACCGGGGCAGTTATGGTTGGTTATCCAAAATATAAGTTTAAAAGGCTGGTGGACCGTGCACCCTTGGATGTTCAGTGGTTGTAATGAAGCATTAAGTTCATAAGCTAACTTTTAATATTAAGCAAACTAAGCACTAACATTTTCAATGTGTTTAGTTTGTTTTTTGTTGCCTATAAATGTTAAATTAAAAGGGTATTTAAGTTAGAAAATTTAATGTGTGTCTAGGGTAGAATAAAGGTATGATTGCATACTATATTGATTATATATGATTTGAAGGTTATAATTAAAACATGGAGGTGTTCAAATGAGTGAATTACTTAAAATAGAAAATTTGCATGTAACGGTAGGAGATAAGGAACTGTTACATGGTATTAACTTAGTATTAGAAACAGGAAAGGTGCACGTTATTATGGGGGTAAACGGAGCCGGTAAATCTACGCTTCTGCATGCCATCATGGGAAACCCGATTTATAAGATAACTGCTGGTCGTATCTTTTTTAAAGGCCAGGATATAACTGAACTTTCCGTTGACAAGCGCGCTAAATTAGGCGTTTTTTTGTCGTTTCAGTCGCCGGTCGCAGTTGCAGGAATTACGATGGAAAATTTTATCCGCACTGCCAGAACGATGGTTACAGGTAAGCAACAAAAAATATTCGCTTTTAAAAAGTTGTTAAAAGAAAGAATGTCTGATCTGGCTATGGACATTTCTTATGCCGAACGTTATTTGAATGATGGGTTTTCCGGTGGGGAACGCAAGAAGAGCGAAATTTTGCAGCTAAGGCTCTTAGAACCCAAACTTGCAATGCTGGACGAAACCGATTCCGGGCTTGATGTAGACGCTGTTCGTATAGTTTCCAAAAACATTTCCGAATATCACAACCAAAATAATTCTATTTTGATTGTTACACATTTAAACCAAATTCTGCAGTTTATTAAGCCGGATGTAGTACATATCCTTATTGATGGCAAAATCGTCAAGGAAGGTGGAGCTGAACTAATTGACGAGGTAGCCCAAAATGGTTTCGATGCTTATCGTCCTGCTGGGAAAGGTGATGGCGATAATGGGCAATGATGAGAAGAAAAAAAGTGACATTGGCGACGTAACTCGTAGTATATATGACATTAAGGATAAGGTTGAATATGCTTTTAAAGCTGATACAGGTCTAACAGAAGAAATAATTAGAGAAATTTCTGCTCAGAAGGATGAACCGGACTGGATGTTGAAAAAAAGGCTGGAGGCTTTGAAAATCTATAATAAACTAGATATTCCGCCTTGGATGCCTGATATATCGGAGCTGGACATGACTCACATTGATACTTACGTGCGGCCACGGACTGGCATGAAAGACAGTTGGGAAGACCTGCCTCAAAACATTCGAGATACTTTCGATCGTTTAGGGATTCCTGAAGCAGAAAAAACTTCATTAGCAGGAGTGGGTGCTCAATATGATTCTGAAGTTGTCTATCATAACGTGCAGGAAGAATTGTCAAAACAGGGCGTTATTTATGTTGATTTTGAGACGGCGGTCAAGAAATATGAAAATTTAATTAAACCCGTGTTTGGAACTTTGATTCCTCCTTCTTACCACAAATTCGCAGCACTACACTATGCGGCGTGGTCGGGTGGATCTTTTGTCTATGTTCCTAAGGGCGTTCAGGTATCAATGCCGCTGCAAAGCTATTTTCGCCTGAATGCACCGGGAGCAGGACAGTTTGAGCATACACTTATCATCGTAGAAGAAGGGGCGTCTTGCCACTTCATTGAGGGATGCTCAGCTCCTCGATATAATGTAGCTAATCTGCATGCAGGAGCGGTTGAGCTTTTTGTTCGCAAGGGTGCTAAGCTGCGATATTCAACTATTGAGAACTGGTCTAAGAACATGTACAATCTAAACACAAAACGTTCTTTGGTAGAAGAGGAAGGCAGTATGACTTGGGTCAGTGGTTCTTTTGGCTCGCATACGTCTTGTCTCTATCCTGATACAATACTCAAAGGTGATAGGTCTACTTGTGAATTTACGGGTATTACCTTTGCCGGTGCCGGTCAATTCCTTGATACCGGCTCTAAAGTAGAGTGTATTGGAAAAGAAACAACCGCGACAGTGCATTCCAAATCTATTTCCAAGGGTGGTGGCACTGCTATATATCGTGGTGTTGTTCATATTGGACCAAAGGCACAAGGGGCAAAGGTAGCCATAAGCTGTGAGTCACTAATGCTTGATAATGCGTCACGTTCAGATACCATACCCGACATTATCATTGAAAATGATAATGTGGATATTGGACATGAAGCTAAAATTGGCCGTATTCCTGATGAAAATATTTACTACCTTATGACACGGGGTTTATCGGAAGAAGATGCCAAGGCTATGTTAGTAAGAGGATTCGCAGAACCGATTTCTAAGGAGCTGCCACTGGAATATGCAGTAGAAATGAACAGGCTTATTGATCTGGAATTTGAAGGGTCAATCGGGTGAGGAGGGCATATGGGTGAAATAGCAATTAACAGATTGCCGGTGCATACTTACCGGTATCTTAAAACTAATGATACAAAAATTATTTTCTCTGGGCCACAGTCATCTTTAACAGCTAAATTTTCTGACGAAGAATATGTTACTAAGGGAGCAACTTTCCCAAATAATTTTGAAGGGGCTTCTGAGGAAACTTTAGCTGCGGCATTGGCGGGAGAGCAATATACAATTACAATCCCACCTAACGTAGAAGCTAAAATAACTATTACCATCAAATTAGTGGATTCTGCTTCTTCCTATGCAGGGGGCTTTCATTTCCTACTGCAAAAAGGTGCAAAACTTGCACTGGTGTGGCATTGGACAGGCTTAGCTAATACGGGAGACAATTGCGTAGCTGCCTATTATGAGCTGGAATCCGCAGCTGAATTAAATATATCTAAATTGCAGGCAAATCTAAGGGATGCGACACTATGCGATCAGCGCTTTTATCAAATTGGTAAAAATGCAAAAGCAAAATGTGTTTCCGCAGAGCTCGGCGGGAAACAGGTTATAGTACATAGTAGGGGAAATCTTTTAGGTAATGAAGCCTCCTTGGTGGAAGAAACAATTTATGCAGGTGTGGGAAAACAGAAGCTTGATTTGTTTTATCATATTGACCACTGGGGCAAAAAGACTAAGTCTATTATTGAATGTAAGGGAGCTTTGGCAGGAGAGGCAAAAAAAATCTTCCGCGGTACGATTAATTTTAGACGTGGTTGTACAGGAGCTTCCGGTACGGAAAGCGATTATGCCGTGCAGCTTTCGTCTAAGGCTAAAAATATCTCGCTGCCTCTTCTACTTTGTACGGAAGACGATGTGGAAGGAAATCATGCTACTAGTGCAGGACAAATTGATGAAGAACATATTTATTATTTGATGAGCCGCGGATTTTCACAAGAAGAGGCACGACGCATTGTGGTGGAGGCATTAATGAGACCGATTATTGACAGCCTAGATCCTTCTTTACGGGAACAGGCTTTAGAAGAAATACGAAAAAAACTTGACGCCAAAGGAGAGTGAGTTATGAACATTTCAATGATACGCAATGATTTTCCCATATTGAAGACTATTAGCGGAGAACGTCCTATAGTCTATTTTGATAATGGAGCTACAACACAAAAACCGCTGCCGGTATTAGAAGCTATACACGAATATAACAGCCATTACAATGGCAATCCACATAGAGGTGCACATATGCTGGCTATTGCGGCCTCGGAAGTATATGACGGCTCCAAGGAAGTAGTCCGTAAATTTATAAATGCTAAAAGCATTAAAGAGATTATTTATACACGCAACACAACTGAGAGCCTTAATCTAGTAGCTCGTTCTTATGGAGAAACACATTTGCACAAAGGAGACAAAATTGTTATCGCCATCTCTGAACATCATGCTAATCTTGTTACTTGGCAGCGCGTTGCTCAAAAAACAGGGGCGTTGCTGGAGTACATTTATATTGATAAAAAGACAGGAAAGTTTATAGAAGAGGATTTTGCCAAAATTACTGCTGCTACTAAAATTGTTGCTTTTGCGCAGGTTAGCAATGTCCTAGGGATTTCCTTTGACCCGAAACCTTTGATTAAGTTGGCACACGCACAGGGAGCGATTGTTGTTCTGGATGGAGCTCAAAGCGCACCTCACCAGAGCGTAGACATGCAGGATTTAGATTGTGATTTCTTTGCTTTTTCCGGGCATAAAATGTGTGCGGCAGGAGGTATTGGCGTACTATATGGCAAGGAAAAGCTGCTCGAGGATATGGAACCATTTAACCTTGGCGGGGATATGATAGAACGCGTTGAAGAACAAATCACTACTTTTGCCGAATTACCTGCTAAATTTGAAGCAGGGACACCTAATGTAGAAGGAGCAGTGTCTTTGACGGCTGCAATTACCTATCTGGAGAATATCGGCTTTGATGAAATCGTTACTCATGAAAACAAACTCGTTAAGCAGGCGATTGAAGGAATGAAGAGGATTCCTCACGTAAAAATTATTGGAACAGATAATCCGGAAGAAAAGAAGGGCCTTATCGCTTTTAACATTGACGATATTCACCCCCATGATGTGTCACAGATTCTTTCCGCTGACGGGATATGTATACGTACCGGGCATCACTGTGCTCAGCCACTGCACCTTTATCTGGGCATTAACGCTAGTTGTAGGGCAAGTTTCTATTTATATAATACAGAGGAAGAAGTAAACTATTTTCTGGAAAAACTGAAAACAGTACGTGCTGCTATGGGGTATAGTGACTAATGGAACTAGATAAATTATATACGGACCTTATTTTGCAATATAATAAGGATATGACAAATAAAAGAGAAATAAGTTGTCCGGCATTATCTGAGCAGGGACATAATGCTAGTTGTGGTGACGATATTACTTTACAGATAAAATTGAAAAAGGGTGTTATTGAGGATATGGCCTATACCGGTATAGGATGTGCTATTAGCCAGGCGTCTACGGCTATGATGATTGAACTTCTAGCTGGCCGTACGGTGGAGGACGCTCTTCGCCTAGTTCATCTTTTCCGTGACATGATACTTGGTAAAGTAACTGATGAAAAACAGTTGGAAGAACTGGAAGCTGCCGTTGCTCTCAAGAATATTTCAAAGCTTCCGGTAAGAGTTAAATGTGCAGTTCTCGGCTGGCACACACTGGAGGTTGCCTTGGAGAAAGAACTGGAAAAACAAAAGGCCAAAGCATAAAGTTTTTCGGCGTTGACAATTATTGACAAAACTGAAATAATAGAACGGCTACAGATATAGAGTAGCCGTTTGTTGTTTTTTTATTGAAATTTAGGTATTAATGGCTTCCGGTAACTATAACAGGGGGCTGTTTTTATGATTTCAATTTCTCTGCAAAACTATATGAGCGGAATTAATTGTATGACAAATATATATTGATCGGAGTGCTAAACATGGCAGAAGTAAGCAGTGTGGCTTTCTTAAAAAATGCGAAAAAAATTATAAAAGATTTAAGTGTCAGGGAATTGATAGAGGAAGCAGTTTGTAACGGGGAGGGAACTTTCGCACAAAATGGTGCTTTGCGCGTAGTAACAGGCAAACACACAGGAAGATCCCCTAATGATAAATTTATTGTTGACACGCCTTTAACACATGGCACTGTATGTTGGAGTAATAACAAACCATGTAGTCCGGAAACATTTACTAAACTTTATGCCAAAATGTGTGATTTTGTTAAAAAACATAAGGTGTATGTTTCAGATTTAAATGCAGGTGCTGATGATAAATATAGTTTGCGAGTGAAGTTTATTAACGAGCTTGCTTGGCAGCAATTGTTTGTCAAGCAGCTGTTTATTAAAACAGATGAACCAACAGGGGAAAATGAAGATTTTACTGTTATTTGTCTTCCTAGTGTAAAAGCTGACCCAGAGATAGATGGCACTTTTTCTGATACTTTTATTATCTTGAATTTCGATGAAAAGATGGTTATTATTGGCGGCGGTCGCTATGCAGGAGAAATCAAAAAATCTATTTTCTCGGTTATGAATTATTTGTTGCCAATGCACAAAATTTTGACGATGCATTGCTCGGCTAATGTTGGCAAATGTGGTGATGTGGCATTATTCTTTGGCCTTTCAGGTACAGGGAAAACTACCTTATCAGCAGATCCTAATCGTGAACTTATTGGTGATGATGAACACGCTTGGAGTGATAGCGGGATATTTAATATTGAAGGTGGCTGTTACGCAAAATGCGTTAATTTGACGGCAAAAGCAGAGCCGGAAATTTATAATGCGATTAAATTTGGCTCTGTTATCGAAAATGTGTATGTAGATGAGAAAACAGGAGCGCCTGATTTCTTTAATACAGATATAACGGAAAATAGTAGAGTGGCATATCCCTTGGAATATATCCCTAATTCTAGGATTCCCAGCTGTGCTACTCATCCACGTAACATTATTTTTTTGACTGCAGATGCTTTTGGAGTACTGCCTCCAATTTCTAAGCTTACAAAAAATCAAGCTATGTATCATTTTTTAGCAGGTTATACCAGTAAGGTAGCAGGTACAGAATGCGGTGTTACTGAGCCACAGGCAACTTTTTCTACAGCTTTTGGTGAGCCATTTTTGCCTTTACCGCCTCTTACTTATGCCAAATTGCTAGGCGAGCGTATTGCTAGGCACGAAACTAATGTTTATTTGGTAAATACTGGGTGGAGCGGAGGACCATATAGCGTGGGTCGTCGCATGAAGTTGGAACACACTAGAGCTATGATAACGGCAGCTTTAAATGGTGAGTTAGGCCTAGGTGGTTGGAGCAAAACATCGGTATTCGGGTTAGACATACCGAAAGCTTGTCCTAATGTTCCTTGTGATATTTTAAATCCTATTAATACATGGTTTGACAAAGAGGCTTACCATACATATACCAACAAATTGGCCCTTTTATTTGCCGATAATATTAAAAAATTCCAAGGAGTAGTCACTGAGGATATTTTAAATGCAGGACCTCGTATTGATTAATAACGTTATAGAAAAGGGGCTGTAACGAAATAGCCCAAAAGAAATAGCGTGTCCGAATTCGGGCAC
>VSSQ01000117.1_pt1 | contig 112324 bp, 84 predicted proteins | sample 4763081 | NCBI WGS metagenome assembly VSSQ01 (sample SAMN12137344, study PRJNA551015) | bioreactor metagenome | isolation source: SDC9 anaerobic chlorinated ethene degrading culture | place: USA: Knoxville, Tennesee | collected 2015-01-01
GAGTCTTGGTGCTTCTGTGGCAAAAATAGACAGCACATCATATAATGAACTACCCCGCCAGTAATATTTTCAAGAAAAATCCCTTCCAACTCTTTGATATGTCAGAAATTATCCGTTATTTTGCACCCCTGTTCTAAAAATCACAGTTTTAACTACTTAATTTAATTTTTATGCCAACAAAAATGAGATTACAACGTCATGGTAAGAAGGGCAGGCCTTTTTATCACATTGTAATTGCGGACGGTCGTGCACCCCGGGATGGAAGATTCATCGAAAAGATTGGCACGTATAATCCAGTTGCGAAACCTGCCGAGATTGATCTCAATTTCGAAAAAGCTTACGACTGGTTTGTTAAAGGAGCTGACCCCACCCCTACCGTGAAGGCTATCCTGAGCGAAAAGGGCGTTCTGCTCTACAACCACCTGATGAAAGGCGTTGCAAAAGGCGCATTTACAAAGGAAGTTGCCGAAGTTCGTTTCAACGAATGGAAAGAATCCAAGGAAAACAAAACCAGCAGTGCTGTAAAAGCCATTGAACTGAGCGAGAAAGAAGCTTCCAAGAAGCGTCTGGAAGCCGAAGCCAGGGTTAACGAAGCCCGCGCTGAAGCCATCGCCAAAAAACGCATGCAGGAAGCTCAGGCTGCTGCCGGCGAAACCGAAGAAGCCGCTGCCGAAGCCGCCGAAGAACCTGCAGCAGAAGCTGCCGAAGAAACCGCTGCCGAGTAATTCCGGCCATTTCCGGGACTATGGAAGGGTATTTCTATCTGGGCAGAATTCTCAAACTTTTTGCTTCCAAAGGATCCCTTCTGGTCAATATAGATGCAGACAACCCGGAAGACTACATAAATCTGGAATCAGTTTTCGTTCGCATGAATGAACAACTGATTCCATTTTTTATCACCGATATCCAGCTCCGGCACAACAACAACGCGGTATTCACCTTTTTGGATATCGACTCGACTGAACAGGCTTCCATCCTTACCGGCTGCGAACTTTACCTGCCGCTTGAAATGCTGCCCCCCCTCTCAGGCAACCGCTTTTACTACCACGAGATCAAAGGTTGGCGCGTCCTTGATGAAGCATTCGGCGATACCGGCGTCGTACAGGAAGTGCTTGAATACCCCCACCAGGCCATACTGCGCATCATGCGTGGCGAAAAAGAAATCCTCGTCCCCGTCAGCGACGACATCATTACCGGTGTCGACCGTGACAACCGCATCCTCAGCATAAGGGCACCGGAAGGACTGATAGAGATGTACCTGGAATAATCCTGACAAAAGCCTGCATTTCTCTTCCGGATTACCGGATGTTTATCAATCCGCACTTCAAACAATCTTTACTTCTGCTCACCACGGGCACTGATAGTTTTGCAGGCTTAGTTCTGTATAGCGGCAAAACCATAACTAACTAACTATCAAATCTTATTAATGCAAATCGACACAATTTGCAGCAGTAAAAGTTACTGAATACTTATTTAACTCCGCATTACATCTGATAGCACAAGTAAATATTGCTTTTATTTTAATATCTTTGATTGAGTAAATATAATTCTATACGTTTATTCAAATCCGTTATGAAGCAAATACAGTTAATTCTGATCAGTCTTATCATGATCCAGATTCCGGTTACCGGACAAATACCCTGGTCGCGCGTCACCCCGGTTCCCCAGGAAAACACCATCAACGACATTGCACGGATTCCGGGCTACGGCCGGCTGATGGCCGTGGGATCGGGTGCTACCGTAATGCGTTCTGACGATGGTGGAATCAATTGGACAATTATGCTTAATCCCGCCGGAATGAATAATTCTTACACGGGGAAAGGCATACGTTTCATTGATGAAACTACCGGATTTATAAACGGGAGCAGGGAAACCATCTTAAAAACCACCGATGCGGGAGATTCCTGGTCATTAAAATATCAGGGAAACACCATGTATGAAACACAATACGTCAACCATCTGCAGTTCATTAACGACTCCGTCGGATTTGCATGCGGTGAAAACGGACTGCTGTTAAAAAGCGACGACAATGGCGAAACATGGATCCCTGTTGAAAGCGGTACAACGGCGGGGCTCAAAAAAATCATTTTTCCCGACAGTTTAAATGGCTTCATTTACTCTGGAATAAATGGGTTAAAAACCTATGACGGAGGAAACACATGGACCTGGGACACCATCTTTCGCGACCTGCCGGTAAACCGGGTTGACGACTGCATATTTACAAATGACTCCACAGGATTTGTATTTGTATATTCAAGCCAGCCAGACTACGACAGTTACATTTATAAAACTACAGATGCCGGCAACACCTGGACTCAGGTTTATGACGATCCGGGTAATGCTTATACGGGAAAATTCGCCTTTTTTAATGAGCAGCAGGGCATGATCGCCTGTGCCACCTGGATGTATCAGACAAAAATACTGCTGACCGATGACGCCGGCGAAACCTGGAATGAGATAGCGCAGCCATGGCTTCCATGGTACTCAACCAATGCATTTACATGTACCGGAGAAACCTCTGCTATTGCAGCAGGAAATAACGGAATTATCTATCATTCATCTAACGGCGGGCAAAGCTGGGAAGCCGGATACGAGCGGATTTTTACAGGAGCAATCTACAAGGCACAGTTTACGGATCCCCTTACGGGATTTGTTCTTGCCGACACCGGGAGCGGCGGGGTGGCAAGCATCAGCCTTTTAACAACAAGCGACGGGGGCAGCACATGGGCAAATATCTTCCAAAACAGCTGGTCAGCAACCCTGGATTTCCACTTTATCAGCAATTCAACGGGCTATCTCTTCACAGAGCAGTTCAGCGATACAATGTCTGTCTTTAAAACCACCGATGGGGGCGAGACCTGGACCATTTGTCCGGGCAACCTCACCTTTTTCATCGATCAAAAAGACATTTTATTCTATGATGAAGCAACAGGAATCGTCACCGGAGATTTTGAGGTATATAAAACCACCGATGGCGGACAGAACTGGGCCAGTATTGCTCCGGGAAACGGGATATTCAATAAAATTGCGTTCCGGTCAGCAGAAGAAATTCTGATCACCGGTTCATACAACAATCAGGCAGCACTCTTCCAGTCCATTGACGGCGGAGACAGCTGGACCATCCGGACCGTAGAAGAGGCTGATTTTGCCGGCGGGATTGCCTTACCGGGCGATGAAACGATAGTGGTCACCTGCGGGACCAAAATCATGAAGTCGGATGACAATGGCACTACCTGGTGGCAAGCGGCGACCGGGGCAACTCCCATCGAATATAAAGCCCTGTTCTTCCCCTCTTTGCTTACCGGGTATGCCATGGGCGAAGGCCCGTTCAGCACCATCGAAAAAACCACCGACGGCGGAAACACCTGGTTTCCTTTGAACACAAATACCTCATCCGCCCTGAATGCCGCCTGGTTTTCGGACGATGACAACGGATTTGTCTTCGGGGAGAGGGGGCTGATGATAGAAACTTCAACCGGAGGGGTGACGACTGCAAACCTCCTGGTAACCGACAAAAACTCAGCCTTGTTTACCATCTCCCCCAATCCGGTTTCCGGTGGCTTCATTCTCAGGGCAAGACCGGGAAGCAATCTTCAATATCCTGTTACACTCTCCATTACAGGTATAACAGGAAGCCTTATCCGGCAGCAAATCATCCCTGATCCGGGCCAGCCTGCATATGTTTCAACGGACATGCTAAAACCGGGTATTTACCTTGTGACCATTCACACCAAAAACGGAACGCAGGAGACACACAAACTTGTGAAACTTTAAGCGGTGCGCTAATAGCAGGCTGTGTTCCGCTGAAATCCGTTGGCCGGATAATACGTATCTTTGCCGCCATGGCATTCCGTTTTAAACAATTCAGCGTTGAGGACACTGCATGTACCATGAAGGTGGGTACCGACTCCGTATTGCTCGGCGCCTGGACCGCGGTAAACGGCAGCAGCAAGATTCTGGATATTGGCACCGGTTGCGGCATCCTCGCACTGATGGCGGCTCAGCGGAGTTCAGCGGGTATTATCGGGATTGACATTGACGCAGCTTCGGTTAAGGCTGCCCACGGCAACTTCAGCCGTTCACCATGGAGCGGCAGGCTCACGGCATTCAACCTGAGTCTGCAGGACTTCTGCACAAAAAATCCCCTGCAGTTTGACCACATCCTTACCAATCCGCCTTTTTTTGTCAATTCGCTGAAAGCCCCCCTGCCTTCGCGCAACAGGGCCAGGCACAACGATGAACTGCCTTTTCCGGAGCTGGCAGAATGCTGCCAACAGTTGCTGAAGCTTGAAGGTAAATTAAGCCTGGTGCTGCCCGTTAAGGAAGCTGAGCTGTTCCTGGAGATTGCCAGGGAAAATGGATTTTACCTCAACCGGACACTGGAAATCCGGCCGTACACCCACCGCCCCGCTAACCGCATGTTAATGGAATTCGGGAAAAAACCGGACACTGAAACTACAACCGACTGGCTGGGTATTCGCGGAGAGGAAAATTATTATACCCTTGAATACAGGAAACTTACCAAAGATTTCTACCTCGATTTTTAATAAACGGGCACTGTTTTTGATCGGTTTTAGAAAACTCTTTTCATGAAAAAGCTCCTTATCGCATTTCTGTTCACGATTTCAGTGGTAAGCTTTGTAAACGCACAGAAGATTTTCTCCTGCGAAAACCGTTACGATGCTGATTTTATGGTATATGTAGTCAAAAATCGTTACGATGCCGATCTGCTCGTGTTTAAGGTTTCAAACCAGTACGATGTTGACACCGATGGCCGCTGGTATTTTGTGGAGAACCGCTACGATGCCGATAAAAAAATCTGGTTTGCCGAAAACCGCTACGATGCCGACCTGCTGATCTTCATCGTCGAAAACCGCTATGATGCAGGCTGGAGAAACCGGAGCAAGATGCACCTGGTTTTTTGATTGCGGATTTCGGATTGTGGATTTAAGTATAAAAGGACGGGGAATACTGCGAAGGGACGAAGGACGCTGCGAAGGGACGGGGGACGCTGAAAAGGGACGGGGGACACTGAAAAAGGACGAGGGACGAGTGTTTTTGCATTAACACCCGTATTTATAAGTATCTGAAAAGGAGGCAAGAAGAAGTCCAATAAGGAATATCCCGCGTTAAATTTTCAAGGTCTGATGCAAAATTTCTAAAGTATTGATTTTTAATCATATAATCAATACATTATATTGATAATGTCAGAAACTTCTAAATTTCTGTTTCAATTCATCCTTCAGCCAGACCCTTATGCGATTTCAATTCCTAAAGCCTGTAATCCCTTAACCTTAACCTTAACCTCAACCTCAACCTCAACCTTAACCTTAACCTTAACCTTAACCTAAAACTGCGGCTGCTGTCCCTGCCGTCTCGATTCGCGGCTCAGGCGTTCGTTGAAGACATAGATCAGTCTGAAAGAAAACAGTCCGTTGTATTGATCGCGGATATTTGGCCGCCCTGTTTTGGAATCTATGATTTCGCGGGTGGCGATGGGGCGGAGGGAATAGGCATAACGGGCATTGAAACGCAGGCGCTCGAACACCCTGAACCGGATATCGAGCAGGAGGTTGAGGTCGCTGCTCCTGTAGATGCCACTTTCGAGGGTGGTGGCGGGCATCTCGTATCCGTTGCGCTGCTCCCATACTTTCACCAGGCGGCCCCACGACATACCAGCCCCGAATGTTACCATTTCTTTATCCGTAAAATGAAGCAGTACAGGAACCTCCAGATAATTCAGCCGCAGATCGTAAGAACCATCGAGAGAATCAAGGTACTTGACACGCTGATGGGCGCCTTTTTCGCTGTAAATATTTTCGATACTCACCGACCATTTGTTGTTGAATGGCACAATGGCCGACAAACCGGCATTCAGTCCGAAGTTTTTGTAGCCATATACCTCGTCGCCATCAACCTGAGTGGCGTTCAGTCCGACGATAGCCGCTCCCATAATCCGCTGTCCGTAACCGGTATGTGCCGAAATTACGGTAATAAACAACAATACCCCTGCAATTCGCTTTATCATATTACATTAAACAAAAACTTCAAATCAAACGGAATCCCACCTTTTTTCGTATAAACATCGTTTAACTTACCACCATTATCAGGCACCCTGGTGATGCATCTTTTCTACACCTGACAGGTTAAAAGAAAACCTGTCGGGTGAATTCCGGCACTTAACTTCCGGCTATTGCGTCTCTTTTTACACCTGACAGATTAAAATAAAACCTGTCGGGTGAATTCCGGCACTTAACTTCCGGTTATTGCGCCCCTTTTTACACCTAACAGGTTGAAATAAAACCTGTTAGGTGAATCCTACTTCATATTTACAACCTCAACCTCAACCTCAACCTTAGCCTTAGCCTTAACCTTAACCTCTACCCTACCGCATCCTTCATCGACAAAGAAATCCTCTTCCTTGCCACATCCACTTCCATCACCTTAACACGTACCTTTTGGGTCAGTTTTACCACTTCATTCGGGTCGCGCACAAAGCGGTTAGCCATCTGGCTTACGTGGACCAGCCCGTCCTGATGAACGCCTATATCCACAAAGGCGCCGAAAGCCGTGATGTTTGTTATAATCCCGTTTAAAACCATCCCGGGTTTCAGGTCCTCAATAGAGTTGATGCTGTTATCGAACTCAAAAAGATCGAATTGCTCACGCGGGTCGCGGCCGGGCTTGGCCAGTTCCTGCAGAATGTCATTAATGGTAGGCAAACCAGCTGATTGGGTAACAAATTGCTCCGGCCTGATTTTCTTCCTCAGTTCTTCCTGCTCCATCAGGTCCTTAACAGTGCACCCAAGACTATCGGCCATTCGCTGCACGATATCATAGCTTTCAGGATGTACAGCGCTGCGGTCGAGGGGATTTTCGGCATCGCGTATCCGCAGAAAGCCGGCGGCCTGTTCAAAAGCTTTATCTCCAAATCGTTTCACCTTCATCAGCTCCTGTCTTGAACGGAAGGCTCCGTTTTTGTTGCGGTGTTCCACAATATTGCCGGCAATTGAAGGTCCAAGCCCTGAAACATAACTCAGCAATTGCTTGCTGGCCGTATTCAGCTCCACCCCAACCTGGTTCACGCAACTTACCACGGTATCCTCAAGACTGTGCTGCAGAGACTGTTGATTTACATCATGCTGATACTGTCCAACTCCAATGGATTTCGGATCAATCTTCACCAGTTCGGCCAGGGGGTCCATCAATCTTCTGCCAATGGAAACTGCACCTCTTACGGTTACATCATACTCCGGAAACTCCTCGCGGGCAACAGCCGAGGCTGAATACACGGATGCGCCGCTCTCATTTACCATTATTGAAACCAGGGGCCTGCCGAAGGGAATTTTCCTGATGAAGTTTTCCGTTTCCCTCCCGGCAGTACCATTACCGATTGCAATCGCTTCGACGCCGTAAGCCGAAACCAGATTCTTCACCTTGGCAACCGCTTCACGAACTTCGCTTTGTGGCGGATGCGGATAGATGGTTTCGTTGTGCAGCAGACGACCCTGCCGGTCGAGGCAAACAAGTTTGCATCCGGTTCTGAATCCGGGGTCAACTGCCAGCACATTCTTTTGTCCCAGCGGAGCTGCCAGCAGCAGTTGCCTCAGGTTGCCTGCAAAAACCTTAATGGCTTCATCGTCGGCCTTTTGTTTGGCCAATTGTCGCATTTCCGTTTCCATCGAAGGCTGCAGCAATCGTTTATAGGCGTCTTTCACAGCCATCTCCACCTGATGTGCCGCTTCGTTATCGCCTTTCAGAAATATCCTGTTGAGGCGCGCAATCGCCTTTTCTTCGGCGGGCTCCACGTCAAGCCTCAAAAAACCCTCCTCTTCGCCCCTGAACATTGCCAGAATGCGGTGGGAAGGCGCCCTGAGAATCTGCTCAGTGGTATCATAATAATTCTGGTAGTGGATGCCTTCAAGTTCCTTTCCTTTAACCGGTCGTGACGAAATCATGGCCTCCCGGGTAAACAGGTTACGCACCTGTTCCCTTGCCGGAAGACTTTCGTTGACCCATTCGGCAATGATATCCCTGGCGCCTGCGAGGGCTTCTTCGGCACTGTTTACAGATTTCTCCGGATCAATAAAAGCTTCCGCTTTTTCTTCAGGATCAACCGGATTTTGCGCCATAAGAATCTTTGCAAGGGGTTCAAGTCCTTTTTCCCTGGCAATGGTCGCGCGGGTTTTGCGCTTGGGCTTATAGGGAAGGTAAAGATCTTCGAGCGCAGTGAGTGTTGTGGCTTCCCGGATCTGCTTTTCAAGCTCCGGCGTCAACTTTTCCTGCTCCTGAACCGACCCGAGAATATACTCCCGGCGCTTCTCAAGCTCCACAAGCTGCAGGTGACGGTCGCGAATGGCCGCGAGTTGCACTTCATCCAGACTGCCGGTCATTTCCTTACGGTAACGGGCCATAAACGGGATGGTTGCCCCGCCTTCCATCAGCTTGATGGTATTGAACACCTGCCAGGGCTGAAGATTCAGCTCCCGGGCAATCATCTCTGCAAATTGATTATTCTGATCTGTCATCATTACTTCGTTTTCTTCCAAACAATTTTTCCTGAAATCCCTCCATATAGCGGCATTCTATGTTTTTTTCGGAGGCAGCAATTACCTTGTTCCGGTTATCATCAGGTTTGGGGCACGCTTGTTCACTGCTATCCTGAAAGTGTTTGTGTTGCTGAATACTTCGGCAAAACGGTCCTTCAACGCCGAAGTTTCTGTCTCCAGCCGCTGAGAACCGGCAAATTTATTGAAAACTACCCGTCCGCCCGGCGTCAGTAACCGATGCAGGTTCCGGATAAAAGTTTCGGTTTCAAATTGCGGCGGCACAAGGCGATCCAGGTAGATATCCACAACTATCAGTTTAAAATTCAGGACACAGTTCTCAACAAAATTAAAGGCATCATCCCGGAAGATTTCAAGTGCCGGCAGCCGCCCGATGTTGAAATGCTCCTGTGCAGCCCTCAGCACCGCCCTATCAAGTTCAATACCGGTAATCGGATTATTAAAACCCAGCTCTTCACGTAGGATTACGGCCACACTTCCCGCACCAAAGCCAAGAATCAGCACCTCATCTCCGGGAATCAGTTCAGGCGGGTCGAGGTGAAAATACCTTCTGAATGCATCGTGCAAAGGCCCGTATGAATAGTTAACATTTTCAGCATTCAGCTGATAACGGCCGTTCACAAGGGCGACCTCAATCACAGGATTTACATCGCCGGTATATTGCTCAATGATCTGCCCCCCGGCAAAACTGGATAAATATCTGAAGGCATCACGGCTGATTTTCACAATGGATAGAGCTTTTTGCAAAGATAAAAAAGCCGGCGTGAACCGGCCCCTGCATTTTGACAGCATTTCTCGTATCTTACAGCTGCTGAATGATCAGCTTCCGGATAATCACCGCATCGCCGCAGCTTAGCTTCAGATAGTACAGACCCGGACTGCAATTACGTAACGACAGGGTTGACTCAAAACGTTCTCCCTGTACGAAAGCCGCATCACGGCGGTAAATGCGCCTGCCCGGCACATCGAACACCTCAAACAATCCGTCTCCGTACAGCCCTTCGACAGCAAGGTTGAACAGACCATCGCCTGACGGAATGGGATATACCTGCAGCCTGTTGTCACTGCCCATTTCCTCTATTCCATAACTGCAATTCTGGAATGTGAAATAAATCGTTATCCGGGCATTATTGGAACATCCAGTCAACGGATCGTCAACTTCAACATCATACTCCTGAATATCAAAACTGATCCCTGAAGTTTTAACATCTATGGTCTGCGTAACGGCACCATTGCTCCATAAGTAAGCTGATCCCGGATTTCCTGCATTCAGGGTAATGGTATCATACACGCAGACACCGATCTCGACCGGACTGATATACTGAATCCTAGGGTCATTGGCTGGCGGGAGGTTTATAGAAGGCAAAGGATTTACCCTGACCCTGACACTGCCCGAAGTGGAATTGAAACCGTCATAAACTTCAACAGAATAAACCGTTTCGACCAGAGGCTCCACAACAGGGTTGGGATCGTTCGAGGTAAATCCCGGCGGATTGGAAGTCCATGAATAGGACTCATACAGCCCTGACCCACCGCCCGGAAGCGCCTGCACCTGGGTACTTTCGCCACGGCATATTACAGAGTCTACTGCTGTAGGGTTCACATGAAGTGGCCCTCCTTCAACAATTACAAGTGTTTGTGAGCCTGAGGCACATCCGTTCTGATCAGTAACTTCAAGGGTAAAACTCTGACTTACATAAAGGTTTAAAGTAGGGGTAATCGGCATGGTCGGGGCCAGGACCATATCGGCCGGGCTCCACTGGAAAGTATAAGGACTTGAACCTCCGGTAACGGAAGAAATCAGCATGGCGCTGGTGCCATGAGGTATAATCTGATTATTACCGGCAGAAACTACCGGTAAAGGATGTATGGTCACAACTACGGTGCGGTTGACTGACGATTCACCATCATTTACCGTCACTGTATAAGTAGTAGTTTGCTGAGGAGCAACCGTCGGATTTGACAAAGATGAATTGAATCCGGGGGGATTCGAAGACCATGAGTAGGTATATTGACCAGTCCCGCCATAAGCAATCACCGTCAACTGTGTCTGATCTCCAAGGCAGACTGCGGGAGGGCTGGCATAAGCATTGCAACTCAGCACCCCGCCTTCAACGGTAATCAGCACCTGGTCCTGCCCCGCACAACCTGTCTGATTGTCGGTTACTGTCAAAGTAAATGTTGTTGTCGTGTTCATGACAACCGTGGTTGGCTGCAACACATTGGGGTTCAGCAGCAAGGCGGCAGGCTCCCAGTGACAGGTATAACTTCCGGAAACTCCGGCAACGCTGGCCGGGATAGTATAAGATGTCCCTTCCGGGATCCCGGTATCCGGCCCGGCATTGACTTCAGGATTCGGATTCACCGTGAGGAATATGGAGTCTGTTGCCGTACATCCCCATTCATTGGCTACGGTGCACCTGTACCAACCTGTGGCATCTGCAAACAGGGTCTGCGAAACCGACCCGTCATGCCAGAGGTATGAGCTGTACAGCCCGGGATCCAGATAGAAGGCCTCACTTGCACAGATTGTTGTATCATTTCCGAGTGAAACCGAAGTTCCGGGATTTATCCTGATAAACCGCATAACCGTTTTCGACTGGCCATAGAGGTAGACAACCAGCCCTACGCCGTACAGACCGGGGCCGGAAAATGTGTAGGAGGGATTCATCACCGTTGAGGTTGACCCGTTGGGGAAGGTCCACTTCAGCGAATCCGGTGTATCGGAAGCGCTGGCGTAAAACTGGATCACATTGCCGTCGCATGCCGGTTCATCCCAGTAAAAGTCGACTGTCAGGTAGAAAAATGACTGGATAAAAGGCGGAAGGCCATACCTGCACTGCCTGCCTGCAAGATTAACGGCATTTTCAACAAAATCGCAGGCTACGCCCAATGTATTTGGTTGATTAATTCTTGAAAGGTAGGATGACCCATTCCTGGCAATATAAAGGCGGTTATCAGGCCCCAACTGCAAAGCACCAATGGGATCAGAACCTTGTCCAACAGAAGCCACTACTGTTCTTGAGTTAAGAATGGCAGTGGGATCGCCGGAGGAGAGATCATACTGATGAATCTTCCTGTTTGCTTTCCACTCACCAATATACAACCTTGAACTGTTAGGAGAGAACTCAACGCCGTAAGGCCCGCCCGGGTCCATACCCCCGGGATTGGTATAGGTATTATCAGTAACCAAATGGGTAATGACCCCGGTAGAATTATCGAAATTATAGATACCCACACTGTATGCGGTATTGTTGGCTGCAGCTATCTTGCTTCCGTCGGGCGACACTTTCAGGTAACCCTTCGACGCCTGACCAATATTGCCTACCAACGGGGGGCCGGTTGTACTGATCACCGGCGTGGTATTCACGCCGTCCCAGGTGATACGATAAGCATAAAAGTCGGAATTTCCCCACTTCTTGGTGATCACCCAGAAAGTCTGTCCATCGGCATGTCCGACAGCTGTAACCTTTTCACAGGCAAGCGGCACCAGTGAAATATTCTTTTCGGTGGTCACCACATCGCCCAATCCTCCGTTGAGCGACATATCAACCTTAGTATAGCACAGACCATAGGCTAGGCCGTTATCGGCAGCATCAACCGTAAAAATATAATATTCTGTGCTGCTGCCGGGTTTTGGCACAATTATACCGGACTGAGTACTGGAAGAGTGCCCCCAAAGCCCGGATCCATTAGGCATCAGGGTGTGGTCTCTCGTATAGGCAAAGCGTCCGTCGGTATAAAACTCCAGCGTGCCATTTGAAGTGGAAATGGACGAGCAACCCTCTCCTGTATTCAGGGCGCCATTGGTGATGGCAACCGGAGGACCCATAGCAAAACTAAGCCCGGCATATTGGCCAAAGTACCAGTAATTGGCCTGCTTCTGAGCATTGACTGCTAAAAATGAGGTGAGCAATGCAAGGGATAGTATGAAATTTTTATAGTTCATCCGACAGTTGTTTTTGTACCTCTCCTATACAAATGTAAATATTTTTAAAACATGCAATAAAATTCTCCTGCAAAACTGACTGTTTATATGCTGAAATCAGGCAAAATGAAGAAGTAGCAAGCCTGGCATTCATGCTACCTGCATCCCGCATTCAATGAAGTGAGACATTTTTAAGGCGTAAAAAAAAGTGCTGATATCCGTATAAGTTTACAGAGAGTTTTCAGGGGTACTAAAGACACATCAGTATACTGATCAAATGACCCAGGCCCTCCCGGAACTTACAACCGGGAAAGGGATAAACTCAGGAAGAAAAAAGCCGGACAAAGCCGGCCTTACTTCTTATAAAACTGCAGAAGACCTATCGGAACAGCATAACGCTGCCTTTGTATTTAACCTTACCAATGGATGAGACATTCCCGATCACATTAAATGTCATATACCAGGCATACAAGCCTGCAGGTGCAAGTTCTCCGTTATAAGTACCATCCCAGCGGTCAGCAAAGTTATTGGATTCCCACACCTTCTGTCCCCAACGGTTGTGAAGAACAAGCGTATAATCAGAAATTCCGTCGCTTGGTCCCAGGGGTCTGAAGTAATCATTCAGTCCGTCGCCATTGGGCGAAAATGCAGTTGGCAAAGAAATATCCAGTGCAATTACCCTCAGACTGTCAGAATTCCGGCAACAGTTAATGTCAATGTATTCCGCTACATACATTCCGGGGTCAGTTACATTGAAATATCGGCCATCACTCCCGTCCTGCCAGAGGTATGAATACATATCCGCACCGGCATCAAGCGGAATGGTCGAACCGGGGAAGATATACAGACTGTCAGGAAGGAAACTTTTAGGTGGCAGGTTATTGATTATCACCTGTGAGGTAGTTGAAAATGATTGTCCGCCGAAAGTTTCGGTAAGTGTAACATTGTAGGTTCCGGGGCCACTGAAAACATGCACCGGATTAAGCCCGGTTCCGGGGGTGGTATTACCGGGGTCGCCGAAATCCCAGGTCGCCTGAGTAATATTGGAGGTATTCAGTATGGTAAACAGGGTTTCATCCCCGTCGCATTTAGTGTCGTAGTCAAATGGCGGAACATCAAAGAAACTTTGAATAAATGTGGGCAGGCCATTCTGTGCGCGTTTACCGCCAAGTGAGAATCCGGACTCATTGTAATTGCAGTGCAATCCCGGGCGGTTGGGGTTTTCAATTACTCCCAGAATATCACGCTGATAGCGGGTTACATATATTTTACCATCACGTCCCAATTGCAGTGCTGACACATCAGCTTCGAGCGGGGCGACATTAATCTCTGTCCTCATATTGCCATTGGAAAGATCATACTGATAAAGATGATTATCCCGGCCGGTACTCAGATTAACCACAGTAACATAAAGTTTGCTACCGTCCGGCGAAAACTCAACATAATAAGGGCGAGTTGTGCCAGAGGTATCTTCTTCCATAAAGGTCATGGCCAACCCGTTGCTGACAGCTCCAGTTGAATTATTAAAAGAAAACACTTCAACGACGCCTTTACCGAAGGAAGCATATGCCAGTTTATCACCTTTCGGGCTTATCTTTATGGCTCCTACACTATGCCTTCCGTTATAGTTATCACTCAGTACTGAGCCGGCATTGCTCACTACCGGAGTTGTACTTACCCCTTCATTTGTGACCTCAAATGCAAAAAAACTATTATTGCCGAGGCCGTGGGTAACCACCCAGTAGCCTTTCCCATCAGCCTTTTTCACGCCTGATATCATTTCGGCCGACTTTGGCAACAGGTTAATATCCCGGTCAGCGGTTACCGCTCCCGCTCCGTTGCCCAGGGTTAGGTCAACCCTTGTATAATTGAAACCCTTGGTTGTTCCGAAAGCGGCAGGATACTGGATGTCGGTGGTAAAAACATAGAGCATCTGAGGGGTTCCGGGATTCTGCACAATCAGCGAGGATTGTGTTGAACCCAGGTCTCCGGCAAGATTAGGGCCGAAATTAATCAGGTTATGATTGCCGTTCCAGACCCTGATACCATCAGAATAGAGCAAAAGATTCCCATCCTCATCAGAATAAACGGCTGTACCTTTTCCGACAGGCAGGTTATTGTTCGGCAGATTATTCAGTGAAACACCGGCATCGGTAAACCGCAATCCGGCATTCTGAAAGAAAAACCAGTTATCAGCCTGCCGGGGCGGTACGTAGGAACATCTGTTAACGGCACGGCTTTGGGCCAACATCATCATCGGGAGACCGACAATAAGTAACAGCAGAGTAATCGGCAGATTTCTTTTCATTAAGGTATTCATCATTTAGTTCCGGCAAGCTTCAGAAAACCAAACAGTTTCTTTGAATCAGACTTTACCAGGAAGCAGTAAGTTATTATTGAATGATCAGTTTCTTAAAAATTACAGCCTCATTGTTGGTTAGCTTCAGGTAATAGATTCCGGCTGTACCCCTGTTGAGCAGCAGCGATGAACTGAAGTCACTTCCCGGTAAAAGAGAAACTTCCTCACCATAAACCATCTTCCCTTGTGCTGTATAAACTTCAATCAGCGTTGAACCTTTCAATCCCCTGATTATGTAGTTGAAAACGCCTTCATCTGAAGGATTCGGATATACAAGCAGCCTGTTATCGGATTCCCTTTCATCTATGCCATAACTGCAATTCTGAAATGTGAAATAAGCAGTTATCCCGGCAGTGTTGGCACATCCCGTTTGGGAATTGGTGACTGTAACCTGGAATTGTTGAACATCAAAACTGATGCCTGATGTTTTTATATCGATGGTTTGGCCAACAGCGCCGTTGCTCCACAAATAAGAGGAACCCGGATTGCCGGCATCGAGGGTTATGGTATCATAGACGCATGCGCCGATTTCAACCGGGCTGATCACCAGCACCCTCGGGTCGTCAGGGACAAGGCTGATCTGCGGAAGCTGGTTTACAGTAACAATCACACTTCCTTCGGTGGTATTATAACCATCATCCACAACTACTGTATAGGTGGTTGTAATAGTCGGATTCACAAGAGGCTCCGCTTCGGAGGAGGTAAATCCCGGAGGGTCGGATGTCCATGAATAAGATTCATAAACGTTGGATCCACCGCCCGGAATCGCCCTGAGGAGGGTTGACCCATTGCGGCAGATAACCGGATTATCCGCCACAGGATTCACCTGAAGGGGTCCTCCTTCGATGGTAACGACAGTCTGCCCTGTTGAAACACATCCTTTACTATCGGTTACCTGCATGGTAAAGTTCTGTGAGGCGTAGAGATTCTGCGTAGGAGTTACCCACATGGCGGGCGCAACAACAAGATTTGCCGGACTCCATTGATAGGTGTATGGTGAAGTACCCCCAGTGACCTGCGAAGTAAGCATGGTGCTGGTACCGTGGGGTATAGTCTGGTTGGGGCCTGCATTGGGCACAGGCAAGGGATTGACTATTACCTGGACCTGCACCTGGAAGGTATTGAAGCCATCGTAAACCGACAGATAATAAGTGGTGGTAACAACCGGATTTACAGTAACATCCTCAAGGCTTGAGTTGAAGCCGGGGGGATTGGATGTCCAGGTAAAGGTGTAATTACCGGAACCGCCTGAGATCATCGCATTGAGCAGGGTACTTCCTCCTACACAAATCTCAGCGGGATTGGCCTGAACAATGCCAGCCAAAGGTCCGCCCGTGATGTTTACCGTCATATTGTCAGATTTCTGACAGGCGTTTCCATTGTCGGTAGCGGTGAGGGTAAAGTCAGTTGTAGCTGCGAGCAGCACGGTGGTTGGTGTCAGCGCCGCGGGGTTGTCAACCTTATCGGCAGGAACCCACTGATATGTATGACTCCCTGAACCACCTGAAGCGGTGCCATTCAGTTGGGTATTGGTTCCGTAAGCGATTGTTTTATCAGGCCCGGCACTCACATTTGGCGTCGGATAGATGGATACCGGCTGGGTAATGGATTTTTCACATCCGTTGTTACCGGTAACGGTAAGCCCGACATTGTAAAAACCGGCACTACTATAGGTATGCTGTGGATTCTGAAGGTTAGAAGTATTTCCGTCTCCGAATGCCCAGGTCCAGGAAGAAATTCCTCCGACAGGAACCGTAGTTTGATCGGTGAATTGTGTTTGTTGCTGGGTACAGGGATTTGAAGTGGTAAAAGCCGGAACCGGTTTGGGTCTTACGGTTATCACAGCCTGACCGGTTGCGGTGCCCGAACAGGCGTTATTCTGCACTGAAGTAAGTGTATAGGTGGTGGTTTGGGTAGGATAAACCCAGAAAGAATGTGAAGTTTGCCAGAAGTTGATCACGGTCGGGATTCCACCAAAACCATTTGTCATGGTAACCCTGAATGGGCCCACGCTGGTTGCATTAATAGTGAGCAAAGCGGAATCACCTTCACAGATGCTTGTTGTGCCGCTCAGAGTGGCAGTAGGCGGATCGTACACGAAAACTTCCGTATTGGTAGGCTCGCTGGTGATTCCATTATAGGTGATGGTCAGTGAGTAAATCCCCCCGTTATTGTGGGTAATTCCATTGATGGTGGGATTCTGCTGGTTGCTGATAAACCCGGCCGGACCTGTCCACTGATAGGCTGCCCCCGGCACACTGGCTGCATTCAGCTGCAGCGTGCCCCCGACACAAACCGGAGAATTGCTGGTGGCCGGAGGAGGCAGAATGGTACAATCGGTGGTACCGGAGCCGCTCTGCTGTTGAAAAGTAATATCACAGGGCTGATTACTGAAATTCGTGATTATCAGGATGTAGTACTCTCCAGTCTGGCCATTCGGGATATTGGCCGTTTCAGTATGAGCCGGCAAATAGCTGCAGTCTACAACCTTGTTGCCGGTGAGCCCTCCATTGGTATTGGTCATGGGGCAGGGAGTAATCGGATCAGTGAAAGGGCCCCATAAACAGAAGTCAATGTCCCGCGAAGGGGTACTGTACATAAAAATACCTATGGGGCCGGGGTTTTCTATCTTAAGATGATACCAGGCCGGATTGGGCCTTGTAGTTAGACAATTGTAATTAGGCCCTGCCTGCGCCTGGGTATTTGTTCCGGCAGGGAATGTATAGATAGTTCCGGTACAAAAAGGCATGGACTTATGACACGAATCGTTCTCAGTATCACGCTGTCCTGTAAGGGCATAGTATTCAAGCCATTCGCCATGCTTCGATCCAAGCCGGAGTATCATGGCTGTCTGTGCATCCTTGTCAAGTTCCTTATCCAGCGTGCAGGCATTGCCCATGATACCCGAAACTGCAGATTCAATCCGGTTGAAACTGTTTACAAGCGGATAAATATAAACGATCCCGGTTTCCTCTGAAATTACTACTTTGGCATCGGTCAGTGAATGAAATTCGCTTACCATTACCATACGTTCAAAATAAGAATAATCCATTAAATCAATGCGCAGGTACTGATCTTCGGCACCACGGTTGATAACCTGCTGAGCGTTTACACTGTTCAGGAAAATAAATAATCCCGCTAAAAGCATACCTGTTTTGGTCAGTGTAACTTTCAGTTTGGCAATTGTTTTCATGCTTTTTTACGTTTTCAATCAATACTGAATATTGACAACCATCTTTCCGGGAAAAATCAGGAAATCTCAGGCTAATGACCGGTAAAACAGCAGATAAATAATTTGCCTTCAGGTAATTCTATACCTGATGCAGCAGTTTTTCTGACTAGTAACAAATCCCCGGAACAAAACCCCTCCAAAAAATAATGGCAATCAATGCAGTCCCAAAATTATAAATTTATTAATAAGTAACGAACATTACAATGAATTTATTAAAAATTTTTCAACCCGGGCCAGGATATTACCGGCAAAAAAGTGGTGTGCAGAGAAACCGGCAACACATTTTGTCATCAGTTCTATAATTGAAAAAGCAGCCTGATTTGCGCGATCTCAATAGACAACATATTAACAGAGAGCGTCGAATCAATGACCTATAATGGTTTATAACAACAGCACAGGCGCAATGGCTTAAAGCAATCAATCACCGGACTGCTGTTTCAATTGCCTCATCTGAAACGGCAAAACTGATCGCGAATGAAGGCGTTTGACTGATATTTCCGGTATTTGCCGTGGTCGGATGAGCCATTTTTATCCTGTCGGATGATACTCCTTTGGATATCAGATAGCTTTTAACAGCCCGGGCCCTCTCCTCTTCAATCGCTGAAATCTTTGACCCGAGATATGCCCGGCCTGACAGTTGAACCGACATTTCCTGCACAGAAAAGAGGGCTACACCGACGCCTGTCTGTGATCCCAGCCAAGCTGTAAAAAGCGAATCCCGGTTTGCCAGTTGCCTGATTTGCAAATCATCTTCAGGGGACAAACTGTCGTTCAGCCCGAGCCCCAGGAATTTCTGCTTTGCCAAATAGATGGCGAGGAACTCCGTTTCCGCCTCCCGGCTGTTACTCCCTGTAAAATAAACGCTCAGTTCAGGCTTATTTGCCATCACTTCAGCAATCCTGCCGAGTGTAACCAGGTTATTCCGGTCAGGTTGCCGCTGAAGCAACCCCATCCTCATTTCACGATAATCATCTTCTGATCCGCCGAACAAATCAGCCACAAGGCGGTAAGGCGCAACTGCGGCCTTGATCGCAAGGTTTTTCAATACCCGGAGCAGTGCCTTTCCCCAGCGATAATCAGGATCATCCAGATCGCCCTCAACGGGAACCGACAACCTGATATTCCCTTCAAGATCCTTTAAAACAGATATGGCCAGCCGGACGGGAATATTTATTGCAGTATTGTTCTGAATCTTTTTCCCGGCTACCACCTTTTCAATGAACAATCTGTTTTCACTTTTCAATTTGTGATCCCTGATATTAATTTCATTTTCAAAAGTAAGATCCCCGTCGATAAATGGCGTGGCGACATAATATACGGAATATGGATTGATGTCGGACAACCTGATGCCTTTAATACTGTAGTTCATTTCCATTTCCGAATATCCATCCGGGTTGATACTGAGATTACCGCTGAAACTTCCTGTCCGGTTAAGCTTCGATCTCATTACCACGTTAATCCGCTCACCTGAGGAATTCAGGTTTTCCGATAAAATAGAAAGGGAGTCCAGCTCATACTGAAATTTATCTTCGAGGGTATAATCAGTATAAACAACCCTGCCGTTGGTGATCAGCACTTTGTCGGCCTTGTAATTGCTGACTTTATACTGGCTTGTGAGTAAGTGAACATAATCGGCAATCATCCTGAACAGATTGGCATAATCCTCCACAGGCACCCCTCCCGCATTCACTGAATCAACCTCTTCAGTGGCTATCAGCATGCGGTCGAAATTAATTCCGTCATCATAAACGGCAAATTTTACATAAGGCCTGTCAATGCTCAGGGCACCAAAATGATATACATTGCCGGCCGGGTTGATTGAATCAGCATTTATATGCAGGCTTCCTACTGATGCGATCACCTCTCCCGAAGTATCAGCCACCGAGAAATCCCTAAGAATAAAATCCCCCGAGACGGCAATATCAGCAGGGTAGCCTGCATTCCCGCCAAGCCGCAGGTCAGCACTGACAAAACCTTCAAGGGATTTAACAAGCAGGTAATCCTGCAGGTACGGATAAAGATGGGTTAGGTTAAAATCGGTAATCCCGGCTTTCAGATTATATAAAGAGGTCACCTGATTAAAAAGGAAATCTGCAGTAAGATTTCCCCCATGATTGAATGCGCATGTCGCGGAAATACTGATTTGGGGGTTGGCAGAAGAGATCACCGGGCAGGTTGCATTCAAATGTTCAACTGAAATATTCACCAGCGGTGATACCCCTTTATATATCAATGTGTTATTTCTGATTTCAATACTCCTGACTTCAAAGGCCACCGGTGTTCCTCCTGCCGGTTGCTCAACTGTATCGCTTGTACCAAACCGGAGTAGCAGGTCGTCAAAATTGAATGATTCACCATTCTGTAATACCTGAATAACGGCGTTCTCAATCAAAACATCTTCAATAATATTCCTGCCGGTAATAAATGACAACAAGTCTGTGTTGATCCGGATGTTGCCGACCGTTACAAATAAACCCTGATCATCTGCTTCATAAAACTTCAGTTGCTTTATGCCTACCTTTCCGTTCAGCAGGTTTATACCGAGCCTGTCCATTTCGATCTTTCTGCCGGTCCATTCCCTGCTGTTCTTTTCAATAATATATTCAGTAACCGGAGAGATAAAGATAAGCAGGGTCAGCATAATTCCTCCTATAATTGCCAAAAGGAGCACTGAGTACCTTATGAATCTTTTCATCCTGATCATCAATCAACGTGCACAGTAAAAAAAACAAGCAGAATGCCTTCAGAGAATATAAAAACCTTTAGCGATCAGCGTAATTTAGTTATAATCACCTTTTTCACAATTACACCAGCATCCGAGCCTGCTTTCAGAAGGTATAATCCTTCGGGGAGCTGACCAACGCCAAAACAGGCCGGATCAATACTCCCGCCTGCAAAATCATGTGCAGCAACAAGTCTGCCCCGGATATCGTACAACCGGAGCTGCAGATCTCCTGATGCTACCGGTAACACTCTGATGCATACAGTTTCCCGGGCCGGATTGGGAAATACAACAATATCATTAAAATCTGTCTTTTCGTCAATCCCATATGAGCAATTTATGAAGTTAAACAGCACATTGACCTCCGCTCTTGAAAAACACCCTGTAGAAATGTCAGTGACAACAACCCATAATTGTCTGAAATCAAAAGTAATGCCCGATGTCCATAGTTGAATACTGTTGCCGGTGGAACCATCGGACCAGAGAAACGAGACCGCAACTGGCGGCAACGAAATACTGATGGTATCGAAAACACAGGCCAGAATGGTATTTTCCTGATGTGGCACCCCGGGGGCAATAAGGTTAATTGCCGGCAGGTTGAAAACTGCTACGGGGACTATTCTTTCAATCAACGACATTCCGTCTCCGACTTCGAGCCGGTATATCGTGGAAACCAGGGGCGAAACATTCACTTCGGGCTGTTCTGAAATAAGGGTATTCCCATCGTACCACCGGTAGTAATAGCCACTCTGAATTCCACCAAAGGGCAAGGCAAGCAGCGTGGCTGAAGAGCCAAGGCATATGGTATCGGGATTGGCAACCGGAGATGCGCCAAGCATACCACCCTGCACAATTACGCTGACCTGATCGGGAGGGCTTGAACATCCGCGGTGATCGGTGACTGTAAGAGAAAAAAGATTGCTTGTATACAGTGGGACGGTCACAGGATTAGCCACATATGGGTTAGCAAGCGAATCAGCCGGGGACCAGGAAAAACTGTAATTACCCGGGGGCGAGGCGCTACCCTGAAGTTGGGCACTGCTGCCTGTCTGCAGAAAAATATCATCCCCCGCACTTGCTGCAGGTAGTGGCCATACCTCAACACTTATCAGGGCAGAAACGGAGGAATTCACGTCGGAGACTACCACTTCATAAATGGTACTCACATCAGGCATTACATAAGGATACTGAAGGTTACTGAATAGCACACCGTTAACCAGCCAGTTGTATTGATACCCTGAACCTGCACCACCCAAAGCCTGAACAGAGAGAGTGGTTCCCGCTCCGGCGCAGAATGCCGGCGGGTCAGCATAGGCAGATACTGTAAGGGGACTGCCTGCAACTTCAATCCAGACGTCATCGCTGGCAGCGCAACCATTTACCGCGTCGGTGGATGTTAATGTAAAAAGCACAGTTGTCTGGAGAGGCAGGGTTTCAGGCCGCATCACATCCGGATTGAGCAGCAGCGAAGCAGGTTCCCAGTGACAGACCACCGGATTGCCCCCTCCCTGAACACTGCCTTTCAGAATAACTGATGCACCAAAGATCACCGTAGTGTCATTCCCTGCGTTTGCCTGGGGCCTGGGGGCAATTTCAATCTGCAAAGCAGGTGAAAATGGGCCGGTACCGCAATTATTGATAACGGCCACCCTGAGATTCGCTATGCCGGAGAATGCCGGATCCCAACTCACTGAAACCGCATTACCACTGCCTGTAACCACTCCGGCACCGGCAGGATCAATGGTCCAGCTATAGCCGGAAGCATTCAGCACAACCTGTGTGGCGTAATTGCCAGAAGCGCCTCCTGAGCAGAAAAACTCCGGACCAAAAGGCTGCATTGCCTGCGATGGCAACGGACTTACTTCTATCCCAAGCGGGTCAGACCATACAGATGAACCACATTCATTCACACCCCTGACAGCCAGCTGGGCCGTGCCGGAAAACAAAGCAGACCATGACAAGGTGATTTGCTGTCCCTGACCAACAACCATTCCGGCAGATGATGGCAGCAGAGCCCATTCGTAATGGTCGGCAAAAGCAGAACCCGAAGTGAAGTAAGTTGTAAGCCCCCCCCCCTGGCATAGAGCTACAGGGCCGACCGGTGTTCCCGTTTCCTTAGGTAAAGGATTAACATTTACCTGCAAAGGAGGAGATCCCTGACCGGTTCCGCAATCATTAACGCCTCTTACCTGAATGTATGCCGTTCCTATAAAATTATCCGTCCAATTGACCATGGCAGATGTTCCGCTACCCTGAATGGTTCCGGCCGACGCCGGGGACATTGCCCAAAGGTAGCTGGTAGTGTTTGCAAGTGCGGTTGTACTGTAAACTGTATTGGCAGGATTTTCGCACAAGGCTGTCGGCCCCTGTACCGGGGCACCGGTCGGAGGCACTGAATAGACCTGCACCGTAGTGGTATATGTAACCTGAGGGCAGGCAGCAGAAGGAGGAATAGTATTGGTAACCTGGTAAGTCCCCTGTGCAGAAGCCGCCAGATTAATCTCCCCGGTGAAAATACTTGCAAATACTAGCCCTGGCGGCACAGCAGAAAAAGTGCCGGCCGAAGAGCCAGGAGCGAAAACAGGAACGGGATTGCTGGCTGTGACACAATAACCTGGTTGCGGATACCCGAATGTGGCAGATGGTGAGGTAACTACCGTTAACGTAATACTTGCCGTATCAGGACAGGAACCTGTTGTGATGTGCGTAATGGTATAGGATCCGGGATTGCTTGCACCCAGGTTTATGTTACCTGTTGAAGCATTGATCGACAAACCGGGCGGTGTAGCATAATAAATACCCCCGGGAAAAGGCGTGGAAGGATTGCCCGAGAACCCGCTCTGACATAAAGTGGAGGATCCGTAGCTGAAACCCGCGTTATCCTGGGGAATAACAGTAACCGTAACATTGTCGGAATAAACCTGTCCTCCGCAAAGATTTACAACAGCGGTATACACCGTGGTAACTGAAGGTGTTACAATAAGCTCCGGCCCGTAACCAACGATGGTACCGCCGGGATATCCTCCGGTATACCATTTAATCCCGCTGGGGACAAAACGGGTACTTTCATTTGTGACTACCCATTGCGTTGAATTACGGTTTGTTGCCGTAAAGGCGGTATTTCCATTGCTGTTATGGACTCCCTGAGTAGCTGTTCCACCCGCCCAGGTGAGGCAGTTTGGCTTGTTGGTGAGATGATTCTCGATAATACTGCTCTGTTCGTTAAGGACTATCTGAAAAGACCCACGGGTTGAGGTACAACTGAACATCGGACATTCGTACCAGTAAACTACCAGTTTACGATTTGGGGCAGTTCCTATGGTTTTATAAAAAACATAAGGTGGCCCATAAGATGAGTTCACACCCGGATGCCAGTCCTGCCAGGGTGCCATGATACAGTTCTTAGGCACCGTACTGCCGGTGCTCGGAATGGGGGCGGAGGTATATGTTGTCCAGGATGAATTATAGGTAAATCCGACCCAACCGTTGGAACCAATGTAGAATTGGGTATAATACTGGTTGAAAAAGCAGAACTGAAACCCGATATTAAAAGGTCCGGCAATCTGGTCATCCTGGTTTCCGCCAAAGGTCACCGGTGTCCCGCCGGAATATGTCTCCGGCTGATAGGGATAGACTTCAAAAGTATAGCTATCGGTACCATAACCTCCTGTAGCAACAGCAAATAAGTTTACCGTTTCACCCTGGCAAATGGTAATATCCGGCCCGGCATTAATCTGTGATTTTACCTGAAAATCAAAACAAAAAACCAGCGCCACCAAAAGAAATAAACTCCGGCTAATTCGCATTAATCACCCATTTAAGTTATAAAGACTCAATCTTCAGGCTCAAAATCCTCAAGATTTTGCACTATGCCATTGATAATAATCTGCCGGATCCCGATGAACAACAGGATTTTCTTAACGTAAGCGGCATCAGTAGGGTGAGTGAAGTGCAGCGTAAAACAATGAAATTCAGAAGAGGGCCGATCAACAGCCATTGTAAAGGTTTCAGGCATCAATGCTGCCTGGCTGATAACAGGTTCTATATCAGGAAAATCTGAGCTCTTTATCAAAAATACTGTTTTAAAGGAACCGTTCACCTGCTGTAAAAAATCCTCCGCGTCTGCAAACCGGGCAATGAAACCTTCCTGAGCCATTATTGCATGGCCTGTGGAAAAATACACCAATACGAATAAAAGCAACAGCTTAAATCCGGCAGGGCTCAGGATTTTCATAATATACAAAGTTAGTGAACAATCAGTTTTGTAACAACAGTCCCACTATGTGAAGTAATCCGCAGGAAATAGTTTCCGGGGAGATACTCCGACAAGTCGAGCATAGTCCGGTGAATCCCTTGCAGGGTTTTATTGATTCCGGTATGTAATACCATTCTGCCACTCAGGTCAGTCATGGTTATATCAAAGAAGCCTGCCGGCCCGTCCAGCGCTATGGAAACATTTCTGCGGGCCGGGTTGGGATAAACAATGATAAAATCTTCCGGTTTCAGGCTCTCAATACCATAGGAGCATGCTGTGAAAGTAAATGCAACCCCGGCAGAGCCATGGTTAATACATCCGGTAATTGGATCGGTAACCCGCACCGAATGTTCCTGAAAGTCAAAACTTATTCCGGAAGTCTTCGTTTCAAGAAACCTTTCTGTAGATCCATTACTCCATAGGTACTGGGCCCCGGCATTTCCCGCATCCAGGATAAGGGTATCGTAAACACAAACCTGAATGTACCCTCCCTGAATATAATACTCAGGCTTAATCAGGTTTACTTCCGGAAGCGGATTAACGTTAACTGTTACCTGGCTTTCTATTGTATTAAAAAGATCATTCAATACCAATGTGTAGGTTGTGGTTCCGGAAGGAGTGAGCTGAACGGTTTCACCGGCAGAGATTTCCGTATCGCCAATTTTCCAGCTGTAAAAATAATGCGGATAATTGCCGCCGCTGGGTAATGCGATCAGGCGTACAGTGTCACCAATGCAGATGACTGCGGGAACAGCCTGAGGTACGACTGCCAGGGGGCCTCCCACTACAGTAACCATCATGTGGTCCTCTTCGCTCACACAACCGTTTGCATCAGTAACAACCAGGCTGAATAGTGTAGTGTTATTAAGCTTTCTCGTCACAGGGCTTTGTATGGCAGGATTCCACAGCGAATCTGCCGGTTGCCACTGGTAAGCGAAAGGAGGCATTCCTATCCCGGCACTCCCCTGCAATTGAGTAAAAGTTCCGTGATTGATCTGGATATCGGCCCCGGCATCTGCAACCGGCAAAGGATTAACCACAACGGTAACCTGTGAGGAAACCGGATTGAAGCCATCGTCCACAATAACGGTGTATGTCGTTGTTTGAACCGGCTCCACTACCGGATTCTGGAGTGTTGAGGACCAGCCGTCCGGTGCACTCCACTCGTATGTGTAAGGCTGCTGGACATTGCCGCCGAATGCATTTACCTCGAGCATGGTGGAACCACCATAACAGATCTCATCAGGACTGGCAGAAGCTGAAGCAGCAAGTGCATCGCCGACAAATAATGTAGCAGCAGGCGACATGGAGAGTGGAGGGCAGTCGCCACTAACCACACATCTGAACTGATATTGTCCGAGTTCAAATGTAGCCGGATTGATGGTCAATGTGTTTGTCCTTGTCCCGGAATAAGGGGCCGCTTCGGCAAGGTACTGCCAGAAGGCTGTCGTATTGGGCCGGAACTGCCACCTGAAACTGGTATCTCCAACCGTTTCAACATGAAAGACAGCCGTTCCGCCAATGGGCACCATCTGATCTTCGGGACCGGCCAGAACCGCGGGAAGCGGATCAAGTTCAACAGTGAAAGTCTTACCATGTTGTATAGAATTATTTGAGCACAGGTCAACTACATTTCCGATCAAACGGAGTTCATATTCTCCGTTTTCGTACATGGGCGGATAAAATTCGATGGTAAAGAATTTCTCCTGCTCACCACCGGCCTGACAACCTGCCCCGTTGACGCTGGTTACCGTGTGTTCTGTTCCATCCGGACCAACAAGCAGAAAATCAGAAGGATTCACTGAAAGACAACGCAGGTTTTCGGTAAAACCAAAATACAATGAAGTGGCTCCGGCACAACCGATTTCGTTATCAACAAAAGCAATGGTTGCCGGAACATTATCATAGATTCCTGCAGTTGATGCGCCAAAATCGAGGGTATAACCCGCCGATGAGGATGCCGTCCAGTTACTGATGCAAAGCACATAAGTATCACCAGCCTCTACCGGCAAGTCTGCATTCCATTTGTTTGTAGGGCCACCACCGTTGCAATTTGAATTTCCACCATTAGGACTGCTGATCCCCGTTGCTCCATGATATCCTGCCCCACCTGCTGCATTGCAGCTTTCCTGCATGAAAATCGCATTGTTATATATATCACTGCACTCCATGTCGTTCAGGTTAAACACTGCCCAGTCGTAGTCGTCATTGACATTCACCGGAGTTATTACAAAGCGCAGCAATCCGGATGTCTGAACAGATATCACATACCAGATGGTATTGGTTTCACCATCCATGCAACTGCGCGGACAACTCTGATTCGGATTGATTTCATTAGGATAATTGCCTGAGCCAAGCGGCACAAGAGGCTGATCATAAAAACCGGTGCAGACCGGAATGGCCCCCAGGCAATCCTGAATGGTGGGAACCTGCGACCAGGTGTAACCGGAATAAGTCATTACAAAAACAATCATTAAAAAGATTCCGGGTTTGGTTCCCCTGCAGGAAAAGTAGTTCATGGCAAGAAATATTTCCGTTATAAATACCCGCTTTATAACGATTTAACAAGAAGGAATGACAACGATTAAATGACACATAAAATCAGCGCACAGGCAAATTTAATAATATTATAACCCGCAATCAGGAGTTTATTAAAAAAATAAAAATTTACTGCTTTCCATACCACCTGCTAAGGCTGAACAAAGTTTTCGGGTAACCGGAAATGTACAATTCAAAAAAAATGTGTTTTTTTGTGTACGCTTGCGTCTGTAATGACGTTATAATTCTGTCAACATAAATTGATTATGCACAAAAATCAATATTGTAAACAGCTGTATTGCATAATATTACTTGCCATTCCGCTGGTTTTTTCGAGTTGCATCAAAGAAGAAAACAACACCTTTAATTACCTCCCGGAAGCCCGCTATACAGTGAATCCGTCAAGGGGAGATTCCAATACACAGTTTTTCTTTGATGCTTCGGGGGTCTCCGATGCAGAAGACCCTGTAAGTAGTTTGGAGATCTGCTGGGACTGGGATAATGACGGGGTTTATGACACTGAATTCACAACAGAAAAGACATCCATCCATCAATATAATTCCACAGGGGTTTATTTCCCGCTGATGCTGGTACGTGATACAAAAGGCATGAAAGACTCCATAAGGCATATGATTGTTGTGGTCAGCGACCTGTCGAACCAGCCGCCGTCAATGCCTTCCTATATCACACCGCCAAACTGGCAATCGTGGATGGAGCCGGAGGTGATTTTCAAGTGGACATGCAGCGATCCCGAAAACGATGAGATAACCTTTGACCTCTGGACCGGCCGCAGCGCTGAGGCCATGTTTCCGGCAGCAACCGGAATCACGGAATTCAGTATGGAGAACGGACAAAAGGTTTATCAAACCACCCGTGCAGGTTTTGAGCTTAAAAAAACCTACTACTGGCAGATTTACGCCCGCGATGTCGCCGGAAATTATACCCCGGGGCACATCTGGCGCTTTACAACCCGCCCTGAGTAATGCAAGGAAGAAGATCTTCTGTACTGATCATGCTGATGCTGCTTCTTGCAGAATACCCCTCTTTTGCCAGCGAATTCACCATCAGTGGTTGCATCGTGGGAACCGGAAACTCCGGAATTTACCTTTACCGCTTTTACGGTGATCTTGAAATTAAGACCGACTCTGCAAAAACAACTTCCGAAGGATGCTTTACCTTTCACCTCGATGAATCTCAGCCTCCGGGTCAATACCGCTTAATATTCAATGGCAACCGGTTTCTCGACCTTATTTTCAATCATGGGGATATCCGTTTCTCAACTACGCTGGACCACCTTATAGACAGTATCCGGTTCACCGTTTCTGAAGAAAACGACCTGTACTACAGATATCTTAAATTCAGGTCAAAAAGCAGATACCGTATCCGGCAACTGCAAAAGCAACTTCAGTCCTTACCTGACGATAACCCACAGTACAGAAGCACAAGACAGGAAATAATGAGCCTGGTGAAGCAGGAGAATGACTTTACCAGCGAACTTCTCAAAGGGCGGGAGAATTACTTTGCAGCCAGGCTGATTCACATCGACCGTGAACCTCTGCCTGACCCTGCATGGCCGAAAGAGTTCCGCAACCGTTATGTTTTCAGCCGGTTTCTTGGCTATCTGGATTATAGCGACACCCTGCTGCTGTATACCAATGCCTTATCAGCCGAAATCATCTCTTACCTCTCTGTGGTTACTGCCCTCTGGCCCGACCCCGACAGCACAGCGTACGGGTTCAGGCTCGCTGCTTTTAACCTGCTGGCAGCCTCAGGTAATTCGGAGAAAATGCTCAGTTTCATAAAGAGTTATCTTATCCGGGGCTTTACCCGTCTGGGCTACATCCGCCTGGCCGAAGAACTTGACACCATAAGTTACAGAGACGATTGCTTTGCCGGAGCATTCACGCCATTTACCTCATCGGATAAAGAAATGCTGACCGGAAAAAAATTTCCTGTCTTCAGCAAGATTAAAGGATGCATGAAACAACAAACGGATGGAAATACCGAAGGCTTTCTTATCATTCTTTCAGTGCCCGGCTGTATATGGGATGAAATATTGAGGCACAACGTTTTACAGTCCCTGAGCATATCTTCCTACAGCAAATACATGGCGGTTACCATAGCAACTGAAGCTACATCTGTAATCCCTGTCCATGAAACGGAAAATATTTGCATTCCGGGTAAAAAGGAATATGCAAAAATTCATCGTTTCGCAGGGCGCCATCATGCTCCCCTGCTGATTGTAACGGATTCGGAAGGAACCATTGTAAAGACGGCCGGTTCGTGGGCCGCTCTGATTAAAGTCAGTGAATTATAATTCCCAGCCTGAAGCCAGAATATCCACGATGTGAATGGTTTTAAGCGGAATTTTGTGCTTGCTGATATACCCCTGCATATGCATGAGGCAGGAACTGTCGGTGGATACAATATATTCAGCCCCGGTATTCAGCGCCATTTCGACCTTATGGGCCGCCATAGCCGTTGATACGGGTTCATTCTTAACGGAAAACATTCCGCCAAACCCGCAGCAGGTCTCCTTCTCCTCCATTTCAACCAGTCTAAGCCCGCGCACATGCCTGAGCAGGATTTCCGGCTCATCCTTAAGACCGTACTCACGGAGCGAAGCACAGCTGCTATGCCAGGTGACGACATGATTAAAAGTGGCACCGACATCTTTAACATTCAGAACATTAACAAGAAAATCCGTGATTTCGTAAATGTTCTTTTTAAGTGTTCGGTACTCATTATGCAGGGCGGAATTGTAAAACATTTCGTCATAATAATTCCTCACCATACCCACACAGGAGGCCGAAGGGGCTACAACATGGCTGCAATCCTTAAAATCACGGATAAACTTCTCGCCCATAGCCTTTGCATGATCCCAGAACCCGCTGTTGAAGGCAATCTGACCGCAACAGGTCTGATTCTTGTTATATCGGACTGTAACTCCTGCCTTTTCAAGCACTTTAACCATGCTGAAACCTGTTTCAGGGTAAAGCTGATCGATAAAGCAGGGAATAAATATATCCACAACCATAGTTTAGCGAAAAATTTTAACAAACCTACGCTATATTTGCGGAAGAAACAACCGGTAAGAAAAAAACCGGTTACTTTTTCCGATTCCTGAATGCTGTAACTAATGCATTGATAAATTGATAACGAAAGACATGAAACCTGGTTTTATTTACACCATAATCCTGCTTATCAAACTCCTGACCGGGGTGGCAATCAAAGCACAGGAGGCTCCAGCGCCTGATCCTTCATTATGGGATACCATTTTATCGAAACACCAGGTCGAAGGCACCTTCGTATTATATTCAACGGCAAGGGACGAATACTACACATGGAATAAAGAAAGGGCTGAAACCAGGTATCTGCCTGCATCCACTTTTAAAATTCCCAACACCCTGATCGGGCTTCAGACAGGAGCCATCAAGCGTGCAGATGAAGTTTTCGACTGGAACGGCACAGACTATGGCTATGATGCATGGAACCGCGACCTTAGCATCAGGGAAGCGTTCAGGTTATCCGCAGTCTGGGTTTATCAGGAAGTTGCCCGCCGTGTCGGCAGGGTGGCAATGGATTCGCTTTTGCAGCTTTGCCGTTACGGGAACATGAAGACAGGCCCTCATATCGACCGCTTCTGGCTTGAAGGGGATGTGGCCATCTCGGCCTACGAACAAATTGAATTCCTCCATAAGCTATGGAACCGTCAATTGCCATTTGACGTAAATTATCAGCAAATGGTCAAAGAGATCATGCTTGCCGAAACATCAGGAAACAGCAGATTGCATGCAAAGACAGGCTGGGCTGCCCGTATACAAAAACAAGTAGGGTGGTATGTCGGGTTCGTTGAAACGCCCGGTGACACCTGGATATTTGCACTGAATATCGACATTAAGAAACCTGAAGATGTAGATGCAAGGATATCTATCAGCAGGCAAATTCTCAATAAAGAAGGAATTTTCCCTTATTTCAAATAAATCAGCACGACTCCAGGACAAATCCTGCATCTTTCAGGTGGTCCCAGAATGCAGGATAGGATTTTGAAACCACTTCCGGACAGTCGATGATCAAAGGACCGGACTTTACACTCAACATCGCAAAAGCCATGGCAATGCGGTGGTCGGCATGCGAAGATATCACACACGGCTCCTTACTGACCTTTCCGGGAATCAGCACCATCCGGTCGGGCGAAGGAGAGTAGGCACGGTATCCCAGGCGTGAAAGGCCTTCGAGCATTGCTTCAATGCGGTCGCTCTCCTTAATGCGCAGGGTAGAAAGCCCTGTAAACTCAGCTCCGCAACCTCTCCCGGCACAAGCGGCTACCATTGCAGGAAACAGATCGGGAGTTTCTTTGAAGCCGATGCAGATTTCCGCTGATCCGACCGGCTGGTGCTGCAGAACGAGATTATCTCCGTTCCAGAGTGAGTTCACCCCGGCATATCTGAACATATCTGCCACCGCCCGGTCGCCCTGAGCTGAGCCGCGCTTCAGGCCAGATAGTGCAATGCTATTCCCGGGCTTCATTGCCGCAAGAGCATACCAGAAGGCCGCAGCCGACCAGTCACCTTCAATGCCGGTATTAACAAACTGGTATGCTCCAGGATAAATGCGGATAAAAGGCAGGTCTGTCTCAATATTGATTCCATTTTCCCGCATCAGTGAGGCGGTAAGCTGGATATATGGCAGCGATACGGTTTCGCCTTCAAGTATCAGTTCCAGGCCGTGTTTCATTGTTGGGGCAATCATCATAAGTGCCGAGATAAACTGGCTGCTGACGGAAGAATCAATCCTGATGCTGCCTCCATACAAACTACCACCGTTTATTTTTACCGGAGGAAATCCCGGGCTGCCCTGATATTCAATATTGACGCCAAGTTTTGTGAGAGCATCCACCAGCGGCCCGACCGGACGCAGCAACATACGCGGCGATCCAGTAAGCAGGCGGGTTCCGGGAGTTACCGCCAACAGCGCGGCCATAAACCTGAAAACGGTACCGGCATCGCCTGCATCAAATACATTGCTATCGGGCAGTGTAATCAATTGCCGGATCAGAGAATGCATGATTCTTGTGTCATCGCAATCCGGTTCATCACAGTAAATACTGCCATCTGCAAGAAAACGGATAACCAATAAACGGTTGGCTATACTTTTCGACAGCGGAAGTTTAACCGAAAGTGGCCGGATGACTTCCGGCGGGACAACCCGTAACATTCATCAAATGAATTTAATCTGTCAGCCGCCCGAAATCGGTGAAACGGAAAAGACTTTCCCGGATAATCGCAGGCTCGCACTGCTGACCTTCCACCGCATGCCCTATGTCGCGAAGCAGGGTAAGCATGGTCCGTCCCTTCTGGTTTTTCTTATCGTAATTAGTAATTTCTACCAGTTCATCAATGGCGGTTGTCGGAATCTTATAATGGTTGAAGTTCAGCAGGATCTGCCGTACCAGCTCATCACGGCCGGAATGGCTTAATCCGGTAATACGATAAGAAATATACGCTTCACATATCATCCCCATCGCGACAGCTTCACCATGGGTAAGCGGTGATTTATCGTTGCGCAATGACCAGGTTTCGAAGGCATGCCCAAGGGTGTGGCCGAAGTTAAGTAAGCGTCGGGAGCCTTGCTCAAGCGGGTCTCGGTTTACAATTTCCGCTTTAATCCTGATAGCTTCAAGAATATGGTCATCCCAACCGGAAACTACGGCCATGGGAATCCTGATCAGCCTTTTCCAGAAGTCGGCATCAGCAATCAGGGCATGCTTCAGCATTTCGGCATAGCCCGACAATAGCTGACGGTGCGGCAAAGTGCCCAGAAAGCCCGACCAGACATAAACAGCTACAGGAGGCGCAAAGAGACCGATCTGGTTTTTGAGTGAATACAGATCTACCCCGGTTTTTCCTCCCAGCGAAGCATCAATCATAGACATCAGGGTAGTGGGAATATTTACATATTCCATTCCCCTGTGAAAAACAGATGCCGCAAACCCTCCCAGATCACTCACCATACCGCCGCCAAGATTGATAAGCAACGATTTCCTGTTAGCACCGGCAACCGCCATCTGATTCCATACCTGCTCGCAGGTTGCAAGGGTCTTGTGATCCTCTCCGGCCGGAATTACAATTTTGTATGCCCTTTCCATCTGAGGCACTATACCGGCAAGCAATGGGTAGCAATGTTTGTCAGTATTCTCATCGGCAAGTATAAAAATAGATTCCTTGTTCGCGAAAAGCGTTGTCAGGTTGTAACGCAATTCTTCAAGGGCCGGTTGTCCGACATATACCGGAATACCTGCAATCTTAAATGTCTGCATCTTCTTTGCCATAATGCAAACATACAGCAACTTTCCTGAAATTACCAGAAAAAATCACATTTGACTGTTAAAATTCCGGATAACTGAAAGCGTTTCCTGTATTACATTATTGCGGATTATTTTATCCGTGTCCCATCGTATACTTCCAATTTATCAGGTATGCCAGTATGACAGAAACCAGTATTTTTATAAATTCATTATCAACTGGTTAATCTACTGATAATTTTCCAATTCTTAAATCATTGTTGTCCGGGGAAATTATTATAATTTGTCCGGCATGATTTATAGGTGTTGGTTTCAGAAGATTGTAACAGCATACAACTTACTTTTAAATAATTCGCCACTAAGCGATGCACTGAGCCTTTCGAAGTGGCACAAAGGCACCAGGTTGCACAAAACCTGCCCCGATTTATCAGGATTTATTTTTCTCATTTAGTACTACTTAGTGTCTTCGTGTCTTTGTGGCAAATTCTTCCTGTATTTTATCCGGTGAATGGTGATTCTTAAATCAGCGCGGGCTTCGCAATATCATAAAATCTGCGGATATTAAAATTTTTAATTTTTTCAGGCTTTCCGGCACTTTTTATCCGGTCAATTAAGTATTTTTGGAATTCAATATTTCGAAGCTGTCATCAACATGGAATTGAACTTTAACAATACTGAAACAGCTTTCAGAAGCAAGTCAAACAGGGACCTCAATCGTGCCCTATGGCTCTTCAGGTCACTGGCCAGCCCCCGGCTGGTCAAAACCGCCACATGGATGACCAATGTGGCACTCAGGCTGAAGTTACCTGTAAACTGGCTGATCAAACCAACCATCTACCGTCATTTTGTGGGAGGGGAAACCCTTGAAGAATGCGCAGGAACAGTCGCCCGGCATAAAGAATTCGGCGTCGGCTCTGTTTTGGATTATTCCGTTGAAGGTAGCCACGACGACAAAAGCATTCAGGAAACCCTGCTCGAAACCCTTAAATCGATCAGAAATGCCGCCGGAGAGTCAGGCATTCCCTTCGCTGTTTTCAAGCCAACCGCTTTCGCTGTCCCCGAATTGTTCGAAAATGCAGAACCCGGCCGCCCCCTTGAGGGACAAATGGAAAATGAGTATTACCGTTTCCGGTCAAGGGTTAACGTACTTTGCAACGAAGCCTTCAAACTTGACGTCCCGCTGATGATTGATGCGGAAGACAGTTGGTACCAGCACCTCGTTGACGATACAACCGAAGAAATGATGCGTCGCTATAACCGGGAGAAGGCGATTGTTTTCAACACCCTGCAGATGTACCGCCATGACAGGATACAGTTTTTAAAGGACAGCATTGTTAACGCCAGGGAAGGCAACTATTTTCTCGGGGTAAAACTGGTCAGGGGCGCCTATATGGAAAAGGAACGCGAAAGGGCGAAAGCAAAAGGTTACCCCTCCCCCATCTGCCCTGACAAAGGCGCCACTGATGCCGCGTTCGACGAAGCCCTCAGGATATCACTCGACAACAGCGACATCGTCAGCGTGTTCTGCGGCTCGCACAACGAAACCAGCAACCTGCTGATGGCTCAGGAAATCCTGAAAAGAGAACTCCCCCTGAACGACAACCGTTTCTGGTTTGCTCAACTCTATGGCATGAGCGACCATATCAGCTTTAACCTGGCAAACAGCGGATTCAACGTGGCAAAATATGTGCCTTACGGCCCTGTGAAAAATGTAATGCCATACCTTTTCAGAAGGGCCGAAGAAAATACAAGTATTGCCGGACAAACCGGCAGGGAACTGAAGCTTTTGAAAACCGAAATCAGGCGAAGGAAAAATAACCACTGATCTGCATCCGGCCTCACCGGCTCATCCTCTCTTTTCGCTGACCCGCCCATCCATTTTCCGCTTTCACCGATTTCCTGAGTGCCGTTACCGGATAACCCCATATTTTTGAGGCTGTAACCAATCATAATACCGGCAGCCATGAAAAAATTCCACACCTTCACGTGCATCGCAATCATTATCGCCATCGCATTAATAGCTGCTTTCCTGATGTAATATGCACTGAAATTATTTACCTGACAGGCCTTGATTAATCGGGGTTAAACTGCCGTTTTTTTTCAAATACTAAAAAATTGTTAAACAATCCCCTCCATTACAACAAGCCAGACGATTCCTGCGTTATAGTTGCTGAAACTACTGAAATAACAAGTCTCACCTAAAATTACTGTGCCATGCTGGAATATTCAAAAACCATCCTACAAAAGGTCAGTTTCAACAGGGATCTGTTTAAGAAAGAACTGAATAAAGCAATCAGGTTTCTTAAGCGGGAAGAGATTGTTTTGCTGCAGATATGGTGTATAGTCAGTTTTAACGACAAATATGCCGATATCATCCGGGAAGTTTTCCGGAATATTACTCGTTAATATTCAACCACTACTGCAAGAAACCGGCAAAACCGCCGGTTTTTTATTTGACCGGAATTTATACGGAAACAGACAATAATATCTTATGCGCTTCAAATTTGTCCCATTGCCATCAGCGTTCATTAGCATATTATCAATGCCTTACGATGATTCAGTTCAAACAAACCGGACCGAAAAATCAGTTGAATGCAGAATGTATTCAGAAATATCTCCGATTATTAAACTTACATCCTATATTTGCCACTGATCAAACCATATTTAAATGAATGATTATCAGGAATGGCACAATGCAGCTGTTGCGGATAAAGTGATCGGGAACCTGAAAAAAAATCAGTTCGAAGCCTGCTATTTCGGCACATCAGCGGAAGCATCAGATTATATCTGCAACCGGATAAAGCAAGGGATGAAAGTGGCTTTTGGCGGTTCAATGACAATAAGAACACTTGGGCTGCGTGAGAAAGCCTCAGCATTGGGTGCCACACTGATTGACCACAGCAAACCAGGCCTCAGCGAAGCAGAAAGACTGGAAGAAATGCGCAGAGAACTGACTGCCGATCTCTTTCTGTGCAGTACCAATGCACTTACCATCAATGGAGAGCTGCTTAATGTTGACGGTTATGGAAACCGCGTGGCAGCAATGATTTTCGGGCCCGGGCAGGTGTTGGTGGTAGCCGGTATCAATAAGATTGTCAGGGACGAGCAGGCTGCATTTGAAAGGCTGAAGAGTACCGCCGGGCCAATGAATATGAAACGACTTGGAAGGAACACGCCCTGCACTTCAGATGGCATCTGCCATAACTGCAACTCTGAGGAACGGGGTTGCAGAGCGTATACCATAATCCGGAAACAACCGGCGCAAACCCCAACCACAGTAATCATCATCGGAGAAAATCTTGGTATGTGAAATTGCCTGATCCGTTCATTACTGCATATTATCATTTAAGCAACCATAAACAAGAGATATGGAAACAAAACAAACCGGATGGACAATTATTTTTGTATTCGCTATTACCCTGTTCACATTTATCCTCTTTAGCATATTGATGCCTCCTCAGGGTGAAGGCGGGGTTTTAATTTTAGCATTCTCACCTGTTCTGTTAATTGTTATGCTTTTATTTTATCAGCTTACTGTTAAGGTAGACCGGGAGACCATTAAAATCCGCTTTGGAATCGGCCTGATCCGGAAAAGCTGGAAACTATCAGCCATTGAAAGCGCCGCACCGGTCAGGAACAGTTTTTTCCATGGCTGGGGAATACATTACACACTGAATACAGCGGTTTACAATGTCAGCGGGTTCAGCGCGGTGGAACTTAGTTTCAGGCATAGTAAACGCAAAGTAAGGATAGGGACATCGGAGCCGGAAAGACTGGCAGGTTATATCAACCGGTTACTGGAAAAAGACGGGAGGATTTGAGAATCTTTCCAAAAAACAATGAAAAAGTAAAAAAAGTTGTTATCTTTAAATTTGCTTGCTTACATTTGACCCGATTAATATGTTATTGTCATGGAATTAACACCTTTAAATGCCATATCGCCCGTTGACGGACGTTACAGGAAACAGGTTGAAGTGCTGGCCTATTTCTTTTCAGAAGCGGCCCTGATAAACTATCGTGTATTTGTTGAGGTTGAATATTTTATCGCCCTCTGCGAACTTCCTCTGCCCCAGTTGAACGGCGTAACCAAAACCGATTTTGAAAAACTCAGGGCGCTCTGCCGCGATTTTACTTTTCAGGATGCTGCGGAGGTAAAGGAAATCGAAAGCATTACCAACCATGATGTGAAAGCGGTGGAATATTACCTGAAGAAGAAATTCGACAAAATGGGATTGGGCAAATACAAGGAATTCCTGCATTTCGGCCTTACTTCACAGGACATTAACAATACTGCCGGCCCTTTCGCCCTTAAACTGGCCATCGACGAGGTAATCCTGCCCGCCTATGAAGACCTGGCTACCAAACTCGCCCAAAAAGCAAAACTCTGGAAAAATGTACCCATGCTTGCCCGCACCCACGGCCAGCCTGCCACCCCGACCACGGTCGGAAAAGAACTGTATGTTTTCACCGACAGGCTGAAACAACAGATCAAACTGCTGAAAGCGGTGCCTTTCAGCGTGAAGTTCGGAGGCGCTACCGGCGGGCTGAATGCCCACTATGCAGCCTACCCTGAAACCGACTGGGTATCATTTGCCGAGAACTTTACCCGACAGCATCTTGGCATGGAGCGTCAGAAAGTAACCACCCAGATTGAGCATTACGACAACATGGCCGCCCTGTTCGACGCCATGAAACGCATCAACATAATACTGACCGACCTTTGCCGCGATATCTGGGCCTATGTTTCCATGGATTACTTCAGGCAGAAAATCAAAGCCGGGGAAGTCGGCTCATCGGCTATGCCGCACAAGGTCAATCCCATTGATTTCGAAAATGCAGAAGGTAATCTCGGCGTTGCCAATGCGCTGCTTGAGCACCTTTCATCAAAGCTTCCCGTGTCAAGGCTGCAGCGCGACCTAACCGATTCCACGGTAACCCGCAACATCGGTGTTCCTGTTGCCCATACCATTATTGCCGTGAAATCAATTGCCAAAGGTTTGGGAAAACTGCTGCTCAACGAAGAAAAGATCACCGCTGATCTCGAATGCAACTGGGCTGTTGTTTCCGAAGCCATACAAACCATTCTCCGACGCGAAGGCTATCCTAAACCTTATGAAGCCCTGAAAGAACTTACCCGCACGAATACCCGCGTAACACACGAACTTATCAGTGAGTTTATCGACGGGCTGCATGTGAGCGATAAAGTCAAAAAAGAGCTGAAAGCCATCAGCCCTCAGACCTACCTGGGTAAATTCACGATATAGATTTTTGCCCGGGCTTTATTACAAGAGAAGTCTCTGACGGCTATCATCTAAAAGCTACCGGGATACAAAAACTTCCCGCTGAAAAAATTCAGGTTACTCCATCATACTTATCGCTAATCGGCCGGTGTAATAATACCTGCACTGTTGATGCTGTTGTTGTATGCGATAATATAGTCCAGGAATTCGACATATCCATTCCCGTCTATATCTTCCGACGAATACCCTGAGGCGCCGTTTACATTCCGGTTATAAATGGAGATTACATCAATAAATTCGATATAGCCATCCTGCGTTACCTCACCGGAGTAGAATCCCCACAATGAACCATCTCCGTTCAGATCTTTCTGATTTGCACCGTAAGCCTGACCGGCCGAATTTGCAAAGTTATAATAAGCGGTATTTTCAATGAAACTAACCGGGCTTGCGCTGACAGTTTCAATACTATTACGATGCCTGACCGACAGATAATAATTTCCGTCGTAAGCAGAAGGGATTGTCAGGGTAGCATTCCCGTTTGCATACAAAAGAACCTCAGGGACAGACAAAATAGTATTTTCATAATTTTCACCATCATGAAAATCAACTGTAATCTGGTCGGTAATTGTTGCATCCCAGATGGCATTTCCATTTGCGTCAAACGCGGGGTTCATCATTCCGCTACCGTCATAAAGCCCTTCAAGCAATAAAGTAAGTGTTAATGTCCTTACCGGTATTATCAGTGTACTGATATAAATGCTACGCGACTGAACAGCAGCATTGTTCAAACAATAATACTGCCCGGCCAGGACATCGGATACCGGATTAAGAAAAGTGAGAATTAATGAATTAGCACCTGAAAATCCCGGGTTACCGATCAGATTGCCTTGTGGCCCCCACCAGGCCAGCCCCGAACCTGTAAAATTGGCATCCAGCCTGACTGTCCCTGCAATTGACCTGCCGTTAATCAGCACAATATGCTGATCTGTTGTTCCATCCAGAATGGTCAGGTAGTTTGCCCAGGTACCATTGTTATATATATCGCCAAGCACAGTGATGGTTAATAAATATACATTATTCATGATTATTCCGTTGTTGTGGATATCACCCTGCACTTGTATTCCATAAGAGTTTACACCCCTGTTTTTTATCATTCCTTCATTCACAATGCCCCCTGAAAAATTAACACCAATCCCAGCCTGAAATACCCCGTGTAAAGTTACATCGGACAGAAAAGCAGTATTTTGACAATAAGCGCCCAGTGACCTGAAATGCAGGTCAGTACCCGAAACAGATGCATCAAGAATACAACCATTCAGCACAGAAAGACAACCGCCGTCAGGCAAGGTAACCAGACATCCGTTCAGATCAATATTCGTTCCGTCAAAAGTAAGATCAGTGGTTGCAATAATGTAACCGGCAGCGCTGTTATTTACAAGGTTTTCGCCTTCAAATTCACGGGAGAATGCAAACAAATGGGCCGATGTTCCGGTTAACGTGGTTGTCTTGTTCATCCAGTTCCCATTGTTGTTTATATTGCCTGAAATATTCAGGATAAAATCGTAAACATTGTTCCGGATTGACCCGTTGTTGATCAGATTTCCGTTAATGGTCAACTGAAAAGCATTGTTTGGCCTGTTCTGAAGGGTTCCGTTATTGATCACACTATTTTTGAAATTATTGTTATTCCCGTAAATCATTATCACGCCATAAAGCTCTGTCTGAGGAGCGTCAATAATCTGGTTATAGATAAAGTTACCGCCTCCGGCAGTTATTTTCAGGGCGGGCGGGGCTGTTTTGTATAAGGCTCCCGGGTTCAGATAACCTCCGTTCATGACAAGGGAATTCCCTGTTGTAAACTCAAGCGTATCAGAATTCAGGGTGATGATGGTATTTGTAAAACTCAGGTTCGAAGTGGCCTGCAATCTTCCATTTGCATTGACTCTCTCAAAAGAATACCCGCCAAATGGTTGCGACATGGAAACCAACTGATTGACAGCCCCGTTCATGACGGTTGAACGGTTTGTCCATACGCCGTTGTTGGCCAGATTACCGGAAATATTCAGATACAGATCGTAAACATTGTTATGTATGGTACCGTTGTTGGTCACACTCCCGTTAATGGTTAAAATATAGGAGTTGTTCGGATAGTTCTGCAGGGTTCCGTTATTGATAATGCTTGTTTTAAAGTTGTGAGAACTACCATAAACCGTTATGGTTCCATATAACTCAGTTTCAGGAGCATCAATTCTAAGGTTTTGAAGGTAAGTGCCATCTCCTGCCGTAATTCTCAGGGCCGGCAAAGCCGTTTTAATGAGTACGCCGGGCATTATACATCCTCCCGACAAGGTAATGCCGGCGCCAGTCGCAAACTGCAAGGTATCGTTATTCAGATTAATAATGGTATTGTTAAAGGCGAGATCAGTAGCTGCAATCAGTCTGCCTGCGCCTGCCGCTCTTGAAAAGGCCTGACCGGCAAAAGGCTGGGTCATTGAAATCAGCTGGTTTGAATTACCGTTGAGAATCGTTCCGTAATTGTTCCACACCCCGTTGTTGGTCAGGTTTCCCGATATATTAACATAAAAATCATAAACATTGTTGGCAACAGTGCCATTGTTGGTAAAATTACCCGGCACATGCAATGTATATGAATTGTTATGATAATTACGTAATGTCCCATTGTTGATAACATCTGATTTCAGAAATACACCGCTTCCGTAAATAATCAATGATCCAGCAAGTTGCAGCTGAGGAGCATCAACAACCAGATTATAAAAATATGTTTCATTGCCGTTATTCATTGACAAGGCATGCATGGATGATTTGTATACGACCCCTGACAGAATTCTGCCTCCGTTCAGTGTGATGGAAGTGCCTGTTGTAAACTCAAGCGTATCTCCGTTCAACTGGATTTCAGTTCCTTCGAAATCAAGCGATGAGGTTGCCTGAATCCGTCCTGCGTCATTGGTCCTTATCAATTCGGCCCCTGAAAATACCTGAGTCATCGACAACTCCTGGTTAACCGTTCCGGATAAAATGGTACGGAAGTTTTCCCAGTTGGCATTGTTGGCAACATTCCCAGTAATATTCAGGATGAGCGAAAACACATTATTCTGCAGCGTCCCGTTATTTGTGAAATTTCCGGGCACGAAAAGGGTATAGGTATTGCCTGGATAATTTCTGAGTGTACCGTAATTGATAAAATTATTCCTGAAATAATTACTGCTGCCATTGATTAAAAGGGATCCATAAAATTCAGTCTGCGGAGAGGAAAGCGTAAGACTTGACGCATAGGTTCCGTTGCCCGCTGTAATTTTCAATGCAGGTAACGACGACTTATAGATTATTGCATTTGAAAGATTGCCGCCATCAATCATTAACTGACTGTTTCCGGTAAATTCAAGTGTATCATTTAGAAAATTTATATTGGTCCCGGTGAAACTCAGGTCAGAGATGGCTATAACCCTGCCGGTTTGTGTACTTTTCGTGAAATTCGCCAAAGAAAAGGGTTGCACGGAAGATATCTGTTGGTTTCCCGACCCGCTGAAATTAAGAGAGGTATTTGACATGACGCCATCATTGGCTATACTTCCATAAACGTTCAGCAGGAATCCAAATCCGGCGTTGTTTGAAATAACCCCGTTGTTTATGAGGCTACCGTAAACATTGAGTGTATACGTATTGCTTGTATGATTCCGCAAAATACCACCGGAATTTACCTGAATACAGTTACATGAATTTCCGTTCACACTCACCTCAGAGTCAATGATAACATCATCGGAGGCTGTCGGAACAACTCCTCCAATCCAGGTAGATGGAACACTCCATACCCCTCCACCGGGCGCGGAAACAATCTGAGCTTCTGCTAAAACAGGCATTAATACACTTAGCACGAGGGCTGCAACCGGGATCAATCCAAATTTTTTGAAAAGACTTTTCATGACATTTTGAGTTTAAAATTTCTTCTGAGAAAAAAATATTCAGGAATCTATATTCAGTAAACCAGGAATCACAAAAGGTTACCAGCTCGAAAACAATCGTTACCGGCTAGTTCAATTACCATGAAAATCTTAAAAACCAACTATTTACTTTCAGTACAATAACGCTGTTGGATCAAATGCTTGCAGATAAAAAGCCGAAAGAGATCGGAGATATGGAGAAAACAGAGCGGGACAGGAGTGGTTGCCGGTCAATAGGCTTCTGCTTCAATGCCAACAGGGGTTTCGCTGGAATTATTAAAAAATGAACAACTAAGCCGTTAAAATAAATATATCTGTCCGCAGCCATTCCAGTGACAACACTTCAGAACCTGCAGGCAACTGATTTATTTTTAACACCTTAAGAAAACTAAATATAAGAAAAAATCCCGTTGAATCAGCCTTGTGAATGAACCTTTAAGGTAATTTTAATACGCTGAATCGTCTTACAATTTCAGTGATACAAAAGCGCTGTAAAAGATGATGATAAAATAAAGCGGAGTCCATGCGTTCGTTATATGCCTTATCTGTAGTTCGGCAACTTATGCGCTTCCCGCCAACACCTCCCTTCAACCAGCATGAAATAGGTGCCTGATGGCAGATTGCTGACATGTTGCATCTAAGAATTACCGGGTGAACGATCCGGGTACTTTCTGTTCAGATAAAGCTAATGTCAGCGCATAGGTTATTCCTGTTGCTTAGGGGATACCCCGATGCTCAAACTGCCTTCACTGCCCATTAAAAAGACGGAGTACTTTCCATTGTCGGCCGTAATGGAACCTCCCTTATCACCCATTTTCATGGTAACTGTTTCAAATCCCTTTTTCTTTAAATCGGCATCGTACCTATCAATGAAATCATACTCAACATTTTCGTAGATAACATTCCACGACTTGGCTCCATCAATGATACTTGTCGTTACAGCTTTTACTTTTCCGTAGGTGAACTCGGGAACTTCGTCAGGTATTTCACCGGGCCAGGAATTGGCTTTCCCGTCAAACTCAACAGTATTACCGCCCTGGGTGATCACAGTTTTTCCGGCGCCGGGATCCACATTGGCTTTGCTGCCTGTTTCGTTTTCAATGGCATTCTCCAACAACTTTTCGCTGGATTTTTTCGATTTGTCCTGACAGGAAACAATAAAACAGCCAGAAATAAGGATTGCAGAAAACAACCCGGTTCTGTTAATTCTTTTTGTTGCTTTCATAACAAAAAAGTTAAGTGGATAATTGGAAAATTAGTGATAAAATAAAAAAAGTCAGCTGTCATAAAAGAGGATTCATGAAATCAGACCATCCGCATAACTGATCCAGTGTGTCGGGTAAGGTACCCGGCAATAAAAGCATCACTGAATGATAAAGTTCGAAGCCTGTGACGGATTTTAGGATTTTCTGTTTCATGGTTAACTTCTTTCTCGCCACAAGTTGTGCCAATCCCGATAAATCGGGACATGTTGTGGTTAATTATCATATCTTTATAATCCTCTTCACAATCGTTTGATTTTCAATCCTTGTCCGAAGGAAATAGATACCGGCCGGCAGGTGGCTGATATTGAGTTCAATTTGTCGGGTGCCGGGTTCCGGATTATCGGATTTTACAACCTGCCCGAGAAGATCGGTAACCTTGCAACTTTGAAATTCAACGCCGGATTTCAAACATTGAACTTTGAAACTCCCATGGGTTGGATTCGGGAACAGCCCGATATCCGGCAGAATCAACGCTTCTGAACCTAAACTCCCGACAGGGGTAAAGTCCACCATGACCAATCCCGTTGAGTCGGAGCCATCGCGGATATCAAACTGCATGATTTCTGCAGGATCCGTATGATCCCAGACATTAAAGCGGGCAAAAAGTAACGGATACTGTTCGCTGATGGCCTCAACATACAAATCATAATTTCCGTTACCGGTAATTACATTCAGGCCGGGACAGGTATCCAGCCCGCCACCAAGATCAATGGGATTTCTGAGTACCCGGATCCCGGAACCAGCGTTGTCTTTGATGACATTACCATGAACAGGGCCGGCCAGACCATCCAGGATCATTCCATCTCCTCTGCAGTCTTTAATGATGTTGTGATGAACATCCTCAGCGCCCTTGCTATAGAAACCAGTATAAGATTTTTCGATTTCATTGTTGGCAAACTCCACTGTCCCTGCCTTACTGTAATATCCCATGTTCCCCCCTGTTATCCTGTTCCCGGCTACATACCCCCATCCGGAATAATTGAAAATTCCGCAAGTGCTTTCAGATGGATCAGGGGCAGCTGATTGTACTTCATCAATGATGATAGTGTTGTTCATGACATGCATCGGAGCTCCTGCGCTGGTTCTGATCCCTGAAACATTTCCCGTACAGGTAATGGTATTGTTTCTGATAGTGACAGACCTGCTTTTTGCAATGATCCCGGCCTTATAATCCTCATCGATAAATGCCGGGGAGTTTTCGTCGGAATTGATGGTATTGTTTTCAATAAATTCATCTTCAGTGAGATCGTAATTTCCACCGCTTTGATCCACAATTGCACCATTAAATATCCGGTTATTTGAAATGGTGGTTTTATTCGCAGCCGATTTGTCAAAAATACCGTATTGGATCTCGTTGTTATCGATCAGATAGGTATATCCGGCTCCGGATTTGATTTGAATATAACCGCAACTGTTACCGGTAACGGCTATTTCCGAAATACCTGCACCATGCCTGAACTCAATACTACCTTCTGTTCCTGTAGAATTATTTTCGATTATGAATCCATAATTAGCACCTAATAATGAATCAGGGGGAGGGATTCCAGCTGCACAACCTATCTCAATATACTCTGTTGAGCAGTTGCGTATTATGTTCCTGTCGGTGAAAGGGCCGGTATGGGCTCCCCTGATAAAATAAAACTCATCAAACCTGAGCTTTTCAAGACCGGTTGAAAGATTGCTGTCCTCCCGGTCAACCACAATCCCCTGAATGATCGTTTGACCGGCACCTTCACCCATCAGACTTACCCCAGCTTTGAGAAACAAGGTATGTGGATTCCCTGACCAGGAATCATCGGGAATGTATGTTCCCTGTTTGATCATCACCTGCCAACCTGGAGATGCTGCATTGATGCCTTCCTTTATAGTGTTGAACGGATGTTCCTGTGTCCCGTCTTCAATGCCGGTGTTGTTGGAGGCAGCAACGTAGATGGTTTGCTGACCAAATGAAAAATGGAATACGAAAAACGGAAAAAGTAAAATGGGGATGAGTTTTTTCATGACTTATTTTTTTTACCACAACAGGCACATAGGGCACCCAGATTTCACAATAGAATTATATGTGCCTTCTATGTGCCTTACTGTGCCTATCCCGATAAATCGGGACATATTGTGGTTAATTATTATAACTTTATAATCTTCTTCACCATCGTTTGGCTATCAAAGCAAAACCGTACAATATATATCCCGGAAGAGAGATGGCTGATATCCAGTTCTGAAGTTCCGGAATTTCGGAACTCCGGAACCCGGGCTTCCAGAATCCTGCCAAAGAAATCGACAATCTCCATAACCGCCGGCAGCCGGCTGCCGGTTGAAAACTGAAAACTGAAAACTCCCCGGGTGGGATTGGGAAACATTATGATCTCCGGCAACGGATGTTCACTTACACCATATGACAATAGCGGCATATACAACACCAGCGCTCTCGCCGGATCATCGTTTGCATCATAAATATCATATTGACCGACTTCTGCTTCAGTACTGTGAGACCACACGTTATTCTGTGCCCAGATGGTGTCAACAAAACCGGAAAGAGTTTCCACGTAAAGGTCATAACCGTCGTTATCTTTGATGACGTTAAATCCTGTACCGGGTTCATCCAATCGCCCCATGGGACAGTTTCCTCTTGTGCGGATACCGTGTCCGCCGTTGTACCTGACGATATTGTAATTCAGTCTGATGGAATTTGTATCAGCATATTCAGACTTGTAATCAAGGATCATCCCGTCTCCGATACAGTACTCCACCCTGTTACTATCGACATCTCCCGAAACTGACTGCAGATATAAACCATAATGCGCCCCATCAATCTCATTTTCATTAAATCCATGCGAAGCGATGGCCGATAAGTATACCCCATAGGCGCCGCCGCTGATCCTGTTGCCTTTCATCCCTCCGAATGATGTCGATCGCACATGGATAGCGCAAACAGATAACGTATCTCCATCTAAAGGCAAGCCGGAGGGTTCAAAATACGGGAGGGTGATGGTATTGTCCTCAAAATAGCCACCGGCTGTAGTTTTAAACCGGATGGCTGCTACCGAGCCATCGGTGTGGATTTCATTTTCTCTGATGACGATATCCCCGGCGGTAGCCTGAAAATGTATACCACCGTTTTTAAAGTTATTATTCCCGATAATTGATTCAGACAATGCCACATATTTGGCCGAAAGCGAACCGTTCTGGATATCATTCTCCGTGAACCGCAGGCCGCTGTGTGAGACCGCTCTTAACCGGATCCCGCCTCCAATCGTGTTACCGGATATCACATCAGGGTATGAGGCTGTCGATAGCACGATCAGGCTGTCGGATACAGTATTGTTTTGGATGAAGATGGTATCGGATTTTGCAGTTGTGATTACGCTCAGGCTTCCTGCCACCTGGTTCCCTTCAAGCCTTATTAAGCCCTGGGAAGAGGTGCTGCTGATCCACAGTCCACCGCCGGTTTCACAATTTATGACCTCCCGCCTTGCCGCACAGGCAGCGCTTCCAATGTGAATGCTATCATCAACGGAGCAGTTCTTTAATAATATTCGACCGGTTTCGCTAACCGATGGGGTGTGATCATTCAGAACTTGCAATCCGCAGTCTTCAATAATCAAAGGGGTCACCGAATAACCGCTGTCATTGTGTATAACGTTCCGGCACCAAAGATTCCTGATGAGCACAGGCATAGAGTCAAGCTTTGAGGATAGTATAAAAATTCCCTGAACCAGGGTAGAAGCAGCAGATGTTCCGGCGATGGAAACACATTTCTCAACCAGCAATGTGTCTTCAGGATAGTTACCAGAAACTATCGAGATAGAATCACCGTTCTGTGACAACTGCAATCCTTCAACAATGGTATTAAAGGGATTTGCCTGTGTGCCGTTCTCGTTGCCTGTATTGTTGGAAACATCGACGTAGATGATTTGCTGCGCAAATGAAAAATGAAAAGCGCAGAACGCTAAATGCAAAATAAGGATGAATCTTTTCATGGCTTGTTTTTTTTCACCACAACAGGCATATAGATTACACAATAAAATTCTATGTGCCTTCTATGTGTCTACTGTGTCAATGCGGTTAATTATCGTAACTTTATAATCTTCTTCACAATCGTTTGATTTTCAATACACAACCGCACGAAAAAGATTCCTTTCCTTAACCCGGATGCTTCATACATTACCTTGTGTTCGCCGGGTAATTGCACCTCATTTACAAGGATTGCTGCATTCCGACCGGTTATATCATCGATGACAAGCTGCACATGCCCTGGTTCTTTCAAATGATACTGAATTGTTGTTGAGCCGGAAAAGGGATTCGGAAAAAGCCTGAGCTGCAGATCATCAGGATCGTGATCCTCAACCGACAGGGCTGTTTGCCATCTGGCGATGTATTTGGCTGTTTTATTTCCTGCCTTGGTAAACCGGCCACCGGCATAAAGGTTATTTCCGTCGGCATACAGTGCTTTCACCCATTGATTGGTGCCACTTCCAAGCGACGACCACTGACTGCCATCCCACATGGCGATGTTGTTGACATTCAGCCCTCCTGCCTGTGTAAAACTTCCGCCGGCAAATAATTTATCACCAATAACTGCAAGTGTATACACCGGCCCGCTTGTTCCACTGCCCAGGGGAGACCATTGCGAGCCATCCCATCTGGCTATATTATTGACGCTCACGCTCCCTGCAACAGTAAATCCGCCGGCAACATACAGATCGTTTCCAATCAGGGCAAGGCTGGTCACAACACCATCACCGCCACTGACGCCTCCTCCCAAAGCCGACCAGGATGAACCATCCCATTTGGCAATACTGCTAGCATCCACGGTTCCTGCCCTGGAGAATTTGCCCCCGACATACACATCATTATCATCTGTTTCAATAGCAAACACATCCGGTGTGTAATAATCTGACAGCCATAAGCCACCACCTACAGCATGAAACTGAGTCCCATCCCACCGGGCTATTCCATAAAGATCTATCCCGGCGGTAGCGATCATTCCCCCTCCCAGATAAAGTGCATCTCCGGCTGAAGCCAGACAGTCAACCTGGTAATCTATCACACTGCCGGGCTGAACCCATTCAGTACCGTTCCACTTCGCGAAATGCTTCATAGCCTGCCCGTTCGATTTGTAAAAGATGCCACCGGCATAAAGCGCTGAATTGAAGAATTCCATGGCAAAAACGGCATTCTGATCAAATCCGTGGCCGATGGGCGACCAGCTTACCCCGTCCCATTGGGCAATGCGGTTGATATTGTTACCGCCGGCTTTGGTAAATTCACCCCCGGCGTATAAAATGCCGTCTTTTTTCACAAAACAATTGACGTCGGCGTTCATGCCCGAAGTGCCAAATGATTCATCCCAGTTTTCATCTCCTGAAATCGGGCTTGCCTGATTTTGCGGGCAGACGTTGAGGCAAATGGACATCAAAATAGTCTGCACAACAGCGATCATTGCAAATAAATTTGTCTTCATAGCCTGATGATTTTTTTCACAATTATTTGGTTTTCAGACTCTATTCTAACGAAGTAGATTCCAGGGGGGAAGTGTGTGATGTCCATCAGAATGCTGGCGGCACCCCGTTCAGATTTGAGTTTTTCCCGGATTTTCCCTGTGGGATCAACGATCTCAACCTGACAATCCGGATATAGGATATTGGATAATAAAATCTGAAATTCCCCCTGTGTCGGGTTTGGCATTATTTCAGCACTTATCCGGCCGGGTTCATCAAATCCCTGTGCCTCCTGCTGCGACCAGGAATAATAATCCCGGGTGCTGAGCACAAACTGCTGCACATGTACGATCCATTTGTGATACGAATCGCTGTGCCGCCGGTTTAATGAATCGAATGTGTAAAGGTGCATGTTTACCCCTTTCCAGGATGCTGATCCGGCATCCCATTGCGATAGCGCATCTTCGACAAGCAGGGTATCCTGAATATATTCATATGCACGCATATAGCCAGGCTCCCATTCACCAAAGTCATTACCGCTGTATCCGGTGTTTCTCAACATTCTGTTAAACGCATTATAGGTCATTTCAGCTTTTATACTCGGCATCCATGTGACGGTATCTTCGCCAATGCGGTAATATTCATACAGGGCCATATTCCCGGCTTCATCCCAGGCCCAATGATCCTTCTCCAGTGGAATCCACTCTTCGATTGATTCCTCGTATTTCCAATACCACGACTGAATTTTGCTATGGTGTTCATCCCAGGTGGGTTCTTCCTTTACCATATAGTACCACAGTTGTGTATTGTGATTATAAAAGAGCCTGGTTTTCAGAATCATATCGCCGGTTGTATTGTACTCATAGTCATACCTTAATTTAGGATAAAAAACTCCTGTTCCATCTTCCTCTTCCCATTCGGTCACCCGTTCCGGAAGTCCCTCAGGATTATATTCATATAAAATGTATGATGTTGAATCCCAATGCTGTCCCAGGTTATTCCATTCGAAATTCACTTCATTCGTCAGCCTTTGCTGATTATCATAGTAATTCAATATTCTTCGATAATTTATCCAGTCGAAAAGGGAAAGACTCCAGCCATCGAAGTATGATTCGGAAACATTGCCTTGGGCATCAAATACATATCTTTCCCTGAAAAGGCCTTTGTAAGCCATGGTTTCGTTTTCCCAAAACAATACTGCCCACATGGTCTGCCGGTCCTGACCATCATACTGCCATTTTTCAATGCGGTATGGCACCCAAAGATTCAGGGCCTGTTCCCTGACGAATTCCTCTTTCTGTATGGTTCGCTTTTGCTCATCATACCGATAGGTTGTCCGGAAAGAGAGAATTGAATCGCTGATGCCGGAAAATTTCCAGGTAATCACCGAATCGAGCACTTCGGTTTGCGGATTCTCCCGCCACATCTGACCCCATATGGTAAGGGGTAACAAAATAAGCGCGGCCATCGCAATTGTAATTGAGCTTTTCATGACCTGAATTATTTCTGAAGGACAATTTTTCCTGAAAAAAGCTGGTTACCGGCAATTACCCTGCAGATATACATTCCGCCGGCCAGAAACCCTGGCTCCCAAAAAATCCGGTTGTTCCCGGCCTGACAGAAACCATGGTTTGCCTGATATACCGTTCGCCCCTGCAAATCAGTAACACAAACGGTTACATCTGCTGAGGAATTCAGTTCAAAATCGAAAAATGCGATGTCGTTTGCCGGATTGGGTGAAATCTGCAAAGGCCGGGGAGTGTCTTTTTTTCCATAGAACGGAAAGTCATCAATCCCCAGCGGGGGCAATGGCAGCTTGGTCAGTTCACCACCTTTTCTATACAGGATGATATTTGCATTCAATCCGCTGCCGCCTGAAATCCGGCCTTCGCCGACAGCCACATAACCTCCGCCTGTCAGCGGCTGAGCATCGAAAACATAACCCCTGGTCGGCATATATACATTCCCCGGAGACCAGGCAGCGGTATCAGCCGAGATGAAGTTTCCATCCGGATCATAAACCGCCACGTAAATCATTTCCTGTGAGCCGAAACCATTGCGGCTGAGGAGGTAATTACCATCGGCATTCCGGGCGATGGAGCTGAAACCGCCATTCTGGTTCGTATGCGGCATTTTCTCCCAGAGCAGGGTTCCACCCGCATCCAGTTTGGCCAGGTACTCACTGTTCATGTAGTATCCCGCAAGCAGAAATGAACCGTCATCCTGTTCGATGATATCCCCTCCCGTATCCCAGTAATCTGTGAAGTACTCTTTTGTCCATAAAGTATCCCCGTTCTGGTCGAAACGGATCACATACATATTGGTGATATAGCCAACCGATAGTGCATTCCCTTTGGTTCCGGCAAATATGTATCCACCATCTGCGGTGGTATGTACCTCTCCCACCTCATCGCGACGGTTGCCGCCATATCTTCTGGTCCACAGACTGTCGCCCTGCGCGTTGATTTTCATAAACCACAGGTCGCCTGAACCATCGTATTTCGTTGTTTTACCGGCAATGAAGCAGCCCCCGTCAGTGGCTTCTGTGATGGAGATGCCTTCTTCATCGGTTTCATAACCGTATGTTTTTTCCCATTCTTTGTTGCCGTTCTGATCAGTTTTAATAAGATAAAGATCTTTGCCACCGTTGCCGGAAGATTTGGTAAATCCGGTCAGCAGAAAGCCCTGATCGGGGCATTGTACAAAGTCGAAGGCCCGGTCCTCCTGGTTTCCGCCATAACTTCTGGTCCACAAGGTATCGCCATTGATATCCGTTTTGATAAGCCTCATGTCAAAGGTGCTGTTGGTGCCTGAGGAGCCCTGATACCCTGCAATGACAATATTTTTATCCGGTGTTTCCATAACGGCATACCCGCAACCGGCAGTTCCGTAACCTTCGAGGTTGTAATACCCATCAGAATTCCGCGGTGGATCGAGCTTCCATACATAAATGTCGTGCAGACGATTCGCTTTGTAATCATAACCGGTAAGGTAGAGATAACCCTCTTCGTCCGCTGTAATGGCATAGGCAACATCCATGTCGATGGCAGGACCGATGTATCGCATCACCCACAGATCGCGGCCGGTTTTATGGTGCAGGCTGATCATGTTGGCTTCGGCCAGCAATCCGCAACTGTAAGCCGCCACATGTACATTGGTGTCGGGCGTCTGCACTATGGAGAAACCCATGTCGAAGGTCCCGTAAAGCCCTTCATAGCGGTAAAACCATTCGGCTGTGCCTTGCCGGTTAACCTTCATCACGGCCACGTCAAGATCGGTATCCACCTGAGCATCGCGGCCGGCAGCACGACCCACGACATAGATGTTATCATCTATTCCGTAAAGCATTTCATAGCAGGTTTCTCCAAATACCGGTTCCGGGCCCGGCCCGTCAATGTTGCAGTTCCACTGGAATTCACCTGCAGCATTGAGGCAGATGGCGCCGATATCAGAGCCGATCACACAGCTTGCATAGATGCGGCCGTCGTTGCCGAAAACAACATCAGTGGCAACACTGTAACCGACATTAAACGCGGGATGAAGGTATTTCCAGTTAAATCCGCCCAGAGCGGTTAAACTTATAATAACCAATTGTTTTTCATTGGAATTGAGGGAATAACCGGCAGCATATACATTGCCATCGGAACCAACGGTAATCGCGCTGGCCATATCGTCACACAATGAATACGGACAAGCCCCGTCGAACCAGTATATCCATTCCTGCACGCCGGTGGTTGAGTTGATGGCTGTTACCAGAAAGTCGTAGTTGGCTTCCCCGGCCGCATATACCAACCCATTGCCGCCATATTCCACTGAATAAGCTTTACTGGCATAATCCCCGGTGTTATCGTAAATATATTCCCAACGGAAACTGCCTTCGGAAGTAAGGCTGAAAACAAGGTACTTATCATTGCCTTCCACATTTTCCGAAAAACCACAGATATACAAGTTTCCATCGGTTCCATAGTGGATCTCCGATACTTCCATCGCCTTATCCTGCTGCCCTTCATACACATACACCCACTGCCGGGTTCCCGCCTTATCCAATGCAATGACAACAATGTCGTGGTCTAAGTCATTGTACTCCACACCGGCCACATAGACAAAACCATCGTCTCCACAGACGATATCATGTCCAATTTCGCTTTTTCCGGTATTGTAGTTAAAATACCATTTATGGTCCTGGCTGTAGGCGATGAGGCCAAGCAACAGGATAATCCAGAGGCTGACGACATTTTTCATATTTATCTGTTTTAAGTTTTACCCAGTTCAGTCTGTAAGAGTATTACCCTAAACCTGAATAAAAGGATTATACCCTGATGATTTTTCTTACCATTACCTTATCGCCCGAAATGGCCCTGATAAAATAGATGCCCGGAGATAAATGACTTCCATCAAATAAAATCCGGGCAGAACCGGAACCTTTGTTTCCGGAAACAGGCACGGAAATCACCCTGCCTGTATTGTCGAGTATCTCTATCGTCAGAAAGGATTCGTTGGTGAGCTCACAATAAACTGACAACTCATTGTGAAAAGGATTCGGGGCCGGAATTACGGCAATCTGTCCTGTGAGTTCTTTTTCTCTGGAAACACCGGTATACCCCCCGTTGGAAGTGTGCACTGTTCCGGCAACAATGTTTCTATAATTCAACCCATACAAAAATTCGGCTAAGGGTATGAAAGGCATTTCCCGGCTCTTGAACTGGTCTTCCGTCCTGACAATGGTTCCACAGGCCCCGACTGCCACAAAGGCTTGTGCGTCAAGAGCCTGCCCGGCCCATAGACCATTCCCCTGTGGAAGTGGATTCTGCCATTGCCAGGGATTATGTGCCCTGGCATTGAATATCAATAAAATAGTTACAAAGGAAGATACGATTGCTTTTTTCATTTCGACAGCATTAATAATCAAAAACACTTTTTACATCCGAAAAACCAATTTGCATTTTCAGACGGAAGTTCTCAAATCAACTATAAAATTTTATTCTCCATCCATTTCAGGCTCAGCTATATTTCACATTTTCAACATTTTCCAGGCTGATGTACAATCATCAAACCACCCTTTCAGAAAATAAATTCCTGATGGCAGTTTTGAAGCATCGTAATTAAATCTGTGTTCACCTGAAGACCGGTCACAATCCATCAGGGTGCACATCTCTTTGCCGGTAAAGTCATAAAGTTTCAGCACAACATGGGCTTTTTCAGGCTGATGCCAGCTGATGGTGGTACCCTGTGTAAAAGGATTAGGATAGTTCCGAAGCATAAGGGAGTTTCCCTGTTCATTCAAAACACCCGGATCCTTTACTCCAACCGTTGAATTTTCGTTATACCCGATCAGGTATATGGTTCCCAGGCTTCCGGTTTCAGTGCAATGGATATTGAGCTGAGCGGTAAAAACACTGCCGGCAGGCACGAACTGCACTGAAACTTCCCAGGATTCACCGGGGGGCACGGTTTGAATTCCTCCTCCCGATATCATTGAAAATGATTCAGCTCCGGCTCCGGTGATGTCAGCGCCCTCAAACTGCCAGTTCGTTGTTCCATTATTCATGCAACTTACCTGGTGAACATCGTCGTTCAGGTAAAAAAGCTGATAATTGGCATAATTGGTAAATGTTCCCCTGTTGATGATATCCCCCTGCACATAAAGAGCAAAAGATTCATTCTGAGTTGGTTCATTCCTGATTAAGCCATTATTCTCAATATTTCCGAAGTTGTAAAGACTATATGTATAAGAGCCGCCGCCGTATACCTGTGACTGAAGCGTATCGGTAACCAATAAATTGCCATAAAACCTGTTTCCATCATCAATTACCACTATTCCACGGATTTCTGTATTTCCGGATGCGGTAATATTGCTTAGGGTGGCATTTTTGATGATGGCGGAGTTTACCCTGCCATTGTAAAGATGCCCGGAAATATCGATTTCATAATGGTTCATCTCCAGGGTTGATCGCAACAGATTGTAATTACCTGCAATTTTAAGATCGCTGGTGGCAACGACCATACTGACGGAATCAACATCCGTGAAATTTGTCTGGAAAACTTTCCCGGGCAGTTGGTGAATCTGCTGTTGCTGACTACCGGAAAATTTGGTATAAGCATTCTCCCAAAGTCCATGATTGTCAATGCCTCCGGTAATTTCAAGAGACAGCAGGTCACCATCGTTTATGTTGCGGATTAATCCGTAATTCGTGATATCTCCCCGAACCTGAAGCGTATAAGTAATGCTTCCTCCGCCATATTCGATGGATTGAAGGGTGTCGTTAACAATTACATAGTCGTGGAAAATATTATTGTTTTCGATGGTGACAACTCCATTAACTGATAATCCTCCCATACTTATAATGTTGTTCAGGAAACCATTGTTCAGATTGGTATTTTCAATGGCTCCGCCGTAAAGCCACCCGTAAATCGTAAGTGTATCCCCTGCCATGTTCAGATGTGCCCCATTCAGATTAAGATCATTCATTATCGTGATATTGCTTTGCGCAACAATATCACTTTCAGGGTTAAGGTCGCTGAAGTAACTGTCGAAAAACCTGTCGGTACCCTGAGTAATATGCTGTGTTTCATCACCTGCTAACTTTACATATTTGCACGACCAGTGCCTGTTGTTTATAATATCACCGGTAATAAGGATTTCAAGATCATCATCATTCAATGGTGCTTTTGTATCCATATTATCCATAATCACCCCATTATTTAACAGATTTCCATTAATCCTTAGTTTATAGATGCCATACCCACCTCCATAAACATTGGCCATCAGGGTATCCGTTACTGTAATGTTTCCATTGAATTTCAGGGTATCCGAAACATCATACCCAACCTTAAATGTTCCAAGAATTTCGAAATCACCCGTAAGGGTCCCGCTGTTAACCAGGCAATGACGCATTTCAAGGGAGTGATTGCCAACACTGAATATATGGCCGTTGAGCATAAGATGGCTCCGGTTATAATAGCCGTCAGAGTACCAGTCACAGGTAAAAACCAGGTCGGTGAGGGCGGTGATGCCGGTACTGCTATTGACGATAATTTTACTCCCGAATGTCATTCCTTCAAGCAGGCTCAGGTTATGATTTCCTGAATTTGTCAGCTCCGTTTCAACAGGCATCCAGATGTTATTATTGGTAAGATCACCATAAACAAACATCTTCAGAGCATCCTCTCCGCCGTTCTCAACGATACCATTATTGACAGCGCTTCCATGTACATAAACCGGGAAAATTCCATTCCCCCCCCCATACCCTCCATTGCGGAGCGAACCTGACGAAGTGATTGTAAGATTGTTGCAGTGAACAGGCAGAATGGCATAACCACTTGTATAAGCCTGAACTACAGGCCCGTTGATGATTACATCATCGTTTTCACCGGGAACAGTCAGACCAATCCAGGTGTTGGGATCGTGCCATAAACCGCCAAATGTTGTTGACTGAACCTGAGAATAAACACTTACTGACACGACAGAAAGAATGAATGCGAAAAGTAGATTTTTTTTCATGTTACGGTTTTTGAAATTTTAGCTTAAATGATCTTTTTCCGGGTTATAAAGAAAGTTTTAATGACTGCGAGAAACCAAATTCTACCTCTTCCTGACCTCCGAACGTTTAAAACCTTTCACCCTTAATTCTGCATCATCATTGGGATTGTAATTATTGTTGTCGTGGTATATCACATCACCCTGAGCATTCTCCCAGCGGAAATTCCATTCATTGGTTCCGCGTTCAGTTTCTCCGGTAAACGGGTTGATGTAGTCTTCCTGACCGGTAAGGTTGAGGTACATGTCGTTGTTGATTTCTGAATTGGTCAGGGCACGGTGTTCGGTGATCTCCCGGTCAATGCGGGCAATGTCGCGCTGGGTTTGCAGGGCGATGTTGCTGTTCACCTGCTGGCTGCGGATTTCACGGGTAATCCATTCGGGATTGAGCTTTACCGACTGGCCGATGGTGGCAAACACAGGTGCCAGCTCTTCGAAAAGCGGTTTTTCGGCCCTTACATACCAGGTTTCCTTATTGCTCCACAAACCACCGCCCAGCTGACCCCAGTCCTCGATGGCACATACCATCTTTTCAAGATATGGAATACCGTTTTCGGAGTACTCAAGATTCGCGATGGCTGCCTGGTAATTGAACCGGTAACCACCAAGCATAAGCGATGACATTTTCCCATACTCTTCAGCCAGATTGGGGAGCTGTTGAACACCTGTAACCTTAATGTTCTGAGCATGAGGATGGGCAAACGGAATGGCAATTTCCCTGATAAAATCGACAGGTGTCATCATACGCATTACCATCATCCCGTTGTAGTTGCTGCCATCCGGGAACATGGGAGCAGCCAGGCTCTTCTCCGGATAGCGGTGTATATCGAAAAAGCGGGTGTCGGGCAGCCACCCCATGCCGGCTTTCTGATCGGGCGACGAGAGCTTCATATACAGCTTGGCTTCAATGGCATTGCCGGCGCCGCCCGCGGCATTGGGATCAACCCGCGTTATCCCGCCTGTAATACTCCAATCTTTCGGCAGCAGAAACGTAAAGGCATTTTCGTTGGGTTCGCTGTTGCGATAAAAAATTACCGGATGACCTTCTCCACCGCTTATAAGCTCCCCTCCATCTTTTTTGTCCGGGTTAAAACCTGAATTGCAGGCAATGAGGGCAAGCAAAGCCGGAATAACTGCTGGTAATGGCATGAGTTTCATAATTGAGAATGTTGTTCCGGGGGGCCGTTGCTATTGAGTCTACGATGTGGACGTAGTCATTACAAATTTACAACGCGTTTTGCAATATACTCATTAATAGCACCTTACAATATCCTTCAGAGCACCCTACAAAAACACTCAAAACAGTAGAAGTGGCAGAAGCAACTTGAGGCAAGGATTTTCGATTCTCAGTTCTGAATCATAGCGGTCTCAACTCCGCAACATGGCATGATGGCCTTGACTCCGCAACATGGAAAGGTGGTCTCGTGCCGATGGCCATCGGTACCCCTCGACCACCACAGAAAATCCCGGCTAAATAATAAAACCGGTGTTCAGGCGAAGCCCGGTGGTCGAGCGGAGTCCGGTGGTCGAGCGGAGCCGAGACCATCCGGAAACACCTGAGAGCAACTCATGTAAAAGATCAGATCAAAGCGATAAAGTTGGTAAGGTTCTGTTCATGAGGCACGCCAAGTTTTTTGCGGATACGGGTGCGGGCGACTTCGATACTCTTGATGGACTGACCGGTGAGAGAAGACACCTCCCGGGTATTCATATCGAGGCGGATAAAAGAGCAAAGGCGACGTTCTGCCGGGGTAAGATCAGGGTAATTCCTGATCAGCCTGGCCTGAAAACCCGGATGAACTTCATTGAACTGGACTTCAAACTCTTTCCATGCATTGGGGGCCAGTTCCTGCTTCAATTGAACCTGAAGATGCTGAACAGATGCTTCTGACACATCCGTTTTTTTCAGCTCATCCAGTTCTCCGATCAGCTTCTCCAAAAGTTGGTTTTTTTGATTAATAAAAATAGTTTTTGCAGTCAGTTCACGCTCTTTGGCAGAAAGATCTTCGCTTAACCGGCCTATTTTTTCTTCACTTTGCCGTCGGATTACCCCGGTTTCACGTTTTGCTTCATTTTTCCGTTTATAGATCAGCCAAATCAGCGCAATACCCAATAAAAGACTTATTCCCAGCAGTAACAAAATGATGTTTTTCGTGCGGATTGCCTGTTTTTGAAGGAGGCTGTTCTGACTCAACGCCTCGTTCTCCTTTTTCAGTTCGCTCCGTGCGAAACCGGCTTCAATTTCCTCAATAGTCCTGTATTTTTCTGCCGTATAGATGCTGTCCTTCAAAGCGGCGGCACTTTTCAGGCAAGTATATGCCTTATCGGAATTACCGGCTTTTTCATAGCAGGCTGCCAGGCAGAGGCTGGCATCCAGTCTTCCTTTGAGCGAACCGGTCGCCGCAGCAATTTTCATTGCTTTGTCAGCCATTTCAATTGCTTCCCTAACAGAATTGAGGTTTATCAATGTATAGGACAGTTCGGTCAGAGCTTCGGCCAGTTCGGGCATTGCGCCTATCTCTTCAAAGAGATTCACTGATTTGCGGAAAAATGCCGAAGCAATTATAAAATCATTCTTTACTATATGCAATTTGCCAAAAAGCATGTTACACGAACCCAAAAACGATTTATCACCCGATTTTTCCGCCAGCCTAAGGGCATCCTCGAGAAAAAGACCGGCGTTTTCATAATCCTTAAGTTCGGTGTAGGCCCCTGCCATATTTTTATACCTGATTATCAAACGGTACTCATCATTGAGATTTTGTGCCATTTTCAGCGATTGGCTGTAATATTCCAGTGCCCTGAACGGGTTGTGGTTGTCGCTGTATAGGTTACCAATATTGTTTAAACAATCAGAAACCGCTGCTACATCATTTATTTTACGAAAAACCTCAATGGCTTTTTCATAAGATTCCATGGCTTTGGCAAAATCGCCGGTTTTGCGGTGCACATTCCCCAGGTTGTTGTGGCAGATGGCTTCTTCGTAAGTCATTCCCGTATTCCGTGCTTTCAGCAACGCTTTATTATATAACTCAACAGCATCTTTATAATTCCCGCGCAACTTCTGAACAATCCCCATACCTGCCAGGCACCAGAACTGACCTGAATCATCATTCAACTTCTCATATCCCGAAAGGGAAAGACGGTAATACTCCATGGAATTGCCGAACTGGCTTTGCTCCAGGTAAACCTCTGCAATATAGAAATAGCATTCAGCAACAAGCAACTTATCCCCGCTTGCTTCAGCTTCCCGCAAGGCCAACCTGAAAAGCTCCATGGAAACAGCATATTCAAGACGGTTGTAATGTACAAGACCCAGCCCAAGCCTGGCTTTGATCAGTTTTCGTTTTACCGCCTTTACCAATGCCTTGCTGCCGCCTCCGCTGAGACATTTTTCGGCAGCTTGAATGGCTGTGTTATAGAGTTGAATAGCTTCATCATCCCGGGCATCTCCTGCTTTAGCCAGAACAGAAGAAATCAGTGCAGTATCATACGGCATTTCAACACCTTGCGACTGTACACCAGCGGGAAAAAGCCAGGACAGACAAAACAGAAGCCGGCTGATTATTCTTAAACGGCTCATAAGGTTTTACGAAATCCGAAATAAAGATAATGAGTTTTCTATAACTTGTCAACTTACATGATGATCGATTTCATACATACCCTGCTACCCCGGTTTCTGTTAGGGCCTCTAACCCGGGCAGGCAGGCCCCAGGCGCGAATTCCACTCAACGTTACATTATGATTGACATCAGAACGAACCTTGACAAATTCACGATTCAGCGTCCCGCCTTCTATTTCCTTGAATAATTGTAAAAATATAACAGACTGCCGGCTTCATTATCCAAAGACAGTATTTAATCAGGTACTAAAGATTTGTTTCAGAACGCTTCCCCGCATTCGATTTGCCATAGATTTTTGAAACATACTTACCTGCATAATACGCCAGTATCAGCGGCAGCCATAAATGACGGATAAAAAAACTGCAATTATCCAATTGTTTGTCGGTATTCAACAGTAAAATATAAATTCCGAAGGATAGCAGGATAAATGCCATATCCAGCATGCGAGATATTTTCATTGAATTTCTATTGTAAATCAGAATAAAAATCAGATTTCAGTGAAATGCCGCGATCAGCAGTTCAATATCCTTGTGGGGCAGGTGAAAATATTCACTGATATAACGATTGGTAGAAATGCCGTTGTAAAGATAAACCCCGTTCCTGACCCCGGTATCGGTTCTCAGTATATTGTTAATACCGCCTTCGTCTCCGACCTTCAGCATGATGGGCGCCAGCAGGTTGCTGAGCGCGCGTGATGCGGTCCGGGGCACCCTGGAGGCAATGTTGGGTACGCAGTAATGAGTGACGCCGTATTTTTCGAATACAGGATTTTTGTGGTTGGTAATCACCGAAGTCTCAAAGCAACCACCCTGGTCAATGCTGACATCAATGATAATAGCTCCGGCCTTCATCTGTTGCACCATCTCTTCGGTAACACACACGGGCGATAGCCCTCCCTGCGGCCTCACGGCGCCAATGGCGACATCGGCGGTCTTCAGGGCTTCTTCTATCGGCCGGGGCTGCAGTACACTTGTATATATCCTCGTTCCCAGGTTATTCTGAAGCCTGCGCAACCTGTACACAGAGCTATCGAATACTTTTACCAACGCCCCCATACCCATGGCAGCCCGGGCGGCAAACTCCCCTACTGTACCAGCGCCCAGAATTACCACCTCCGTAGGTGAAATTCCGCTCAATCCGCCGAACATCAATCCCCTGCCGTAGTCGGGATGACTCAGGTATTCGGCAGCAATCAGAATGGAAGTATTTCCGGCAATTTCCGACATGGCCCTGATTACCGGGAAATTCCCGTCACGGTCCTTCATGTATTCATAAGCAAGCGCAGTAACTTTTTTGGCTGCCAGTTGCCTGAAATGAGCTTCGGTTAATCCGGCCAGATTCAGCGATGACAGCAGTACCTGTTTACCCCTGAGCATTTCAATTTCCTGGGTAGTCGGCGGTGCCACTTTAATGATCACATCGCACTGGAATATCATTGCGCTCTCATAAACAATCTCCGCTCCGGCTTCGCTGTATTCGTTGTCGGGATAGTGCGAAGCTGCGCCGGCATTGTTTTCTACAAGAACCCGGTGACCCGATTTCACCAGTTGGCTCACGGCATCGGGCACCAGTGAGATCCGGTTCTCAAGCCAGGCGGTTTCTTTGGGAATGCCAATGGTTAAACGGCAAGCCTTATTGGGAACCTCAAGCCTTTCTTCCTGTGGCATCAGTCCTGTAGTGTGAGAAGGAAACATAATAAAGTCCTGCTGCTGCTCTTCCATTTTTACCACCGTCTGAATTTCATGCTAAGATACAAAAAACAAAAACAACTTAACAAACCCCATGCATGTGCTCCGCAATCCATCAGCACCCACAGGGATTGCTGCAGATGCACTATTATTTATCTGGTAAAAATAAAGGCCCTGTCTTCACTTCCTTCATCCACAGCAATTTCAACCTTAACGGCCCCGGCCGGAATTAGCATCCCCGCGAGTTCGGGCCATTCGATAAAGCAGTAATCCCCGCTGAAAAAGTAATCCTCATATCCAATGTCGAGCAATTCCTCAGGTTTCCGCAACCGATAAAGGTCAAAATGAAAAACAGGCTCTTTGCTGCCGGTCCGATATTCATTAACAATTGAGAATGTCGGGCTGCTTACATTATCTTTAACCCCTAGCTGCCTGCACACAGCCTGTATAAAGGTTGTCTTTCCGGCCCCCATAAGACCTGTAACGGCAAATACCCTAGCTGCCGGAAACAGGAAAAGCATTTGCTCCGCAATCTTATCAAGTTCATTTACACTGCTACAAAGCAACTGAAGTGCCTGTGTATTATCTGAATGCATCATCTGAATCACGGATATTAAAATGCAAAAATAAGAAGAACTGCCTCAGGCCGGTATAATTCCGGCCTGGGAAGGTTGCCTTTTTTACCGAAGTACAGTCTTAAACCGTTTTATTTAGCTTTCAGGATCACAAAGGGTATCATCATTTCTTCCATCGAGATCCCGCCGTGCTGGAAGGTATTCCGGTAGTAGTTGACGTAATAATTGAAATTATTGGGATAGGCAAAGAAATCGGTATTTCTGCAGAAAACGTAATTTGAACTGACGTTGGTCCGCGGCAGGAAAATATCCGCAGGGTTTTTCACTTCAAATACCTCTTTCCGGTTATAACTGAGGCTGCGCCCGGTTTTGTAACGCAGGTTTGTATTGGTCGCCTTGTCGCCAACAATTTTAACGGGGGCATCCACTTTTACCGAGCCATGATCGGTAGTAATCACCAGGGGAATCTTCTTCTCGGCCAGAAAACGGATGATATCGTAAAGCGGCGAGTGTTCGAACCACGAAACCGTTATGGAACGGTAAGCCGCCTCGTCGTCAGCCAGTTCTCGGATCACTTCCATCTCGGTGCGGGCGTGCGAAAGCATATCCACAAAATTGTAGACAATTGCATTCAACTTGTTGCCTGTAAGGTTCGGGAGCGTTTCTACCAGTTTACGCCCGGCGGAGAGGTTCAGTATCTTGTGGTACGAATACCTGACATCCTTTCCATAGCGCTTCAGTTGCTCGCCCAGCAGTTCACCTTCAAATTGATTCTTGGTGCCTTCATCGTCTTCGTTTACCCAGTAGCGGGGATATTTCTTTTCGATCTCAGTGGGGAGAAGCCCGGCAAACAGGGCATTCCTTGCATATTGCGTGGTGGTGGGAAGTATGCTGTAATAAATCTCATCGCGCTCAACCCGGTAAAGTTCACTGATGATCGGCTGAAGGATCTTCCACTGATCATAGCGAAGGTTATCGATCAGAATGAAGAACAGCGAAGAGGTTTCATCCAGCAGGGGAATCAGTTTGTCACGGATCAGTGTATGCGACATCACAGGGCGGTCGGGGTTCTTACCGTTCACCCAATCGGTATAGTTATTCTCGACAAAGCGGCTGAATACCTGACCGGCCTCTTCCTTCTGCATTTTTAGCACATCCATTATGCCGCTGTCGTTCGACTGCCCCAGCTCAAGTTCCCAGTAAACCAGTTTGCGGTAAACCTCCGGCCATTCACTATGGGTTAAGCGGTTACTTATCTCCATACCGATATTCCGGAACTGTTGCTGATAGCTGAAAGTAGTCTTCTCGCTGATAAGCTTCTTGTTTTCAAGGTTCTTTTTAAGACTTAGCAGTATCTGCTTGGGATTCACCGGCTTGATAAGATAATCGGATATTTTGGAGCCTATGGCATCTTCCATGATCGTCTCTTCCTCACTCTTGGTGATCATGACTACCGGAAGGTCGGGAAACAGGTTTTTTACCCGGATCAGAGTCTCAATCCCGGAAAGTCCGGGCATCTGCTCATCCAGGAAGACAATATCGAAAGGCCTGGTTTTCAATATTTCAATTGCTTCCACGCCATTGTTTGAGGTAAACACTTCATAACCCTTATCCCTGAGGAACATGATGTGTGGTTTCAGCAGGTCGATCTCGTCGTCGGCCCAGAGTATTGTTACATTTTCCATACTAAATCAAGTGAAGGAGTTCGTTTATGCCTGAAGGGGAAATAAATTCCGTAATTTTGTATCATCCGGAACAGATACAGGAATAATGCCGGAATCCGGTTTTTAGTATCCGGGGCGCAACAAATTAACAATTTTTGCAATTACAAAGATAGGCCAAAACGTGAACCAGGCTGCCCGCAACAAGAGAAAAATCGTGAATGATCCGGTGCACGGTTTCGTAACAATATGCTCCGAGTTGTTATTTGATCTGATTGAACATCCTGTTTTTCAGCGCTTAAGAAGGATCAGGCAGCTCGGGATGACTTCCTACGTTTATCCGGGCGCCCTGCACACCCGCTTTCATCATGCCATTGGCGCCATGCACCTGATGCAGGAAGCCATCGATACCCTCAGGCTCAAAGGATTTGAAATCACACGTGAAGAAGCAGAAGCCACCCTGGCAGCCATACTACTTCATGATATCGGTCACGGACCGTATTCACATGCACTTGAGCACAGCATTGTGTCGGGCATGGGCCATGAAGAACTGTCGCTGTTGCTGATGCACAGGCTTAACAGGGAGTTTCAGGGCCGGCTCGGCATGGCCATTGAGGTATTTACCAACAATTACCCCAAACACTTCCTGCACCAGCTGGTATCAAGTCAACTCGACATGGACCGCCTCGATTACCTCAAACGCGACAGTTTTTATACGGGTGTTTCGGAAGGGGTAATCAACACTGACCGCATCATCAAGATGCTTACCGTGCACAACGATGAACTGATGATAGAGGACAAAGGCATCTATTCCATCGAAAAGTTCATCGTTGCCCGCAGGCTGATGTACTGGCAGGTCTATTATCATAAAACTGTTGTATCGGCCGAGAATATGCTGATAAATCTTCTGAAACGTGCCAAATTTCTTGCCGAATCGGGCGAAAAAATCTTTTCCACCCCTGCGCTGGAGCTGTTCCTGCAACACCGGTTCAGCCGCGAAGACTTTGCAGTTGATGAAAACCTGGTGGAGAAATTCGCCCTGCTCGACGATTATGATATCTTTTCAGCCATCAAGGTGTGGATGGAACACTCCGATTTTCTGCTGTCCATGCTCAGCCGTTCATTGGTAAACCGTCAACTTTTCCGGGCCGAATTCAGCGATCATCCAATGAATGAAGTCCGGGTCGGAGCTTTACGAAACGCCATACAGCGCAAATGGCCGCAGGCAGGTCCAGGAGCTGAAGCTTATCTGCTTACTACAGGCACCATCACCAACAACGCGTATATACCCGAGCACGACAAAATCTACCTGCTTTACCGCGATGGCAAGGTGAGCGATATCGCCGAAGCCTCAGATCAGTTAAACATTTCTGTACTTACCAGCGCCGTGTCAAAGCATTTTATTATCTATCCGAAAACCATCCCTGAATTTTGATGTTTATTCTGTCCGGTTTATCGCGATATTTTAATAACTTGCGTGGCTTTTTAAAAAAGGTGCATTTTTGAATATCTGCCTGTAAAACAATTTTTTAACTCAAATTGCAAGTGCCCATTGAGCGCTTGCATAAATCCGGATAAATGAAGTTTACTGTCCAAGAAATTGCCGACCTGATCAAGGGAACTGTTGATGGTGACCCGAAAACAGAAATCTATAAACTTTCTAAAATTGAACAGGGAGAGCCCGGATCAATTTCCTTCCTCGGCAACCCCAAATACACGCATTACATATACCAAACCAGGGCTTCTGCTGTTATTGTCAACCACGATTTTGAGCCTGAACAAACAATAAACTGCTCCCTTATACGGGTCGAAAATGCCTACAATGCATTTGCCATGATGCTGGAAGCATACAATAACCTGAACCGGGAAAAATCAGGCATCTCAAAATATGCAGCCATTGCAGAGAACGCTGAGACGGGGGACAACTGCTTTATCGGAGATTTCGTGAGCGTTGGCGAACACGTGAAAATCGGAAGCAACGTTAAGATTTATTCCAATACCAGCATCGGCGACAATGTGGTAATCGGCGACAATACCATCCTGAATGCCGGGGTGAAGATATACAATGATTGTCATATCGGAAATAACTGTACCCTGCATTCAGGGGTCGTAATCGGCGCCGACGGATTTGGTTTTGCGCCGCAAAGCGATAATCATTATGCAAAAGTGGCACAGATCGGGAACGTAATCCTTGAGGATAATGTGGAAATAGGTGCAAATACCACCATCGACAGGGCGACACTGGGCTCCACAATTATCCGTAAAGGAGTAAAACTGGACAACCTGATTCAGATAGCCCACAATGTGGAAATTGGCGAAAACACTGTGATTGCTGCACAAACCGGGATTGCCGGCTCCACCCGCATCGGCAGAAACTGCATGATAGCCGGTCAGGTCGGTATCATCGGCCACCTGGAGATTGGAAATAATGTAAAAATCGCGGCGCAATCCGGAATTTCCACCAACGTTCCTGACGGAGCAATAGTAATGGGCAGTCCGGCTTTCGAAATTTCTAACTACCGGAAAGCCTACGTTTACTTCAGGAGCCTTCCGAAACTGGCCGACCGTATTTCTGTCCTTGAGAAGAAATTTAAGGGGGAACAATAGCTTTATCAGCTAAGCTTTAGATTTATTATATTGTTTTTCAGCGCATTAAATATACGCTGATCAAATGAAAAATGTAGTAACTTTGCCAGCCCTATGTCAGAAAAACAGAAAACCCTAAAAGAGGCTGTGACCATCTCAGGAGCAGGCCTTCATACAGGCAGGGAAGTCAACCTGACCTTCAGACCAGCCCCGGAAAATCACGGATTTAAATTTCGCCGTACCGATCTGCCCGGCCAACCGGTGATCGATGCCGATGCCGACCTGGTAACCGATACTTCCCGCGGCACAACCATTGAGCATAACGGAGTCAGAGTCAGCACGATCGAGCATGCTCTTGCTGCACTCACCGGTATGGACCTTGACAATATCCTGATAGATCTTGACTGCCCCGAAACCCCCATCCTGGACGGGAGTTCAAAATTTTACATTGAGGGCATCAAAAAAGCCGGGGTTGTTGAGCAGAACGCAGAAAGGCAGTATTTCAGGATCAATGAGGTACTAAGGTATTCAGATCCTGAGAAAAAAACTGAACTACTCATCCTTCCCGATGACACATATAAGGTGTCCGTAATGATTGACTACGACACCAAAGTACTTGGCACACAAAACGCCCATCTCAGCCACCTGAATGATTTCGCCGAAGAAATCAGCCCGTGCCGGACATTTGTCTTTCTGCACGAACTTGAATTGCTGATCCAGAACAACCTGATCAAAGGGGGCGACCTCAGCAACGCCATTGTGTTTGTTAACCGCCTCATCAGTCAGGAGGAGCTTGACCGCCTGGCAAAATTCTTCAACAAACCTCGCGTAGAGGTTTTAAAAGAAGGCATACTCAACAACCTGGAACTTTATTTCAACAATGAACCGGCCAGGCATAAATTGCTGGACGTTGTCGGTGACCTTTCCCTGGTAGGAACCCGCATCAAGGGACATGTGATTGCAAGCAGGCCCGGCCACCTGGCCAATACGCACTTTGCCCGCATCATCAAACAGCACATCAAGCACGAAACCTCGCAACCGCAGCAGCCAAAGTTTGACCCTGGCAAACCGCCGTTGTACGACATCAACGACATCAAGCGGTTGCTGCCCCACAGGCCTCCGTTTTTGCTGGTCGATAAAATACTCGAGATGAGCGACCATGATGTCACCGGACTGAAAAATGTAACCATGAATGAAGGCTTCTTCGTCGGGCACTTCCCTGATGAACCGGTTATGCCCGGCGTGCTGATCATTGAAGCCATGGCTCAGGCAGGGGGGATTTTTGTACTTAGCTCAGTTCCGGATCCGGAGAATTATATTACCTATTTCATGAAAATAGACAATGTGCGTTTCAGGCAGAAAGTAGTTCCGGGCGACACCCTGATCTTCCACCTCGAACTGATGTCGCCTTTCCGCAGAGGGATCAGCCACATGCGCGGGGTTGCCTATGTCGGGAATAAAATTGTTGCCGAAGCTGAGCTGATGGCCCAAATCACTAAAAAAACCGTATCCTGATATGAATCAACCTTTAGCATACGTCCACCCCCAGGCTAAAGTTGCCAAAAATGCCGTAATTGAGCCCTTTGTCAATATCGAAAAAAACGTTGAAATAGGTGAAGGCACGTGGATTGGATCCAATGTCACTATTATGGAAGGTGCACGCATTGGGAAGAATTGCAAAATATTCCCGGGTGCCGTTATTTCCGCTATTCCACAGGACCTTAAATTCGACGGGGAAGATACCATTGTCAGGATAGGTGACAATACCGTTATCCGCGAGTTTGTCACCATCAACCGCGGCACCAAGGCCAATTGGGAAACTGTAGTTGGCAACAACTGCCTGTTGATGGCCTATGTGCATGTAGCACACGACTGCATTGTGGGCAACAATGTAATTCTTGCCAACGCAGCCACCCTGGCCGGACATATCACCATTGACGATTATGCCATTATCGGCGGATTGAGTGCTGTGCATCAGTTCGTCAATATCGGCGCCCATGTGATGATTTCAGGTGGCTCGCTTGTCCGTAAAGATGTTCCGCCATTTACAAAGGCGGCCCGCGAACCTCTTTCTTATGTCGGAATTAATTCAATCGGTCTTCGTCGCAGGGGGTTTTCCGCGGAAAAAATCAATGAGATTCAGGATATCTACCGTTACATTTACCTGCGCGGCAACAATGTAAGCCAGGCTTTGGAATACATTGAAGCAAATCTGCCTGCCACTTCCGAACGCGATGAAATCATCTCTTTCATCTCCAGATCAAGCAGGGGAATTATGAAAGGTTATGCCAAACAGGCATAAGTTTACTGAAGCGACTTCCGGCAAAATTCCTGATTCCGGCTCTTTGCCTTTAATAACTATGAATGCCCTTTTCGCACCATGCTGAACATTACGCTCGAAAACGCCGGTAAGCAATATAACCATACCTGGATCTTTTCAGATCTCAACGCCACGCTCGCTTCAGGGCAACCGACGGCTATTCTGGGGGCCAACGGTTCCGGAAAATCCACTTTACTCCAGATGATTGCCTCAGCAATAATGCCCAGCAGTGGCACAGTCAGCTATTCCCTTAATGGCAACATCATCAGGGCTGAACAAGCCTTCAGGCTGATGTCGATTGCTGCGCCTTATATGGAACTGATCGAGGATTTTACCCTTACCGAAATGATCTGTTTCCACCGCAGGCTTAAACCCCTGATGCGAAACATGACAACTGCTGAATTGATCAGGATAATGCAACTGGAAGAAAACGCAGGCAAGCCCATCCGTTACTTTTCGTCGGGAATGAAGCAGCGGGTAAAACTTGCCCTGGCTATCATGAGCGATACACCGGCGCTGCTGCTCGACGAACCGGTATCAAACCTCGATCAGAAAGCAGTTGAGTGGTTCCGCGGACTTATCGGTTCATTCGGAGGTGAGCGTTTAATTGTAATCAGTTCGAATTCTGTTGCTGCAGAACATGATTTCTGCACCAATACAATCAGGATGGAGGATTACAAAAGCCGGGCGCACGCGGAACCTGCTCCAATGTTCCTTTGAAGCAACACCTCCCGTTTCCCCGGGCAAATCCTTATTTGATGTGCTGGATATATTATGGAGGCTTTGGCAATTAAAAGAAGCCACCAAAGCGCGGAAGCACAATCCCGATGGCCATCAGGACACACAAAAGAATTTATCACAGTTTATACAAAACCTGAAAAACTGAATAGCTGATTGCAGTTACTGCACCATATTATAAAGAAACCGGACCCGGCTTGCAAGTAAACGCTTTTATGATTTACTTCAATCATAAAATATAGTATCGGAAAAAGGAAGAATATAAATCACATTTTCAGGCTAAAATTTCAAAAGCAAAAATTAATCCTGTTATCAGCATGAATAATGACCGAATGTACTATTTGAGAATGAAGCTATCTGTGAGATAAATTCAAGTAAAAAATCAGATTTATCATATTGTTATACAGTCAATTACATCAAATTATGGTGGTCTGAATCTGATCGGCATTAGTTTTGAGAATATTTGCAGGGGTATACTCAAGTTAGTCATCAAACTTTTTATAAGAATCCTGGATCTCTTTTCCTGCAATAAATCAGTGCTTCCGTGCTTCTGTGGCAAAAAAATAAACAGCACATCAAATAATGAATTACCCGTTTTCCCTTCCCCTGATCCCAAATTGTATGAAAACAGTTTGGGAAAACTGTTATAAAAAACATTACCTTTGCGCACGAAAAAAAAATTAAGTATCAGATTTTATGGCAACTACCGCTGACTTTAAGAATGGCTTATGCATCGAATTTAATGGTGAATTATACTCTCTTGTAGAATTTCAGCATGTAAAACCCGGCAAAGGGGCTGCATTTGTCCGCACCAAACTGAGAAACCTCAAAACCGGAAAAGTAATCCCCAACACTTTCAGTGCAGGGGTTAAGATTGATGTAGCCCGTGTTGAACGCAGGCCTTATCAGTTCCTCTACAAGGATGACTCAGGGTATAACTTTATGCACAATGAAACATTTGAACAGGTTTCCATTGAAGAAGCCCTGATCAGCGCTCCACAGTTTCTGAAGGAAGGGCAATCGGTTGAGATCATGTTTCACGCCGAAACTGAAACTCCGCTCAGCTGTGATCTCCCCCCGTTTGTTGAACTGACCGTAACCTACACTGAACCCGGATTGCGCGGCGACACAGCCACCAATACCCTGAAGCAGGCAACCGTTGATACCGGTGCTGTTGTCAATGTTCCTCTCTTCATCAACGAGGGAGAGCGCATAAAGGTTGATACCCGCACAGGCGATTATTCGGAAAGGGTTAAATCCTAAAATTCAGAAAAATTAAGGAACCGGGCAACTCAATAAGCCCGGTTTTTTTACAAAAGCCAATAGCAAAACAATGCAACTTGACCCATCACTGACACTGCAGACTGTTGCCGGACTCATCGGGGCAGAATTTCTGGGTTCCCCTGATTTTTTGATAACCGGTCTTAATGAGATTCACATGGTACAACCCGGTGATCTTACATTTGTTGACCACCCCAAGTATTACGATAAAGCGCTTCATTCAAAAGCGACCACCATTATCATTAACAAAGAAGTAACTTGCCCGCAAGGCAAGGCGCTGATATTTCACGATGACCCCTTTGGTGCCTATGTTTCGCTGGTGAAAAAGTTCAGGCCTTTCGAAAAAGCAGTTGCCGCCATCAGCCCTTCCGCAAAAATCGGAGAAGGCACAGTAATTCAGCCCAATGCCTTCGTCGGGAATCATGTGGTGATCGGCAAAAACTGCATTATCCATTCTAATGTCAGTATTTATGACCATGTAGTGATCGGGGATAATGTAATTATCCATTCAGGAAGTGTGATTGGTGCTGATGCATATTACTTCCAGCGAAAACCGGCCGGATACCGGAAATTTGAATCATGTGGCCGGGTCGTCATCAGCGACAATGTGGAAGTTGGAGCGCTCTGCGCCATTGATATAGGCGTTTCCGGAGATACTTTTGTTGGCAAGGGCACGAAGTTCGACAACCATGTTCAGGTTGGCCATGACAGTTATATCGGCAGCAACTGCCTGATCGGTTCGCATTGTGCCATAGCAGGGGTTACCCGGATCGAAGACGATGTAATACTCTGGGGAAAAGTCGCTATTAATAAAGACCTTGTAATCGGTAAAGGAGCCATCATTCTGGCAACATCAGCCGTTGACAAGAACCTGGAAGGCGGTAAGACCTATTTTGGGGTTCCTGCCGATGATGCCCGCAAAAAGTGGCGCGAACTGGCCGCCCTCAGGCAGTTGCCCGCAATCCTCACTGCTGCAAACCTCAGCGGAATAGAACAGCAATAAAAGAAAACCTTCCCTGAAACGGGATGTACCTGCATTTGACTCTTATTCCCGGCAGTTCAACAACTGCTGCATGAAAGGTTGTTCCCTTTAATTCATTGAGGTGATCAACCGGCACCAGTCGTTCCGGTCTTTCAGGGCAAACCGCAGCATACGGCCGTCTGTAGTCCTGAGATCTAGTCCCCTCGGAATAATCATCAGTGTGTTATAGAAGAGCACCTCACTGATCTCTTTGGGCAGAATTTCAAAATCATCAGCCGCCGTGGTATCCCCGGTTGATTTGAAATATATCCGCTGATTCGTAATAATTAATTTCCCGCGCGACTCCTTTACTCCTGATGTATGCAGGGTATTGCCAGCCTTTATAACTACTTCGTTGGCTTTCAGATTTATCTTCATTATTCCCTCGGTTTAAACTTGATGTTAGTGTTGCAAAACGTGTGCCACATAAGTATTACATTGTTTTTCAATATTTTACCTCTTATGGTAATTCAAAATCACCACATATTGTCCACTGGTGTACAGCCTTTGTCCGGAAACAGACGATACATCGGCACCCGCAATTGTTTTTAAGACGCCGGAGCGCATAAAAGGTTACGTCAGGAATAAGAATTAAGCCGGAAAATTAAGTGAAATCGCCAACTAACTGTGGTCTTTTGTCATTGAAGTGTCCACCCTTTCAGTATCCTTGTGGTAGATATCCATTGCAACGATCATAGCCATAAAGCCCCAGAAGGGCACGGAAGCCTTATCTGTATCCAGAAAATTATTCAGGAATCCATGAATAAAATAGGTTACGAGAGCAAGCACAGAAACAAGGCTGTAAAGACGGATCTCTCGGTTTCTGGCCTTTCGGTACACCCTGATACCTGTATAAATTGCAGCAATTCCAATCCATAGGATATTTAGTAACCCCGGAATGCCCTGCTCTGAAAGCGGCCCGATATACTCACTATGGGCATTGCCAAGGTCGCCCGCGTTGGTACTGATTATGGTGCGCTCTTTTGAGCGCTGGAAAGGAGCATAAATAAACTGGTATGTACCTGGCCCCCATCCGAAAACCGGTCGTTCTTCGAACATCCTTATGGCAGATTGCCAACGGTTGATACGCTCAAGATTGGAAGCATCAGAGGAGATATTGTAGATTGACTGAACGTGCTCTATAAAATTGGCCGACGAATCCTGTTTGTTCTTCTCCAACGCATATAAAATCTCCGTTTTAAACATATAAAAAGATGCTATCAGGATCACTAGCCCGGTAAAAATCCACCTGAACCTGATTTTATATACAACAAGTACTGCAACACCGGCTGAGGCCGCAAGGCTCACCCAGGCAGCGCGGCTGAAAGACAGGTAAAGGGCGCCCAGAAGTATCAGGGATACTATGGCTGCATAGAGCCTGTAGGTCTTTGATCGTTCATAATTGAAAATAAAACCCACAAAAACAGGCACAAAAAAGGCCAGAATGGCCCCATAGGCAGTATGGTCGTTGTAGAAGGGCTTCATTACCCAGTGGCCCTGCTTTTCAGCAAATCCATAGGAAGAATGATGAACTGTAGTATAGATAATCACTACAATCAGGGCAGCGACATATAACCATTTAAACCGTGAGATATTTTTGACATCCTTGAAAAGCAAAATACCAAGAAAGTAGAAAGGCACAACAAACCAAAGCCTGGCAGCCAGGAATTTGAATGAAACCAAGGGTATCTCACTGGTTATACTGGTAATCAGCAGCCATGCAAGGCTGAAAAAAACAGCAATGGTGAGCGGATGAGTAAGTATTCTTCTGTCGTACTGGCCGTTAAAAAGCGTTTTAAAAATAAAGAGAATCAGTACACCTACCATCAGTGGTTCTGATGGTAAAGAAATACCAATTCCAAGTTCACTGTCGGCAATGTTGACAGCAAGCGGAGTTACAAGGACAATAAGCAGCAGGAGCTTATCCAGCCAGAAAAGGTACATTAATGCAACCACAATGGCAACCGGAATGGCAATACCCCAGTAAAACTCCTTTGCCAGTAGCATGGAGTTCAGCAGGATAAACAATCCGCTGAGAAGGTAAAACCATCTTAATTTAGGGTCAGCCGGCGCCTTGAGCATGATAATGTGTAAAAAATGCTGATTCAGGCATTAATCAGGTCTTTCATCTCCTGATTAATCCTTTTGTTTTCAATAACGGAAATCACAACAATTGAGAAAAACAGAGCGGCAGCTACCGAATAAAGAACGATAAGCCAGCGTACCGGGGAAGATTTCTTATCAGCAATCACCGGGGGAGTGACCACATTGGTAAAGGTGAATACTTTATCCGCATCATATACAGCCCGGTCATAAACCAGTTCAAACTCAGAATAAATCCTGAGGATATCATTGCGTCGCTGGGTAAGAATCGCCATTTGACCGGCTTTGTTTTCAAAGTTCTCTTTAAGGCGAAGAACATCCTTCATATTGATATTGGTGCTGTTTGAACCATCAACTGTCCTGAGGAAACCTCGGGTAATTTCCCTTGCCTGAGCTTCATAATCAATCAGTTCATAATTCTGGCGGAGGTCAGCAAGGGCTTTTTCAACACTGTCGAGTTGCGCCTTTTTCTCCTGAAGGGTTCTTCCCATGCTGCTCACCACCTCGGCATATTTATCGCGATGGATTTTGCGGATTTTAAGGTTACAGAAATCAATGATTGCCAGCACCATATCCCGTGCCACCTCCGGGTCTGTATCCATTACCACAATCTCAATTGATTCATATTGTGTTTTACTGATCTTTACATTTTTATTGTAAAGATACTGCATCGTAGACTGATAGTATTTATAAGAACTGTCGATGCGGTAATGTTCAGCCAGATTGAATTTCCGGATAATACTGTCTCTGATATCCTGGGATTGAAGCCACTGCAGCATCTGCTCACTTTCGCTCTCGTCGGAATATGGTGCTATATTTGAAGGATAGACCAATGCATAGGATTTGTATTTCGGTTTAATAAAGAAAGAACCCGAAAATACAGCTGCGAGCAATGCCGCAACAACCGCTATGGAAAGGAGATGCCACTTCCACCTGAAAAAAATCTTCATCATGTGGATGTTACTGAAATAGTTCTCCGTGGTGGGCCTGATGTTGTCCATTATATTGAAATTAAAGCTTATTTTTTTGAACTGGAGTTTTTTTTTACAATACTGAGTACAGGCATTTTTTCAATGGTGATGATCACAATCACCGATATCAGGAATGCAGCCAGAGTCGAAACGAGAACGATAATCCACCGGACAGGGTATGACTTCTTTTCAGCTTTGTAAGCAGACTCCACGACAAATTTTTGCGGCAGGGTTTCCGTTGCATCTACTTTAGCCTCTTCATATCTTGCTTTGAGATAGCTCAACTGCTTTTTCTCATGTTCAAGCATGTCGCGTAAGGAAACATAAGCCCCGCCATACTTTGCAAGAAGGCTCAGCTTATTTTCAAGCGATGCTATTCCCCTGTCATTCCCCCTGGCTATTTCTATGGCAAGTTGCTGATTAAACATTTCCGATTGAGACTCATAATCATAAACCCCCATTTCACGTATCACCCGCAATGAATCCTCCATTCCGGCAATCTCATCGCGAAGTTTAAAGTACTCCTGCTCCACAATGGCAAAACCTTTCATTGCACGCTCGCGTTGCATCGAATTCTTGGTAGAATCAAGCAGTTCAGAAATCGCATTGGCTATATCGGCAGCCATTTGAGGGTCACGGTCGAGCACCGATATCCTGACAGCCATAAATTCTGTCCTTCTGAAAGTAATGTTGCTCTCGTATTGTCTGTGAAGCTCTGTGTTTTTATATTTTGATCTTGGATTAATTTTGTAATGCTTCATCAGGTCAAACTTTTCAATTACCTTATCACGGATTTTGCTTGAACTGAGAATCTGAAGCATCTGTTCTGTCTGCTCATCTTCACCGAACTCAAGAATATCGGTTTTCGCAGCAGGCTGATCGGTAAGCAATGCCCTGGAAACGGAATTGCTGGATACAGGAAAAAGCACAACTGTTGAGCGGTATAGCGGCGTTATGAAAAGGCTGGATGAAAAAACAGCAGCCAGAACTGCAGCACTTAAACTTATGATTATCAGGTGTTTACGCCAGGAGAAAAGGAACATTCCGAGGCTTGTGGAATCAAAATCCCTGATTTCTGATAGCTTATTCTCCGACATAATGGAATGTTGGTTCGTTTTAGGCTGTCAAAGATATGGAAAAAACAATCAGTTATATCCAATAAACATGGTATAAAACTAAAGTAAATTAACAGGGTCCGGGGTTATTCGTTCTTTGATGTGCCGCAGTTAAAGATGAACTTAGTAATCCGGAGTGTAGTATTAAAACATTTTCACTAAAAGGGGTAATGTGTTATATAATCTTCTCTGTGTTGCTCTGTGATGCCCCGGTGAAATCTGTGCAACTGGTTATTAAACAAGGATCCGGAAAATCACATTTTGAGGGATAAACCTTTAACCTGTGTTAAATTTTTTTCTCTTACAAATATTTGGTTTTCTATTTACTGACAGCATTTACGATGGCATGAAACCAGCGCAGCATTTAACGAATAGCCCAGGATCTGTGTTGAAAGCAAATTTAACCGGGAAAAGCGCTGAGGCAAGCCTAATCTTGTCGGGAAGCGACCAGTTTGAAGAAATGCCTTATGTTGAAAAGCCCCAGGAATAAAGCAAGGATAAAAGAGACGCCCAACATAAGGGTAAAGGATTTTATCCAGTGCATTGACAGCCCTGAAGTTATACGGCTGATCAGGATAACGCCGGCAACAAAAGCCAACAAGGTAATGAGATAACGTGGATTAAACCGGAATCTGAATAAAATAACGGCCAGAATTACCTGACTGGCAGCCATCAGCAACTGTGTAACAAGACTAGCCCAGGCAGCGCCCAAAGCCCCATACCAGGGAATTAGAATAAGGTTAAGCCCCACATTAAGCAGCATGCCACCTGCAGCTACCAGATTGAGGTACTTCAGGCTACCGTTGGCAGTAAGCAGCGTACCGAATACATAAGTGGTAGAGTAACCGATAAAACAGCCCATCAACACCCCGAATACTGTAGCAGAGTTGGAAATATAATGATCGTAGAGCAAATCCATGATGGGATAGCTGTAATACCATGATCCGGCAGACACAATAACGGAAAGTACAAAAAGAAGGGTAAAACTAAGTCTGGCAAGGTTTTCAACTTTCATGCCGGATTTAAGCTGACGGGCAAAAAGAGGCAATAAAAGCACAGAAACCAGGTAAGCAATATTGTTGGCTGCATCCAGCAGGCGATAGCCGTGGGCATAAACCCCAACCTGAATTTTGCCTTCCTCTCCCGGAATCAACTTCTGCAATAAAACAGAATCAAAACGGTTGTAGAATGTCATCAGCAAAACCAGCACGGCGAAGGGAAGGCTTTGTTTGATGATCATCACAAAAAAAGGCACGTTCCAGTTGAGACGTGTAAAAGACGCTTTGCGAATGACTACCAGCAAAGCAACCAGCGCCGTTATAATATATGACAGCGTTTGTGCATAGACAAACCACTCGATGCGCATAGGTTGGCTGGAGATATTTCCCCACAGCAGGATGCTGCAGAAGATAATCATAAGAATGCGGTCGAGCACCGAAAGTACGCTGTCTGTCTTAAAAAAGAGCAAAGCAGAAACGTTGGAGCGCAGGTAAAGGATAAACGAGATAAGAAACTGGTTTAATCCCAGCAGGGCAAGCATCCATAAACCTGTTCCGCGAAAGCCCCAGATCAGACCAATTGAAAATGTTACCACAAAATACACAACGGCTAACATGAACTTCATGGCCAGAATTCCTGAAAAATGCTTGTTCAGCAGGTGGGTATTCTGTGCAATATTCCGGTTGTTGAAATTGGTAATTCCGAAATCGAGAAGTATATTGAAAAGAAACGAGAAATTGAGGATGGTAAAATAGAATCCGAAATCTTCAGCACCAACCACATTCTGCACAGTCCTGTCGATGCCGAAAATCCAGAAAGGTTTGATCAGCAGGTTAAGGAATAACAGAAAACCCAGATTGGTAAGAAATTTACGCTGCATACAGGAATCTGAACATCAAGCGGGCAATACTTCACCGGCGGGGAATGTAACTGAAAACCTCTTCCGGTAAGCGATTATGTGTTAAATTTGCGCAAAAATATCATTATTCTTGTAATATTCACTACAGGTGACTGAATAAAAGCCTCATCAATACCAAATTGTTTTGAAGATCGCTGTCAATACCAGATTGCTGTTACATGGAAAACTCGAAGGAATCGGGTGGTTCAGCTATGAGAACCTCAAAAGAATCACAACCGGCCATCCCGAACACCAGTTCTATTTTCTTTTCGATCGTCCTTACCACAGGGATTTTATTTTCAGTGACAACGTCATCCCCCTGGTAGCCGGCCCTCCTGCGCGTCATCCTGTGCTTTATTATATCTGGTTCGAATTTACCGTTCGCCGTCTGCTCAAAAAAATCGGAGCCGACCTTTTCCTTTCCCCTGACGGCTATCTTTCACTGGGGTCAAAGATACCTTCCATTGCCGTATTCCACGACCTGAATTTCGAGCACTACCCCGGCGACCTTCCCCTGGCAGAACGCTGGTATTACAGAACCTTTTTCAGAAAATATGCTGCGAAAGCGGCCAGAATAGCAACAGTTTCCGGATTTTCGAAGGCAGACATCACAAAGCAATACGGTACGGATCCCGAAAAAATTGATGTGGTTTATAATGGGGCGAACGAAGAGTATCTTCCCGTGGATGAATCTGTTAAATCAGAAACCAGAAAAAAGTACACCGGTGGCCGCCCCTATTTCTTTTTCGTTGGCTCCATGCATCCGCGTAAAAACCTGGTCAATCTTTTCAGGGCTTTTGATCTATACAGAAAAACCGACAACCGGAACACAGTGCTCCTGCTTGCCGGTGCAAAAAAATGGTGGACAGGAGAGATTGCTTCTGTTTATGAAAACATGGAATTCAAAGACGATGTAATCTTTTCGGGCAGACTGGAAACAAGCGAAATGCGCGATGTGATGGGTTCTGCCATAGCGCTTACCTACGTCAGCTATTTTGAAGGGTTCGGCATACCCATCGTGGAAGCTTTCCGCTGCGGAACCCCGGTAATCACATCCAACATCACTTCCATGCCTGAAGTTGGCGGAGAAGCTGCCCTTTATGCTGATCCTTTTAAACCGGGCGAAATTGCTGATGCCATGATTAAAATTGCAAACGATGACACCCTCCGTGAGCATCTGATCAAAGCCGGAGCTGAAAGGGCCGGTATATTCACCTGGGATCAATCAGCCCTGAGGCTATGGCAAACTATAGAAAAAGTACTTGCAACTCAGACAGATTTCTCAGCGCGCTTGTAGGTGCACAGGCTTACAAGCCAAACAGCGGCGAATGCAAGTACAAAGGAAGCAAACCGTACGCTGATTGCCTGATCGAGGAAAGCAATTTCAGACCATATTATTGTGGAGAGCGAGCCCGTTAACATACCGGCAAGCACTCCCTGCCAGGTTGTCTTTCGCCATTTAATCAACAGCAGCAGCGCCGGGCCAAACGAAGCCCCCAGACCCGACCATGCATAGGAAACCATGGCAAAAATCAATTTTTGAGATGTTACCGCAATGGCAAATGCTGCAAGACCGACCACCAGAGTCACAATCCGGCTGAGGTTGACCATAGCTCTGGAGCTGATGTTGATATTCAATATGTTATGAAACAAATCTTCCGACACCACAGAAGATATCACCAGCAACTGCCCGTCGGCAGTTGACATCATGGCAGCGATGGCTGCAGAAATCAGAATACCGGCGACCCAGGCCGGCAACAGGTTGTTGGCAAGTTGAGGCATCACCTTTTCAACATCATCGAAAGCCCCATGACCATACAATGCCAACCCCACCAAACCAATCACGAAAGCTCCCGCAAAGGCGGGAATTGCCCAGAAAAATGCAATGCGACGGCTTTTTTTCATTCTGGCAGGATCTTTAAGTGACATAAATTTAGTCAGCAGGTGTGGCTGCCCCATATATCCGAAAGCCCAGCTCAGTCCACCGATGATAGTAGCCACCGCAGCCCAGCCCGCTTTACCTCCTGTTATGCTCAGGTAAGTACCTCCTGCAGCATCCAGCGTTGATCCCAGCGAGTGTCCCCCGGCTGACACTTCGAGCAATCCTGCAAGCGGGAGTAACACCAGTGCCCCGAACATCAGCAGGGCCTGGATGAAGTCAGTCCATACCACTGCGTGAAACCCGCCCAACATCGTATAAAGAATAATTACTGCGGCTCCTAAAACCATTCCGGTAAAGGGGTCGATGCCAAACGTCACATTGAGCACCTTTCCGGCTCCGTTAAACTGCGCTGCCAGGTAGAATGTAAAAAAGAAAATTATGATCAGCATGGCGGTGAACCTGATCGACAGCCCTCCCCTGCTGAACTGCTTTGAAAAAACATCAGGCAGGGTAATGGCATCAAATCGCTCCGATTGCCGCCGGATGTCCTCTGCCACCGCAAACCAATAAAAGAAAATGCCGATCAGGCAACCGAGGGCAGTCCAAACCTCCACAACCCCCAAAGCCAGCGCTGCACCAGGCAGCCCAAGCAGCAGCCAGGCCGATTCTCCCGACGAACGCTCGGAGAGTGCTACCACCCATGAGTTCATCTTCCTGCCGCCGAGAAAATAGTCGGCATTCGACTCATTGCGGCGATACATGTATATTCCTATGCACATCATAGCAATGAGGTAAACAATGAAACCAATCAGGGTAATGCTCATAAATGCCTGAAAATTGATAAAACGATTAATAGGATATGCTAATATACGGCAATATGATAAAACCGCTCAACCATCCGGTGCTTTTATCATTGTTGAATATCAGAATATTTTCTAGAACATGCAGATCAGCAGCGTGAGATTAATGGAATACGACAAAACTCCGGAGCCGGCCGGAAGTGCAATAATGGAAAACGAATAATTAAGATGAGCGCCCAGGATCGGCCCGGAAGCCGTCCGCGAATTAAAAAATCTAAAGAATATTAACTTCAGGCTCCAGCATTACGTTAAATCTTCCTTGAACCGATTCAATAATTCTCTTTGACAAATCCAGTATCTGCATTCCGGAAGCCTTGCCATAATTGACGAGCACCAGGGCCTGCCGTTCATGCACCCCTGCATCGCCTTCCCGGTAACCTTTCCATCCGCATTGTTCAATCAGCCAGCCTGCAGCCAGTTTAACGCCATGTTCACCCGGATATGCGGGTATGGAGGGATTTTCACTTTTCAGTTTTTCAAAATGCGCATGACTCACCACAGGATTTTTGAAAAAACTTCCGGCATTTCCAATCACCTCCGGATCCGGCAGTTTGCTGCGCCTGATATTGCACACGGCCTGCGCTATTGCCTTTACCGAAGGCATTTCTCTCATTGCTTCAAGTTCTGCCGCGATGGCACCGTATGCGGTATTCAGTAACGGCCGCTTTCTCAGGCGAAATGTTACCGATAGAATCAGGTATTGTCCTTTTAACTCATTTTTGAAAATGCTGTTCCGGTATCCGAAACCACAATCATCAGCAAAAAACTCACGAAATTCTCCCGTGCGCAGCGAAACGGCATCCAGCATATAAAAGGTATCTTTCAGCTCAACCCCGTATGCGCCGATGTTCTGAATAGGGCTGCTGCCGACATTGCCGGGAATCAGGCTCAGGTTCTCAAGCCCGCCGAAATTATGCCTTACACAGTATTGTACAAAATCATCCCAGTTCTCTCCGGCCATCCCGCGCACGTAAACAAATTCCTCATCCTGATCAATAACCTCAATGCCTTTGGTTGCGATCCCGACCACCATTCCGTCAAAATCTCCGGTAAACAATATATTGCTGCCTCCGCCCAGAAACAGCAAGGGTGTGCCGGCCTGATGAATCATCCTGAGCAATGCCGGAAGCTCACTTTCATCCGTCAGTTTCGTGAATATAGCCGCCTTTACATCCATACCGAATGTATTGAAGGGCCTCAGGCTGTAGTTGAATTTCTGTTCCGGAACCGGATGTGTTATCATGGGGACAAAGTTAAGGAGATCATTCCGACATTCAGGGGGCATTCAACAAATTATTTACCGGCCGGTGTAATCTGACCGGTTGCATTTAACCATAAAAACGGAAGGATAAAAATATCTGATAAACTTGGATAAGGCATTTGGCAATGCTTAAGCAATTACATGTTTGTATTCAGCTCATTTCCGATTCCGCCGGCTTACTGCAAATCAGATGGCATGCCGTAGCAGTGATTCCAAAAATTCAGGTATTTTTGCATCCACCAAATTACCTGACCACCTGCCTTGAAGAAAGTCATTGTTACCGTTACCAATGATTTAAGCACCGACCAGCGCGTTGATAAGTCATGCCGCACGCTTTGCGACCTGGGCTTTAGCGTTTTGCTCGTTGGACGCAGGTTACCGGGCAGCCTTGAGTTGACCGGTCGTCCATACGCTACAAAGCGGATGAAGTTATTATTCAGGAGGGGGCCGCTCTTTTATGCTGAATACAACATCAGGCTGCTTTGGTTGCTGATCACTCACCGTTGCCATTTAATTGTTTCCAACGACCTCGACACCCTTCCAGCCGGCTTTCTGGTGCACAGGCTGAAGCGGGTACCCCTGGTTTACGACAGCCACGAATTCTACACCGGGACACCCGAGTTGGTTGACCGGCCTTTTGTTCAGGGAATATGGGAAAGCATTGAAGCGTTTATTTTCCCCAGACTCACAGATATTATTACCGTTAATGGCAGTATCGCCAGGTTATATGAAGAAAAATATCATAAAAAGCTGCATGTGGTAAGGAACATTCCCCGACGCCTGAAGGAGGGGAAAAGCTATAGCCGGGCAGAGCTCGGCTTACCTGAGGACAGGAAAATAATTCTGTTGCAGGGAGCGGGCATCAATATTCAGCGGGGTGCGGAAGAGGCAATTGAGGCGGTGGGGCAATGCGGGGACACCCTCCTGCTCATTATCGGCAGCGGTGATGTGATTGGAAAACTCAAAGAAAAAGCAGAACAGCCTGAATTCAGAGACAGGGTAATGTTCCTGCCAAAGATGCCGTATGAGGAAATGATGCGTTATACAAGACTGGCAGATATTGGGCTGACCCTGGACAAAGACACCAATATCAATTATCGTTTCAGTTTGCCTAACAAGCTTTTTGACTATATTCACGCCCGCATTCCCGTGCTGGCTTCGCGTTTGCCTGAGATTGCCGCCATTGTTGAGGGTTATGACATCGGGATGATTACTGATAGTCATGATCCGGAACAGATTGCAAAAAAATTCAGAGAGATGCTCGACCATCCTGAACGTACAATCAGGTGGAAAAATAATCTGGACAAAGCAGCCGAAGCGCTTTGCTGGGAAAAAGAAGAACTTATTCTGAAAGAAGTCTATCAAAAATATGTCTGACCAACACCTGCATATTGTTTCATTCGATGTACCTTTTCCGCCCAACTACGGTGGAGTAATCGACGTCTTTTATAAAATCATGGCGCTGCACAATTACGGCATCCGTCTGCACCTGCATATCTTTGAATACCCCGGGCGCGACCGGGCAACTGAACTGGAAGCATTCTGTGAAGAAGTACACTATTATTCAAGGAAAACCGGAATAGGGTCCGCATTCAGTCCTATACCCTATATCGTGAAGAGCCGCCGCTCTGAATCATTGGTGCGCAATCTTCTGAAAGACAATTACCCGGTGCTCTTCGAGGGTATGCATTCATGCTATTATCTTGACGACCCGCGGCTCAGGAACCGCAAGTTGATATATCGCGAGAGCAACATCGAACATGAATATTACATAAACCTCTTTTCCGCGGAGCACAACCTGGCAAAAAAAGCCTATTTCCTTGCAGAAAGTTTGAAACTGAGGTTTTTTCAACGCAAACTGAAGCATGCCGGCCTGATGCTTGTGGTATCAGAATGTGATACCGATTACCTTAAAAAAGTGTTTCCCGGGAAAGATATCCGGTTTCTGCCAAGTTTTCATGCCAATGATGCCTTTAATATTGAAGCAGGTAGCGGAGATTACGCACTCTATCACGGAAATATTGAAGTACCTGAAAATGAGGCAGCCGTAGAATTCCTTATCAGAAAGGTTTTTGCCGGCAGCAATCACCGCCTCATCATAGCCGGAATGAATCCGCAGAAAAGGATTTTTGATCTTGCGCAACCTTACAGCAACATCAGTATTATTGCAAATCCAGACGATGAAAGGCTTTTCTCCCTGATTCGCAATGCCCATGTAAATGTGCTGGTCACCTTTCAGGCTACAGGCTTAAAACTTAAATTACTGAACACCCTGTACAATGGCAGGCATTGCCTTGTGAATCCTTTAATGCTCAACGGAACCGGGCTTGAGCCATTGTGCACAATTGCTGAAACAGCGGAAGATTTCAGAAAAAAACTGGACGACCTGAAGGATGTCCCCTTCTCACTATCTGCAGCGGAAAAAAGGCACGAATTACTCAACCGCAAATTTTCAAATTCAGGCAATGCTGCCCGGCTGGCCGAAGCCGTTTTCGGAAGTTAAAACTTTACCTGCTTCACATTTCAGGGTACGTGTGGGAAATTTCTCCATCAGTGCATAATTGTGGGTCGCCATCAGCACTGCACGCCCCGAATGGCTGATTTCAAAAAGCAGAGTCATAATTCCTTCCGAAGTTTCAGGATCCAGGTTGCCGGTAGGCTCATCTGCCAGGATCAACTCGGGGTCGTTAAGCAATGCACGGGCAATCGCAACACGCTGCTGTTCCCCTCCCGATAACTGATGGGGCATCTTGAATCCTTTGGTTTTCAGCCCTACCTTCTCGAGTACATCTTTGATCCTTTCATCCGCAGCCTCTTTATCTTTCCAACCTGTTGCCTTCAGTACAAACACCAGATTGTCATTTACACTGCGATCGGAAAGCAACTGAAAATCCTGGAAAACAATCCCTATTTTCCGGCGCAGGTATGGCACTTCCTTCTGCTTGATATTCCTGAGATTATACCCGACTACTTCAGCTTCTCCTTCATTCACGGGCAAATCAGCATACAGTGTTTTTAAAAGACTGCTCTTTCCGGTTCCTGTTTTGCCGATCAGATACACAAACTCCCCTTTGCCGATGGAAAGGGTAACCTCAGACAACACAAGGATATTGCGCTGGTAAACGCTCAGGTTGTTCAGTTCAATAATGGTATCAAGTGCCATGCATCAGTGCTTTGTGTGCAAAGATAGGGCTACTTTTTAAACGAAAGGAGGATTTTTACAAATAATACAGGACGAAGTTGCCTGAACAAATGATAAGGATTCCTGCTAACAAATACTGCTACCCGGATGCTTGTTTTCAACCGGGTGGATTATTAAAAGCAACATAAATACACCTGCATATGTTCGACATGAAATTCCCAATGCAGTCATTTTATTCCGGCAGGAATACAACCGCAGCTGAATTCACAAGCCTTTCTTATCTGGCATATACCTGTCGATCATGGCAAGAAATGTATCGCGCTTCAAAGGCTTACTCACATAATCAACACACCCGCAGTCAAGCGCTTTTTGCCGGTCCTCCTCAAAGGCATAGGCAGTGAGGGCGACTACCGGCAATTCGTTTCTGATTTCCAGAATCTGCCGGGTTGCATCATACCCATCCAGCAGGGGCATCTTGATATCCATCAGCACCAGGGAAATATTCGGGTTTTCTCTGCATTGCATTACTGCCTCCTCCCCGTTGAGTGCCCTGATAAGCTTTACCTGTCTGCCTGCCAGCAACTTATTCAGGTAGTAATAACTGATATCATCATCCTCAGCAACAAGAATCAGATTACCGGCAGGCGGCTCCGCGACTGAATCATGCATTTTTTCATGCGCGGTATGACCTTCGTCAGCCGGCAGGTAAGGCAATGTAAAAATAAAAACAGAACCTTTTCCCACTTCCGATTCCACGGTGATATCCCCGCCCATCATTCCGGCATAAGCTTTACAAATTGACAAACCGAGGCCGGAACCTTCATAATCGCGTGAATAAGAAACATCTGCCTGAACAAAACGCTCAAATATACTCTGCAGCCTGTCGGCAGGAATGCCCTTTCCGGTATCGGAAATACGGAATTCAAGCATGGAATCATCCACCAGCCAGTAACTCAGTTTTACTGAACCCCGGCGGGTGAACTTGAGGGCATTTTTGATAAGATTTGTAAGGATTGACTCAAGCTTGACATGATCTGAATTCACCCAGGTCTGCTCATCATTCAGTTTCTGCTCAACAGAGAAAACTAACCCTTTCTCATCAGCCTCATACCTGAAAAATTTATACAACCTGTCAATCAACTGGTTGACATTTGTACGTGTATGATTTACAACAGCCTGCCCTGACTCAATTTTAGAAATATCGATGATATCATTGATGGTACTCAACAAGCGTTCGCCGCTCGATTTTACAATACCGATATACTCGGACCGGAGTTCACTTTCGAGGTCAGGTTCCTGTAGAAGGTCCATGAATCCGATTATACCGTTCATAGGCGTCCTGATTTCATGACTCATATTTGCCAGAAAAGCCGATTTCAGCCTGTCGCTTTCTTCTGCTTTTTCCTTAGCGGCTTTCAACTCAGAAATCATCCTTTTTTGGGCAGTTATATCTTCAAGAATGATTACATAATGACTGATCTGTTGCTCCTTGTCAAAAACCGGGGATATTACGGCATTTTCCCAGAAAGTCCCGCCATTTCTGCGATGCTCAGGATACTCGCCGCTCCATTCCTTGCCGGCACCAACAGCAGCCCACACTTCCTCAACTATTTGACGGTCTCCTGTCTTACGGTTAAGCAAAGACGGAACAAATCCGATGAGTTCTTCGGAATCCAGACCCGACATCTGCAGATACTTTGGATTGACAAATTCAATAATGCCATGAGGGTTTGTAATAATTATCCCTACAGGGCTTTGCTCTATTGAACGGATTAACAGATTAACCCGCTGCTCGGCGAATTTTTTAGCTGAAACATCATGTACAATAGAATGCAAAAAAACTTTACCCGAAATCACAATGCTGCTGCTGAAAACCTCCACATCACTGAAGGAACCATCCTTATGACGATGGCGGAACTCAAAATGGTTTTGTTTCCTGTTACGGACATTCTCCATCTCAACCTTTAGCTTATCAGCCGGCAACGTATTTATATCGGCAATATTCATACCGGTCAATTCCTTGTAGGTCCATCCGTAATAAGCAGTGGCCGAAGCATTTGCATCGACAATCTGACCAGAGGCAGCATCTATCAGTAATTTAACCGCGGAATGATTTTCAAAAAGTACGCGAAACTTTTCTTCACTTCTCTGAAGTGCCTGCTCAGCCAGTTTTCGTTCGGTGATATCATCGACCATCACATGCCTAGCCCTTATACCATTATAAGTGACGAGATGCGACACAATTACAACCCATATAACTTCGCCATTCTTCTTTAAATGCTTCCACTCCCCGGCATGATTCAACTCAAAACTGGTCTCGGAAATACTCTTAATAAGGCGTTCATGTTCATCATCAGGCCTGATATCCATTATGGTCATTGAAAGAAACTCATCATGGCTGTAACCGTATTTTTCAATGGCTGCATCATTAACCTCAAGAAACCTGAGACTTTCCAGGGCATAAATCCACATTGGCTGTGGATTTTCGACAAACATGCGGCGGTATCTCGCTTCACTCGATTCAAGGGCGGCTTGATAATTACGCTGTTGGGACTGATCGTGAAAAACAAGCACGGCACCCGTCACGCTGCCTGATTCATCCCTGATAGGCGCCCCGCTGTCGGCTATAGGAATCCTTTTCCCATCCTTTGAAATCAGGTTGGTATGGTTTGCCAGGCCAACTACAATACCCGAAGACAGCACTTTAATAACCGGGTTCGGAACTTCCTCATCCGTATCTTCACTTGCAATACGGAATACCTCTGTTATGCTGCGGTTAAGTGCATCTGATTCCTTCCAGCCCGTCAGCGATTCAGCAACAGGGTTCATATTCTGTATCATACCCGCCTTATCGGTTATGATGACACCATCCCCGATGCTGTAGATGGTAGTCCTGAATTCTTCGCGGGCCTGAAGTAATGAAGCAAGCACCCTGCGCTGCCGCTCCGCATTATACAACCAGAAAACCGCACCCAGAAACAAGCCCACCAGAACCAGCAGAATTAAAACCAGGACGATTTCCTCGCGGAGGCCTGAATAAAGCTCATCCTTATCAATCTTTGTGATCAGGTACCATGACGTTCCTTCAACAGGGCACAAATAAGCATAAATTTCGATTCCGCGATAGTCCGTAATTTCAATAATCCCTTTAAAACCATCAGTAGCCAACGCTTCATTTCCTTTCAAATCAGGCAAGGGTATTCTTTTTCTTAGAGCGGCCCCATCCTCGAAGCGCAGGTTACTTAACACCAACACCTGATCCCCTTCCTTCATTAGAAGCACCGATTCGGAAGATCTACCCGGTGAAGGATAGAAAGACAGCAACGGATATAAATAATCATAAGGGTCAATGCTCAACACGATCGCACTCTGCAACTCCCCTTCAGGCAAAGCCAGCGGTGCAATAAAATCTATCCTGGGGGCATTGTTTACAGGACTCAGATAAAGACCGGTACATATAACCATCTTTTCACGTACAGCCTCTTTGATAAAACCAACCAAAGCAGTGCCCGGCCCGGAAGAATCCGCGCTTGTGGATAAACGCAGATTACCTTCAACATCAGTAAGGAAAATTTCACTGTATCCGTGTTCGGTCTTCAGGTCATTCAGAAAGGTAATCAGATCAGCGCCGGAAGCCTCATCTCCGGAACTGATGCTTTTCAAATATACCGCATGGAGAAAAGTATTGGCCGATATTGCGGCAGCATCATTAATTTCATCCAGGTACCATTCTGTAATGCCGTTTCGCTTCAATTCAGCAATAGAAACCAGCTCATTTCCAATTTTTTTCTTAACCGATGCGATTCCATTACGGATATAGAAAATTGCCGCAACTATCAGCATCATGAAAATCAGCCCGATTGCCAGAATAAAAACAGATTTACCGCGATCCGGAAATAATTTTCTTTGCCTGAGATTTTTCATAGACAGAACCAGACTGAAGGAATGGAAAAATTTTATAAACTGATAAAAAACAACCCTTTAAGCCAAAACGCTAAATCTATAATTTCCTGCCGCTGTTCCGCAAATTACCGGAAAAACTCCTGCCACTTTCCTCACAGGCTAAAGTAAAATAAAAAATGATTCCACACAAGCGGCATAATATATATGGCTGCCAAAACAGTGGTTGCAAACAAATCTGCACCATGAAGGCTGCTTATACAAGCCAGCATTTAACCGGACAATTTGCGCTGAAAGAATGTGAATGGCTCCTCTATCAGTTTTCCGGAGCTTCCAGAATCTGTTTTAGTCTGGTCAGACCGTTTTCAAAGTCAGGAGCCAGCATACCTTCCATATTCATAAAGAGCAACATCAGGTTCATGGGATAATTCATCCTGCCGCTGAAGCCCCATTTAACAAGCGTTGTATGCTCTCCTGTACTTTCACAGATCATGTATGTGTAGGCAGTGCTTTCAAACGGCTCTTTAAATCTCAACTCATAATCTATCCGGTCACCTTCAGTTATTCCGGTGATTTCCTGCTTCCCTTTACCAACCCGTTTATCATCACTTTCCCACGCTGATACAAAGCCAACGGTTCCGTCTGCACCGCTGAATTCTTTCTTCATATCAGGGTCAATTTGTGACCATACGCTGTAATTGTCCTGATTTTTCAGGTATCTGACATAATCAAAAACTTCCGGTTTTGATTTATTTACAGTAATTTCACGTTCAAGCGAATACTCTTTTTTAACAAAAGCCGCCACAATCAGCATCAGGGCAACCAATGCAAGAATCAACAGAAGAATACGTTTCAGGGTTTTCATAAGGGTTGGCTTTGGTGAATGGATAATAAGTGATTGGCGTTTCCGCTAACCGGCTAACAAATTTAATTGATCTGACCATTTGTTTTACGATGCATAACCGTAATCGTTTTATGAACATGCGATGTTTACAAAAACTGTTTTAAACTTTTGCTGAATCCCGAAAATTCCTGTACGTTTGGGGTCTTCAAAACTCAGCCTCCCACGATGAATCAGCAATTCGACCCCAGGGAAAACTACAGAAAGACCATGGAAGCGGCCGGTTATGTACTCCGCAGCGAAGCAACCCAGGAAACCTATGATACCATTGGCTTTATGTCAGGGCTGGAGGTGCACCAGCAGTTAAAGACCAGAGAAAAACTATTCTGCCACTGCCCTGCCGGCATCTACCAGAAACCCGATGTATTTGACGCGGAAGTAATCCGGCACATGCGCCCCACCCTTAGCGAGTTGGGCGAATATGACGGGACGGCGCTGATGGAGTTTAAAACCCGCAAGAACATCATCTACAGGTTAAAGAACGAAACTACCTGCACCTACGAAGTAGATGACACCCCGCCCTTTCCGGTAAACCGTGAAGCGTTGGATATAGCTATTGAAATCTCGTTATTGTCGAAACTCAATATTGTCGGTGAAGTACACATTACCCGCAAACAGTATCTCGACGGAAGTATTCCTACAGGTTTCCAGCGGACTGCCATCATTGGTGTGGAGGGGGAGATTCCTTTAAAAAAGAAAAAAGTCAGGCTGATTCAGCTTAGTCTTGAGGAAGACTCCTGCCGGGAGGTATCCGACATCGGCCATACCCGGATTTACCGTACCGACCGTTTGGGCATGCCCCTGATCGAAACGGTTACTTATCCTGATATGTTGAATCCTGACGAGGTAAAAGAGGCCTGCGATTATATCCGTTTTCTGAACCGCAGTACCGGAAAGGTAAGAACCGGCATAGGCGCCGGGCGTCAGGATGTGAATGTCAGTTGCCGCGGCGGGCACAGGGTCGAAATCAAAGGTGTTGCCCATACCCGCTGGATACCCGAACTCACGCACAACGAGTGCTTCAGGCAGTGGTCACTGCTTCTGCTCCGCGACCGCTTGCTTGAAGATATCCCGGATCATAAAAACTGGAAAACGAGGCATGCAGAAATTGATTTTCACGATTTTAAGTTCAGTTATGCGCCGCTCGATGAAACAAAAATCCGTAAACATAAAATCATTGCCATAAACCTTCCTGGTTTCAGGGGCGCTTTATCGCACTTTACCCAGCCGGATAAAATGTTCGCCGACGAACTCACCGACCGCCTGAAGGTAATTGCCTGTCTGGAGAAACCAAATATGACCCACTCCGAAGCCTTTGAGCAGGTTGTTGCTGAAAAAGACTGGGAATCCATCCGCAGGATGCTGAAAGTCAATGGTCAGGACGCCCAGTTAATCATATGGGGACCGGAAGAAGATATGGCCACAGCCATCGAAACCGTGGAAGAACGCTGCAAAATGGCATTCGAAGGCATCCCCGGCGAAACCAGGAAATCGTTTGAGGACGGTACCACCATTTTCGAAAGGGTGTTGCCGGGCGCCGACAGGATGTATCCCGATACCGACAGCGCACCCATCCCGCTCGAAGATGCCCATATTGAAAAACTCGGCAAAAATCTCCCCCAGGAAGTTATCGACCGCTATCACATCATGAAAGACTGGGGTATTCCGGAAGATACTTACACTTATATATTCAAGAAAGACATCTTCCCCCTGATTGAAAAGATTATCAATGAACTTGGTTATAAACCTTCGTTCGTAGGAACACTTTTCGGACATAAACTTAAATATGTGGAAGGCCACGCCAAACCTACAGCTGAATTCTCATACAAGGTCATTTACGGTTTGCTTAAGTTTATTAAAGATAAAGGGATGTCGCCCGAAATCGCCTGGCTGATGTTGCCCCATGTGTATGAATATCCGAAACTCGATTTTGAATCGGTGCTCACCAGTATCAAATACAAGAGAGTCAGCAAAGAAGAACTGCTGGGCAGCCTGCCATTCCTTAAATCGAAATTTTCAGAAATCCGGCATACGCAGCGCGAAGGCATAGAAAAAGACTGGATCATGGGTCAGTTAAGAAAACTGGCGATCGGGAATATCCCGCTGGCCGAACTGGCAGAGAAACTCAGGAAAAGCAAATAAATGGGAGTTCCCGGAAACTCATTAAAACTCTTAAAGAAACAAAAAACAATGGCCGACGATATTTTCCAGGGATATAAGGGAGCTGCCCTTGAGATGCTCAAAAAATTCAATGTCAGGGTTTGGGGGCAGGCAGAAGTCACAACCACACGCGGGTTGTTTAAAGGAACGGTACTTCCGCGTGCCGAAAACGACGACGACAAGCATATTGTCATGAAGATTGCAACCGGCTATAACGTGGGGATCGATATTTCGACAATCACCGGTATGAAGGAAACCGGGTATAAAAAAGCAAACTATAAAATTCCGGAAAAGGAGTTTCCTTATACACAGGGGCTGCCGAAAGTTAAACTGATAGGCACCGGCGGCACCATTGCTTCGCGGCTCGACTACCGCACGGGGGCTGTTATCCCGGCGTTTTCGCCCGGAGAGCTGTATGGTGCGGTGCCGGAACTGGCTCAGATCTGCAACCTCACAACCGAAAAAGTCTTCGCGGTTTTCAGCGAAAATATGGCCCCTGACAACTACCGGAAACTGGCCGTTGCCATTGGTAAAGAAATTGAAAACGGAGTGGAAGGTATCGTAATCGGTCATGGAACTGACACCCTGCATCACACTGCCGCTGCATTGACCTATATGGTTCAGGATTCGCCGGTCCCCATTGTGCTGGTAGGATCTCAGCGGTCGTCGGACAGGCCCAGTTCAGATGCCGCCCTCAACCTTATGCACGCCTGTACCGCGGCCGGGCATGGCGATATTGCCGAAGTAATGGTTTGCATGTTCGGCCCGACCAGCGACGAGTACGGATTTCTCCACCGCGGCACCAGGGTAAGAAAAATGCACTCATCCTACCGCTCCACCTTCCGCACCCTGGGCGATACCCCGCTGGCTACCGTTACCCGCAAGGGTGTCTTCCCCATCAAAAAAGATTACAACCCCCGCCGGAAAGATAAAAAGGTTACCATCCTCCCTTATTTTGAAGAAAAGGTGGCCATTGTTTACTACTATCCCAACATGCAGCCCGATATCATTGACTCACTGGTCGAAAACGGATATAAGGGCATCGTGATCGCCGGTACCGGGTTGGGACATGTGAACAAACCATTGTACCCTGCCATCGAAAGGGCACATGCCGCCGGCGTACATATGTATATGACCGTGCAGACACTCTGGGGCTATGCCCATATGTTTGTATATGATACAGGCCGCGACCTGATGGCCAAAGGTATTGTGCCGGCAGGTAATATGCTTCCCGAAGCCGCTTACATTAAACTGGGCTGGGTACTTGGCCAGACCAGCGACCCGGAAGAGGTCAGGCGGATGATGCTTACCCCCGTTAAGGATGAAATCACCCCAAGGGAACCTTACAACGGATACCTTGTTTATCAGGGTGGCGTGCCTGAAGTGGAGGAATTTATCCGTAGAGTTCACAAGTAAGTATCCGGCTCCGGATCATCATGCGTTGCTTCTGCCATTCAGCAGGCAAAAGGCTTTTAAACCGCTGACATATAATGCCTTCAGGGGTATTGATTATTGTCGTACCTTTGCATGCCTTGAAAATCCATGAATTATTTTGTCATTTCCCTGATGAAAAAAAGCCTTCTCATCCTGCTCCTAACTCTGATTGCGCTTGTTTCAGGCGCTCAGGACACCATTACCATAATGCATTACAACCTGCTGAATTACGGTAATTATACTTCATATTGCACCTCATCCAACAACAACCACGAACAAAAGGATACCTACCTCAGAACCATCACGGGTCATGTGAATCCGGACATTTTCACCGTAAATGAAATCAGCCAATATGAATTTTATCACAACCGGATACTCACAGAGGTACTGAACGTATCAGGAAAGGACTATTACCGGAAAGCTGCGATCACTAATATTGCTGACTCGTATATTATTAACGGCCTTTTCTACGATTCGCGAAAGCTGGTATTGTATTCACAGGCAGTGATGCAGTCTTACGTCAGGGACATCAACCTTTACAGGCTGTATTTCCGGAGCCCTTCACTGGCGAAGGGCGATACGGTTTTTATCAACTGTATTGTCGCGCATCTGAAGGCCAGTTCCGGCAGTTCGAATGAGGAGGCAAGGGCGGTTATGACCAATTCGGTGATGAACTGGCTGAAAACCAATATGATGCCGGGCAATTTTTTGATAATGGGCGATTTCAATGTTTATACTTCTTCGGAGCAGGCTTATCAGAACCTGGTCAACCCGCCCGCATCAAACCAGGGCTTCAGATTCTACGATCCGGTTGATAAACCCGGAGACTGGAACAATAATTTTTCCTTTGCCGCCTGGCATACCCAGTCGGTATCATCTTCGGGCAATGGTTGCCAGGCCAGTGGCGGCATGGACGACCGTTTCGACTTTATCCTTGCTTCGGCTGGTATCATGCAGGGGAACAAAGGGGCCAGGTATATTCCGGAATCCTACAAGGCGCTCGGACAGGACGGAAAACACTTTAACCGTTCAATAAATGATTCCCCGCAGAATACCAGCGTACCATCCGGTGTATTGTCGGCACTTGCAGTAATGTCGGACCACCTTCCGGTAATCATGAAATTAAAAATCGACAGCGGCCCGACGGGCGGGATAACTGGCCCGGATGTATTTAAAAACGCCTTTGTTTACAGGGGCGACGACAGGATGAATTACCTCTGTATCTATTCGGACAGAAGCATAACAGTTGAAACCGGCATTTATGACCTCGCCGGAAACCTGAAATCCACCGGCATTTATCCGCTCTGCGGCGGAAGGAATGATATACTGATTGAAACTGACCGGCTCATGCCTGGCTTTTACCTGCTGAACATCCGTGATAAATCAGGGAATGACGCTACGATAAAACTGGCTCTTTAATTTCCGAATGCAATCCTTTTGACAACGGGCTCCTGGCTGCTTCAGCTGCCAGTTGAAGATAACGGGCTGCCCTTTCGCGGGCGGTCCCGAATTCAGGCAATTTGCGCTTTCCGTAGGCGACCATCCTTGCCTGAAGCACAGGATCATGATACAACAATAAAATTTTCTCTGCAATATCTCTGGCATCCAACGGATTGAAATACACTGCCGCTTCACCGCACACATTACGGGCAAAGGAAAGATCGGAGGTAAGTATAGGTAAGCCCATTTTCATTGCTTCGGGATAAGAAGCAGAAAAACAGTCGAGCAGCGAAGGCAGAAACATAAAATCGCATTGCCTGTACAGATGGGGACAATCCTCCACATTGATGCGATCGGTAAAATGAACGGATTTCCTGTTTGATGGCTGCAGGCCATCGAATTGCTCTTTCCTGATGGTAAGAATAAATTTTACCCGCAGATCCGGCTCCAGAGCCTTCAATTCATCAATCACCCTGTTGATGATTTCCAGGTTTTTATAACGGTGGTTGGCTGAAATGGTAACCAGCCTCAGTTCCCCCTTCAGCCGTTCAGGCAGCTTAATTCTGTCGGACCACTGGGCCGGATGATTATAAATATTACTATATGTGTTGTGAACCTGAAAGATGCGCTTCTCATCAATTTTAAAAATGCTGATAAGGCGTTGCCGCACTTCTTCTGTTTCCACGACAAGATAATCCACATAGCGGGTAAAAAGCCATTCTTTCACAAGATTGACGAAATTACGCTTTAATAATTCAACCTTACTGATCACATTGAAGTAGGGCGAATCCCGGTAAACAAAGAAAGGGATGGCAAAACCCGCGATATGGGGGGCAGAAGGTTTCCAGAAAGTTGGCCCGAAAACAGTAAAAACCACATCCGGCTTGATCACACGTTCCAGCAGCTTCAGTCTGCTCAGCCGGCGATAGCTTAACCAGCGCTTCTTCACCCCCCCCGGCTCTCCTGAAAAAGCCAGAAAAGAATAAAAACTGAAGTTATCTGGGAAACCCTTGCCGGAAATCTGGCTTTCAACCTCGGCTGATAAAAAAATATGGTACTCGTTGCCGGGGAAATATACCAACTCATTGATAAATGAGATGGCCACCTGCAACATCCCCCCCACATGAACATTCGATGCATTAATGATGAGTTTCATGTTGATCTGATAACTTAATTTTAACTAATCAGCGGGGTTTGAATATTTTACTTTTAGCTATAACCTTAATGATTGAGCAATCATATTCAAGCATTAAAACTAAAAATACCGGGTTTAATATGCCGAACCCGGATTCCCAAAATTTTGGCCTCTATAAAGATATGAAATATATAAGTATTTGGTGCAGGCAATCCCAACGAAATGATAAAATAAATCATTTTGCCCGGGGAAATTATTATAATTTGACCGGAATGCTTTATGGGTGCTGGTTACAGAAGATTGTAACAGCATACAACTTGCTTTTAAATATTTAGCCACTATTCAGTGTACTGAACCTGCCGAAGCGGCACAAAGGTACCATGTTCACCAAAACCTGTTTTTCTCATTTAGTTATTCTTAGTGGCTTTGTGGCAAATTCTTTCTTCATTTTATCCGGACAATGGTGAAAATAAATAACTCAGGTCAAAATAAAAAGGTTTCACCTGAATAGGACTCCGGCCTTCAGGGTAATCCTGTTATAATGGGTAACTGTTTTTCTGCTGTAATTACCGCTCCGGTCATAGCCGGGGGATGTCCGCGACAATTCCTGATAGCGGTATCCAATGCCTATCAGAAAGGCACTTCTTTCCCCGACAGAAATCTTTAATCCTGCCTCCGGATTAAGAAGCACTCCCCCGTAATTCCTTCCCTGACTCCCATTCTGGTATGAGTCCGGATTCTTTGAAAGGGGAAACGCATAACCACTCCTCAACGACAGGTAAGGGGTCAAAACATCCGGCTTCATGAAAAATAATAATTCTGCAAAAACAGGCAAAACACTCCATCCGAAGTATTCATATCCCAGTCCGGCCCCTGTAAAAAAATTTTGATTCCAATGATACCCATTGACCATGGTCATGGAGAGATATGGGACAAAGCCGTCAGCTCCCTCGCCAAAAAGCAGGGAGCCACTGCTCAGATTATAATAGCCGTTGCGTTTATCGGATGACCGCTGGCAGAAGCCCAGAATATTGACACTATCCACCTCCCCTATGGAAAATAGCCAGGATCCGCAATCATTATCTATTCTGACCCCCCGGAGGCTATCGCAATAAATCAGGTTTCCGGTAAGCACTGATCCCGATTTCAGGAAAATAACATCCTGCCTCCTGTTCTGGGCCGAAGCGCCACCCGGCAATAACAACCCAGCATACAAGCATATAAATGTAACCCTGCAGATACGATTGAGATCAGACATCAGGCATTTTTTAAGGAACATACACCGGAATATGACTGATAAGAACGAGGTTGTTCAGGTCGGAATAGTTATACTGATATAATCCACCGGAGCCGATAAGCATCAGCAGTCCATTGTAAGGTATAACATCATAGGTTCTAATATCCGGGAAATGGGCCAGCTGGTTCAGGTGAATATTCATGGGGTCTGTGGCATCGTATACCTTCAGCCCTGCATCCCCGTCACAGATAAACAGAATGTGATTATCTATTCCAAGCCCGTGAGGATTGAACATGGGATAAGATTTTACAAGAAAGGGATGCGCGAGCGAAGAAATATCCACCACATCAAGCTGGTTGGTAAATCCGTTGCACTGCGTGCCGGAACGGAGGGTAACATAAGCATAGTTCCCTTCTATAACGACCGGATCACACGAATTAATATGCTCAAAAACGGAAACAAAAGCCGGCGCGGCAGGATTGGAAAGGCTATACACCATCATCCCTGTGGTTGTCCCGAGAAACAGATGATTGTTATATGGAAAAATGGTCTCTACCTGCCTGTCGAGTAAAATTTCAGGATTCATGGTAATGCCAGGTGTGGGATTGATGCTGAACACTTTCAGGGAACTGTTGTGAACCGCGTAAAGGAAATTGTTATTCAGCGTAAACCTGGCCATGGAACCTGCCAGCCCTGTGCCGGAAGAAGCTATGGCAACCTCATTGGACCCCAGGGTAGGAACGCCCATGTTATCAAAATACAGCGTCTCATTGCGATAGGTGTTCCCTTTTTCCACCAATTCGGTAACCTCTTTGGTCTCCCAACCAACTACAATCCCTTTTTCCCAGTCAAGGCCATACACAGGGTAGGTGTAATCAAAAACAGGCAGTACATTCGGAAAGGCATCTTCAACCCGGTCGATCTCCACCGGATTCATCGGATCCGAAATATCAATTGCTACCAGATCAATGAAACTGTCTGCATAAAGGATGTTTCCCTTTATAGCGATATCATAGTTTCCCGGAATTTCAAGGAATGTGGAAATCACAGGATTAGCCGGATCGCTGTTGTCCACTACATGCACCCCTTTGCTTATCTCGTTAATAAACAAATAATTATCCTTAAAATAGATTTTACCCGGTTGTTCCATCTGCCGGGGATCCGATCGCTTTACCGACGCGCGGAACTCATCAAAGCCCATATATACGGGTACATTGGCGGTGTAAGTAACTTCCTCAAAAGTTTTATCCTGACAAGCATTAAATAACACTGACGCAGGCAGAATTAAAAGTACAGCAGACAGAATGAATTTCAGCGTTTTCATGATTCCGGAATTTTGAATTTCTGTTAATAGATGCCCCTTCGGCGCCATGGTTGCATCCGCAGGCAAGATAAAACCGGTTAACGGATTTTAATGCGGATTCCTGCTTGAAATGAAGGCCAGGCAATCCTTGCACTCCTGATATTATATGGCTGTGATTTGTTCATAAAAAAGCATTGCATACCAGCCATTCCGTAGATCGACATTGTCCCTGAGAATTTCAGTTCCCCTCCCAGACCGGTAAGCGATGAAATCTGGAAACCGCTGATGCTTTCATGCCTGTTTGCTGATTCATTCAGAAGTCCTGAATGGTAAGTCGAGGATGTAACGCGGCTTGAAATGCCTTTTTCAAAAATAAAGGATTGCGATGCAAAAAATCCGGCACGTCGTCCGTCAATTACATTAAACCGCAAGCCAAGCGGCACGCCGAGATAGGTGAGTTCATTCCGGTATTCGCGGTAAGCCGAGTTTAGCTCGGTAGTTCTGATCAGGTAGCCCAGCCGTGAATATACCAGTCCGCTTTCTGCAGCCCATCTCCGCGCGAACGGTTTACTTATAATCAGCCCAAGGATAAACGGTGCCTGATGCTCAGTACTTTCTACTTCATCAAAATAGGATGTTTCTGCAGCCAGTCCGGAGGAAACGGCATCAAGGCTGTAATTGCCCCTGTTCGATTCCAGTGAATAATCCTGCTGCGTGAGCTCTATCGCGGGATTTGTACCGTATTGCAGGGCCAGTAACCAGCCATTGTCCGGAACATTTTCGTTTGACGGCGCCTGAGGTAAGTTATTTTCCTTTATCACAGGAGTATTCCCGGCGATAACCGGCACTACTTCGGCGATTTCTGTTTCCGCTGCATAAACTGCTTCATCACCCTGAATTTCGGAAAGCGTTTCCGGCCTGTCATGCACCAGAGCGGCATCGGCCTCCCGGATTACTTCGGCAGCCAATGTTTCAGCTGTCAATGCAGCTTGCTGAGGCAGAGGTGCGGAAATCCGCTTTTTCCCTGAATACTGCATGGCAATCCGGACCTGAGTAATAGCGGGCTCTGCATCTGACAAGCTACCATCCGTCGCTTTACCCGAAGAACCCGAAAGAGAATCTTCCGGATTGGAAACCAGATTCTGTTCTGAAAGCATGACATTTCCGGAATGCGGCACCGGAACGATCAGTTTGTAACCGATGCCGATCAACAGCAACAGGGTGGCAGCAACCAGGGTATGTCTCAAAAGAATAAACCGCCTGCGGCGATGCATGCCCGCACGGATGCGATCCCACATGAGTTCAGGCGGTGCGGCTTCAAACTGCGACAGCTGTCTGCCCGCCTGCTCTCTCAGATTATCCTTTATTCTTTTCATTTTGGCAATATATTTAACTTTTTAAGCGCTGCTGCAGCCAGGCCCTTGCCCTAGCATACTGCGATTTGGATGTTCCTTCGCTGATTCCGAGCAATTGCCCGATTTCTTTATGTGAATGGTTTTCAACGGCATAAAGATTAAACACAGCCCTGAATCCTGCCGGCATTTCCTGTATCAGCCTGACCAGCACATCAGTATCAGGAATATCTTCCACATCTTCCACCTGATCGCTTACCTGAAGGTCGTCGTCCAATGGCGAAGCATAACGGAAAACGTCCTTCTTCCTGAGTATTTCGAGCGAGGTATTTACCATAATCCTTCGCATCCAGCCCTCGAAAGAACCTTCCATCCTGAAGCTTTTCAGGCGGGTAAAAACCCTGATAAACCCTTCCTGCAAGAAATCCTCAGCCATCCCCTGATCGGCGGCATAACGAAGACATACCCCGAACATCTTCCGGGCATACGTATTATACAAGCGCTTCTGGGCATGCACATCGCCTTTGAGGCAATCCTTCAGGAGTTGCTGTTCATCCATCAATTGTTCAGAAGCGCTGTTAAGTCCGGATCAAATCTGAGATGCATCATACACGCAATGGTTGCATGCTAAATTAGTTAAATGTTTGCAATCTGCCCGGCCGCAGAAGTCATCAACCTTCGCATGGCAGTATGATTGACTGACAAAATAATCAGATTCAAACCCGATCGTCCAAAACATCAATAAAGTTTGAACCTTTCAATCAGCCGACATAATAATCACCTAAATTTGCCGCTGTCATTACAGAACCGGAGTTTTATTCCGGTTTTACGGTGAACCGGCAATCATTATATACCCAATCCATGAATGCAGAAATCATTACCATAGGCGACGAACTGCTTATCGGGCAGGTTGTTGACACCAATTCCGCATGGATGGCGGAACAGCTGAACCTTATCGGAATCAGGGTAGTGCAGATCACGAGCATATCTGACCAGCGGAAGCACATTCTTACCACGCTGAAAGAAGCTTCATCGCGTGCTGACATCATTCTTATTTCGGGAGGCCTGGGCCCAACGCGCGATGATATCACGAAAACCACCCTTTGCGAATACTTTAACACAAAACCGGTGTTCAACCAGGATGCTTATGAGAATATCGTCCGGCTTTTCGGTTCACGCGGATTCGTGATCACTCCGCTTAACTGCGCCCAGGCGGAAGTACCGGAAAGCTGCACCCCGCTGCTGAATGTTAACGGCACAGCTCCCGGCATGTGGTTTGAAAAAGATGGAATCATCTATGTTTCAATGCCCGGCGTGCCATTTGAGATGAAAGGCCTGATGACTACCCATGTGCTGCCGCGGCTTTCGAAACTCAGCTCAACAGGCATCGTGCACCGGACAATCCTGACGCAGGGAGTTGGAGAATCATTCCTTGCTGCTAAGATTGAAGACTGGGAAACCGCGCTGCCTGATTATATCAAGCTGGCTTACCTTCCGCAACCAGGTATCGTAAGGCTCAGGCTGACAGCTTCAGGCCCTGACAGGACACTGCTTGAAAAAGAAATAAATGAAAGGGTAACAAAACTATACGGCCTGATCCCGGAATATATTTTTGGCGAAGGCGACGAAACGCTTGAAATGGTCGTAAGCAAGCTTTTGAAAGCCCATGGCTTCACCCTCGCCACTGCCGAAAGCTGTACGGGAGGTTACATTGCCCACCTGATTACCAGCATCCCCGGAAGTTCCGCGTTTTTCAAGGGCTCGGTAGTTGCTTATGCCAATGAGATCAAGGAACATCTGCTTGGTGTAACACCCGACACCCTTGCCAGGTATGGAGCCGTCAGCCAGGAAACGGTTTTTGAAATGGCCGCCGGTATCATCCGGCATCTTAAAGTTGACTGTGCCGTCGCTGTTTCAGGAATCGCCGGCCCTGACGGAGGGACACCCGACAAACAGGTAGGAACTACATGGATTTCAGTACTTTCGCCAAAAGGCGCTGAAACAAAAATGTTTACATTCGGTGAGCACCGGGGCCGCAATATCAGAAGGGCAGCCCTGGCAGCATTGGATATGCTGAGAAAACAACTCAGTATCTGATTACCCAAAACCGGCCGCGCAAATTATGAAAAATCCTGTTTAAGATTGCATATCTTATTTCTTTTCAACCTGTTGTCATCGATAAGGACACAGAACAATCAACCATCTGGTTTATAAAATAATTTAATAACTATACAGGTAGATTGAAATAATTTTATTATTTCCGGGCATCCATTTCAATTTGTAAAGAATAGTTTTGCACATTTGTTGCCACGATAAACATCCTAAACCCTAATCCATGAGAAAAATTTTTGCCCTTGCCTTATTGGCCTTATTTGGCATATTCAACCTCTCCGCACAGATGTTGGTCAGCACGGACCCTATGCCCAGAAATGCCATTCTTGAAGAATTTACAGGCATTCATTGCACTTATTGTCCTGATGGACATGCCATTGCACAGTCTATACTCGATAATAATCCCGGAAGGGCCTTTGTGATAGCCCTCCATCAGGGTTCATTTGCATCGCCTTCGGCGGGGGAGCCGGATTACCGCACAGCGTTCGGAGATGCGATTGCCGGGCAGACCGGGCTTACCGGATATCCTTCCGGAACTGTTAACCGGCATGTTTTCAGCGGGAGCAATACCGCACTCAACCGCGGTGCCTGGGCCGGCGCCTGTGATCAGATCATGCAGGAAATTTCACCTGTAAATATCGGAATTTCATCGGAGTACGAAGCGTCCACCAGGCTGCTGACAGTGAACATTGAATTATACTACACTTCCAATTCTGCATCTCCGAGTAACTTTATCAACATCGCCCTTATTCAGGACAGCATCTACGGGCCACAAACCGGAGGAGGAGCAGGCAGCAATTACCGCCATATGCATATGCTGCGCCACCTGACCACCGGTCAATGGGGGGATGAGGTCACCACCACAAGTGCCGGAACCCTCATAAACCGGACCTACACATACAATGTACCTGATGCCTATAACAATATTCCGGCGATTGTCGGAAACATGAAGGTTGTTGCTTTTGTGACTGAAGCTCACCAGGAGGTTATTACCGGTGATGAAGTCGATGCAATCGGAGGAACGAACCTTTATATCGGAAATATTACATCATCCGAACCTTATATACAGCGGGGTTATATGAATTCCGAAAGCAATTTCAGCATTGAAGCAAACAGCAATATTGAAGGAAGTCATGCTTTTGAATTCAGGCTCGAAGCCGAGAATGCCCAGAATGACTGGCAGGTTTCATACCTGATTGACGGGGAAGAATATACCGCAACAACCGTCGTCAACCTTACAAAGGGCACACCAAAACCGGTAATAGTAAGGATTATCCCCGGAGAGACACCCGGATTCCCTGGATATGTATTGAAAATGAAATCTGTGGACAATCCTTCTGCACCTGAAAAGCAATACAGGGTAATGCTGATTTCGGGTGTTAGCGACCTGCTTGTTAACGGAACGGGTGGTCCTGAAACCACCCTCCATCAGGATGCGTACATCGACGGGTTCATCGCCGCAGGCATCACAGGTTATGCTGTTACAAACGCCAATGCGATGCGTGATATGATCAACGCAAATGCCCATCAGGATGTTTTCACCTGCTGGCTCAACATTGCCTGGACCTTCCCTGCCCTGACCGACAGCCAGGCTGAAGCCGTAATGGATTTCATGGATGCCGGACACAATGTTTTCATTGCGGGACAGGACATCGGCTGGGACATTATGAGCGGGCAAGACGGGTCGAACGGCACTCCGGTAACTCAGAACTTTTACACCAACTATTTGAACGCCATCTATATATCCGATGGATCAAGCACGAATAACAAGCTGAATGCCAATACCGCTGATCCGGTTTTCGGTGGGGTTGCCCAGAGCAACATTGTGGATGTTTATGGCGGCAATATGTATCCCGATGAAATCAATGCCGGACCTGGCGCCGATATTATTTTCAATTACACGACCACAGCCAAACATGCGGCGATTAAATATGAGGCATTGAATTACCGCTCGGTTTATTTTGGCATTGGCCTTGAAATGGTTAGTAATGCGGATATAAGAAACGAAATTATCAGCCTGAGCCGGCAATGGCTATCAGATGAAATGGTTGGAGTGGAGTACACGCAGGCCATTCAAACCCTGATGAATGAGCAGAACTTTCCCAATCCCGCTTATGACCACACCTGGATAAAAACCAATGAAGCGGCAAAAGGCGGAATCATTGAAATATATAACATGAATGGCAGCAGGGTGATCAGTCAGGCTACCGGCAACTCCCTGCTGAACCGCATCGACCTGAGCGGGCTGCCAGCCGGACTTTACACCTACAGGATCATTGCCGGAAACAAGACTTCCGGAACAAGGAAACTTGCTGTAATCCGGTAAGGATCAACCTTGCAGAAACCGGCTCTGACCTATTTCTGAATCAGGAATAAAACCCGTTATCCCGGGGATACCCAAATCTCCGGATAACGGGTTTTTGCTTTCAGGCAATTCATCCACTTAACTCACTTACCTGAACTGTGTAAACATGTATCAGAACAATCCCACTTTCAATGAAAGTCCGCCGTTAAAACCGTCAAATTCACCGGACACGAAATCACCCGAATCAAAGGAAGAAACAATTCGGTAACTTACACCCATGCCCATCCTCAGCCAGCGGGCCACATTCACTTCAATTTCAACGCCGGGCTCGGCAATCAGAAAAGCTTCCGCATCGTCAATAAAAAAATCATCATAATCATACGGGTGATAAATACCTGAAACCCTGTTGCGGGCAATACCTCCGGCTCCCAGCAATACAGGGAATGACAAATGCACGGGACGCTTCGGGAAAAGAATCGGCTCTATCAGCAAACCTCCGTACCCGCCGGCATAATTATACTTCCCGGTAGTGCCTGCTTCGCCGCGGAAAGGCTCTGAAACAAAACCCTTCCCTGAAAATCCTACTGCAAGATTATGATTGGCTATCAGCGCAACCGAAGCGCCTGCATTTACAGCATCATAACCATCGATCCGGGAATATCCGGTTGTAAATCCGAAATAAAACCCGATGTGGCTTCCCGGCCCCGTCAGTGTCTGTATTTCATTGCGGTTCCTCCTTTGCTTATCATGCATTTTCGCTTCTGATGATTCATCATTCCGTTTACCGAATAAATGCAGGGTATCCTGTGCGTTGGTGAACCGGGCGGAAAAAATAACTGCAATCAGCATTATTAAGAATTTTCCATTCATTGTCAGTTTGTTTTAAAGATTTATAATTTGATGTTAAAATTCATTACTTATTCATTTTCAGCAATGCCTGCAAATGATTTTTGAAAATAACTTCCTACTCTGAGCAGCACATCCTTAGTTTAATCAGCATGGCTAATGTCCGGAATTACATGGTCTCCTCCCGACCCCGAACCGGTGAATTACCCGGGATCAATACCTGATCACCTTCCCTGAACCGCTGATGTGAGAGATTACTCCCGGATTACCAATGTAGTAAACGCAACCGCTGCCAGATATCCAGGCTTCAAGGGCATCAGCAACAGAAACAATGACATTGCCGCTTCCGGAGATATTTGCATCGCAGTTTAACAGATCGCATTCCGGTGCCCTGATTTCGCCCGAGCCTGAAACACGCAGATAGCCAATCCCGGCCTGCCCGCCTACGGACATAATGCCTGAGCCTGACACCGCTGCTTCTATGCTTTCGGCAATAAAACCGCATTCAATGCTGCCTGAACCGGAAAGTTCAATATCTGCATGTTCACAGACGAATGTACCGCTTTCCAGGTGCCCTGAACCGGAGAGATGAATACTGCTCAGCCCGGGCGTAGTGATATACACTTCAACCGTAAAATGCTCACGTATGTTGTAACCGTTCCTGAATTCCACCACGAGCCGGTTTCCTGAAACAAATGTTTCCACATAAGGCAGCACATTGGATTCGCCCTTTACTTCAACAGCGGGTACATCACCCGGAATAATATACACCCTGAAGTTGCCTTTGGAAACAACACCGGTAAAGGAGCTGCTCCCGCGGGTTTCAGAAATAAGATCGTAATTCCCTTCAATTCTTTCGCGCATGCAGGCAGTGGATGCAAGAAGAATTAAAACCAGGAACGCAGGCAGACCGGCTTTCGACCGGGAAAATTCCAGAAACGCCTTTACTTTTTTCATGATCTGTAGCTTTTGATAAATGAATGACAACAAAATTTATGAAGGGTTGGAAGCAGCGGAAATTTAATTCTTCAGCGGGCCAGAACAGGCTAAAACTATGGCCTCCGACTGATCAGAGCCGGCAATCAGACAGGGTAAACCACCAGGAAAAGACGCTATTTATTCAGCAGGGTCAGCGAACCCGCTTTCATCAGCAGGGTGACCTGTGAACTGCCGGCATGTCCGATTTCAGCACGGGCTTTTACAGTTCCGGTGGCCGCATTGACGACTTCTCTTTTAAACTGATTGTCAATAGGCCCGGGCATGTTCAGGGTCGTTTTGGGATCATAATTCAGGTCGATGGAATACGCGGCCTGGCTGTTGAATGTACATACCAGATCAGTATACTCAGACCTGACATAAACATGTCTGAAGTTTTTCGAAATGCCGTTCAGCTTCAGATCGCCGTAACGGGTATTCATGGTACATCCGGATTCCAGTGTGCTGATACGGATGCGCGAGAAAGATGCATCTCCGTCGAGAGAAGAACAGTACCTGATGTTGATTTTATCCCTGACAGAATTAATTTCGAGGTTTGTAACTTTATCTATATCAAGATTTGACGATCTGCTGTTGAGTGAAAGGTTCGTCACCTGCTGAACCGAAACGTCAGAATAATTGATTTCAAACTGCCCGTGAACGGCTTCCTGTATGGTTGCGGATCCAAATTCAAGCTTAAGTTTGAAGGTTCCTGCAAAATCCCTGGCCTGGAGGTCTCCGTTCGAAAGATTAATATCTGTGTTTTGCTTATGGCTTCCCAGGTAAATATTCCCGAATTTATTCTCAATTTTAACCGGACTTGCTGCCGGAAGATAAACTGTGTAGTTGATCTGAAGGTTGTTTCCGGCATTGATAACCTTGCCGGCATAGGTAACAACATCTTTCCAGAAAGTGGCGCTGTTATCGTTAAAAACTGTGCGGGCACTGATAAAACCGGCCGCTGACACCATTTCGCAGTCGATGGACGACAATATTCTGTTTACCCTGGCCTGTTGCTTCGACTGAGCGGTGATGCTGACTTCAAATCTGACTGAATCTTTTTCCCAGACCAAAACATTTACATTGCCATACTTATTGAAAACCTGAACCTGCGTGCCGGGTTTCAGCCGGAAACTCTTGTTCTCCCTTTTAGTTTCGGAGAACATTTGCGCCTGTGCCACCTGCGAAAAGCAAAGCATGCCGCCCAACATCAAAACTCCGAAAAACAGTTTCTTTATCATGATTCAATTTCCTTTTAACAAATACCAACAGTTTCTTTTGATTTACAACTCCTTACCGGATTCAGTTTCATTGTTTGATTCTTTATCCGTCTGCCTGAGTTCCAACAGCATCTCATCCAGAATTTCGAGCTTTACCCGGTAAGACAGGATGATGGCCTCTATCACTTTTGCATCGGCATTGCTTTCAGCCAGGTCAGTCCGCAATTCCGCCTTACGCTGGTCCATCGCCCTGAACTCCGCTCTCAGGTCTTCAATGATCTCAGGATGATCCTTTGCATAGATTGCAAGTTCCTGTTCACGGCTTTGGATTTTGGATGTGTAATAGGCTTCGGCATCCGAGAGTTCATCTATGACATAATTCATCCCGTTAAACGCCTGCCTGTCTGCATCCTTGATCTGCATCCGGTTATCACGTACATCGTTCAGCATCCATGCTGCAGCAAAAATAAGCACTGCAGCCGCTGACCTCCAGGCAATGACACGCAACTTTTTCAATCTGCCTGAGCGGATTGGTAAAACCCTCTCTTCAATTACATCCCATGAAGCAGGAGGTGCCTCGAGGGAGTCAAACTCCCCTGCATGCTCCCGAACAAATCTTTCCAGGTTATCCTTTTTCATAACATTATTATTTTCAGGAAGCAGGCATTCCGCGTAAAATATCCCTTACCATCTGCCTGGCCCGCATAAACTGCGTTTTGGAAGTTGATTCAGATATCCTCAGAATTTCTGCAATCTCCGTATGATCATATCCCTCGATCAGGTAAAGTGAGAAAATCATCCTTGCCCCCTGCGGCAACTGATTCATAGCCTGTTTCACCCTTTCAACGCTTAGCCGGAGCTCCTCTTCATCAGGCGTATCATCCTGAGGCAAGGGATCGGGAACCTCCTCATCCACAAAAACAATTCTGCGCTTTTCAAGGGCATTGATACACTTGTTCACGACTATTCTTTTAAGCCAGGCCCCGAAAGCCGATTCGAACCTGAATGAGTCAAGACGGTTGAATGCTTCAATAAAACCTTCCTGCAGCATATCCCTGGCATCTTCAGCATTATTCATCATACGCAGACAAAGGTTATACATAGCCCTGGAATAAGCGCTGTACAGGTCATTGTACGCTTTCCGGTTGCCGGCCATACATGCCTCAACGAGATGTCTGTGTATATCGTAGTTTTGCTGGTTCAAACTATCCGGATACTGTTTTTATCAGACTAATGACAGAGAAATAATTTAAAGGTTGTAATGAAAGGATAAATTTAGGAATATTTATGGTGCTCTTCATTGCTGACCAGACAAATGACTCATTCAAACCTATCTCCGAACCGGCTGAACTTAATCCGCAACGATTTGTTTCATATTACCTTAAGGTAAATCCTTGTTATGCAAAGCAATCAAAATTCACAAAAGCATACACAACTGTATTTGTTCCTCTCTGCCATTTTCCTGACCAATGCGTTGGTTGCCGAATTTGCCGGGGTGAAGATATTCTCTCTCGAAAAGCTTTTGGGGCTAATGCCCGCTCAGCTTCCTTTTTTCGGCGGGCAAAAACTCGATTTCAACCTGAGTGTAGGTGTTGTGATCTGGCCGTTGGTTTTTATTGTTTCTGACCTGATCAACGAGTACTTTGGTCGCGAAGGCGTGCGAAAAATCAGTTTTATCACCGCCGGGATGATTGCCTGGGGTTTTATAATTGTATTGGCAGGCACAGAGGTTCCTCCGGCGGATTTCTGGCAGGAACTTAACAACACCGACCCCTCAGGTAACCCGTTTGATATCAACTTTGCCTATACCAGTATTTTCAGGGCGGGGATGGGCATCATCATCGGTTCCCTGACAGCCTTTCTTGTCAGCCAGTTGATCGATGCCTATGCTTTTCATTACCTGAAAGCCCTTACCGGCAGTAAAAAACTCTGGTTGCGGGCAACCGGCTCTACCGTGATTTCGCAGCTGATCGACAGTTTTGTAATCCTTTTCATTGCCTTTTACCTGCTTGGAAACTGGAGTATGCAGCAGGTACTGCAGGTGGGACTGGTTCAATACACCTACAAGGTTTCACTGGCAATCCTGCTTACGCCCCTGATCTATCTGGCTCACTGGCTGATCGACGGATATCTCGAAGCCCGGGGAGAAATGTAAATGCGATGTGAGCTATTATTATAGAATTATCTGAATCTGAAGCATTAGTCACAGAAAATAAGGTAAGATAATTATAATATATCGGGTAATATGGTAAAAAATATAACATACTGAATATCAGGTCAAATCTGCTTGAGCACCCGACAGGAAAGCTCAGCCGGATAAATTATCAGTACTTCAGCCTTTCACCTGCACAACAGGTTATATTATAATTTTTATTCAATCCCCCGTTTCAGCAAAAAAAATATCTGGTTATTTTTAATATAAACTTCTGTAACTTTGAGTAGTCTCTAAGACTTTATAAGATAACTCCCGCTCTGTAACACAGCAGGGTACTTGTCGTGATATATAAACATAACAATGAAAAAAATCCTTTTTGCCATTTCAATCTTAATATTGAGTGTTGAAACCGGCTATGCACAAACAAATGTTTACCATCCGTTTCCCGATTCTGCCATCTGGAGAGTGGACTATTATTATAACTATGCTTTTCAGCATCCATGCTATGTCAGGTATTATTTCCAGTACTTTGTTCAAGGCGACACCCTTATAAATTCAGGCATTTATAAAAAAATATACAGATCTTCCGTTCAGGTAGACACCGTGTCATGCAATTCTCCAATGAATCCTCCGACAGTTCCTGTTTCGGGTTATGTCGGGGCATTGAAGGATGATCCTCAAGCCAATAAAACATTTTTTGTTTTCCCTGATTCAACGGTTGATTCTTTGCTTTATGATTATAATCTCGGGGTGGGCGATACGTTGAATGGTGTTATATCCCATTTCTTTGTCTATGATTTTGACCTGGTGGTTATATCAACCGACTCGGTTTTAATAAACGGACAATACAGAAAAAAATGGAATTGTGACATGATCGGACATAATATCTACCCCTATATCATTGAGGGTATCGGGTCCAACTTTGGTTTGATAGAGCCTGTTTATTCATATGCTATTGATTTTACTGACAGGTATCTGGTCTGTGTCAGGGATGGCTCCGTTACATACTTTGTTTCAGATTATCCGTCAATAGCAGGCTGTGAACTTTTACTTAACAGCGGGCCTGAGATCAGGTTAACCGGAAAACCAAATGTTTTCCCGAATCCATTTTCATACAAAACGACCCTCAGATCAGATTTTAACCTCTCCGGCGCAACGCTGACGATCATCAACTCATCCGGGCAACAGATGAAAATAATAAAGAATTTCAATGGCAGGGAAATTGATCTTTATCGCGATAATTTACCTTCCGGGATTTATCTGCTGATACTGGAAAGTGAACACAATATCATTGCAACAGAGAAACTGGCAATTGTTGATTAATACAATTATCCCCATAAAAACAAAAGATAGATTTAAAACAATAATATTAAAAAAAACGCATACTTTACCTATAAATATTCGAATTTAAAAAGCATTTCCTCCCCCTGCCTATCAGCGATAAGAACCATCCTTCCGTGCTGTTCTGCGGGATCCACGCTCGGGATCATTATAAATAAGGGGCAGGTATCGCTGACAGAAGGAGAATCCGGCCTTTTTAACCACTATGCGTATGGCTGCCTTTACGGGCAAAAGAGGGGTTATTCGTTAAATGATGTGCTGGTTTTTCCCATCGGGATTGCTATCAGGTCATTAAATACCAAATATTTATCAGAAAAAAATAATCATTACGGGTTAGGTTTATCCCTTAAAATGTATCTCTGAATCCTTGTAAAATAAATAATTACAGTAGAGTAGAGCGGGAAGGACACATAGCCTTCCCTGCCCCCTCGTCAATCCGT